>ERZ825896.268-NODE-268-length-72105-cov-10.595115_pt1 | contig 72105 bp, 82 predicted proteins | sample MGYA00519858_ERZ825896 | MGnify/ENA primary metagenome ERZ825896 (study PRJEB31778, sample SAMEA3449214) | human gut metagenome | biome: human gut; feature: human-associated habitat; material: faeces | place: United Kingdom | collected 2010/2012 ... | reverse complement strand
TTAAAAAGCGCGTTCCCATCTGCACGCCGCAGGCGCCCAGCATGAAAGCTGCCGCCGCGCCGCGCCCGTCGGCAATGCCGCCGGCGGCGATGACGGGCAGGTCCGTCGCGTCGCAGACGAGCGGGGTCAGGACCATGGTGGTCAGCTCGCCGACATGTCCGCCGCTCTCGCCGCCCTCGGCGATGAGCGCGCTCGCGCCGAGCCGCGTCACGAGCTTCGCCATGGCGACGGAGGCCACGACCGGGATGACCTTGATTCCGGCATCTTTCCAGAGCTGCATGTATTTCGAGGGGTTGCCCGCGCCGGTCGTCACGACGGCGACGCGCTCGTCGCAGACGAGCTGGGCGAGCTCGTCGATATAGCGGCTCATCAGCATAATATTCACGCCGAAGGGCTTGTCTGTCAGGCTCTTGGCGATACGGATCTGCTCGCGCACGGCGTCCGGTCTGGCGTTGCCCGCTGCGATGATGCCGAGACCTCCCGCCTCCGACACCGCAGCGGCGAGCCGCCCGTCCGCGATCCACGCCATGCCGCCCTGAAACACAGGGTAGCGCAGCCCCAGCATTTCGGAGATCGGACTTGCGATCATGCCTGCTCCGCGTTCGCCTCGATGAAGGCGACGAGCTCGCCGACGGTCTCCACCTTCTCGGTCAGCTCGACCTCGATGCCGAGCTCGTCTTCGAGATTCATCAGCATCTCAACGGTGTCGAGGGAGTCGATGCCGACGTCCTTGAACTTCGTGTCCGGGGTGATGTCGCTCACGGCGCAGTCGTTGCGCTCGGCGATCAGCTTTGCGATCGTTTCGAAAACCATTTTTATTTCCTCCGATTTCATCTTGACAAATTGCGTTATCATTGATAACGTTATCAGCGATAACTGTCGCTGATTATAGCACACTCTGGAAAATAGTCAAGAGAAAAATTGCCCGCGCGCATTGACGCGGGGGCAAAAATACACTAAAATATGACAGAGGATTTTAAAGAGTAGAGGGACAAGATATTATGTCAACCGAACAGGCCCAAGACAAGCGCCGCCGCACCGGAACGCGCGAGCAGCTGCGCCGCGCCGGTCTGGACGAGCTCAACGAGTTCGGCATCCAGAATTTTTCGACGCGCCGCGTCGCCCAGAAATGCGGCATTTCCTGCGCCGCGCCCTATAAGCATTTCCGCGACACCCACGAGTTCATCGCGGAGATCCTTGGCTACATCAACCGCGAATACGACGCCCAGCAGCAGGAGGTGCTCGCCCGCTGCGCCGGGATGAGCTCGCGCGAGCAGCTCGTGGAGGTCAGTCTGCACTACATCCGCTTTCTCACCGAGCACCCGGAGTTCCGCCGCGTCCTGATGCAGAATTTTGACGACTGCGACGAGCAGTACCGCTGTCTCCGCGGCCAGCTCAGCGTCCGCACCTTCAAGGTCGTCTCCCGCTACTGCCGCGAGGTCAATATGCCACCGGACGTCCGCAAGCGCAAGACCTTCATCGTCCGCTCCATCATCTATACCGCCGCCATGTTCTTCGATAACGGCGAGCTGGAGTACAACGACGAAAATATGCAGATGATGCGCGATATGCTGGAGCGCGAGTTCGATCTGCCGTGAAACAAGAACTCCCCTTGACGGGCTTTTGCCCGTCAAGGGGAGTTCCATATTTTTCAGTTTGTTCCCTGCTGCATGCCCTTGGCATTGCGGCTGCCGTTCACGAGGGTGCCGTAGGCGGCGCCGAGGGCCTGGGTGGCGGCGTCGCGCTGGGTGTTCGTCGCGTCGGCGTTCGCCAGAACGGTCTTGGCGTTTGCGAGCGCGGTGTCATACGCGGTCTTGACGCTCTCCGCGACCCAATACTCCGTCTTCCTGACGCCCGCGCCGTCCTCGCTCACGACGATGGTCTTGTCGGCGAGCTGCGCCTCGGCGTATTCGATGCCCTGACGCAGCGCCTTCTCCGCGTTCTCCATGCGGCTGATGCCAAGGACATAGCCCGTGGTAGTGTTCCAGAGCGTCACGGGGATATCGCCGGACATCTTGTGCAGGATGATGGTAACATGCTTTTCAAAGCCGATTGTGTCAGAATCTTGGCTTTTTGGTCCCGTGCCGGTGCTTTCTCCCGTTTTCACAAAATTACGCCCGCCGTTTTGGAGAAAACGGCAAAAAGCATCCCCGTGGCGGGCAAGAGCCCGTCACGGGGATGCTTTTCACTTTTTGCCCGCCATGCGGTCGAGCTTTTTCAACAGCTCCGCGATGGGCCAGATGAGCAGTCCGGCGGCTGCGTTGCCGGCGGCGTGGACTGCGTCCCAGGGCAGACCGGCGGCGATCCATGCGAGCGTCCCCTGCCAGCTGAGGTGGAACGCCAGCGCCTGAAACGGCGCGTAGAGCGTTCCGTAGCAGAGCCCGTGGAGCGCGCAGACCGCGGCGTAAAGCGGCACCGCCCACTTTTTCGGCAGCGAGCGCGGCAGCAGCATCGTCACGCCCCAGAGCACCGTCCAGAGGTAGAGATAAGGCACCCACCAAAGCGCAAAGCCCATATAGAGCCCCTCCAGCAGCACGAAGAGATAGATCGGGATGAGCGCCTTCCAGCGGTAGGCCACCGTGTAGGTCATCGTGAACATCCCCAGAAAATGGATGTTCGGCGCCCACTCCATCAGCTGCTTGCTGAGGAACATCAGCGTGCCGAGCATGGCGAAGACGACGATCTCGCGCGTCGTCGGCCGCGGCTTATTCGTATTGGAACGCGTAGCTTCCGCCATCTTCGAGCGGCGTCTGGTCCACGCCGGTGGAGGCATAGTCCTCGCCGATATAGAACGCCCAGTAGTGGCCGTCCTTGTCATAGTCGGCGGTGAGTCCGTTCACGGTCTTGACATAGAGCCCGTACTGGCTCTCCTCGCCCTCGATGAGTCCCTCGGCGAGCAGCGCCGCGCCGACGGTCTCCTCCTCGCTCGTGAGCGTAAAGTAAGTGCTCTCACCCTTGTCGTCCACGACGGTAAAGGTGAAGTGCTTCCCCGCGGCGGGCGCTTCGGTCTCCGCCGGGGTCTTGGTCCCGCAGGCGGCGAGGGACAGCGCGAGCACCAGCGCCAGCAGCGCCGCCGTCAGGCGGGTGATCTTTTTGTTTGTGGTTTTCATCTTTTTCTCCTTGCATTCTTGCAGATCGTTTTCGCCCGGCAAATGCCGGACGGCGCTTATTTTACACCCTCCGCCCCGATTTTACAAGAGGCTGCGTTCATTCCGATTTTTCCTGTTGACATTCCCGCTCGGCGTGCTATAATCGTCGCTTAGCACCCCTCTGCGCGGAGAAAAATTTTTTCGCGCTCGATTGACACGGACCGTTGGCGAGATTATAATAACCTTTGGAGAAATCCGACGCGATTTTTGGCATTTCTCCCAAAACCTCCGGAAAGGTCTGTGGAAAATATGAAGCTGTCGTTCTTCCTTCCTTACGCTGTCCTCGCCGTGCTGCACCTTGTGTTCTGCGCCGGGAACAAGCAGTTCCTGCGCCACCTCACGAAAACGCTGCTCGTGCCGCTCCTGCTGCTCGGCTATGCCTGCACAGCGAAAACGGCGAGCCCCTTTGTCCTCGCCGCGCTGCTGCTCGGCTGGGCGGGGGATATTTTCCTCATCTGGCCCAATTCCGCAAATCTCCGCACCGCCGGCATCGCCGCCTTCGGCGCGGGGCATGTGCTCTACATCCTCGCCATGCTGCTGCCCCTCGCCGCGGCGCCGGAGCTGACATGGCTCTGCGTGCTTGCGCCCGTGGCGGCTGCCGCGGGACTCTATGTCTTCTCTCTCCGCGTGATGGACCGCGCGCTGCGCGTTCCCGGCGCGCTTTATTATCTGCTCCTCGCCGCGCTCTGCGCCGCGGCGGCGGTCTCGCTCGCGGTGGGGACGGAGGGCGCCCCGTGGCTGCTCGCCGGTGCGGCGGGCTTCCTCATTTCGGACACGCTGCTCGTGCGCCAGTTTTCCACCGTCGGCGACCCCGCGCCGAAATTTGACTTCTGCGTTATGCTGACCTACATCCTCGCCCAAGGCTTCCTCGCGCTGGGCTTCGCGATGCGGTGATCTTTTTTCCAAGAAAGGACCCGGATTCCCATGAATAAGCAAATGAGTCTGACCGAGGGCTCCATCACAAAGGGGCTCATCCTGTTCGCCGTGCCGATCTTGCTCTCCAACCTGTTCCAGCAGCTATATAACAGCGTGGACTCGATGGTCGTCGGCAACTATGTCGGCTCCGCGGCGCTCGCCGCCGTCGGCAGCACGGGCAGCCTCATCAACCTTCTGATCGGCTTTTTCCTCGGCATCGCCACCGGCACCGGCGTGCTCTACGCCATGCACTACGGCGCGGGGGACTATCCCGGTCTGAAAAAGCTCATCGACTGCGCAATGGTCCTCAGCGTTGGCGTCGGCGTTGTCATCAGCGTACTGGGCATCGCCTTCTCCCGCCAGATGCTTGTCCTGATGGACACGCCGGACGACGTTTTGGACCCCGCGAACCAGTATCTGCGCATCTATCTCGCTGGAACGATCATCACTATGATCTATAATGTCGGCGCAGGCATGCTCCGCGCGGAGGGCGACTCGACGCGCCCGCTCATCTACCTCGTCATCGGCGGCGTCACGAACCTGATCCTTGACCTGCTGCTCGTGGCGGTGTTCGATATGGGCGTCGCTGGCGCGGCAATCGCGACGGTCGCCGCCCAGCTCGTCAGCGCGGTGCTCACCGTCATCCGCCTCACGAAGCTCGATGCGCGCTATCGCTTCCGCCCGCTGCGCATGGAGCTGAACGCCCTCACGATGTGGGACATCATCCGCATCTCCGTCCCCTGCGGACTGCAAAGCAGCATGTTCAATATCGCGAACCTGCTTGTTCAGGCGAAGATCAACTCCTTCGGCACCGCGGCGATGGCGGGCGTCACCGCTTACACGAAGCTCGACGGCTTTATCTACATGCCGATGAACGCCATGGCGCTCGCGATCTCGACCTACGTCGGTCAGAACATCGGCGCGGGCAAGTTCAGCCGCATCCGCAAGGGCATCCGCGTCGCCATGCTCTCCAGCCTTGGGACGACGCTCGTGCTCGAAGCGGCGGTGCTGCTCTTCTCCGCCCCCCTGCTCGACCTCTTTACCGACGAGCCGGACGCCAAGACCTACGCGCTCCAGATGATGCTCTACCTTGCGCCAACCAACTGGCTGTTCATCCCCTCGGACGTGCTCGGCGGCGCGATCCGCGGCGCGGGGCAGGCGATGAAGGTGACGATCATCTCCGCCGTCTGCATCTGCGTGTTCCGCGTCATCTGGCTCATCGTCACGCTCCATTTTGACCACAACATCCGCTATGTCTTCCTCTGCTACCCCACGAGCTGGCTCTTAAGCTCCGCCGCGATGGGCATCTTCTATTTCAAGAGCGCCGTCATCCGGAAAACGCTCCAGTCGCAGGACACAGCGGTCCCGGTGTGAATTTTTTTAAGGGGCTTCCCTGCCCTCAAATATCATAAAAAAAGCGCCCATACGGGCGCTTTTTTTCATTCTTCTCCGCGCAGCTTTTCCGCCCATGCGGCGAGGCGGTCGAGCTTTACATTGCATTTTCCGGCGGTCTCGTCCTTTACGAGGAGGTAGACCTTGATCTTCGGCTCGGTGCCGGAGGGACGGATGATGAAGCTGCTGCCGTCGGCGAGCTCGAAATAGAGCACGTTGCTGCCGCGGATGGGCGTTTCGCCGACGACGCCGAGACCGGGAACGGTCAGCGCGCCGCTTTCATAGTCGCGCACCATGGCGACGGGAACGCCGCCGATCTCCGCGGGGTACTGGCCGCGCAGGGACTCCATCAGCGCCTGCATCCTCCGCAGGCCGTCAAGCCCCGGCATGACGAGGTTCAGCGTCCGCTCGCCGTAGTGCCCGTATTTCTCGTAGAGCGCGTCCACCGCGTCGAGCAGCGTCATCCCCTGCCCGTGGTAATACGCCGCCATCTCCGCGGCCATCATGGAAGCGGTCACGGCGTCCTTGTCGCGGACGTAATCGCCCATCATGTAGCCGTAGCTTTCCTCAAAGGCCAGGATGTACTCATAATTGCCCTTCACCTTATATTCGGCGAGCTTTTCCGCCATAAACTTGAAGCCGGTGAACGTCGCTTCAAAGTGGACGTCGTTCATCTCGCAGATGCGCTGCACCATCGTCGTGGAAACGATCGTGCTCAGCGCCGCGGGGTGCTCCGGCATCGTGCCGGCGGCGCGGCGGGCGTTGATGATGTAATCGAGCAGCAGGCAGCCCATCTGGTTGCCGGTGATGGGGATGTACTCCCCGTTGCGCCGCGCCAGAACGCCGATGCGGTCGCTGTCCGGGTCGGTGCCGATGATGAGATCGCTGTCCACCTTCTTGGCGAGGTCGATGGCGAGATAGAACCCCTCCGGGTTTTCGGGGTTCGGGCTCTTCACGGTGGGGAAGTTGCCGTCGAGCACCATCTGCTCCTCGACAGGGTACAAATGCTTCACGCCAAGCCGGTGCAGCGCTTCCGGAACGAGCTTCCAGCCGCAGCCGTGGAACGGCGTATATACCACGCGGAAATCGTCGGCGACCTTCGCGACGACATCGCGGTTGATGGCCTGCGCCTCGACATTTTTGAGGAACGCCTCGTCAGTCTCCTCGCCCATCCACTCGATGAGGCCCTTTTCGACAGCCTCGTCAAAGTCCATGCTGTGCGGAGCGCGGAAGATATCGGAGTTTTCCATGCGGCGGGCGATCTCGGCAGCGTGCTGGGGCGGGAGCTGCGCGCCGTCCGACCAGTAGACCTTATAGCCGTTGTACTCCTTGGGGTTGTGGCTGGCCGTGACGTTGATGCCGGCCTCCGCGCCGTAATGCCGGATGGCAAAGCTCAGCTCCGGCGTGGGCCGCAGAGATTCAAAAATGCGCACATGCACGCCGTTCGCGGCCATGATCGCGGCGGCTTCGCGGGCAAACGCCACGCCGTTGTTGCGGCAGTCGTGGCAGACGCACACGCCGCGCTTCATCGCTTCCGCGCCCTCGGCCGCGATCAGCTCGGCAAACGCCTGCGTCGCGTGACGGATGACGTGGATGTTCATGCGGTTCGTGCCGAGACCCATAATGCCGCGTAATCCGGCGGTGCCGAAAACGAGCGGCGCATAGAAGCGGTCCTCGATCTCCTTGGGATCGTCGCGGATGGCGTCGAGCTCTTTCCATTCCTCTTCGCTCAGCGCCGGACTGTTGAGCCATTTTTCATAAGTTTCCCGCCAGGTCATTGTTCTTCCTCCGTTTCATCGTCGCTCTCCCGGATCAGCTCGCAGGCGTCCTCCCACACCGAGGCGGGAACAAAAATATCAACGCCCGAGCCGCTGATGCCGAGGATCAGCTTGCCGAATTGTCCGTCGTTGGGGTATTGGCGCAGGCACGGGATGCCGAACGCCTCCAGACGCGTGACGAGCATCGTCTCGTCCATGTCGATGCCCTTGCAGTGGCAGAGATACACCGGCGGCTCCGGCTGGCCCGCTTCGTCCTTGGGCCAGCGCTCGTAAAGATCGCCGGGGAGCTGACGCCCCCACTCCGCCGATGCTTTTCCGGTTTCTTCCATGATGTCCCCCCGCGGGTCGCCCCGCATGTTTTTATTTATGTTTTTATTTATGATATTTCCCGCCCTCGTTGATGTTGAAGGCGCGGTAAATCTGCTCCAGAACCATGACCCGCGCCAGATGGTGCGGGAATGTCATGCGCGACATGGAAAGGCGGACGTCCGCGGCGCGCTTTACCTCGTCCGACAGCCCGTCCGAGCCGCCGATGAGAAAGCACACGCGGCTTTTTCCCTGCACGGCGCACTGCGCCATGAGCGAGGCCAGCTCCTCGCTGGAACAGCTCTTTCCCTCGATGCACATGGCGACGACGAAAGCGCCGGAGCCGATGCGCGCGAGCATCGCCGCGCCGTCGCGCTTTATGTCGCCGGTCTCCGGAAGCTCGATGATCTCCGGCGAGCAGTAGCGCTGCAGGCGTTTGTTGTATTCCTCGCACGCGGCGGCATAAAAGCTCTCCTTGAGCTTGCCGGTGCAAATCAGTTGGACGCGCAGCACGGCGTTACCTCCAGCTCCAGATCGCCCTCCGCCGGGGCGACGCGCAGCGTCACCGCGGAAAAGCCCTCGCCGTCAAGCGCTTCGCGCACGGCCCGCTCCGCGAGGCAGGGGCGGTTATTCTCCCGGCTCAGATGGCCGAGCACAAGCGAGCGCACCCCGGTCTTTGCCAGATCGCAGGCAAGCTGCGCGCAAGCCTCGTTGGAGAGGTGGCCGCGGTCGGACAGGATGCGGCGCTTGAGATAGACGGGGTAGCGCCCGGCGCGGAGCATATTGACATCGTGGTTTGCCTCGATCACCGCCGCGTCGCACCCGGCGAGCGCGTCGAGCATCTCCGCCGTCACGCAGCCGGTGTCGGTGCAGACGCCGAAACGGGCGTCCTTCCCCGTCAGAACATATCCTACGCTCTCGGGCGTGTCGTGCATTGTCGGAAAAGCGGTGAGCGTGAAATTCTTCAGCGCGACGCTCTCCCCTACCGGGATCGGAACGATGCGCCCTTCCAGCCCCGCCGCGGCGCGCTCGAGCGCGTGGGCGACGGTCTGCGGCGCATAGACCTTCACATTTTTATAATACTTCAGCAGCATCGGCAGACCGGCGACATGGTCGGAGTGCTCGTGCGTGATGAGAACGGCCGAAAGATCGTCCGGCGTGAGCGCTCGCCGCGCAAGGCCGGTTTTGATGCGGCGCAGGGAAATGCCCGTGTCGAGAAGCACCGCCGCGCGGCCCTCGGTGAGAAGATAGCAGTTGCCGCTCGAGCCGCTGGCAAAGGAAACGAAAGTCATCCCGCGGCGGCGGCGCCCCGCTCCGTGCCATCCGGCTCATCAATGATGCGGATGTCCGCGCCGAGAAGACGCAGCTTGCCGACGAAGTTTTCGTAGCCGCGCTCGATGAACTGGATATCCTCCACGAGCGTGACTCCTCTGGCGCAGAGGCCCGCGATGACCATCGCCGCGCCCGCGCGCAGGTCGCACGCGTCCACGGAGGCGCCGCGCAGCGTTTCCACGCCCTCAACGACCGCCACGCGGCCGTCCACGGTCACGGCCGCGCCCATTTTGCGCAGCTCGTTGATGTATTTATACCGGTGATCCCAAACGCCCTCGGTGATGACGCTCGTCCCCTCCGCCACCGCGAGCGCCACGCCGATCTGCGGCTGCATATCGGTCGGGAAGCCGGGGTACGGCTGGGTCTTGACGTTGGCGCGGCGGAGACGCCCCGTCGAGCGGACGAGGACGGATTCGCCGTATTCCTCCACCGTGACGCCCATTTCGCGGAGCTTCGCGGTGATGCAGTCAAGGTGCTTGGGAATGACGTTTTTGATCAGGACTTCTCCCCCGACGGCGGCGGTGGCGGCCATGTAGGTGCCGGCCTCGATCTGGTCGGGGATGATGGTGTAGGTGCCGCCGTGGAGCTGCTCCACGCCGTTGACCTTGATGGTGTCCGTACCGGCGCCGCGAACGTCCGCGCCCATGGAGTTGAGGAAGTTGGCAAGATCGACGATGTGCGGCTCGCGCGCCGCGTTTTCGATGATCGTGCGTCCCTCGGCGAGCACGGCGGCGATCATAATGTTCATCGTCGCGCCGACGGAGACCTTATCGAGATATACGCTCGCGCCGCGCAGCCGTCCGCCGGGGACGTGCGCGGTGATGAAATCGGAAATATCTACCTCCGCGCCGAGGGCGTTCATGCCCTTGACGTGCTGGTCGATCGGCCGGACGCCGAAGTTGCAGCCGCCCGGCATCGTCGTGCGGGCAATGCCAAACCGGCCGAGCATCGAGCCGACAAAATAGTACGACGCGCGGATCTTGCGCATGCGGTCATAGTCCGCGCCCATCCAGGTGGCGTTCGTCGCGTCGATCTCCACGGTGGAGCGGTCGATCTGCTCGACCTTCGCGCCGAGCGATTCGAGTATGAGCAGCAGCGCCTCGGTATCGCTGATCTGGGGCAGGTTTTCAATGCGGCATTTGCCGTTTACCATGAGCGCCGCCGGAATGATGGCTACCGCCGCATTCTTCGCGCCGCTGATCTCCACTTCGCCGTGCAGACGGTTGCCGCCTCTGATTCTATATCTTTCCAAGTGTTGACTCCTCCTGACGCGCATCCGGGGTCGGGGTCACCCTTTGCCCATAGATACACGGCAATTTTATCATAGCGCGGAGAAAAACGCAAGTCTTACTCCCCGGCGAGGATGTGCTCCGCCTGCAGCGCCGCGATGGCGGTTTTGCCGTCAGAGATCTCGCCGCGCTTTACCATGGCGAGGAGCTCCGAAAACGGGAGCTTTACGAGATCAAGGAACTCGCCCTCGTCGGGATGCGCCTCGCCGCGGGAGAGGTCGAGCGCAAGATAGATGTACAGCCGCTCGCTCGAAAAGCCGGGGGACGAATGATACGCGCCGAGCGGCACGATGCGTCCGGCGGTGAAGCCGGTCTCCTCGCCAAGCTCGCGCACCGCGCACACGAGCGGGTCCTCGCCGCGCTCGAGCTTGCCGGCAGGCGCTTCGAGCAGGTGCTCGCCGATGGGATAGCGGTACTGACGCACGCAGTAGGCATTGCCCTCGCCGTCCACCGGGAGAATGCACGCCCCGCCCGGATGCTCCACGATCTCGCGGAACGCCTCCGAACCGTCCGGCAGGCTCACGCGGTCGAGACCGACGTTGATGATGATCCCCTCATAGGTATTGAGGCGGCGCAGCTTTTTCTCCGTATAGTCCATGGATGATCTCCTTTTTTCTTTCGTATCAAGGTATTCTACCACGCCTCTCCCGGCTTTTCCAGCTTTTTTCACTGTTTATCGGCGGCGGAGGGGCGTATAATGGGGAAAAACCGCGATTTGGGGAGGCTGTTATGCAGAACAAAGCAGAAAACGAACGGGCGCTCGCGCTGCGCGTGCCGGGGCACCCGGGCCTTTCGGACGCCAAAAAGCTCGTTTTCGCCGCGCTCGGCGGAAGAAACTGGGGCATGCTGGAGATCGAGATCATCGCCGGGCGGGAGGAGAGCCTGCTGCTCGCGCGCCCGGCGAGCGGCGTTTACCTGTCGCGCGAGGTGCTCTCCCGGCTCGCTGCGCGCGGGCGCTGAAATTCTCTCTTTTTCGCTCTTGACAGGTATGGTATAATACTTTTACTGCCAAAGCGGAGGAGGTGGAAGGCCATGCCGAAAAAAGAAGGGATCAAGGAGATCGCTTCCAACCGCAAGGCGTTCCACGACTACTTTGTGCTGGAGCGCTTTGAAGCGGGCATCGAGCTGTTCGGAACGGAGGTAAAATCCATCCGTGCCGGGCAAGTGAATCTGAAGGACAGCTACTGCACGATCCGGGAAGGCGAGCTTTTCGTGCGCGGGATGCATGTGAGCCCTTACGAAAAGGGCAACATCTTCAACCGCGACCCGGTGCGCATCCGGCGGCTGCTGATGCACAAGCGGGAGATCCGTAAGCTCGGCGAGCGCGTGGCGCAGGACGGCGTGGCGCTCGTGCCGCTCTCGCTGTACTTCAAGGACAGCCGCGTCAAGGTGGAGCTCGGTCTCTGCAAGGGCAAAAAGCTGTACGACAAGCGCGATTCGGACGCCGAGCGCAACGCGAAGCGGGACATGGACCGCGCCATGAAAGAAAGGAATTTCAAAGAATGAATCCTGTTGTGACCATCGAAATGGAAAACGGCGGCGTTATCAAAGCCGAGCTTTACCCCGAGATCGCGCCGGAGAGCGTTCGCAACTTCATCTCCCTCATCAACAAGGGCTTTTACGACGGACTGATCTTCCACCGCGTCATCCCCGGATTTATGATCCAGGGCGGCGATCCGGAGGGCACCGGCATGGGCGGCCCCGGCTACCACATTTACGGCGAGTTCCGCGGCAACGGCTTCCAGAACGATCTCAAGCACAAGCGCGGCGTTTTGAGCATGGCCCGTTCCATGTACCCCAACAGCGCCGGCAGCCAGTTCTTCATCATGCATGAGGACGCCCCGCATCTCGACGGACAGTACGCCGCGTTCGGCGCCGTCACCGAGGGCATCGAGGTCGTTGACCAGATCGCCGGCACGCGCACCGACCGCAACGACCGTCCCATGGAGCCGCAGGTCATGAAAAAGGTCACCGTGGAGACCTTCGGCGAGGAATACCCCGAGCCGAAGAAAAGATAAAAAGATACAGGAAAAGATTTTCTGAATCTTCCTTGTCCCAAAGAATAAAGAATAAGGAATAAGGAGCCGTTTATTCGGATTTATTCCTTATTCCAAAAAGAAGGGGTCCTCAAGGGGGAACATGGTTCCCCCTTGAAGTTGCCTCGCCGAAGGCGACTCTGCCGTTTCCGCAGAAACGGCGGCAACTATGGGGGCGTACCGGTTTCGACGGGGATGCGGAGATCGGAATAGCGGGCGGATGCGCCTACCATCCTTAAAATGGGCAATTATAAATTAAAGAACAACGATAACGTTGCTCTGGCCGCGGCTTAAGCCGTGACCCGTCCCCTCCGGGAGTGCCTCGGCCCGGAAGCGGGGCGTCGATGAGAGGCGGACGTGAGCGCGCAAAGCTTTGAGCGCGCCATGCATAATGAAGCTACCCGACTTGCCGTCTTGACGTTTGGCCGGTAACGAGGGAAACAGGGATGCGGAATCCCAAAACAAGCGTCTGCGCCCGGAGAAGTTCCCTTTGAAGCGTTTTCGGACAGGAGTTCAACTCTCCTCGCCTCCACCACGTCAAAACAACACCATGAGGTCATCCGCCGCCGCAACCGGCGTCCGATCGACCGATGGTGTTGTTTTTCCTTTCCAAATCGAACCCGCTGCGCCGGGTTTGATCTCCGGCATTTTCTTTGCATACAAATCATGGGAGCGGGCGGATCAACTATGAGAAAGATACTTTGTCTGCTGAAAAAAGAGCTTATGCTCACAATATCGGTTTTGATGGCATGTCTATCGCTCTTTCTTTCAAAACCCGGCGTTGAAACGCTCAGGAGCATCGACTGGCACACTCTGGCGATCCTTTTCATGATGCTGACGGTGCTGGAGGGTTTCAAAAAAGAAAACATTTTTCAGCCGGTTTTGAGGTTTTCCGAAAAGATCACTTCCATGGTCGGGATCTCATTCTTTTTAATTTTCGGTGTGTTCTTTTCCTCCATGTTCGTGACGAACGATGTATCGCTGATCGTTTTCGTGCCGCTGACGATCCTTCTCTTCCGCACGGCAAAAAAAGAACCGTATATCCTGCCGGTCATTTCAATGGAAAATATAGCGGCGATCCGCGGTTCCTTGCTGACCCCTTTTGGCAGTCCGCAGAACCTGTTTCTGTTTGAGCAGTCCGGCATTTCCGCCGGAAAGTTTGTGCTTCATATGCTGCCGCTGTGGCTCTCTTCCGCAATTCTTCTCGGCGGGTTCATCTTCTTTCTGTACCGAAAGGACCCTCACGAAAGGATCTCTTTGCTCGGAAGCTCCGGAGAAACATGGAAGCCGGAGCGGAAAAAGCACAGAATTATCTACGTTGGGCTGTTTGCGCTGACTGTTGCAACGGTCGTCTCCCGAACACCGTATTGGCTGGCTGCCGCCGGGATCGTTCTCGCCGTTATTCTGCTTTTTGACCGCGCCGTACTGAGGAAAACGGACTATGTTCTGCTGGTCACCTTCTTCTGTTTCTTTGTCTTTTCATCGCAGATCACTGCGAACAAGACGATCTCGCACTTTCTTACCAACGCCGTTGCCGGCCACGAGTATTTCTGGGGGATCGGTTTGAGCCAGATCATCTCCAACGTACCGGCTTCCATTGTCCTTTACCCTTTTACCGATAATCTGGCCGCTCTTCTGTACGGTGTGGATACGGCAGGTCTGTGCTCCGTCATCGGTTCCCTCGCCTCGGTCATCAATTACAGGCTTTATGTGCGCTCTTACCCGGGGCAAGGCGGGAGGTTTATGAAAGTTTTTACGCTTATCAGCTGGGCATTTTTCCTGATCGTGGTCATTCCCGGCTACTTTCTTTCAAAGTACTGGCTGATTTAGTATACCATCTGCCCACCTCCGTGCGGTGGATCTCCCCTGTGCAGGGTCTCCGTTTTCCTGCACGGGGGTTTTTTGTTTGCATGAGAGTCTGCAAGCCATTCATAAATTGTTTACACTCCGCCGGTTGACTTTCGGGGTACGGCAGATTATAATCGCAAATATTCTAATATTAGAGCTTCTATTTTTGGAGGTTTTTATGCCGGAGCAGAATTTCACCGCTTCGCAGATGTTCCGCAACGCGAACCGGTTTATTGAAGCATACCATGCCGCATTGCAGCCGGTCTGCCGGGATACCGGCCTGCCGCCGATGGCGGTCGATATTCTGATGTTCTTCGCCAACAATCCCGAAAGCGGCACGGCGAAGGACGTCTGCCAGTGCCGCGGCTTCAAATCCGGCATTGTGTCCGTCCACGTGGACCGGCTCGTGAACGAGGGGCTTCTCTCGCGCCGGGAGGTTCCCGGCGACCGCCGGAAAACGCGGCTCGTGTGCACGGACGCGGCGGCGGAGATCGTAGAGCGCGGACGCGCGCTGCAAAAGGCCTTTGCGCAAAAGCTGGTGGACGGGCTGTCGGAGGCGGATGTTGCCGTATTCCACAGCTGTCTGGCAGCAATAGGCGACAACATAGAGGACATCCGCAAAAACGGACTTTTCCCGGAGAACAGGAGATAACGATGCTGAAACTAATAAAGAATATGCGCCGGAAGGAAAAGGAGATGGCGCTGCTCTGTCTGGTGTTCGTCGTGGTGCAGATCTATTTTGATCTTCGTCTGCCGGACTATATGACGGAGCTCACGATGCTGATCAAAACGTCCGGCACAACGGCGGACATTGCCGCCGTCGGTCTCAAAATGCTCGGCTGCACGGCGGCAAGCGCGGTGCTTGCGATCGCGTGCGGCTTTCTCGCCGCAAAAACCGCGTCGGGATTCAGCTTTGCGGTGCGCGAAAAGCTCTTCCGCCACGTGATGGACATCGGCAGCGAGGAAATGCAGGACTTTTCCATTCCGAGCCTTATCACCCGCACGACGAACGACATCACCCAAATTCAGATGATCATCGCCATGGGCCTCCAGATGATGATCAAGGCCCCCATCATGGCGGTGTGGGCGATCATCAAGATCCTCGGCAAGAGCTGGGAGCTCTCCGCCGTGACCGCGGCGTTCGTCGTCGTGCTGTTCACAACGGTACTGCTCATTATGGGCTCGTGCATTTCCCGTTTCCGTCTTGTGCAGAAAATGACGGATAAAATCAACCGCGTGGCGCGCGAAAATCTGACCGGCATCAACGTGGTGCACGCCTTCAACGCGGAGGAGTTCCAGAACGAAAAGTTTGACGGTCCCAGCCGCGGCATGATGGATCTCCAGATGAAAAACCAGAAGCTCTTTGCGCTGGTGCAGCCGTCGATGTCGCTCGGAATGAACGGTCTGGCGCTTGCGATCTACTGGGTCGGCGCGGCGCTCGTGAACAGCATTGCCGTAACGGACATGGCCGCGCGCCTTACCATGTTCAGCGAAGTGCTCGTATTCAGCACGTATGCGACGTATATCGTCATGTCGTTCATGATGCTCGCCATGATCTTCATGCTGCTGCCGCAGGCGCAGGTGTCCGCGGAGCGCATCAACGAGGTGCTCGACCGCAAAGCCTCCATCCGCGAGGGCAGCGTCCAAACCGGCGCGGAGACCGGAACGGTGGAGTTCCGAAACGTTTCGTTTCGCTACCCCCACGCCTCCGGAGACGCGCTGACGAACATTGATTTCAAGGTAAACCGCGGCGAAACGCTCGCGATCATCGGCGCGACCGGCAGCGGCAAGACAACGCTCGTCCAGCTCATCCCCCGCTTTTACGACGCGACGGAGGGCGCGGTGCTCATCGACGGCGTGAACGTGAAGGACTATTCCTTCGATGCGCTCTACGATAAGCTCGGCTATGTCACGCAGAAGGCCGTTCTCTTCTCGGGAACGGTGCGCGACAACGTACTCTTCGGCGAGAGCGCCGCCGGAAGCGACAGCGAAAACCTTGAGAGCGCCATTGCGCTTTCGCAGGCAAAGGAGTTTGTGGATAAGCTGCCGGATGGCACGAACTACGAGATCGAGCAGCTCGGCCGCAACGTGTCCGGCGGGCAGAAGCAGCGGCTTTCCATCGCCCGCGCGCTGGCGCGAAAGCCGGAAATTCTGGTCTTTGACGATTCGTTCTCGGCGCTCGATTACCGGACGGACGCGAAGCTGCGCGAGGGTCTGAACCGGGAGCTGCATGATGTGACAAAGATCATCGTCGCCCAGCGCATCAGCACGATCCGCCACGCCGAAAAGATCCTCGTTCTCGACCGCGGCGAGATCGTCGGCATGGGAACGCACGACGAGCTTATGCAATTCTGCAACGTGTACCGCGAGATCGCAACATCGCAGCTGAGCGCCGCGGAGCTCGCGTAAGGAGGGGCGGAAATGAAACGAACCAATAAAGCAAACGGCATCCGCTCCGCGGTGCCGCGCCTTACGGACTATATGCGCTCAAGCATGGGCGTCATCATCCTGGCGCTGATCCTCGCCGCGCTCAGCGCGGTGATGACGATCCTTGGGCCGAACCAGATCGGCCGGATCGCCACGCTGATGTCGGACGGCCTCACCGGAAACATCGATCTCGCGGCGATCGCCAAAGTCGGCATTTTCCTTGCTGTCATCTATGTGCTCAGTGCAGTTTTCAGCTTTATCCAGCACTACACGATGTCTGTCGTCACGCTGAAAATGTCCTACCGCATGCGCGGCGAGCTTTCCGCCAAGATCAACCGCGTGCCGCAGAAGTATTTCGGCACGACCTCGCAGGGCGACATTCTCAGCCGCATCACAAACGACGTTTCCACCCTGCAGCAGGGACTCACGAACAGCCTGCCCACGATCATCAGCGCGGCCACGCAGTTTGTCGGCTGTCTCCTTATGATGTTCGTCACCGAGTGGCGGCTCGCGCTCGTTTCCATCGGCGTGACGATCCTCGGCATGCTGCTGACGGTGCTGATCCTGTCCAGATCGCAGCGGTATTTCGCCGCGCGGCAGAAAAGTCTCGGTGCGCTGAACGGGTATGTGGAGGAAATGTACTCCGGGCATGAAGTCGTGCGGCTCAGCCGCGCCGGGCGGAAGATCGGCGCGCAGTTCGATACGCTCAACGCCGCCGTTTACGACGCAAACTGGAAATCGCAGTTTCTCTCCGGCATGATGCAGCCGCTTATGAACATTGTCGGCAACATCGCCTATGTCGCGGTGTGCGTTCTCGGCTCGATCCTTGCGATGAACGGCACGATCGAGTTCGGCGTGATCGTCTCGTTCATTCTGTATGTCCGGCTTTTCACCTCGCCGCTGACGCAGATGGCGCAGGGCATGACGAACATGCAGACCGCCTCCGCCTCCGCGCACCGCATCTTCGATTTTCTCGAAAGCGAGGAGATGCCCGACGAGAGCGAAAAGACCGCGAAGCTCACCGATGTGCGCGGCAGGGTCTGCTTTGACCACGTCCGGTTCAGCTATCCGAGTGACCCGGACAAGATCATCATCCGGGACTTTTCCGCCGAGGTGCTCCCCGGACAGAAGGTCGCCATCGTCGGCCCGACCGGCGCGGGCAAGACCACAATGGTCAATCTTCTCATGCGGTTCTTTGAGATCAGCAGCGGCAGCATAACGATCGACGGCGTACCCATCTCCGAAATGCGCCGGGAGGATGTACACGGTCTCTTCAGCATGGTTTTGCAGGACACCTGGCTCTTTGAGGGAACGGTGCGGGAGAATCTTGTGTACAACATGGAGGGCATCACCGACGAACAGCTCGAAGCGGTCTGCCGCGCGTGCGGGCTCGATAAGCTCATCCATTCGCTGCCGCAGGGGTTCGATACGGTGCTCTCCGAGAGCGCCGGCATTTCCGCCGGGCAGAAGCAGCTTCTCACCATTGCCCGCGCTATGCTGCAAAATGCGCCCATGCTGATCCTCGACGAGGCGACCTCCTCCGTCGATACCCGCACGGAAGTTTTGATCCAGCGGGCCATGGACGAGCTCACGAAGGGGCGTACCAGCTTTGTGATTGCGCACCGCCTGTCCACGATCAAAAACGCGGACAAGATCCTCGTCCTGCGCGACGGCGACGTGGTCGAAAGCGGCACGCACGAAGAGCTCATGCAGCGCGGCGGCTTCTACGCCGAGCTCTATAACAGCCAGTTTGACGAGGCATCCTGACTTCTTTCTCCGTTTGAAGCGGAAAGACGCAGGTTCCCGATCTGTAAACAGCACCCCATTTGTTAGACAAGTACGATAAAATACTTGTACTAAGGAATGGGGTGCTGTTCCATACGATACTTGCGGGATTTTCTCTTATTTCGCGAGAGCGGCGACCTGCTCGGCCATGGTGGGAACATCGCATTTCCCGGTGCGGATGGCCTCCAGAATGACCTCCGGCGAGGCCGGGACTTTGTTGATGCGCACGCCGACAGCGCGGGAAACGGCGTTCAAAATCGCCGGGGTGATCGGCACGGTGGCGACCTCGCTCACGCCCTTCGCGCCGTAAGGCCCGATGGGTTCCGGGTCTTCGATGAGGATGAGCTTGTAGCGCGGCGTGTCCTCCGCCTTTGGAAGCCCCATCTGCCCGTAGAGCTTTTTGACCGGGTAGCCGTTTTTCGTCGGGTGGCCCTCGGTGAGCGCATATCCCTGTCCCATCGACACGCTGCCCTGCATCTGTCCTTCGATAATGCGCGGATTGATCGCGCGGCCGACATCGTGCGCGGCGATGACCTTGAGGAGCTTTACCTTGCCCGTAGCGGTATCCACCTCGACGATCGCCGCCTGCGTCGCGTAGGCGTAGGCCGGGAAGTTGCGGTACTTTACGCCCTTCTCCTCCGCGCCCTTGAAGTTTCCGATGGCGAAGCACTCCGGCGCGCGGAAGTAGTATTCCGCGTGCCGGCTCTCGCCCGGCTGCGGCGGGTTCTCTTCCAGCTCCTTCTGCAGAAGCCGGCACGCTTCGTACACTGCGCGCCCATCGCAGAGCGTCTGGCGCTCGGACACGCTCTCGCCGGTCGGGATCGTGATGTCCGTATCGCCGATGACGATATCGATATCCTTCATATCCATGCGCAGCGTTTCCGCCGCGATCTGCACCATGGCGGTGCGGAAGCCCTGTCCCATGTCCGTGCCAGAGACGATCATATGGAGCTTGCCGTCGCCGTCGAGCGTCAGCCTGCACGCGCCGTCGTCAATGAAGATGCCCTTGCCGATACCGGAGTTTTTGAATCCGGACGCCACGCCCCAGCCGAGAACCTTCGTTCCGTTCGGGTACTGCCCATCGTATTCCCTGAGCGCTTCCCTGACCGCCTTTTCGCACAGGTCGATCGTATCGTGCATACCCATGCTGCTCTCAAGCAGTTCTCCGCCGACGGAGCAGCTGCCCGGGTACACGGCGTTGCGCCGCCGCAGCTCAAAGGGGTCGATGCCGAGCTTTTCGGCCATTTCGTCGAGCGCCGTTTCGATGGAGATCGCGGCCTGATTGATGCCGTAGCCGCGGAACGCGCCGCCCTGAAGATTGTTATCGCGGATGCAGCGGGCATCCACGCGGACGTTCGGAATGATGTACGGCCCGCCGGACATCAGACAGCCGGTCATGAGCGTACCGTAGCTCTCGGCCTCGTAGGGGCCACCGTCGGAGAACATGAAGCTGTCGAGATACCGGAACCTGCCGTCCTTCGAGAAGCCGATCTCATAATCCGTGTGGTACCCGTGGCGGCGGGTCGTGACGATCATGTCCTCCTGGCGTGTGAGTGTTACCTTGACAGGCTTATCGCAGCAGAGCACCGCGACCGCCGCGGGTGCTTCAAGGAACGAGTCGCATTTCTTGCCGAAGCCGCCGCCGAGCGGCGTCGCCACGACGCGGATGTTCTCCTCGTCCATGGCGAGATTTTTGGCGAGCATCCGGCGCACCTCAAAGGGCGCCTGCGTGCAGGCGTACACCGTGACTCTGCCGTCCTTTGCGTACCCGATGGCGCTCACCGGCTCCATGCATACATGATCCTGCGGCTCGATATCCTTCGATACGCACACCTTTACGATCTCCGCCTCAGCCTTGCATTTTTCCACATCGCCGGTCTCTCGGCCGGTACGGACGATGTAGCTGTCCGCCTTCACGCCCTCCGCCATCGTATAGATGCCGGGCAGCTCCGTATAGTCGATTTTCACGAGCTTCACCGCGGCGCGGGCATGCTCCGGCGTGTCGGCGACGACCATGGCGACAAAATCGCCGAGGAAGCGTACCTCATCCGAGCAGAACACCGGCTGATCGGGCGTCCATGTGCCGATCTTGTTGAGCCCCGGCACGTCCTTATGCGTGACGATGCGCGCAACGCCGGGCGCGGACTCCGCCGCGGAATAATCCACCGCGTTGATGCGCGCGTGCGGCACGGGCGCGAAAACGAACGCGCCGTGGAGCATGGTTTCTTCCCCAAACTCGTCAGCTTCGTAATCGTCGCAGTATTTGAGCGTTCCGGCGGTTTTGGCAAGGCCGTCCACGTCCCAGACGCTCTTTCCGACGAACCGCCCCTCGATCTCGGGGACGATCTGTCCCTTGCCCGTGACGATCTCGGTCGGGTCGTTCACCTGCACGGCAGTGAGCGGCACATTCTCGCCGCGCAGACGCGCCGCGGCAAGCTTCACGCCCTCGATGATCTTCACATAGCCGGTGCAGCGGCAGTAGTTGTGCTTCAGACCGTCGTATATATCTTCTTCCGTCGGGTTCACGGTTTTGCACAGCAGCGCCTTTGCTGCCATGATCATGCCCGGCGTGCAGAAGCCGCACTGCACCGCGCCCGCGTCGAGGAACGAGCGCTGGATGACCTGCAGCATCGTGTCGTTCGGAAGATTTTCGATCGTCTCCACACTCTTTCCGGCGAGCGTTTTGAGAACCGTTACGCATGAGCGGGCAAGGATACCGTCAATGAGCACACTGCATGCGCCGCAGTGACCGGTGGAGCAGCCTTCCTTGCTCCCCTTCATACACTCGACATTGCGTAGATACTTCAAAAGCGTCATGCGCCCTTCGTATTCCGCCGTGATCTCTCTGCCGTTCAGGATAAATGTTGCGTTTTCCATGCAGCTTCCCCTTTCCCTCGCCGGTATTTGGGTTATTCTCTTTACAGAATAATTTGTTTCCTTGGAAACAAGTTGTTATTTGTATTATATACGGCCTCGGAGAATTGTCAAGCGCTTTTGTTGACAGGCGCGGAGATCACGGATAGAATATAGGCAGTTCAAGGGAAAGGAACTGCCGCTGATGGATCGAAGCGAAGAGCTTTTGCAGCTCGTACTGGAATACACCAACCTCTCGGACGAGACCGACAAGCTGCACAACCGTGACAGTCTCTCCGGCTATGATAACTCCGAGCTGAACTGTCTTGACGCCATCGGCCGTCTGGAGCAGCCGAACGTCACGGCGCTGGCCGGGGAAATGCGCATGACGAAGGGCGCGATCAGCAAGATTCTGCGCAAGCTCTCGGACAAGGACGCGGTGGAGCCGTATCAGCTTGGCTCAAACCGGCAGAAGATCTTTTACCGGCTGACCGACGCCGGACAGGAGCTTTTCGACGCGCACCGCGAGCGCCACCGCGGCTGGGAGGAGCGCGAGCTTTTGTTCTTCCGCTCTCTGTCCGAGGAGGAACGGTCGGGGGCCATACGCTTCTTCAACGACTACAATACCGATCTCCGTGCCCGGCTGGGAAAAGAATAACGCTTTAAAGATAGCAGAAGAGAGATGGAACGATCCATCTCTCTTTCGCTTTTTTCAGGGATTGAATATGCCGTAGAGCTGCTTGTACTGCAGCACACGGTAGACGCTCTCGTTGAGGCGCGCTTCGGATATCGTGCCGTTTTCCACGGCGGCAACGACGGCGTCAAACGCCTCGGACAGCACCTCCGGCATAAGGATGATATCAACGCCCGCCTCTATCGCGGCGATCGCCGCGTCGCCGGACGAATAGGCGTCGGTCACGCCGTGCATCGCCATGGAGTCGGTGATCACCAGCCCCGTAAAGCCCAGCTCGCCGCGGAGGTATCCGGTGATCATCGTACCGGAAAGGCTCGCGGGCGTGAGATCGCCGGTGACGTTCGGCGCGGCGATATGCCCGACCATGACGGCGCAGCCGGTCAGGTCGTTCGCGCTGTAGGGGATCCACTCACACGCGGCAAGCTCGTCATGCGTCTTATATGTGACGGCAAGGCCGTTGTGACTGTCCTCGGCGGTGTCGCCATGGCCGGGGAAATGCTTATACACCGGCAGGACACCCTGCGAGGCGAGCCCCCGCGCGCACGCGCCCGCCATGGCCGCGGCGGTATTCGCGTCCGTAGAGAATGCGCGGCTGCCGATGACGGTATTGGCCGGATTCGTATATACGTCCGCCACAGGCGCAAAGTCCACCGTGAAGCCGTAGTCGGCGAGATAGCCGCCGATCGTGCGGCCCATGTTCTCGGCATCCGCCGGATTCCCCGACGCGCCCACGGCGGCGGCGCTCTCGTACTTCGGCAGACCGAAGGCGGCGTTATTGGCAAGCCGCGCAACAAGCCCGCCCTCCTCGTCCACGCCGAGGAACAGCGGCACCGTTGTCGCGTCGCGCAGCTGTTCGGTAAACGCGCGGAGCGTTTCGGGGTCGGAGATATTTTTTCCGAAGATCGCAACGCCGCCGACCGGGTACGCCGCGAGCACGGCACGCATATCGTCCGTGAGCGTTTTCACGCCCTCCGTTTCCGAGGAGTTGATCTGTCCCGGCGTCTGCGCCGGGTCGAGCGCGTCCGGACGGATGAAAAAGAGCTGGCCGACCTTTTCCCGCAGCGTCAAGGTCTGCATATAGCGCTCGATGGCGTCGCCCTCTGCCGGTGCTTCCGTCTCTGTCGGAGTCTGTGCCGCCGGGGTATCCGGCGTACCCTCCGGTTCGGGCGTGGCAGTAGGTTGGGGCGTCGCCGTCGGCTGCGATGTTGCCGTGATTTGCGGCGCGGCGGTATCCTCCGCCTTCGGATAGCAGGGTACCGTGCCCGGCGCACCGCAGGCGGTCAGCAGAGTACATATTATAAGCAGCATTGCAATAGGAATACACAGCTTTTTCATCTTTACGTTCCCTTCGCCTTTTCTTATGGTATTGGACGCTTTTCTCGGCGGTTTTGTTCGGCATTTTGCAAAAATGGCGCAGCCTTAAAAAGGCTGCACCGTTTTTTGCGTTTTAAACGGGATTACACCAGCTCGATGACCGCCATTTCCGCGGCGTCGCCCTTGCGGGCGCCGATGCGGGTGATGCGGGTGTAGCCGCCGGTGCGCTCCTTATACTTGGGAGCGATCTCGTCGAAGGTGCGCTTGGCGATGTCCTCGCGGGTGATGAAGGAGCACGCCTGGCGGTAGTTGCTCAGACCGCCTTCCTTGCCGAGGGTGATCATCTTCTCAGCGAGAGGAGCGATCTCCTTGGCGCGGGTGACCGTGGTCTCCATACGTCCCTTGTCCAGGAAGTCCGTGACCTGCTGGCGGAGCATTGCCATGCGCTGATCGGTAGTCTTACCGAGTTTTCTGTTGGCAGGCATTGTTATTTCCTCCTATTTACTGGTTGTTGTCGTCGCTGGCCAGGGACAATCCCATCATGGCGAGCTTGTGCTCGACCTCTTCGAGAGATTTGCGGCCCAGGTTGCGGACCTTGATCATCTCGTCCTGTGTTTTCGAGATGAGGTCCTCGACGGTGTTGATGTTTGCGCGCTTGAGGCAGTTGAAGCTGCGGACCGAGAGGTCCAGCTCCTCGATCGTCATTTCCAGCACCTTGTCCTGCTGCTGCGGCTCGCGCTCCTTGACCGTGACGGTTCCGCCGGCGGCGTCCGAAAGGTCGGTGAAAAGCGTGAAGTGGTCGCAGAGGATCTTGGCGCCCAGCGAAACGGCGTCACGCGCCGTGATCGTCTTGTCCGTCCATACTTCGATGGTCAGCTTGTCGTAGTCCACCTGGTTGCCCACACGGGTGTTCTCAACGGAGTAGTTGACCTTCAGCACGGGGGAATAGATCGAGTCAACGGGGATGGTGCCGATGATGGGCTGTGCCGGCTTGTTGTGCTCGGCCGTGACGTAGCCGCGGCCATGCCCAACGGTCAGCTCCATGGAAAGCGAGCTGTCCGGACCCAGCGTGGCGATGTGATGCTCGGGATTGAGGATCTCAACCTCCGCATCCGTCTTGATGTCGCCGGCGGTGACTTCGCCCTCGCCGGAGGCTTCGATATAGACGGTCTTGGGAGTGTCGCAGTGAAGACGGGCAATGATGCCCTTCACGTTGAGAACGATCTCGGTCACATCCTCGGTCACGCCGGGGATGGTGGAAAACTCATGCTGGATGCCGGCGATCTTGATCTTCGTGACCGCCGTTCCGGGCAGGGAGGAGAGGAGAACACGCCGCAGGGAGTTGCCCAAGGTCGTGCCATAGCCGCGCTCCAGCGGTTCGACAATGAATTTGCCGTAGGATGCTTCCGCCGAATTTTCGATGCACTCGATACGCGGCTTTTCTATTTCGATCATGTAGTACCCTCCTTTAGATGTCGGCGCCGTGGGATCGGCGCCGCAGATGTGTCAGCTTACCAATCGGACGGGGGTATTACTTGGAGTACAGCTCGACGATGAGGTGCTCCTCGATCGGAAGGTCGATATCTTCGCGCTCGGGCACGCCGACGACCTTGGCAACCATGTTGTTGGCATCGTACTCCAGCCACTTCGGAGGCTGACGGAAGGCATTGGCTTCGACGCTGGACTTGATCTTCTCCAGGCTGCGGCTGCTGTCCTTCAGCGTGATGACCATGCCCGGCTTCACGAGGTAGCTGGGGATGTTGACCTTGCGGCCGTTCACGGTGAAGTGGCCGTGCGTCACGAGCTGACGCGCCTCGGCGCGGCTCATGGCAAAGCCCAGACGGTAGATCACGTTGTCCAGACGGCTCTCCAGGATGGCGAGCAGGTTCTGGCCAGCCTGGCCGGGACGGCGCTCCGCGAGCTCATAGTAGCTGCGGAACTGCTTCTCGAGCACGCCGTAGTATCTCTTGGCTTTCTGCTTCTCACGCAGCTGCAGGCCGTACTCGGAGTTCTTGCTGCGGCCCTGGCCGTGCTGGCCGGGGTTGCCGCTGCGGCACTCCATGGCGCACTTGCCGGTGTAGCATCTGTCGCCCTTCAGAAAGAGCTTCTGGCCCTCGCGGCGGCACTGCCGGCAGACGGCCTCAGTATATCTTGCCATTACTCTTACCTCCTTTGATCAGACGCGGCGACGCTTGGGCGGACGGCATCCGTTGTGGGGGATGGGGGTCACGTCCTTGATCATCGTCACTTCAAGACCGGCGGTCTGGAGCGCGCGGATGGCCGCTTCGCGTCCCGAACCGGGGCCCTTGACAAAAACTTCCACGGACTTCAGGCCGTGCTCCATAGCAGCGCGGGAAGCCGTTTCAGCGGCGGTCTGCGCGGCAAACGGGGTGCTCTTGCGGCTGCCCCGGAAGCCCATGCCGCCGGCGGAGGCCCAGGAAATGGCGTTGCCCTGGGTGTCGGTGATAGTCACCATGGTGTTGTTGAAGGAAGAGCTGATATGCACCTGGCCCTTCTCGATATTTTTCCGCTCTCTGCGGCGGGTACGGACTTTCTTGCCCTTCTGTGCGGTAGCCATAGTATCAGTTTCCCTCCCTTACTTCTTTTTGTTCGCGATGGTACGCTTCGGACCCTTGCGGGTACGGGCGTTGGTTTTGCTGCGCTGGCCGCGCACGGGGAGACCCTTGCGGTGGCGCAGGCCGCGGTAAGAACCGATCTCGGTCAGGTTCTTGATGTTCAGAGCCACCTGGCGGCGAAGGTCGCCTTCCACGATGAACTCTTTGTCGATGCACTCACGGATACGCGCTTCTTCCTCGTCGGAAAGGTCGCGCACGCGGGTGTCAGGGTTGATTCCGGTCTCTTCGAGAATTCTCTTCGCGCTCGTTCTGCCGATACCGAAAACGTAGGTCAGACCGATCTCGATTCTCTTGTCTCTGGGCAGGTCAACGCCGGCAATTCGTGCCATGTTTTGCAATCATTCCTTTCAATGATTTTATGCCATGTCTGGGGGTGGCTCGGGCCTATGGCATAATGAAGGCCGACCCCAAAAGGGCAGTAAGAAATTATGCCCTTTCTTTCGGATTTTCTATCTGCGATTGATCCGCCGTAGGGCAGATCTCAGCCCTGGCGCTGCTTGTGCTTGGGGTTCTCGCAGATGCACATAACTTTACCCTTGCGCTTGATGATCTTGCACTTCTCGCACATGGGCTTCACACTGGGACGCACTTTCATGGTTTATCCTCCTTCGTGTCGCACTGGTGGAGTTCGTAATTACTTAGACCGCCAGGTGATGCGGCCGCGGGTCAGATCGTAAGGACTCATCTGTACCGTGACCTTGTCGCCGGGCAGGATGCGGATGAAATTCATGCGGAGCTTGCCGGAGATATGGGCAAGAATGGTGTGGCCGTTGCCGATGTCCACCCGGAAAGAGGTGTTCGGCAGGGATTCCACGACCGTGCCCTCCAGCTCGATAACGTCGTCTTTCGCCATATAAGTCCCTCCTTAAATGTCGTCGGCAAGAGTCAGGATTTCCGGCTCGCCGTCTGTGATGAGAATGGTGTTCTCATAATGGGCGGACAGGCTTCCGTCCACGGTGACGACCGTCCATTTGTTGGACAGTACGCGCACCGCCGGTCCGCCGGCGTTGATCATCGGCTCAACGGCCAATGTCATTCCGGGCAGGAGCCGGGGATTCGGCCTGCGCTCCCTGCGATCGGGAACGTAGTTCGGGACTTCCGGATCCTCGTGCATTTTGGTGCCGATGCCGTGGCCGACATAGTCGCGCACAACGCCGCAGCCGTGGCTTTCTGCGTACTGCTGCACCGCGGCGGAGATGTCGTTCAGCCGGTTTCCCGCACGGGCATACTTGATCCCTTCAAAGAAGCTCTGCCGCGTGATGCGGATGAGCTCCAGCGCTTCCGGCGACGCCTCCCCGACCGGGAAAGTGCCGGCGCAGTCTCCCACATAGCCCTTATAGGTGGCCCCCACGTCGATGGAGACGATGTCTCCATTTCGCACGATGCGCTTTCCGGGAATGCCGTGGATGACCTCGTCGTTCAAGGAAATGCACGCGCTCTTCGGGAAGCCGCCGTAGCCGAGAAATGTCGGCGTGGCTCCACAGGACAGGATGAACTTATGGATCTCTTTGTTGATCTCTTCGGTGGTTACGCCGTCCCGCAGCATCTGCCGCCCGACGCTTCGGGCAGCCGCTGTGATCTTTCCGGCTTCGCGCATCCGCTCGATCTCTCGCTGTGATTTGATCGTAATCATCATTCAACGATCCCCAGAGAGCGGAAAATCTCACGGCTTACATCTTCGATGCTGCCGACGTTTTCCACACTGTGAAGCAGCCCCAGCTTTTCGTAAAAGCCCTTGAGCGGCTCGGTCTGTTCATGGTAGACATGCAGACGGTCGCGCACGGTCTCGGGCGCGTCGTCCGGGCGGACGATGAGCGCCGTGCCGCAGGCGTCACAGACGCCGTCCTGCTTCGGCGGATTCACTCGGACGTGGTAGCTCGCGCCGCAGCGTGGGCAGACGCGCCGCCCCGCCATACGCTCTACGATGTCCTCGTCGGATACCTCCAGGGAAAGCACGCCGTCGAGCTCAATGCCGTGAGCGATAAGCGCTTCCGCCTGGGGGATCGTCCGGGGCATGCCGTCGAGGATGAATCCGTTGGCGCAGTCGGGCTTTGAGAGCCGTTCCTGCACGATGTCGATGATCACGTTATCCGGCACGAGCTGGCCTTTGTCGATGTACGACTTGGCCGCGAGACCCACGCTCGTGCCATCGTGGATGGCAGAGCGCAGGATATTGCCGGTTGAAATGGTGGGGACACCCAATTTACGGGATAGGATGTCCGACTGGGTCCCCTTTCCAGCGCCGGGGGCGCCCAGCAAAGTCAGCTTCATGTCGGGATCTCCTTATTCAAGGAAGCCCTTGTAGTGGCGCATGAGCATCTGGCTTTCGAGAGCCTGCACCGTTTCGATAGCAACGCCGACCACAATGATGATCGAGGTGCCGCCGAGGGAGATGCCCGTATCAGCAGCGGCCTTGGAGCAGGCGCTGATGATGATGGGCACGCAGGCGATGATGCCGAGATAAACGGCGCCGAACAGGGTGACCTTGTTCAGGACCTTCTGAATGAACTCGCTGGTCGGCTTGCCGGGGCGGTAGCCGGGGATGAATCCGCCGTTCTTCTTCAGGTTGTTCGCAACTTCGACGGGGTTGAACTGGATCGTCGCGTAGAAGTAAGCGAAGAAGAGGATCAGCAGGAAGTACACGATCGCGTAGGGGATCGTGTTGCTGTCAAACGTGCGCATGAACCAGCTGTCCTGGCTGCCGCCGCAGAGCAGGATGATCGTGGGAGGCAGGGACGCGATGGACTGCGCGAAGATGATGGGCAGCACGCCGGACATGTTGACCTTCATCGGCAGGTACGTGGCCTGACCGCCGTACATCTTGCGGCCGACGACGCGCTTGGCGTACTGGACCGGGATGCGGCGCTCGGCATCGTTGACGATGACGATCATCACGATCATGGCGAGAGCTCCGATCAGCATGAGGATCGTGGCGATCCAGGAGAGGTCGTGGTTGATCGCTTTGCTGACGAGGTTGCCGAGGCTCTGCGGGAAGCGGCTGACGATGCTCGCGAACAGGATGATGGAGATACCGTTTCCGATGCCGAATTCGGTGATCTGCTCACCCAGCCACATGACGAGCGCGGAGCCCGCGGTAAAGGTCATCACGATGACGATGGCCGCCCAGACAGCGGGAGCCTCGGACACGATGATACCGTTGCGGCTCATAAGCACGTAGTAGCCGTAACCCTGGAGAAGGCCGATGCCGACCGTGGAGTAACGGGTGATGGCAGCGATCTTCTTCTTGCCCTCTTCGCCGCCCTCTTTGCTCAGCCGCTCGAGCGCCGGGATAGCGATGCACAGGAGCTGGATGATGATGGAGGCGTTGATGTAGGGCTGGATGCTCAGAGCAAAGATGGTAGCCATGGAGAACGCGCCGCCGGACATGGTGTTGTAAAGTCCGAGGACGGTGTTCTTCAGCTGGGCAAAGTAGGTGGCAAGAATGTTGGTGTCCACATAAGGCACGGGCACGGCATTGCCGAGCCGGTAAAGAAGAACGATGAACAGCGTGAAGAGGATCTTCCGGCGCAGCTCAGGGATCTTCCATGCGTTACGGAAAGTCTGGACCACCTTACACCACCTCGGCCTTTCCTCCAGCGGCTTCGATCTTCTCCTTGGCGCTGGCCGAGAAGGCACTGGCCTTGACGGTGAGCTTCTTGGTGAGCTCGCCGCTGCCGAGGATCTTCACGCCGTGGACACACTTGGACAGGATGCCCTCGGCCAGAAGGACGTTCGCGTCGACAATGGCGCCGTCCTCAAAGTGGTTGAGAGCAGAGACGTTGATGGACTCGAGAGGTTTGGCAAAGATGTTGTTGAAGCCGCGCTTCGGGATGCGGCGCGCCAGAGGCATCTGGCCGCCTTCAAATCCGATGCGGACACCGCCGCCGGAGCGAGCTTTCTGGCCCTTGTGGCCCCGACCGCCGGTCTTGCCGTTGCCGGTGCCGATGCCTCTTCCCTTGCGCTTGGCAACGTGGGTGCTGCCGGCGGCGGGAGAAAGTTCATTCATAAACATACGTTGGGCCTCCTTATTCTTCCGTGACCTTCAGCAGATAGCCGATCTGGGCGATCTTGCCGCGGGTCTGGGGGTTGTCAGGCTGGGTCGTCTCGTTGCCGATCTTGTAAAGACCCAGGGAGTTGGCAGTGGCAATGTGCTTGTCCAGTCTGCCGTTCAGGCTCTTGACGAGCTTGATCTTCAGAGTTGCCATACCGTTATCCTCCTTACGCCTTCAGCTCGTCGGCCGACTTGCCACGGTAAACGGCGACCTGCTCGGCATTGCGCAGAGACAGAAGGCCTTCCATGGTGGCGGCGACGACGTTGTTGGGATTGTTGGAGCGCAGGCTCTTGGCACGGATGTCCTTGATGCCGGCAGCTTCCATCACGGCACGCACAGCGCCGCCGGCGATGATGCCGGTACCGGGGGCGGCGGGCTTGATCAGCACGCGGCCGGCGCCGAAAGCGCCGAGAACTTCGTGCGGGATCGTGGTGCCCGTCAGCGTGACGGTGTGCATGTTCTTCTTCGCATCTTCAATTCCCTTGCGGATCGCTTCGCTGACTTCGCCGGCCTTGCCCATGCCGAAGCCGACCTTGCCCTTGCCGTCGCCGACGACCATGAGCGCGGAGAACTTCATAATGCGGCCGCCCTTGACGGTCTTGCTGACGCGATTGAGGGAAACGAGCTTCTCGATATACTCGGAGCTTTCCTCCCGGCCGCGGCGGTTGTCGCGGCGATCGTTACCATATGCCATAATTCGTTTCCTCCTCCCGCTTAGAATTTCAGGCCGCCCTCGCGGGCAGCTTCGGCCAGAGCCTTGACGCGTCCGTGATAGATATATCCGCCGCGGTCGAAGACCACTTCTTCAATACCCTTCGCAAGAGCGCGCTCGGCGATCTTGGAGCCGATCTTCTTGGCGGCTTCCACGTTGCCGCCGTTGCCTTCAAAGTCCTTCTCGACGGAAGAGGCAGACACCAGAGTGTTGCCGTTGACGTCGTCGATGACCTGGGCATAAATGTTGCTTTCGCTCCGGAACACGCACAGGCGCGGACGCTCCGGCGTGCCGGAGATCTTGCCGCGGACTCTCGCGTGGCGCTGCTTGCGCTGAGCGGCAGTATTCGGTCTGTTAACCATTCAGGCGCACCTCCCCTTATTTCGCACCGGTCTTGCCTTCTTTGATACGGACAACCTCGCCCTGATAGCGAATGCCCTTGCCCTTATAGGGCTCCGGCGGACGCTTCATGCGGGTATCCGCAGCAAACTGGCCGACCTTCTGCTTGTCCATGCCCTTGATGACGATGTGGTTGGCATCGGGAACTTCGATTTCGATCCCCTCGATCTCGGGAACGATGACCTGGTGGCTGAAGCCGAGGTTCATCACGAGATTCTTGCCTTCCTTCTGCGCACGATAGCCGACGCCCTGGATCTCCAGAGTCTTGGAGAAGCCCTGAGTGACGCCGACGACCATGTCGTTGACCAGCGTACGGGTCAGACCATGGAGCGCGCAGTTCTGCTTTTCGTCGTTGGGACGCTTGACGTGGAGGACGCCGTTCTCGATCTCGATGAGCATCTGCGGGGCGACCTTGCGCTCCAGCGTGCCCTTGGGACCCTTAACGGTGATGTGGTTGCCCTCGCCCACGGTGATCTCAACACCGGCGGGGACGGTAATGGGAGCTCTACCGATTCTAGACATGTTTTCTCTCCTCCCTTACCATACGAACGCGAGGACTTCGCCGCCGACATGCTCGGCACGGGCCTGCTTGGCGGTCATGACGCCCTTGGAAGTGGAAATGATGGCGATGCCCAGTCCCTTCTGGACGCGGGGCAGCTCTTCGGCGCCGGCGTACATACGCAGGCCGGGCTTGGAGACTCTCTTAAGGCCCTGGATGGCCTTCTCCTTGCCGGGGAGATACTTCAGCGTGATGCGGATGATGCCCTGGGTTCCGTCGTCAACGAGCTGATAGGACTTGATGTAGCCCTCGTTCAGCAGGATCTCGACGATCGCCTTCTTCATCTTGGAGGCGGGGACATCGACGGTTTCATGCTTGGCGGTGCCGGCATTGCGGATACGTGTGAGCATGTCGGCAATGGGATCGGTGATCTGCATTTGGGTATATCCTCCTTATTAGAGTTACCGGTTTTACCCGGTTCAGGCAGCGAGGTTCCGCGTCAATACATGATTGACCGCGGCCTTTCGCTATCCTTTACGAAATTTGTCGGCCGTGCCAACTGATCTATTATAGCAAAGATCCGCTGACACGGCAAGTCCGCCAAGGCCTGAAATTCAATTTTTTTATTGAATTTCAGGCGCTTGACGGAGCAATTTGCAATTACCAGCTGGCTTTCTTCACGCCCGGGATCTGGCCCTTGTAGGCCAGCTCGCGGAAGCAGATACGGCAGATGCCGTAGTCGCGCAGATAAGCGTGGGGACGGCCGCAGATCTTGCAGCGGTTGTAGCGACGGGTGGAGAACTTGGCAGGAGCGGCCTGCTTGAGCTTCATGGAAAGTTTCGCCATTTTTCTTCTCCTCCTTAGTCGTTCATGAACGGAGCGCCCATGAGCTTGAGGAGCTCGCGAGCCTCTTCGTCGGTGTTGGCGGTGGTGCAGATGGCAATGTTCATGCCGCGCAGCTTCTCGATCTTGTCGTACTCGATCTCGGGGAAGATGATCTGCTCGCGGATGCCGAGGGAGTAGTTGCCGCGGCCGTCGAACGCATCGGCGGAGATGCCGCGGAAGTCACGGACGCGGGGCAGAGCCACGTTGAACAGACGGTCCATGAACTCCCACATACGGTCCTGACGGAGCGTGACCTTGACGCCGACCTTCATGCCCTCGCGGAGCTTGAAGTTCGCGACGCTCTTGCGAGCGACGGTGGCGACGGCATGCTGGCCGGTGATGGCGCTGATGTCCTTGACGACGGATTCCAGCATCTTGGCGTTGTCCTTGCAGTCGCCGCAGCCGACGGACACGACGATCTTGTCGATGCGGGGGATCTGCATGACGCTCTTATACTGGAACTTCTGCATCAGAGCGGGAGCGACTTCCTCATTATACTTTTTCTTCAGTCTTGCAACGTAAGCCATAATATTCTGTCACTCTCCTCTCTCAGATAGCGGCGCCGCACTTCTTGCAGGCGCGCACCTTTTCGCCGTCGATAACGGTGTGGCCCACGCGGGTGGGCTTGCCGCACTTCGGGCAGACCAGCATGACCTTGCTGGCGTAAATGGGGGTCTCGCGCTGGATGATGCCGCCCTCTTCGCCCTGCTTGCGGGGCTTCTGATGACGGGAGGCGACGAGCACGCCCTCAACAATGACCTTGCCGTTCTTCGGGTCGGCGGAGAGGACTTTGCCTTCCTTGCCCTTGTCGCGGCCGGACAGAACGACGACTTTATCGTCTTTACGAATCTTCATTCCCATGCCCTCCTCAAATGACTTCGGGAGCCAGCGACAGGATCTTCATGTACTCTCTGTCGCGGAGCTCGCGGGCCACGGGCCCAAAGATACGGGTACCCTTCGGGTTGTGGTCATCTGCGCCGTTGATGAGAACGGCGGCGTTCTCGTCGAAACGGACGTAGGTGCCGTCCGCGCGGCGGACGCCCTTGGTGGTGCGGACGATAACGGCCTTGACCACATCGCCCTTCTTGACGCTGCCACCCGGGGTGGCCTTGCGGACGCTGGCGACGACGACGTCGCCCACGTTGCCGTACTTGCGCTTGGAGCCGCCAAGAACACGGATGGTCTTGAGCTCCTTGGCGCCGGTGTTGTCGGCAACCTTCAGATAAGATTCAGCCTGGATCATTTCTTCGGCGCCTCCTTACTTCGCTTTTTCGATGATCTCGACCACGCGCCAACGCTTGTCCTTGCTGAGGGGGCGGGTCTCCATCACACGGACTCTGTCGCCGATGCCGCACTCGTTGTTCTCGTCGTGCGCCTTCAGACGGTACGTCCGGCCGATGATCTTCTTGTACGTGGGGTGAGCCACGCGGTCTTCCACGGTGACAACGACGGTCTTATCCATCTTGTCGGAGACGACCTTGCCGACGCGCATCTTGCGGGAAGAAGTTCTAATTTCACTCATTTTCGGTTACCTCCTTCACTGCTCGAGCTGCTTCTGACGAAGCACGGTTTTAACTCTCGCGATATCGCGGCGGACGTTGGAAATCTTGATGGGGTTGTCGAGATGGTTGGTGGCATGCTGCATGCGGAGCATGAACAGGTCCTTCTTCAGGTCGGCGAGCTTCTTGTCGAGCTCTTCGACGGACAGGTTACGAATCTCATTAGCCTTCATCAGTTTTCACCACCATTCTCGGTCTCGGCGGCCTCACGCGCGACAATCTTCGTCTTGCAGGGCAGCTTATGGCTGGCCAGGCGCATGGCCTCGCGGGCGGCATCCTCGGGAACGCCGGCGATCTCAAAGAGAACGCGGCCCGGCTTCACGACGGCAACCCAATATTCGGGAGAGCCTTTACCGGAACCCATACGGGTCTCGGCGGGCTTCTGGGTCACGGGCTTATCGGGGAAGATCTTGATCCAAACCTGGCCGCCGCGCTTGGTGTAGCGGGTCATGGCGACACGGGCGGCCTCGATCTGGTTGGCCGTGATCCAGCAGGGCTCGGTAGCCATCAGGCCCCATTCGCCGTAGTTGACGACGTTGCCGCGGGTGGCTTTGCCCTTCATACGGCCGCGCTGCTGGCGGCGGTATTTGACTCTCTTAGGCATTAACATCAGGAATTACCTCCTTCTTTGGGAGCAGCGGGACGGCTGTAGCCCTGGCCCGCCGGACGCTGGCCGTTGTTGGGGCGGTTGTAGCCCTGGCCCGCGGGACGCTGGCCGTAGCCCTGGCCGGGCGCGCGGTTGTCGCGGTTGTAGCCCTGACCCTGGCCGCGGTTGTCGCGGTTGTAGCCACCGCGGCGATCGTCACGGCGGCCGCCGCGGCGGTCGTCACGGCGACGCTCGTTGAGCGGCTTGCTGGTGTCCATCACGCGCGGCGTGGTGCGCAGCGTGGTGGTGAGGATCTCACCCTTGTAGATCCAGACCTTCACACCGATGCGGCCGTAGGTGGTCGCAGCCTCGGCAAAGCCGTAGTCGATGTCGGCGCGGAGAGTCTGCAGGGGGATGGTGCCCTCGTGGTAGGTTTCGCTGCGGGCGATCTCAGCACCGCCGAGACGGCCGGCGCAGCAGACCTTGATGCCCTTGGCGCCCATACGCATCGCGCGGCCGATCGAGTTCTTCATCGCACGGCGGAAGCCGATGCGCTTCTCGAGCTGCTGGGCGATGTTCTCGGCGACGAGCTGGGCGTTCGTATCGGGGGTGCGCACCTCAACGATGGAGATGGCGACCTTCTTGCCGATGAGCTTCTCAACATCCTGGCGGAGCTTTTCGATCTCCGTGCCGCCCTTGCCGATGATCACACCGGGACGGGAGCAGTGGATGAAGATGCGGACCTGGGCGCTGTCGCGCTCGATCTCGATGGTGGGCACGCCGGCGGCGTACAGTCTCTTCTTGAGGTACTTGCGGATCTTGTCGTCCTCAACGATCAGATCGCCGACCTTGTCGGGACGGGCGTACCAACGGGAATCCCAGTCCTTGATGACGCCGACGCGGAGGCCGTGCGGATTAACTTTCTGTCCCATAAATCAAGCCTCCTTTTCCGCCACAACAACGGTGATGTGGCTGGTTCTCTTCAGGATACGCGCGTAACGGCCACGGGCGCTGGCGCGGCCGCGCTTCATGGTCGGGCCGCCGGTGACCATAACCTTGGACACATACAGCTTGGAGGGATCCATCTCGTGGTTGTTCTCGGCGTTCGCGCAGGCGCTGCACAGAACCTTGTACAGCAGGGCGGCGCCGGAGTTCGGGGTGTTCTGCAGGATGCCCTTGGCAAGCTCGACGTCCTTGTCGCGGATCAGATCGCAGACGATCTTGACCTTGCGGGGAGAAATACGCGCGAATTTGTGTTCAGCTCTTGCTTCCATCAGTATCTCTCCTCCTTACTTTCCGGCAGTCTTGCTGCCGGCGTGGCCGCGGAACGTGCGGGTAGGCACGAACTCGCCCAGCTTGTGACCGACCATGTCCTCGGTGACGTACACGCTGACGTGACGGCGGCCGTCATGCACAGCGAAGGTGTGACCGATGAAGGACGGGAAGATCGTAGAGCTGCGGGACCAGGTCTTGAGGACCTTTTTCTCGCCGGCTTTGTTCAGTTCATCGACTCTCTTGAGCAGCTCAGGAGCTGCGAAGGGGCCTTTCTTAATGCTTCTGCTCATATTTCCTTCTTCCCTCCTTACTTAGCGTTGCGGCGCTTGACAATCATCTTGTCGGTCGGGTTCTTCTTCTTGCGGGTCTTGTAACCCAGAGTCGGCTTGCCCCACGGGGTGACAGGGCCGGGACGGCCGACCGGGGACTTGCCTTCGCCGCCGCCGTGCGGGTGGTCGCACGGGTTCATGACCGAGCCGCGGACTTTCGGACGCCAGCCCATGTGACGGACACGGCCGGCTTTGCCGAGAGAGACGTTGGCGTGGTCGATGTTGCCGACCTGGCCGATGGTGGCGTAGCAGTTCATGCGGATCTTGCGCATTTCGCCGGACGGCATACGGACGGTCGCGAGAGCGCCCTCCTTCGCCATGAGCTGCGCGGCGTTGCCCGCGGAGCGGACGAGCTGCGCACCCTTGCCCGGGTACATTTCGATGTTGTGGATAACGGTACCCACGGGGATGTTCGCCAGAGGCAGAGCGTTGCCCGGCTTGATGTCGGCGCCCTCGCCGGCAACGATCACATCACCGGCGGCGAGACCGACCGGAGCGAGGATGTAGCGGCGCTCGCTGTCGGGATACTCGACCAGCGCGATGTAGGCGCTGCGGTTGGGGTCGTACTCCAGGCGGAGGACCTGCGCCTCGACGTTGCGCTTGTCGCGCTTGAAGTCGATGATGCGGTACTTCTGCCGGTTGCCGCCGCCGTGATGACGAACGGTGATGCGGCCGTAGTTGTTGCGGCCGGCGTTCTTCTTCTTGACCTCGACCAGGGACTTCTCCGGAGCGGCATGCTTGTCGACCCCATCAAAGCCGGAAACGGTCATGTGCCGGCGGGCGGGGGTGATAGGACGATAGGTTTTAATAGACATTCTCTTTCCCTCCCTTAGGCCATGCCTTCGAAGATCTCAATGTTCTTGGAATCTTCGCTCAGCTTGACAACGGCTTTCTTCCAGGTCTTCGCAAAGCCGGCGGGGTAACGGCCGGTGCGCTTCTGCTTGCCGTGGACGGTCGTGGTGGTCACCTTGACGACGGTGACGCCGAAGATCTCCTCCACAGCCTTCTTCACTTCGATCTTGGTGGCGTCCTTCGCCACTTCAAAAGCGAACTTCTTGATGTCCAGGTCTTCCATGGACTGCTCGGTGATGACCGGGCGGATGATCACATCATAAACGCTCTTCATCAGCAGTACACCTCCTCGATCTTGGCAAGGGCAGCCTTGTCGACCACGAGAGAGCGGGCCTTCATAATGTCGTAGGTGGAGAGAACGGTGGCGATCGTCGTCTCAACGCCGGGGATGTTGCGGGCGGACTTGATGACGTTCTCGTTCACGGTCTCGGTGACGATCATGGCGTTCTCGGCGCCGAGCTTCTCGAGCAGAGAAACGCAGGCCTTCGTCTTGATCTCGTCGAAGCTGAGACCGTCTACCACGAAGATCTTGCTCTCGGCCGCCTTGACGGACAGAGCGCTCTTCAGGGCGATACGCTTTTCCTTGCGGTTCATGGTGTAGCGGTAGCTACGCGGCTTCGGGGCAAAGGCGACGCCGCCGTGCGTCCACACGGGGCTGCCCTTGTAACCGGCGCGGGCGCGGCCGGTGCCCTTCTGGCGCCAGGGCTTGGCGGTGGTGTAGGACACCTCGCTCTTGGTCAGAGCGCTCTGTGTGCCCTGACGGCAGTTGGCCAGGTGGTTCTTGATCGCCGCATGAAGGACGATCTCGTTGGGCTCCATGCCGAAAACGGCTTCGGAGAGCTCAACCTCGCCGACCTGCTCGCCGGCCATGTTGTAAAGATTCGCTTTAGGCATAAATCAGACTCTCCTCTCTTTAGCGGTTGCGGGCGGAAGCCTTCTGCGGGTTGGTACGCGCGGAAGCCTTCTGCGGGTTGACACTCGTGCTGACGCTGGCCTGCTTGACGATGAGCGTCTTGGCGGTGTTCTTGATGAACACGATGCCGCCCTTCGGGCCGGGGATGGCGCCGCGGATGACGATCATGTTCAGTTCGGGATCGACCTTGACGACGTCAAGGTTCTGCACCGTGACCTGCTCGGCGCCCATGTGACCGGCGCCGATCTTGCCGGGAAGGATGCGGCTGGGATCCGTGGAGGAGCCCATGGAGCCGGCATGACGGTGGACCGGGCCGCCGCCGTGGGTCATCGGGGTGCGCTGGGCGCCCCAGCGCTTGATGACGCCGGCGTAGCCCTTGCCCTTGCTGATGCCGGTGACGTCGACCTTGTCGCCCTCTTTGAAGGCGTCAGCCTTGACAACGTCGCCGACGTTCATCTCGTTGGCATTCTCGAGGCGGAACTCGTGCAGCACGCGCAGCGCGCCGACGCCGGCCTTGTCGAGATGACCCTTTTCGGGTTTGTTGAGCTTGCGCTCGGGGATTTCCTCGAAGCCGAGCTGGACGGAAGCATAGCCTTCCTTTTCCGCGGACTTCTTCTGGACCACTTTGCACGGGCCGGCTTCGATAACGGTCACGGGGACGACCTTGCCGGTCTCGTCGAAGATCTGCGTCATGCCGACCTTCTTGCCGATGATGGCCTTTTTCATTGGATTGCTCCTTTCAGGTTATTGGTCAGGTCGCATGGATCATATCGTCCGGAGGCTCCTGACTTGACCCTGCCTTCGTAAGGCGCGGGGTTCAATACAGATTTTGAACGCGGGGTAATGCCGGGGAATAAATATAAGGTGTATCTCAGAGCTTGATCTCGATCTCAACACCGGCGGGAAGCTCCAGGGACATGAGCGCTTCCACCGTCTTCTGGGTGGGGGCGATGATGTCGATCAGGCGCTTGTGGGTGCGGCGCTCGAACTGCTCACGGCTGTCCTTATACTTGTGAACGGCGCGAAGGATCGTGATGACCTCTTTCTGCGTCGGCAGGGGGATGGGGCCGGAAACCTTCGCGTCGGTACGCTTGGCGGTCTCGACGATGGTCTCGGCGGCCTTGTCGATCAGCTGATGATCGTAGGCCTTGAGGCGGATGCGGATCATTTTCTTTGCTGCCATGTTTGTTCCTCCAAAACTTTCGTACTTAGGTGGTGGCTGCCACCCAGTGGTACGGTGAGAAGTTTTCATCCACCGCGCCGTGCGTATCAGACCCGAACCGAAAATAGAACCGGCTTTCTGATGGCCGGTTTTTCTTCCCGTTCCGGCGATATACGCCTCTTGCTGGCCGGGGAAACGATAAACTCTCAGCCGCCCGATTTACGGACATACTCCACGGAAGTTACCACCGTCAAACGATGCAATCTCCCGTTTCACCGCATAATACGCCCTGCTTCTTCGCACAGGCGCTCTGATAGAATAACAAAATCCCCTCTTAATGTCAAGAGGGGATAGAGAAAAATTCAAAGTTTTTTTGGGGATTTCTCCGAATTTTCCGAATACGGAGAATTTAGCTCAGCCGCCGTCGGTGCGGACGCTGAAATGCATGAAATCGCGGCTCGACTGCCACGTTCCGCCCCAGCCCCAGCCGTAGGCGGCGAAGGCCCTCACAACGCTCCCGCCCGCGGCGATCGAGTACGGGCTCGGCTCGGCGAGCGTACCGGCCCACTCGCTCTTTTCGGTGCCGAGCGGCCACCAGCCCTGCCCTACCGTGATCTTCACCGCGCCGTCCACGCGGTCCGCCGCGCAGTTCGCGTCGGGATTGATATCGACCGCCGCGCCCCAGGCGTGGCGCAAGGTATCCGTGCAGCGCAGCCCGCCGACGGAGGCGATGGGGAATTTCTCCTCGTCCTCAAAGATGCGCTGGAATATTTCGTACACGTCCGCGGCGAGGTATTTATGTACCGTGAGCTTGAGCGTAGCCTGCGTTTTCGTCCCGTCCGGCTGGAGCTGCCATACGTTCACGGTGACATCGCGCATATACGGCGCGGCTTCCTCGGCGCTCGCAAAGTACGTTTTGTTCTCGTCGCCGAAGAAGAGCTTGTTAAAAGCGCCGCGCGGCTCGTTGTTGTTGAGCATATAACCGTTCTCGCGCGCCCAGATCATGAACGGCTGCAGCCCGTTCGGCGCGTCGGCAAGACGGTAGGGGTTGTTGTCGCTAAGATCGACCGGGGCGCGGCGGGTCGGATCGAGCAGGCGCACCATGACGGCGCTCGCCTGCGCGCGGGTGAGCTTCCGCTCGCCGCAGAAGGAGCCATCCTCCGCTCCGGCGGTGTTTTTCATGCCGTTGATGATGCCCTTGGCGTACACCTGCGCCACCGCGCCGCGGTACGTCTCCGGAATATACGCCCAGTCCGGGATCCTGCGCGCCGCGCCGTTCGTCACGGCCTCGGTCTCCCCGCGCACCTTGGCGAGGAAGTTTCGGATCATCACGGCCATTTCATAGCGCGTGGTCTTTGCCTGCAGAGCGTCGAACGTGCAGGGGATGTCCAGCCCCTCGAGCACGCCGTTTTCGGAAAGCATCGCCCAGTACTCCTCCGCCCAGTGCTTGCCGGGCAGCTCGCTTTTGTACGTCAGCGATGCGCTCGTGGCGAGCATTTTAATGAACTCGCTCCGGCGCAGATAGCCCGTCGGGCGGAACGTGCCGTCCTCAAAGCCGTTGACGATGCCCTTTTCGGTGCAGAAATCGACGTACTCCGTGTACCATTCATCCGCCGGAACGTCCGGGAACGCGGCAAACGCCGGAGCGGTGAGCGCCGGCACGAGCAGGCACGCGCACAGAAGCGCCGCAAGAATTCTCTTTCTCATATCTGGTCCTCCGCGGTGTTCTTTTTCGATGCGATCAGAAGTCGAAGAAAAACGGCATCATTTCCGAGAGCTTGTGGCTCACGAAGCTCCCGTCGCCCTTGGCGCAGAGCACGGTCATATGCTTGGAAAACTCCTGCAGAAACTGGCGGCACGAGCCGCAGGGATAACAATATTCTTTGCTGTTGCCCCAGATGGCGATGCGGACAAAGTCGCGGTGGCCGCTGCTCACGGCTTTCACCGCCGCGGTGCGCTCGGCGCAGATCGTGTCGCCGTAGGCGGCGTTCTCCACGTTGCAGCCGGTGAAGATCGTGCCGTCGCTGCACTCGAGCGCCGCGCCCACGGGGAATTTCGAGTACGGCACATACGCATATTCGGCGGCCTTCTTCGCCATGTCCATCAGTTCCTGATCGGTCATATCCGTTTGCTCCTTTTTCCGCCGGCGGTCAGCCGATATTGACTGTCCAGGCGGTAATATTATTGAATACGTCGTACTGGTTGGGCGACATGCCGGAGATCACGCCGAGATGGGAGATAACCTCGCGCGTCTCAAAGCATACCGGCAGGATCACCGTGGTCGTCGTGAGGAGCTGCAGCCAGTCGTTTACGGCCTGCGCGCGGTCGTCGTCCTTTGCGCCGAGATAGGCCTCGGTGAGCTCCTCCAGCTCGCTGTTGTCCCAGCCGCCGTAGTTGAGGGTGTTGTCATCCTCCCAGTCGCCGGAGAACAGCGTGAGAATGTTCCAGTCGCCGGTCAGCGCGACCTCGGCGAGATACATATCCATAACGATCTCGGGCTCCTCCTGATCAAAGTCGATGTATCCGGAGCGAAGCGCGGCGAGATAGTCCTTCCATGTAAGCTCGCGCAGGTTGACGCCGATGCCGATGGCTTCCAGATCCTCGGCGATCCGGCGCGCCTCCTGCACCTTGGCGGCGTTGTCGGCGCAGACGGCAAAGTTGAGCTCAATGTCCACCTTCATGCCGGAGAGCGCAAATTCAAGCATGCCGTCCGCGTCCAGATCGCGGCAGCCGCCGCGCTCGAGCTCGGTGAGGCAGCGCGAGGGATCGTAGGAAAACTGCGAGGCGATCGAGGTATCGTACAGCGCGCTGTTCGGGTGGACGGGGAGCACCGTCGCCACGGCGTTGCCGTCGAGCGTGTCCGATACGATCTTGTTGCGGTTCACGATCCAGTTCATCGCGTAGCGGTAGGCGTCATACTGGAAGAAGCGGCTCTGGCTGTTGAAGCCGATGAAGTGGAGATTCGTGGTGGTGATGGTGCGCTTTTCGTTTTTGCCGCCGTAGCCCATGTTGTAAATGCCGGTCGGGTCGTTCACGACGAGATCGACGAGACCGCTTTCAAACTCGGTGATGAGCTCCTCCATGCCGCGGTAGGCGCGCAGCTGCACCTCGTCGAGCGGGAGACTCTCACTGTTTTCATACCCGTCAAACTTCACGAGCGCCGTGCGGTCTTCATTATACATATACGGGCCCGATCCGACGGGGATCTCGTCGCCGACGGAGCCGGACTTGATGACCGGGATGCTCATGCGCTGCGGGAGCTGCGCGTTGTCCGCGCCTTCCACGGCGAGATACACCTCGCCGTTGTACGCGCTCGAATAGACGCGCCCGACCTGCTGCTGCAGATGCTTGTGTCTCTCGCTCGTGAAGATGCAGGACACGGAATACGCCACGTCCTGCGCGGTGAGCGTGGAGCCGTCGTGCATCTGGATGCCCTCCCTCACCTTGAGCACCCACACGCCCGCACTGTCTTCGTTCTTGGAGTAATACCAGTCCGAAAGAATGCGCGACGTCACGTTAAAGTTCTCATCGACCTCGAAAAGCCGGTCGTACACGAGGCAGTCCACGAGCTGATTGAGCGTGCTCTGCGTCTTGACGGGGTTGAGGCTCTCCTCGTAGTCGAGCGAGAGGGAGAACACGTCGTCCGCGGCGCCGGCGAAGGTGAGCGTCTGGCCGGAGACGGTCGCGGCGCTCTCGTCCAGCGCGGGATCGGGCGTTGCCTCCGGCCCGGCGGCGGTCTCGCCGCACGCGGCAAGCGAGAAGAGCGTCGCCGCGGCGAGCAGCAGAGCAAAGATCTTTCTGTATTTCATAATGCGATACCTCAAAGCATGATAACCGACGCCATCGTGCCGCGGCGGCCCTTCGTGGCGCGATGCGACCAGTACACGTCCTGCATGCACATCGTGCAGTCCGGCGACACATCGATGTGCTCCGGCGCAAGGCCGAGCTGCAGAAGTCTCCGGCGGTTCGTTTCCTTGAGATCGACGAGGAATTTTCCCTCGACGCCCTCTTCCGGCGGGCAGAGCCCCTCGGCATCGCTCCCGAGCAGAGCGCGCACCGCCTCCGGCACTTCCGGGCCGGTCTCAAAGCAGCAGCGCGATATGGCCGGGCCGATCGCGGCGCGGATGTTCTCCGCTCTCGCGCCCATGTCCTCCATGCGGCGGACAACCGAGCCCATCATATCGGCGACCGTCCCCTTCCAGCCGCTGTGCGCGGCGGCAACGATGCCCGCCTTCGGGTCGCGGAACAGCACCGGCACGCAGTCCGCGGTCCAAACGCAGAGCGGCACATCCTTCCGGTCGGTGATGAGCCCGTCGCAGTCCTCGGGCGGGTGCGGCAGCGGCGGCATGGCGCGCTCGGCTTCCGTCACATAGCGCAGCACGGTGCCGTGCACCTGCCGCGTGAAGCAAAAGCCCTCGGCGGGAAACTCCGCCGCCGTCCGGAAGCGCTGCCAGAGCGCGCGCACGCGTTCCTGCCGGCTCTCGCTCTCCCACTCGGGATCGGGCTTTGAGCTGAACGGGAAATCCCCGACGTCTCCGAGCCGCCGCGAGAAGAGGTGCTTCGTGCCGAGCACGTCCGACGTGACCCACTGGATATTGTCTTTTTCGCAGAGTGAAAATGCCATAGCTGATTCCTTTACGGGGGGTGCGGGAAAACCCTTCCGTCAAAACCTTCGGTTTTGCCACCTCCCCTGACGAGGGGAGGCAAGCCGGTGATCGCAAAACGTGCTTTACTTCCCTTTGGGGCAGCGAGTGGGGCTGGAGAACCATCTTGGCTTCCCTAACAGGGGAGCTGGCACGGCAAAGCCGTGACTGAGGGGTTTCTCTTCCGCGTATTTAAAAATCAAATAATTAATAATGTATAACCTTATGAATTTTTGCCGCAGCAGTCCTTGTACTTCATCGGCAGACCGTTCGGACGGAGCTTGCCGCACGGGCAGGGGTCGTTCCGGCCGGGCTTTTTGACCTTTTTGACCGGCTGCTTGCGCACGGAGGCGTCGCCCCCGGCGTTCGCCACGGCGTTTTTCGTCACGCTCTTGCGCTCAACGCGCTCTTCCTTGCGGACGCGGACGGTATAGATACGGCGCACGACCTCCGAGCGGATGCCGGAGATCATCGCCTCGAACATATCGAAGCCTTCCTTTTTATAAGCATCGATGGGCTTGATGTTGCCGTAGCCGCGCAGACCGATGCCGCGGCGGAGGTTGTCCATCGCGTCGATATGGTCCATCCAGTACTCGTCCACGACGCGCAGCATGACGACGCGCTCCAGCTCGCGCATGAGCGGCGTGCCGTCCGGCATGGGGCCGAAGGCCTCCTCGCGTCTGGCGTATACGTCCGCGGCGATGGCCGCGAGCGTTTCGTTGAGCTCTTCCACCGTCATGCCGTCGTGGTAAACGATCTCGCCCGGCCGTACAAACAGACGGGTGAGCGGCGCGACGCGTTCGGCCAGATCGTCCGCGTTCTCCGGCGGGATGTTGCCGACCGTCTCGGCGATCGTGTCGCGCACCATGCCCTGGATATTCTCTCGGATATCCTCGCCGTCGAGCACCTTGCGGCGCTGCTCATAAATAAGGTTGCGCTGCACGTTCATCACGTCGTCAAACTCGAGCGTGCTCTTTCGCGCCTGGAAGTTGCGGCTCTCGACGGTCTTCTGCGCCTGCTCGAGCGCGCCGGTGAGCATTTTGTGCTCGATGGGCGTGTCCTCATCGACGCCGAGGCTCTCAAACACGCTGATGAGCCGCTCGGAGCCGTAAAGACGCATGACGTCGTCCGTCAGCGCCAGGAAAAACCGGCTCTCGCCGGGGTCGCCCTGACGGCCGCTTCGGCCGCGCAGCTGGTTATCGATACGGCGTGACTCGTGCCGCTCGGTGCCGAGGATGTACAGTCCGCCCGCGGCGCGCACCTTTTCGGCCTCCGCGCCCGTCACGGCCTTGTGCTCGGCCATCTTTTCGCGGAAGAGAGAGCGCGCTTCGAGGATCGTTTCGTCCTCGGTCTCGGCGTAGCCGGTCGCCTCGCTGATCGTGTCCTCGTCGTATCCGGCGCGGCGGAGATCGGACTTGGCCAGATACTCCGGGTTGCCGCCGAGCATGATGTCCGTGCCGCGGCCGGCCATGTTCGTGGCGATCGTCACGGCGCCGAGCTTGCCCGCCTGCGCGACGATCTCCGCTTCCTTCTCGTGGTGCTTGGCGTTGAGCACGCTGTGCGGCACGCCCTGTTTGCGGAGCAGGGACGAGATGTATTCGCTCTTTTCGATGGAGATCGTGCCGACGAGCACGGGCTGGCCCTTGGCATAGCACGCCTTGATCTGCTCGATGATGGCGCGGTCCTTGCCTGCCTGATTCTTGTATACAACGTCGTTCCGGTCGATGCGGATAACGGGCTTGTTCGTCGGGATCTCAACGATGTCGAGCGCGTAGATCGACTGGAATTCCTCCTGCTCGGTGAGCGCGGTGCCGGTCATGCCGGAGAGCTTTCCGTACAGACGGAAATAGTTCTGGAACGTGATCGTGGCAAGGGTCTTGTTCTCCTTCTGTACGTCCACGTGCTCCTTGGCCTCGATGGCCTGATGCAGACCCTCGGAGTACCGGCGGCCGAGCATGAGACGGCCGGTGAACTCATCGACGATGATGATCTCGCCGTCCTTGACGACGTAGTCGATGTCGCGCCGCATGACGCCGTGCGCCTTGAGCGCCTGGTTGATGTGGTGCGAGAGCGTGGAGTTTTCCATGTCGGCGAGATTTTCGAGATTGAACGCCGCCTCCGCCTTGGCAATGCCGCGGGCGGTGAGCGTGGCGGTGCGCGCCTTTTCATCGACGATGTAGTCGGCGTCGATATCGTCAGACTCCTCTTCCTTCTCGTCCACGGACGCGACGACGAGCTTCTTCAGGCGCGAGACGAAATCGTCCGCGCGGCGGTAGAGGTCGGTGGACTCGTCGCCCTGACCGGAGATGATGAGCGGGGTGCGCGCCTCGTCGATGAGAATGGAGTCCACCTCGTCCACGATGGCGAATGCGTGGCCGCGCTGCACCATGTCCTCTTTGTAGAGCGCCATGTTGTCGCGCAGATAGTCAAAGCCCATCTCGTTGTTCGTGCCGTAGGTGATGTCCGCAGCGTAAGCGGCGCGGCGCTCCGCGCCGGTGAGACCGTGGACGATGAGACCGACGCTCAGTCCCATGAAACGGTGCACCTTGCCCATCCATTCGCTGTCGCGCCGGGCGAGATAGTCGTTCACGGTGACGATATGCACGCCCTCGCCGGTGATGGCGTTCAGATACGCCGGGAGCACGGCGACGAGCGTTTTGCCCTCGCCGGTCTTCATTTCCGCAATGCGCCCCTGATGCAGCACGATGCCGCCGATGAGCTGCACGCGGAAGGGCTTCATGCCCAAAACGCGCCAGCTCGCCTCGCGCACGGCGGCAAACGCCTCCGGCAGCAGGTCGTCCAGCGTCTCGCCGCTCTGGTAGCGCGCTTTGAATTCCTCGGTCTTGGCGCGCAGAGCCTCGTCGCTCAGCGCGGCATATTCATCGCTCAGCGCCTCGATCTTATCGACCGTCGGAAGGAGCCTTTTTACCTCCCGCTCGCTGCGGGTGCCGAACAGTTTATCAAGAATACCCATGGTTTTGCCTTTCCTGCTCTCCGCCTCAGTGCGGAGATAGCTATACTTATTTTAGACTATAGCACATTTCGCGCCGAAAAAAAAGAGGAATTTCGCGCTCTTCGGGTTTGAACTGCGAAAGGAAATGATGTATACTGTAAAATAGAATATTATGGACCGCCGCAAAGGAGGCTTGCATATGGAGGAGCACGGCACCGTGAAGGGACGCCGCCGCCATGTATTTGTATGGAAAGCGCTGCGCCCGCTCGCAAAGCTCATCTGCTGGATCAAATTCGGCTTTACCTGTGAAAAAACGAACGTCAAAGGTCCGTATCTGCTCGTGAGCAACCATGTCACGAACTGGGACCCCATCCTCGTGGCGTGCAGTTTCCCGGAGCAGACCTATTTTGTCACAAGCGAGCACCTGCTCCGCGCGGGGCTCGGCGGCAAGCTCGTGGGATGGCTCCAGTCCCCCATCCCCCGCCAGAAGAGCGGCAGCGCCGCGAGCACCGTTCTCACGATGATGCGCTATCTCCGCCGCGGGATGAACGTGTGCGTTTTCCCGGAGGGCAACCGCACCTGGGACGGCGTGACGGCGGAGTTTCTCCCCTCGATCGGCAAGCTCGCGCGCTCGAGCGGCGCGTCGCTCGTCACCTACAAGCTCACGGGCGGATACTTCGCAAGCCCCCGCTGGGCGGGCAACTCCATCCGCCGCGGGAAGATGCACGGCGAGGCCGTGCGCGTATACTCCCCCGAGGAGCTGCGCGCGATGAGCCCGCAGGAGATCAACGAGCACATCGTTTCCGATCTTCACGAGGACGCCTACGAGCGCCAGCGGAAAAACCCCGTGCGCTTTGAGGGAAAGGCTCTCGCCGAGCACCTGGAGCGGCTGCTCTTCCTCTGCCCGAAGTGCGGCAGGATGCATACGCTCCAGAGCCGGGACGATACCGTCCGGTGCTGGAAGTGCGGCTTTTCGTTCCGTTATCTGCCGACGGGCTTTCTCGTCGGAGAGGATATTCCCTTCGATAACCTCCGCGACTGGACGCGCTGGCAGAAGGGCGAGATCGTCCGCCTGTGCGATGAAGCGGAGGATAAGCCCATTTTCACCGACACCGACGTGCGCGTCGATACGGTCGCGTCCGGCAGCGGCACAAAGCTGCTCGGCCGCGGCGACATGCGCCTTTTCCGCGGCGCGCTGGAGCTGCCGAAGGCGGAGATCCCGGTAAGCGAGATCACCGGCGTATCGCTCATGGGCCCGCAGGACCTTTACATCAGTGCTGGAGACACGCACTATGTCATCCGGAGCAGCACCGTTCACTGCATGGTAAAATACCTCACGGCACTCTCGCATCTCAACGGCGACGTGCATTACGGCGAGTAAAATAGAGGGAGAAAGATATGAGAAAGATCGGCTTTGACAACGACCAGTATGTCCGGCTCCAGTCGGAGCGCATCCGCCAGCGCATCAATAAGTTCGGCGGCAAGCTCTATCTGGAGTTCGGCGGCAAGCTCTTTGACGATTTCCACGCCTCGCGCGTTCTGCCGGGCTTCCGGCCGGACAGCAAGATCCGCATGCTCATGGAGATGAAGGCGGAAAGCGAGGTCATCGTGGCAATCTCCGCAGACGATATCGAGCGCAACAAGCGCCGCGGCGATCTCGGCATCACCTACGACATGGAGGCGCTGCGCCTTATCGACGCGTTCCGCGCCTGCGGGCTGTACGTCGGCGGCGTGTGCATCACGCACTGCCGCGAGCAGGGCGCGGTGTCCCAGTTCCAGAAGCGGCTCGAAGCGCTCAACGTGCCGGTCTACCGCCATTACATCATCCCCGACTACCCCGCCAACCTCCCGCTGATCGTATCGCCCGACGGCTTCGGCAAGAGCGATTTTATCGAAACGACCCGCCCGCTCGTCGTCGTGACCGCGCCCGGCCCCGGCAGCGGCAAAATGGCGACGTGTCTTTCCCAGCTCTATCATCATCACCAGCGCGGCGAGCGCGCCGGGTATGCGAAGTTTGAGACGTTCCCGATCTGGAATCTTCCGCTCAACCACCCGGTCAACCTTGCCTACGAAGCGGCGACCGCCGACCTGGACGATGTGAACATGATCGACCCGTTCCATCTCGAGGCTTACGGCGAGAAGGCGGTCAACTACAACCGCGATGTAGAGATCTTCCCCGTGCTCAGCGCGATCTTGACGCGCATTCTCGGCGAGAGCCCGTACAAGAGCCCCACGGACATGGGCGTGAATATGGCCGGGTACTGCCTCTGCGACGATGCGGCGTGCTGCGAGGCCTCGAAGCAGGAGATCATCCGCCGCTGGTACCACACGGCGTGCGAGGTGCGCAAGGGCATGGCCAGCCAGAACGCCCTCATGAAGCTCGAGCTTTTGATGAACCGGCTCAGCATCACGTGCAAGGACCGCCCGCCGGTCGTCCCGGCGCTCGAAAAGGCGGAGCTCAACGGCGACAAGCCCGCCATGGCGATGGAGCTGCCCGACGGGCGCATCGTCACCGGCAAGACAAGCTCGCTGCTCGGCGCGTGCTCGGCGTGCATTCTGAACGCTCTCAAAACGCTCGCCGGTATCCCGGACGACGTGCTGCTCCTCTCCCCGGAGATCATCCGGCCGCTGCAGCATCTCAAGGTGGAGCATCTCGGCAATAAGAACCCGCGCCTGCACGTGAACGAAGCGCTCATCGCGCTCGCGGTATGCGCCGTCAGCGATCCGGTCGCCTCACGGGCGATGGAGGCGCTCAACGATCTTGCCGGAAGCGAGGCGCACGCGACCGTCATTCTCGCCCGCGCCGACGAAAATACGCTCTCCAAGCTCAAGATCAACCTCACCTGCGAGCCGAAATACGAAACGCACAAGCTCTATCACGGCTGATCGGATAAAAATTTTTCCATGCCGCGCCGGATTTTCAAAGTTTTTCTTTCAGGAACTCTTGACATCCGGCGCGGATAATGGTATGCTCTCATAGCTTGCGGGTGTAATTCAATGGTAGAATACCAGCCTTCCAAGCTGGGTACGAGGGTCCGATTCCCTTCACCCGCTCCATTTTCCGAGGGTTCTTGAATGTGCGCCAGTAGCTCAGCCGGATAGAGCAACTGCCTTCTAAGCAGTAGGCCGGGGGTTCGAGTCCCTCCTGGCGCGCCAGCGTCAAAACAAAAACTCTGAAATGTATATGGTGGGATTAGCTCAGTTGGCAGAGCACCGGATTGTGGTTCCGGGTGTCGAGGGTTCGAGCCCCTTATCCCACCCCATTGATCGGGGGATCGGGAATAACTCCCGGTCCTCCGCGTCTTTTCCACTTTGGGATGTCGCCAAGTGGTAAGGCACAGGACTTTGACTCCTGCATTCGCGCGTTCGAGCCGCGCCATCCCAGCCAATGCGGGCTGGCATCGCCGGCCCGCCAATCTGACTCAGTAGCTCAGCAGGCAGAGCAACTGCCTTTTAAGCAGTGGGTCCGGGGTTCGAATCCCCGCTGGGTCACCACGCCGCCGCGGACATCACGTCCGCGGCGGCTCTTTTTGCGCTTTTGGGCGGATATCCGCCATGCGGGGCGACCGCCTTTTCCCCTTTTGCCGGTTCTTCTTCCTGTTTCCCGTATTGCATTCTCCCGGGCCGGATGATACACTGAGCTTACAAACATTTCGGGGGAGGAATTGTCAAATGGTGTCCATTAAAACGATCTATTCGCGTGCCTTTGCCGTTCTGCGGAAAAAGCCGTTTCTGCTCTGGGGCATTTCGCTGCTCGCCATGCTGCTGAGCGCTCTTTCCGTTCCGCTGCTGGGCGTGATACCCGCGGCCTCCATTGCCGTGTCGATGCTTCTGCAGACGGCGATGACGCTCATTTATCTGCGCGGCTACCGCGGCGAGGAGATCGCCGTCACGCAGCTCTTTGATACCTTCAAAGACTGGAAAACCGTCAAGCGTGTTCTCTGCGGCATGGGCTGGGCCAGTCTCTGGATCTTCCTGTGGTCGCTCATCCCGGTGGCCGGCATCGTATTCGGCACCATCCGCGCTTACGAATACCGCCTCACGCCTTACATTCTCATGCACGAGCCCGATGTGCCCATCACCGAGGCCATCAAGGTCAGCCGCGAGAAAACGCGCGGCTACAAGGCCAAGATGTTCGGCGCGGACATTCTCTATGTCGTCGTTATCGCCGCAGCGGAGATCCTGCTTGCGCTGCTGGCCACGATCCCGTATATAGGGGTCCTCTTCGGCATTCTCAGCGTGGTGTTCACGATTGCCGCCTCCCTGTTCGGGCCGCTGTTCCTCGGTCTGGTGCAGGCCGCCTTCTATGAGGAGATCACGCACCGCAGAGTCTGCCCGCGGTGCGGCGTTGAGCTTTCTCCCGACGCTCGTTTCTGCTATAACTGCGGCTACGGCGCCGATGGGAACACCGGCAGCACGCCGGAGCTTCCCGCCGCCGTTGTCTGCCCGCAGTGCGGCGCGCCGGTAAAGCCCGGCACCGTCTTCTGCGGCCAGTGCGGCTGCCGCATAAATTGAAAACCGGATATCCGGAACGAGCCGTCCTGCTTGGCAGGGCGGCTCTTTTTGCAAAAAATTTTGCGGCGCGGTTGCAATTCTCCCCGCTCGCAGCCATATAAAGTGCACACGGAAACACAACCGTGCGAAGTGAAAGGAGAAAGACACAATGAAAGAATGCAGCGAAATCAACCTGCCCCGCTATGGCCGCGTCCTCGGCGCCGTCAATGCCGCCGCGCGGCAGACGCCCGGCGCGCTCGTGCGCTGCGTGGAAAATTCCGAAGCGTTCGTGAACACCGTCCGGCTCACCGTGCCGCCGGACGCGGAGCTCAGCAAGATCGCCGTCCACTATCTGCACAACGCCGCCTTCGCCGCGGACAAGACCACCCTGCGCACCGGCGCGGACGGCGTGAGCATTCTCTTCGCCGTGGACATGACGCAGCCCTATCTCGACTGACCTGCGCTTCTCTCACAGCTTTGCGCGGGAAAAGGCTTGCCATGCTTGCCTTTTCCCGCGCGTTGGTGTAAAATATAAACTTACCGCATATCCTTATTGTGGAATCGTGCGGCACACCACCGCAAAGGGAGGGACTGCCTTGTCGGAAGCCAAAAAGCAAAATTATCTCCACGGCGCGGCGATCATGGTCGGAACGACGGTCATCGTCAAGATCGCGGCGTTCTTCTATAAGCTCCCGCTCGGCAGCATGAAGCTGCTCGGCGACGAGGGCTTCGCCCACTTTATGGTGGCGTACAACATCTACAGCTTTTTCCTCACGCTGGCGACCGCCGGGTTCCCGGTGGCGCTCTCGCGCATGATCTCGGAGGCGGATACGCTCGACCGCCCCGCCCAGGTGCAGCGCATTTTCCGCACCGCCGCCGGGACGCTCGCGGCCATCGGCGGGTTCTTCACGCTGATGATGCTCCTCTTCAACCGGCAGCTTGCCGTGATGATGGGCAATGCGGACGCCGCGCCGAGCATTCTCGCGCTTGCGCCCGCGGTCGTGATCGTGTGCCTTACGTCCGCCTACCGCGGCTACTGTCAGGGCCGGGGGAACATGATCCCCACGGCGTTCGGACAGGTGATCGAGGAAGTCGGCAAGCTCGTCGTCGGCCTGACGCTCGCTTTCCTTCTCATCCGCGCGCATAAGCCCCTGCCGCTCGCCTCGGCGGGTGCGATTTTCGGCGTTACGGCGGGCGCGGTCGGAGCGCTCATCTATATGATGCTCTACAAGCGCCGCAATTACCCACCGCGGCCCTACGGCACGGCGGATATCCCCGACAGCCGCGATACGATCGTCCGGTCATTTCTGCGCATCGGCATTCCGATCGCCATAGGCTCCTCGGTGCTCTCGCTCATCAACCTGCTCGACAACGCGCTCTGCCTCAACCGGCTGCAGTCCGCCGCCGGGTTCGTGGAGAAAAGCGCCCGCGAGCTGTACGGCGTATACGGCAAGGCGCAGACGTTCTATAACCTGCCGTCGTACTTCATCACGCCGCTCACGCTGAGCATCGTCCCGGCGATCGTCGGGCATCTCACGCGCGGCAACCGCGCCGCGGCGGGCCATCTGGCGGAATCGTCGCTGCGCATCTCCGCGCTCGTCACGATGCCGATGGCGGTGGGTCTCTTCGTCCTCGCCGACCCGGTGTTCCGCGTGATCTACTGGGGCAGCAACCCGGCCGGGCCGGGCCTTTTGAAGCTGCTCGCGGTCGCATCGTTCTTTGTCTGCATGTCCATGATGTGCAATGCCATCCTGCAGGCGAGCGGGAAGGAACGTCTCCCCATCGTCAGCACCGCCGTGGGCGGCGTTGTGAAGATCGCGGTCAACTGGGTGCTCGTCGGCACGGCAGCCATCAACATTCAGGGCGCGCCGGTCGGCAGCATCTGCTGCTTTGCGATCATCTGCATCGTGGATTATATCTTCCTCTGCCGGGCGCTCGGCAGCCGGCTGCGTCTCGGGCGCATGCTCGGCGCACCGCTCCTTTCGAGCCTTGCGATGGGCGCTGCGGCGTGGGCGGTGTACGGGCTCGCGCGCATCCCGCTGCGCGGCATGAGCGAGCGGCTCGCCATGGCGGGCGCGATGATCGTTGCCATTGCCGCGGCGGTGGTCGTGTACGTCGTGATGATCGGCCTTACCCGCGCCGTCACGATGGAGGATATGGCGCTCATCCCGCACGGGGAAAAGCTCGGGCGCATCCTGCATCTGCATGCGCTCGACGAGACGCCGCGCCGTCCTTCCGCCGGCAGCACGCGCCGGAGCGCGAGCCGCGGCGGAGCGCATCTCAAAAAGAAAGATCGCTGAAAAAAATATTTTGCCGGGGAAACGGGTAATATTCGCCAAAAAGATACGCAAAACCGGTCGTTTGCCGAATTTCCTCTTGCGTTATGGCAAAAAATATGATAGGGTTTTCGGGCGCACAAAAAAGACGCTTTTTTTGCGCTGAGAAAAAGGTCACTGCGGCCGGACGCGCGGCGGTTGCCGCGGCTCTGACTGCAGGTTGTAAACAAATGAGGAGGATAACCATGAACAAAACAGAACTTATTGCTCAGGTCGCTGAAAAGACCGGCCTTTCCAAGAAGGACAGCGAGCTCGCCGTCAACGCTTCTCTGGAGACCATCACCGAGACCCTCATCCAGGGCGAGAAGGTGCAGCTCGTCGGCTTCGGCGCTTTTGATGTCAAGGAGCGCGGCGTCCGCATGGGCCGCAACCCCAAGACCAAGAAGGAGATCGAGATCCCCGCTTCCCGCGTTCCCCAGTTCAAGGCCGGCAAGGCTCTCAAGGAAGCTGTCGATAAGAAGTAAGTTATTTCCCGAAGAGCTGCCCGATGCCGGGCAGCTCTTTGCCTTTATTATCAGAAGGAGCCGGTATGACAGCTAAGAAAAAAACCGTGATCGGGTATGTCCTCGCCTCGCTGGCGATCATCGCGGCGGATCAGGCGCTCAAGGCATGGGTCGTGCGGAACATTCCGCTCAACGCCTCGGCCGCGCAGCAGCGCGCGCTGATCCCCGGCGTTGTCCATCTCACACACATCCGCAACAGCGGCGTCGCCTTCGGCATGTTCTCGGGCGGACGGTGGCTGTTCCTTGCGCTGCTCACGGCGTTCTGCGTCATCGTTGTGTGGGCGCTCGTGCGCCATAAGCTCACCGCGCCGTGGGAGCGCTGGCTTGCGGTGCTCGCCATGGCCGGCGCGATCGGCAACGGCATCGACCGCGCGCTCTACGGCTACGTCGTCGATATGTTCGAGCTCGAATTCATGCATTTTGCGGTGTTCAACATCGCCGATATCGCCATCAACGTCTGCTGCATCCTCTTTGTGCTGCTCATGCTGCTGCGCAAGGAGCCGGAAAAGCCGAAAGAAACATAAAAACCGCCCGCCGCACGATCTTTCTGCCGTGCGGCGGGCGCTGTTTTAAAGGGAGAAAAACCATGCCGGACTATACCTATCATCCCGACCTTGCGCGCTATGCGCATATGAAGTCCACGCTCTCGCCGTGGTTCGTGCGCCTGTCCCATGGGCCGATGAAGCTCTTATACGCCGCGCAGCAAAGCGGCGGCGCGAGTATCACCCGATAAAAAACGCCATGCACGGCTATGATATCGCGGTAAACAGCGAATTTCTAAGGCCCGTGATGGCGTATCGTATCGAATTTCTGCGTAAGGTTTTTACGGGAAGATAAAGAGGTGCAGCAGCACTGCATTCACAATGCCGAGCAAAATCCCGGCCAGCACCTGAATGGGCGTATGGCCGACAAATTCCTTGAGCTTAACGTCCGTCAGCTTGCCGGAGGAGAGCTCGTCAAACGCGCGGACGATCTCGTTGATGATGGCGGCCTGCTTGCCGGTCTCGAGCCGGACGCCCATCGCGTCCTTGCAGACGATCACGGCGAGCACCGCGGCGATGGCAAACTCGAAGGAATCGAGCCCGTAGACGAAGGCCGCCGCCACCGCGAACGAGGAAACGGTCGCGGAGTGGCCGCTCGGCATGCCGCCGTCGCCGACGAGCCGGGAGAGATCGAACCGGTGCGTGACGAGCGCGTGGATGATCGTTTTGAGCACCTGCGCCCACAGCCACGACGAAATGCCGGTCAGCAGGAACTGGTTGGAAATAAGATCACGAAACCACATGGTTTCCTTCGCCTCCTGTGCTTTCTGTATCGGAAGAAGGCGCACGCTTCCGGCGCACGTCAAAAGAATGGCCGAGCAGCTCGTCCGAGCGGACGGTCTCAAACTCCTCGGGATGGAAGTCCCGCCGGAGCGTAACGGTGTTCAGGCAGTCAAACCCGGCCCGGCGGTAGAGCCGGAGCGCGCGGAGATTCCGCGCCGCGACTTCGAGATACAGCGATTCCGAGTAGCCGCGCACGAGCCCGGCGATCGCCTCAAGCGCCGCCGCGCCGAGACCGTGCCCCTGGTATTCGGGGCGGATGAACAGCTCCTCGACCCAGTCGATCTCGCCGCCGCGGCTGCCGAGATGGGCAAAGCCGGCGGCTGCGCCCTCGGCGTCGAGAAAATAAAACCGGTGGCCGTCAGAAGTCCACGCGCGCAGATCGCCGAGTGCATCTTCGCGCGTCTGCACATAATCGCTGTGTGCGAGCCAGAACGCGGCGATCAGCTCCGCTGCGGCGTCCGCTTCTCCGGCGTAGGAACGCAGCGTGACCGCGCCGCTCATGCGTCTGCGCCGTCCGGCTCGGCAACGTAGCTCACATACTCGAGCGGCGTGAAGCCGAGACGCTTGTAGAGCGCGACCGCGCCGGTATTTTCCGGCTCGACCTCGAGCCGCAGACGCGCCGAGGGAAACTCCTTGCGGACGGACGAGAAAAACTTCGTACCGAGACCGTGACCGCGGTATGTCTTGCGGATGTACAGCTCCTCGATCCAGCAGATCGGGCTGCCGGACTCCGGGGAAAAGCTGCGCGAGAGAATGGCGTAGCCCGCGGCTTCGCCGTCCACTTCAAGAATGCGGAGAATGATGTACACGTCCGAGCGCATGGCCTCGCGGAACGTGTTTTCCATGTACTGCGCCGGGATCGGGTGCATCACGGCGGGAGAATGGTAAAATTCCTGCGCCAGCTCCATATAGAGGGCGAAGTCTTTTTCTTCAGCGTTGCGGAACATATCAAAAATATCCTTTCCGGAATGCGATGATTCCTATCGGTAAAGTATACCGCATTTGTCCGGGAAAAAGCAAGGGAACATATTCGCCGCCTCTGTCCGGGGCGGTTTTTTGTTGAACGTTTCATGCCATGATCTTCTGCATCTCCCGGCGGAGACGGAGAAGGATGCGCTTTTCGAGCCGGGATATGTAGCTTTGCGAAATACCCATGCGGTCGGCGACCTCCTTTTGCGTATACTCCCGCCGCCCGAGCAGCCCGAAGCGCAGGGAGATGATGTCCCGGTCGCGCTCGCTGAGCTTTGCCACGGCCTCGTGCAGCGCGCGGCGGTCAGCGTCGTCCTCCATCGGGCGGGAGACCTCATCCTCGTCGGTGCCGAGCACATCCGAGAGCAGCAGCTCGTTGCCGTCCCAGTCGGTGTTGAGCGGCTCATCAAAGCTCACCTCCGTGCGCTGCGCGGCGAGCTTGCGCAGATACATCAGGATCTCGTTTTCAATGCACCGTGAGGCGTACGTTGCGAGCTTGATGTTTTTTTCGCGGTCGAACGTGCTCACGGCCTTGATGAGCCCGATCGTGCCGATGGAAATGAGATCCTCGAGCCCCACGCCGGTATTTTCAAACCGCCGCGCAATATAGACAACGAGCCGGAGATTGTGCTCAATGAGCGTACGTTCGGCGCTTTTGTCCCCGGCGCAGAGCGCCGTGAGCGCCGCAGTCTCCTCCTCGCGGGAGAGGGGCGGCGGCAAAACCTCGCTTCCGCCGATATAGTATACCGGCTCGTTCGGCAGCAGGGCGAGCAGAAGCTGTTGCAGCAGATCGGAAAACATGGGCATGACCTCCTTATGATATTCAAACGAGCGCGGAATACTCCCCGCCGCCGAGCGGTGTCGGCGAGAGGGCGACGAGATATTGCTCTGCGACGCCCTCGACCGTGACGGCGTCGGGACGAAAGCACACGAGCAGCCCCCGCTTTGTGCCGACGGCGGAAAAGCCGACGAGCCGCAGCCGCCGCGAGAGCACCGGGTGTGAGGACAGGACGCGAAAGCATGCCGCCGGATCGTCCGGCAGCGGCAGAACGAGCGGGGGAACAAAGAGCGAAGCGAGAGCGCCCGGCTCCGCGAGCAGGATGCGCGAGCCGGAGAGCGGGTCGAAAAGCGAGTTGCCGGTGTCCCGCAGCGCCCGCAGGGAAACGGTTTTGCCGCAAAGCTCGATCTTCGCTTCCACGACGCAGCGCTCGCGGCGCTTTAGAAACCGCCCGAAAAAGAGCCGCACCGCGGCATAGCACAGCCCGAAGGAGAGCGCGAGCGTTTTGAGCGAAGCGCCGGAGAGCATGCCGCGCACCTCCGCGCCGGAGAGCAGCGATATACCGTACACCGCCCCGGCGAACGCCGAGGAAAGCGCGAGAAAGCAGCCCCAGCCGCGCCAGAGCTCCGGCGGCGCGCCGAACGCGATCCACGCCATGAGCAGCGAAACGAGCGCCTTCACCGCGAGCGAGACGAGAAACGAGAGCGGGGGGATCGCGGCGAACACGGCGTACACCCCGCCGAGCGCCGCGGCCGCGGCAAAGCGTGTGCGCCGCAGCGCTCTCCCGCGCAGCCGCGCGCACGAGAGCAAAAGCAGATAGTCCGTAAGCGCATTGAGAAAAAAGAGCTCATCCACATAGATCACGTTCATGCTCCAAGCATACCCCGCCGGGGGCGAAAATGTTGTCCGAACGGGGACGCGGTATCTTGCAAAGCGGTGACGGGATGTGTATAATATTTCGGTAAATCGTAATGAACCCGTGAAAGGAAGAAATAGAGCATGTCACAGTACCGTACCCACACCTGCGGGGAGCTCCGCGCCGCCGACGCGGGCAAAACCGTAACGCTGGCCGGCTGGATGGAGAATGTCCGTGAGGTCGGCAGTAACTTCGCGTTCGTCGTCCTGCGCGATTTTTACGGCACGACGCAGATCGTCGTCGATTCCGCCGAGATGATGAAGACCGTCAAGGGCATCAACAAGGAGAGCACCATCGCCGTCACCGGCACGGTCCGCCTGCGCGAGAGCCCCAACACCAAGCTCGCCACCGGCGAGATCGAGGTCGTGCCCGAGAAGATCGAGATCCTCGGCCGCTGCCGCTACAACGAGCTGCCGTTTGAGATCAACCGCAGCCGTGAGGCCGACGAGAGCGCGAGACTCAAATACCGCTATCTCGATCTGCGCAACCCCGCCGTCAAGAACAACATCATTCTGCGCTGCAACGTCGTCGCGGCGCTGCGCCGCGCGATGATGGACCACGGCTTCCTCGAGATCACGACGCCGATCCTCACCGCCTCGTCCCCCGAGGGCGCGCGCGACTATCTTGTCCCCGCCCGCAAGCACCCCGGCAAGTTCTACGCTCTGCCGCAGGCGCCGCAGCAGTTCAAGCAGCTGCTGATGACGAGCGGCTTTGATAAGTATTTCCAGATCGCCCCCTGCTTCCGCGACGAGGATGCCCGCGGCGACCGCTCGCCCGGCGAGTTCTACCAGCTCGATATGGAGATGGCGTTCGCCTCGCAGGAGGACGTGTTCGCGGTGCTCGAGGACGTGCTGCCGCCGATCTTCGCAAAGTACGGCACCTACGATATCGCCTCCCAGCCGCCGTTCCGCCGCATCCCGTATATGGAGGCGATGGACAAGTACGGCTCCGATAAGCCCGATCTGCGCATCGATCTCACCGTGACGGATATTTCCGCCATGGTGCAGGATACCGGCTTTGAGCCGTTCGTCGGTCAGGTCGTCAAGGCAGTGCCGGTCTCCGGCTGCACGCTCACCCGCAAGCAGATCGACAAGCTCTGCGCGGACGTGGAAGTCCAGGCGGGCCGCAAGCCCTACTGGCTGCGCATGGACGAGCACGGCGCTCTTGTCGGCGGCGTGGCGAAGTTCTTCGCGGGCAAAGAGGATGCGCTCAGGGAAGCACTCGCTCTCACGCCCGATACGCTTGTGCTCATCTCCGCCGGCAAGAAGACCGAGGCGCAGAAAACCGCCGGCGTTATGCTCAAAATGGCGGGCGCGCTCGTCCCCGGCCACATGGACGAGAAGCGCTACGAGTTCTGCTGGATCGTCGATTTCCCGATGTTTGAGATCGGCGAGGAGTCCGGCGAGCTTGAGTTCTGCCACAACCCGTTCTCGATGCCGAACGGCGGTCTCGAGGTGCTGCTGGCCGCCGAGCGCGGCGAGCTTGACCCGCTGACCATCATGGCGTATCAGTACGACCTCGTGTGCAACGGCGTGGAGCTCTCCTCCGGCGCGGTGCGCAACCACGATCCCGATATCATGGTCAAGGCGTTCGAGATGGTGCGTCTCGGCGAGGACGACGTAAAGGCCAAGTTCCCCGCTATGTACAACGCCTTCTGCTACGGCGCGCCCCCGCACGCCGGTATCGCCCCGGGCGTGGACCGCATGGTCATGCTCCTCGCGGGCGAGAGCTCCATCCGCGAGATCATTCCGTTCCCGATGAACAAGAACGCGCAGGACGTGATGATGGGTGCTCCCTCCACCGTGGAGCAGAAGCAGCTCGACGAGCTGCACATCGCCCTCGTCGGCCAGCTCGAAGAATAAGAAACAAAAGGCTGCGGCGCATCCTTCGGGATGCGCCGCTCTGTTTACCGCGCTTTTTCGTTGACGGCGGTTTCTTTTGCGTGTAGAATCGTGTCGAAAGGCGGTATCCTCTATGAAAAAACAACTCTTTGTGATCCTCATTCTCTGCGCTGCTCTAATGTTCACGCTCTCCGGCACGGCGCTTGCCGCCGGTGCTGCGGAATATACGTCGCCGGATATCGGCATTTCCTTTTCCATGCCCCCAGACTTCAAGATCCTCTCCCGGGATTCGTACAAAACCGATCCCGCGGCGGAGGAGCTTCCCTACCCGCAGGAAAATCTGGACGAGTGGTTTGCCGGAGACTATTATTTTATCGGCGCTTCGGACGCCGCGTACTGCATCTTTTCTCTGCGCGCCTATCCGGACGGTCATGACCGCTTTGCCGCCATCATCGAAGACGGCGAGCTGGACGCTCTTACGAATGCTCTTGCCGACAGTTTCGTTGAGGACGGCTCGGAAGTTCTGAGCGCGGAGACGTATCCGCACGCGGAAAACACCGTCCTGCGGTTTGGATATCTCGACACAGACGAGGACGGCTCGACGGACTACAACGTGACCTTTTTCACCGTATGCGGCGAAAATACCGTCCGCATCGATTTCTGGTTCCCTTTCAGCGCCGGCTCGGCGGAGCAGGACGCGCTCGCAGACGGCGTTATCGACTCCATGAAGTTTTCCGCCGCCGTTCCGCAGCCGCAAAGCCCGGCGGGAACGGCCAAAACCATCGTCTCCTGCGTGCTCCTTGCCGCGGTCATCGTCGCTCTTGGCGTCCTCAGCCGGAAAATGCGCAAAGACAAGGAAGCCGCCGCGAAAGCGATGGCATCCGACGCGCTCACCCATGTCCCACCCGCGCCGGCGGAAGCTCCCGCCGCGCCGGATACAAAATACTGTGCCTGCTGCGGCGAAAAGATCCCCGCGGGAAGCCGGTTCTGCCCCAGGTGCGGCGCGCAGCTCCCGCCGCGCAGTGAAAAACAATAAACTTACTAAAGGAAGAAGACCGTATGAAAATTCCGTGCAAAAAGCTCCGTGAAAATGCCATACTGCCCACGCGCGGCACCGCGCTCGCCGCGGGCGTTGATCTTTACGCCCTGCTGCCGGACGGGCAGGAGAGCGCCGCCGTTGCCCCGCAGGGCAAGTACCTCTTCCCCACCGGCATTGCCGTGGAGATCCCGGAGGGGTACGTCGGACTGGTGTTTGCCCGCAGCGGCATCGCCACGAAGCGCCAGCTCGCCCCCGCCAACTGCGTCGGCGTGATCGACGCCGATTACCGCGGAGAGCTGCGGGTGTTTCTGCAGAACAACGGCACCGAGACGCAGACCGTGGAAAACGGCGAGCGCATCGCGCAGCTCGTCATCACGCCGTGTCTTGACATTGAGATTGAGGAAACGGACGAGCTCTCCGAAACGCTCCGCGGCGCGGCGGGTTTCGGCAGCACCGGCACGCACTGAAGCGGAGCCGAAAAACCGTCACGGAAAAAAACATCGCCCCGCATTTTGGACGCACTCTCCAAAACGCGGGGCGATTTTTTGTATTCTTTCACCGAAACAAAGACAGACTTGCCTGCACGATGCGCCGCACGAACCGCACGACCGTTTCGCGTTCATACCGGTCGTAGCCCTCCACCACGACATGCATCAGCCCATTGGACAGATGCGTGTACAGCATCTCCAGTTCCTCGTCGCTCGCGCGCAGCTCCTGCCGCCAGTAGGCGATGCTCTGCGGCCGGGCGTAATCGATCATCCGGTGGATGACCGTCGAGCCGGGATTTTGGAAGATCAGCACACGGCAGGCTTCCTCGTTCTTCCCGATCATGTCGTAGATCGCCTCGATCAGCGCCGCAACATCAAACGATTTTATCAGCGTGAGCGACTGCGCGAACGCTTCAAGCAGCTCATTCTCGATCGCCTCCAGCAGCGCAAAGCAGTCGCTGTAATGCGAATAAAACGTCGCGCGGTTCAGCTCCGCCAGCTCGCAGACCTCCTTGACCGTGATCTTGTTCACGCTCTTTTCCTTCAGCAGCGTTAAAAGCGCCTGCTTGAGCGCGTGCTGCGTATACCGGACTCTCGCATCGGATTTTCCTGCCATGGGACACCTCATCACAAATTGTTTACAGAATTGGGCAACGTTTCTGTTCCGCATGTTGGTTTTCTTTCACGCGGCAGCCGGTTGACGGTTGTACATCTCTGCCGGAAAAAGTATACTATATACATGAAAGATAATCAACATATGTCTTTCGTATTTATCCCATGGAGGTGGATCCCTATGTATAAAACTTATCTTGTGACCGGTGCGACAGGCTTTCTCGGCCGCACGGTCGTTTCGGAGCTGCTCTCCCGCGGTGCGTCGGTGCGGGCGCTCGTACTGCCGGGCGACCGGCTCGCCGGAGTTTTGCCCGAGAGCGTGGAGCGCACGGAGGGCGATATCTGCAGCGCATCCGCGCTGGAAAATTTCTTTGCCGGAACGGATGAGAGCACCTGCGTCATCCATACGGCGGGCATCGTAACGGTGGCATCGCGCCCGGACGCTTCGCTCTACCGCGTAAATGTGGACGGGACGCGCGCCATTTTGCGCGAGTGCGCCGCGCATGGCGTCGGCAAGCTCGTGTATATCAGCTCCGTCCATGCGCTGCCCGAAAAGCCCAAGGGCATGACGATCACGGAAACCGACGCCGTTTCTTCGGAATTTGTTTCCGGCGATTACGCCAAAAGCAAAGCGGAGGCGACATCGCTCGTATTTGCCGCAGCGAAAAATGGTCTGAACGCGAGCATCGTGTTCCCGTCCGGCATTATCGGGCCGGGCGATATCGCCGGAGGCAGCATGACGACGATGTTCCGCTCGTTCCTTGCGGGGCGGCTCCCGCTCGCGGTGCGCGGCGGATACGACTTCGTTGATGTGCGCGACGTTGCCCGCGGCATCGCCGACTGCGCGGAGAACGGGCAGCGCGGCTGCGGTTACATTCTCTCCGGCCACTATACAACGATCCGCGATATGCTCGAAGCGCTCAAATCCGCAGCCGGTGTACGGCGCACGGTAACCTATCTGCCGCTCAGGCTTGCCCGGAGCGCGGCGAAGGTCTGCGAGAAATTTACCCGAAGGGGAAAGAAGCCTTTCTTCACGCCCTATTCCATAGCCGTCCTCGGCTCGAACGCGGATTTCAGCCACAGCGCAGCCAGCCGGACGTTTGGCTATACACCGCGTCCGCTGCTTGCGACGCTGCGCGACACGGCGCAGTGGCTGTGCCGGGCAAAGCCTATCACGGCAGCAACATGAAAATTTAAGCCCCATACTCCGCCGGCGGAAGCGCATCAAGCGCTTCCGCCGGTTTCGTTTTCCACGCGCCGCTCCACATCCCGGACGAGCGCTTCAAACCGCCGGGCAGTATCCGGGCTGTCAGACTCAATGCAGAGTGCCGCGCGGTCGGCGCAGGGCGCGATGTGCACGCCGCCGGGGACCGTCCGCACGGTCAGCCCGTCGGTAAGATCCGCGCCCGCTTCCATGAGTCCCGCGGTGAGCGCGCGCATGAGCCGCGCGCGGTGCGGCGCACCGCAGTACACCCGGCAGGCGTACCGCGCCCGTTCGGAAAATGCCTCCGGCGCGCGCTCAAGCGCGCCGCCTCTCTGCTCGGGCAGGCGCAGTTTGCCCTCCCAGGCGTCGAGATTGGCCCGGTAGTACGAGCCGGGGTCGCCGATATCGCGCCAGTAGCCCTCCATCGGCACGCCGCGGATGCCGCGCCCGGACGCCATCAGCCGCGGGAAAAGATCGCGGGCAAAATCGAAGGGCGTATCCGCCGGGATGAAGCGCAGCACCTCCGGGGACAGAACATAGATGCCGGTGTTTACCAGATCGGTAACGACGCGCTCCCACGCAGGCTTTTCGATGAAGCTGCGCACCCACCCCTCGCCGTCGGTCACGGCGAGACCGTAGGGCAGCGGCGCTTCGTGCGGATAGAGCGCCATCGTAACGGCGGCGTGCGCGCGCCGGTGCTCGTTCCAGAGGGCGCGAAGGTCAAAATCGCACGCGGCGTCGCCGCTGATGATGAGCGCGTTTTCCCCCGCGATAAAATCCTCGCAGTTTTTCACCGCGCCCGCGGTGCCGAGCGCTCTGTCCTCGCGCCGGTACTGCATGCGCACGCCGAAGCCGCTGCCGTCGCCGAAGTACCGCTCGATCTGCTCGGGCAGGCAGGCCGTCGTGCAGCAGAGATCCCGGAAGCCGCAGCGCTTCAAAAGCGCTACGATGTGCTCGAGCATCGGCGCGCCGAGCAGCTCCGCCATGGGCTTCGGCACCGCGCCGTGAGTGACCGGGGCGAGCCGCGTCCCTCTTCCTCCCGCCAAAATGACCGCTTTCATCTTTTTATAAAAGCTCCTTTTTTTATTTTTACGGAGGAAGTTTCTGCACCGCGGCGAAAAAATATGCAAACAGCGGAAGAATGCGGCGAAAAGGGCTCGCATTCTTTGGATATTTGTGGTATATTATATTCTGTATTTTTATCTGCCCGCTCTGTGGTTCCGGCGGGCATGGGGAGAGGATACTTTGAACAGCCGCAAACCGCAGAAATTTGCCGAGCCCGGCCTCCGCATGTGCCTGCTCATCATGCTCATATTCGCGCTTGTAACCTTCTTTTTCGCCCGCTTCAACCGCTATATTGCCTACGGCGAGGCGGTCGTCACGGTGCTGCTCGCGATCTACGCGCTCATCCGCGCGCGGGCGCGCCAGAAGGAGCTGCAGGCGTTCGTTGAGAACGTCACCTACAACGCCGAATCCGCCACGAACAACACGCTCATCCACTTCCCGCTGCCGATGGCGGTGTTCCGTCTGAACGACAGCGGCGTCGTCTGGGGCAACCAGCCGTTCTGGGAGATGTGCGGCCGCACGAGCCCCGCGTTCGACGCGAAGCTCGCCTCGCTCGTGCCGGAATTCAACAGCAAGTGGCTGCTCGAGGGCAAAAACCGCATGGCGGATCTTCTCGAGGTGGACGGGAAAAAGTATCAGGTCAACGGCAACATGGTCCGCGCCGGAGAGCGCGAGGAGACCTATGAGTTCATGGGCATCACCTACTGGGTGGACGTGACCGAGTACGACGACGTAAAACAGGAATATCTCGCCACGCGCCCGGTCGTGATGGTCATGCTCGTGGATAACTACGACGAGCTGATGAAGCCGCTCACCGACCGCCAGCGCACCGAGCTGCGCGGCCAGCTCGACATTGCCATTGAGAAATGGTGCGAGGGACGCGGCGGCATTCTCCGGCGCGTGGACCGCGACCGGTACATCTTCATTTTTGAAAAGCGGCATTTTGACGAGATCACGAAAAACCGCTTCACGCTCGTCGAGAGCATTCATTCGATCGTCAATCTCACGGGCATCCACGCCACGGTAAGCATCGGCGTCGGACTCGACGGCGCGAGCTATGACGAGGACTATTCCTTCGCCACGCTCGCCGAGGATATGGCGCTCTCGCGCGGCGGCGATCAGGCGGTCGTGAAAAACAAGTTCAACTTTGAATTTTTCGGCGGGCGCGGCGCGGAGGTCGAAACGCGCACAAAGGTCAAGTCCCGCGTTATGGCAAACTCTCTCTCCCGGCTCGTGCAGGACGCCTCGCAGGTGTTCATCATGGGCCACCGGTACGCCGATCTCGACGCCGTCGGCGCGGCGGTGGGCGTGCGGTGCATCGCCCGGCGCTTCCACTGCCCGGCGAAGATCGTGCTCGACATGGACAAAAACGCCGTCGGGCCGCTGCTCACCATGCTGCACGGCGAGGAGGAATACAAAACCGCCTTTATCAGCGCGCAGGAGGCGCTGCTCGAGGCCGACAGCCGGACGCTGCTCGTCGTGGTGGACACGAACCGCCCCGAGCAGGTGGAGGACGAATCGCTGCTCACCGCGTGCAGCAACCGTCTCGCGGTCATCGACCACCACCGGCGCGCCGCAACCTATATCAAAAACGCCACGCTCACGCTCTATGAGCCGAACGCCTCGTCCACGTGCGAGCTCGTCACGGAGCTCATACAGGAGCTGTGCGAGCCGACGGATATTCTCCCCTTTGAGGCGGACGCCGTGCTCTCCGGCATCGTGCTCGACACGAAAAACTTTACGATCCGCACCGGCGACCGCACGTTTGACGCCGCGGCGTTCCTCCGCCGCAGCGGCGCGGACACCACGCGCGTGAAAAAGCTCTTCCAGAACGGCATGGAGGAGACCATGGAGCGCTACGACATTATGAAGCAGGCGCGCATTTACAAGGGCATCGCCGTGGTCGCCGCGCAGGAGACGCAGAACCGCATCGTCGCCGCGCAGGCCGCGGACGAGCTTTTGAACATCTCCGGTGTGAACGCGAGCGCCGTTTTGTACCCCACCGGCGACGGCGGCGTCGCGGTGTCGGCGCGGAGCATCGGCAATGTGAACGTGCAGGTGCTGCTCGAAACGCTCGGCGGCGGCGGCAACCGCTCGGCGGCCGGGGCGCAGATTCCGAACTGCTCGCTGCGCGACGCGGTGAACAGGCTCTTCGCCGCCATCGACGAATACTGCGCCACAGACTAATATAAAAACTAAGAGACCGAAGGAGGTCATATTCCATGAAAGTTATTTTCCAGCAGGATGTCCGCGGACAGGGCAAAAAGGGCGAGATGAAGGAAGTCTCCGAGGGCTACGGCCGCAACTACCTTCTCCCCCGCGGTCTCGCCGTAGAAGCGAATAAGGACAATCTCAACACCCTCGCGCTCAAGGAAAAGGCGCGGAAGGCGCAGGAAGCGCGCGAGCGCGCCGAGGCCGAGGAAGCCGCCGCCAAGCTCAAGGATGTTATCGTCACGGTGCGCGCCAAGGCCGGCGCGAACGGGCGTCTTTTCGGCAGCGTCACGTCGCAGGAGATCGTGGACGCGCTGCGCGAGCAGCACGGTGTCTCCATCGAGAAGAACCGCATCGTGCAGGCCGAGCCGATCAAGAGCTTCGGCAGCTTTGAAGTCAAGTGCAAGTTCGGCTACGGCATCGACGGCACCGTGCAGCTGCTCGTCATCGAAAAGTAAGAGCGGATGGAAGAACTGCTCGGACGGCGGGTGCCCTGGTCCGCGGAAGCGGAACAGGCGGTGCTCGGCTCGTGCCTGATCGACCCGTCCTGCCTGCCGGACGTTATGACGGCGGTGCGCGGCGCGGATTTCTATCTGCCGCAGAACCGGGAGATCTTTGAAACGATCTTCTCCATGTTCACCTTCGCCAAGCCCATCGACCCGGTGACGGTGCTCGATGAGATGAAGGTGCGCGGCGTTTACCATGACGAGAGCTCGCAGCAGTACATCCGCGAGCTGATGCGCTTGACGCCCACGGCGGCGAACGTGCTCAAATACGCCGCCATCGTGCGCGACCAGGCGCTGCTCCGCAACGTCATCACCGTGTGCGAGGAAACGGTCGAGGCCGCGTCCTCCGGCGCGGGCGAGGCCGGGGATGTGCTCGATCTCTGCGAAAAGAAGATCTATGCGCTCCGGCAGGATCGCGTTGTCGGCGGGCTGATGCCGGTGTCGCAGGTCGTGAACAGCGTCTACTCCAATCTTTCCGAGCTCGCTGCCTCCGGCCAGCCGATCCCCGGCATCCCGACCGGCTTCCGGGACGTGGACCGCCGCATCATGGGCATGAACAAGGGCGACTTTATCCTTGTCGCCGCGCGCCCCGGCATGGGCAAAACGAGTATCGGTCTCAACATCTGCCTGAACGCCGCAAAAGCCACGGGAAAGACCGTTGCCATCTTCTCGCTCGAAATGAGCCGCGAGCAGCTCGTAACGCGCTTTCTCTCCAGCGAGGGGGAGATCCCGCTCGGGAATCTTCTCACGGGCAATCTCACGATGGACGAGTGGAAGCGCACGGCGCACGCCTGCGCCGCGGTGTCCTCGCTCGATATTCTCGTAAACGACAACCCGACGCTCACCGTCGCGGAGATGAACGCGCAGTGCCGCCGGCTCAACAATCTCGGCCTTGTGATGATCGACTATCTTCAGCTCATGCAGGGCTCCGGCAGCAAGAACAGCTGGGCAAGCGAGAGCCGCCAGCAAGTCGTCAGCGACATTTCGCGCATGATGAAGATCATGGCAAAGGAGCTGAACGTGCCGGTGCTGTGCCTTTCGCAGCTCTCGCGCGCCAACGAGCAGCGGCAGGACAAGCGCCCGATGCTCTCGGATCTGCGCGAGTCCGGCTCGATCGAGCAGGACGCCGACATCGTCATGGGCATTTACCGCGAAGGCTATTACAACCAGGAGATCGAAAACCCGAATCTCACGGAGCTGATCGTGCTCAAAAACCGCCACGGCGAGACCGGCAAGGACAGTCTCCAGTGGCAGGGCGAGTATACAACGTTCCGCGACGCCGACCGCTGGCACAATGAGTGAGCTGGTGCTCGACCGCAGCCTGCTCCCGGCGGGGTGCACGGTGCTGTGCGCCGTGTCCGGCGGGGCGGACTCGGTATGTCTGCTCGATCTCGTGCGGCGGCTCGGCGATGTGACGGTGCTCTGCGCCCACTTCGACCACGGCATCCGCGGCGCGGAGAGCGCGCGGGACGCCGCATTCGTCGAAGCGCTCTGCAAAGAATGGGGCGTCCCGTTTTTTCCCGGCCGGGGCGACGTCCCGGCGTATGCCGCGGCGAACGGTTTGAGCATCGAGACCGCGGCGCGGGAGGCGCGCTACGCCTTTCTCGAGCGCACCGCGAAGGAACAGAGCGCGGACGTCATCGCCACGGCGCACAATTTAAACGACAATGCGGAGACCATCCTCTTCCGCATGGCGCGCGGCACGGGACTGCGCGGACTCACCGGCATCCCGGCGCGGCGCGGCAGCATCGTCCGCCCGCTTCTGCAGACGCCGCGGCGCGACATTGAGGAATATCTCACCGCGCACGGCATCCCCCATGTGGAGGACTCCACGAACGCGGAGACGGACGCTGCGCGAAACCGCATCCGGCTCGACGTGCTCCCGAGGCTCGAGAGCATCCACCCCGGCGCGGCGGCGGGCATCGCGCGCATGAGCGAAACGCTCGCCGAGGACGAGGCGTTTCTCGCCTCGCTCGCGGAGGAAAAGCTCGCCCTCTGGGGCGAGGCGATCCCCGGCGCGGAGCTTTGCGCGCTGCCGCGGCCCGTCGCGCGGCGCGCTCTTGCGCGCTGGCTCGGCGGAGAACTCTCGCGCGAGCGGTTCGACGCGCTGCTGCGCTTTGCCGCCGGAGACGGCGACGGCGTGCTGGAGCTTCCGGGACGGCGCGTCCGGCGGGAGCTCGGGCAGCTTCGGCTCGGCGAGGGGGACGCGCCGCCGCTGGAGGAGCGCGTGCTTTTGCCCGGAGAAACGCTCCTTTACCCCGGCCGGTGGCGCATTTCGTGCGAAAGTTGCGCTGCGGGGTCGGAAATTCAAACTTCGTTCAACACTTTTTGCTTTTCATGTGCCAATATATGTGGTAAACTGTCCGTCGCATCCCGCGCCGCGGGAGATACGATCCTCCTACACCGCCGCGGCGGTACGCGCTCGGTGAGCAAGCTGCTCGGCGAAGCGCGCATCCCTGTTTCGCAGCGTGCCGCCGTTCCCGTTTTGCGCGACGGGGCGGGGCCTCTTGCCGTTTACGGCATCGGGCAGAGCGAGAGAGCTTTCCCCGCGCCGCAGGAACCGTTTTATAAAATCACCATTTCGCCAATTTCGGAGGAAGAGAGAGAATGAGAGAAGATATTGCGTCCATACTGCTCAGTGAGGAGCAGATCCATACGCGCGTCCGCGAGCTGGGCGCGGAGATCTCCCGCGATTACGCCGGGAAAGAGCCGCTGTTCGTCGGCGTTTTGAAGGGCTGCTTCATTTTCATGGCGGACCTGTTCCGCGAAGTGACGATCCACGGCAGCGTGGACTTCATGGCCGTTTCGTCCTACGGCAACGGCACCTCCACCACGGGCGCGGTGAAGATCAACAAGGATCTCAGCCAGGACATTGAAAACCGTGATGTCATTATCGTCGAGGACATTCTCGACTCCGGCATCACGCTCAGCTATCTCACGAAATATCTCCAGAACCGCAAGCCGAGCTCCATCTGCATCGCAACGCTGCTCGATAAGCCCGCGCGCCGCCGCGCCGATGTGCAGGCGAAGTACGTCGGCTTCACCGTGCCGGACGCCTTTGTCGTCGGCTACGGTCTGGATTACGCGGAAAAGTACCGCAATCTGCCGTTCATCGGCGTTCTCAAGCCGGAAGTATACGAAAAATAAATCTCTGATTTATATATTGTCCGCGCCGTCCGGTGGGACGGCAGAAAAGGAAGTGACAGTTTTTGAACAACCGACCCTCCCCCAACAAGACCCGTCAGATCGGCTTTCTCGTATTGATCTTCGTGCTGCTGCTCGGCACGATCTATTCCATGACGAGAAGCACCGCAAAGGAATCGCTCATCTATTCGGAAGTCATCGAGCTTTTTGAGACGAAGCAGGTCGAATCCTTCACCATCGACACCGACGGCAATCTCACCATGCAGCTGCGCTCCGCCTACAAGGGGCAGACGAAATACTCCTACGAGTGCGGCAGCTTCAGCATCTTCTACAACGATCTCAACGATCTCGTGCAGGAGCAGAAGGCCGAAGGCATTCTCACCGAGTACGACTACCCGCCCGCGTGGGAGGCAGCCTGGTGGCTGAGCTTTGTGCCGTATCTCATCATCTTCGTCATCATGGGCGTGCTGTGGTACTCCATGATGCGCTCGGCGCAGGGCGGCGGTGCCGGCGGCGTTATGAAGTTCTCCAAGGCGCGCACCCGTCTCGGCAGCGAGGAAAAGCAGAAAAAGACGTTTGCCGACGTTGCGGGCGCCGACGAGGAAAAGGAAGAGCTGCAGGAGATTGTCGAATATCTGAAAAATCCCGCGGCGTATTCCCAGATGGGCGCGCGCATTCCCAAGGGCGTGCTGCTCGTCGGCCCTCCGGGCACGGGCAAAACGCTGCTCGCCAAGGCGGTCGCCGGCGAGGCGGGCGTCGAATTTCTGTCCATCTCCGGCTCCGACTTCGTTGAGCTGTACGTCGGCGTCGGCGCGGGCCGCGTCCGTGACCTGTTTGAGCAGGCCAAGAAGGTCGCCCCCGCCATCGTGTTCATCGACGAGATCGACGCCGTCGGCCGTCAGCGCGGCTCCGGTCTCGGCGGCGGCCACGACGAGCGCGAGCAGACGCTCAACCAGCTGCTCGTGGAAATGGACGGCTTCAACGATAACCAGGGCGTCATCGTCATGGCGGCGACGAACCGCGCCGACATTCTCGATAACGCGCTTCTCCGCCCCGGCCGCTTTGACCGGCAGGTGTACGTCGGTCTGCCCGATATCAAGGGCCGTGCCGACATTCTGAAGGTCCATGCCCGCGGCAAGCCGCTCGGCGAGGATGTGGATCTGCGCGACATCGCCAAGGGAACGCCCGGCTTCTCCGGCGCGGATCTGGAAAACCTGCTCAACGAGGCTGCGCTGCTCGCGGTGCGCCGTCACCGCCGGTTCATCATGCAGAAGGACATTGACGACGCCATTCTCAAGGTCTCCATGGGCCCGGAGAAAAAGTCCCGCGTCATCACCGAGAAGGAGCGGCGGCTCACCGCGTACCACGAATCCGGTCACGCCATCGCCGCGCATTATCTTGAGCATGTCGATCCCGTGCAGTATATCACGATCATCCCGCGCGGTCAGGCCGGCGGCTTCACGCTGTTCCGCCCGCAGGACGACAAGAGCTTCCGCTCGCGCAGCGAGATGTTTGAGGACATCGTCGTCGCGCTCGGCGGGCGCATCGCCGAGAAGATCTTCCTTGACGACATCTCCACCGGCGCTTCCGGCGACATCCAGCAGGCGACGCACACCGCCCGCAACATGGTCACCGTGTACGGCATGAGCGACCGTCTCGGCCCCATCAGCTTCGATTCCTCGGGCCACAGCATCTTCATCGGCCGCGACTTCGGCCAGACGAAGAGTTATTCCGAAGAGACCGCCGCCATCATCGACGAAGAGGTCAAGCACATCTTCGACGAGGCCGCGCTCAAGTGCGAGGAGATCCTCCGCGCCCACGCCGACGTGCTCGTCGCGCTCGCGGAATATCTGCTCATCAACGAGACGATCGACGGCGAGGACTTCCGCTACTTCTGCGATCACAAATGCATGCCCCCGCTGCCGGAGAAATCCGACGCCGTGAAGCAGAAGGAAGTCGAACTTCTCAAGGAAACCGAAACGCCCGCCGCCCCCGCCGAGAACGCGGAAGCGAAGAGCGAACCGGACGAAAACAAAAAAGAAGAGTAGTCAAGACCACCGGCGTAGCCGGTGGCTTGCACAAGCCCTATAAGGGCGTAGGA
>ERZ825896.260-NODE-260-length-73351-cov-34.380771_pt1 | contig 73351 bp, 54 predicted proteins | sample MGYA00519858_ERZ825896 | MGnify/ENA primary metagenome ERZ825896 (study PRJEB31778, sample SAMEA3449214) | human gut metagenome | biome: human gut; feature: human-associated habitat; material: faeces | place: United Kingdom | collected 2010/2012 ... | reverse complement strand
CTGGCGCACCCCTTTTGAGGTCTTTTTCGGTGTTGCACTTGCTTGACAATCTACCATCCCCCCTTGACCCCTCCGCGCGATTGAGTTGGCGGCTTCTTCATGCTTTATCCGCGTGTTTATCCACGTGTTTATTCGCTTTTGTCCTCTTTCCCTTACAGGTGAAACACAAATTTCTCCTCATATCGCCGGAAAATGACCAGCCCAATCATCAGCATTCCGAAAGCGCCTGCCCCGCACGCCAGCAAGCGCTCCGGCGTCGGCGGGATTCCCGCAATCACAATCTGCCGCAAAAAATCAATCAGCTGATACATCGGGTTCAAATGGAAAATCCCCCGAAGCCCCTCCGGCCAGATTGTATCCGGATAAAAAATCGGCGTCGCATACGTCCACAAGAGCGAAATCACGCTCCACAGGAATCGCGTATCGCGAAAAAAGACATTCAGCGTCGCCATCACCAACGTCACGCCCAGCGCAAACAGAAACAAAAGCGCAATCATCAGCGGCAGCAGCAGCAGCGCGGGCGACACCCGCACCCCCGTCAGCAGCATCAGCAGAAGCAGCGGCAGCAGCGAAATCAGGAAGTTGATAAGGCTTGACAGCGCGCGGCTGAACGGGAAAATCAGCTTCGGAATCGCAACCTTTGTGATGAGCGACGCGTTCATGACAATCGCGTCCATGCCCAGCGTGACGCACTCGGTAAAGAAGCTGAAAACGATGATGCCCGAAATCAGGTACACCGGGAAGTGGTCGATAGCGGAGCGGAAGAGCGTGGAGAACACAAGGTACTGCACGAGCATCGTCAGCAGCGGATTGAGGAAACTCCAGAGGACGCCGAGGATACTCTGCCGATACTTTGTATTAAAATTGCGGCGGACAAGCTGTTCGATGAGGAAGCCGTAGCGGCGGACGTCGGCTTGCAGGCGCAGCAGATGGTTCTGCCGTCCGGCGGCGGCGCAGCGTGCGGTGAACAGGCTTTCCCAGGCGCAGAACAGCACCAGAACCGCCGCGAAAATCCCGTAGTACAGCATCGCGCAGGAAGGGCGCGTGCCGGACAGGCGGATGCACAGCTGATTGCCGCCGCTCATGCCCAGAGCAGGGAGCGTGTTGCCGGAAAAGGTAAGCACAAGTTTGTCCGCATCCACGGGTTCAAACGAGAAGGTCAAATTTTCGCGGATGATACTGTCGGTCAGCAGGACAGTCTGCGTGAAAATCGGTAACCCCTGCCGTGTCAGGATCAGCGTCGCTGTGCCGCCGGATTCACTGCTCAGCGCCGTAACGGGCAGGCTGATTTCGCGGATGCCGCCATCCGGCAGGGGCAGCGTGAACGTCTCGCCGTCCGTCAGCGGATGCAGATGCGTCTGTGCCGCCGCGTCGATGGTGAACGCCCGCGTCTGCCACGTCGGGGCGAACAAAGCACCATACAGCGCCAGCACCAGCGCAATCACGAGCGTCACCCAAAGCCCTTTTTTCAGCACAGCGGAATCGCCGAAAATCGGCGGTTTGCACTTCGTCACGGCGTTCCCTCCTGTCGGTCAAGGTCAATGAACATGCTGCCGTCCGGGCGGAACAGCGGCGAATAGTAACGCTCCGGCGGGTGCTCCCCCCACGTTTGGCGGAAGCGGCGCAAATCCCCCTTCGGCGCACCCTGCGTCAGGCACGGCGGCAGCAGCGAAAGCCGCATATCCATTGTCATCCGCGCATACGGCGTGTAGACGTTGAGCAGCCCGATTTGCTGGCATTTCAGCCCCAAATCCGCGCCGCGAAGGTCGCTCTGGTACGGCGAAAATCCGCCGACGGACAGGAACACGTCCCGCCGAATCATCAGCAGTGCGCTGGATACGCCCGTCACGTTGCGGACGATGCGGTCAGTGAGCATGTACGGCCGCCCATAGCGCCACTGCCCCGCCTGATGGCTGACCGCGCCGCCGGGGACCCCCACCGCATATCCGGCGTGACGGAAGCAATCACGGTCATCCAGCAGCGCCGAGCCGACGCAGCCAACGTCCGCGCGCTGGGCGTACTGCATGAGTTCGCTGACCCAATCGGTATCCAGTGGGCGCAGTCCGGCGCGCAGAAACAGCACCGCATCGCAGTCCGTCCGGCGGACGAGGTCATTGACCGCCGACAAATCGCGGACGCGGATGCACGGCATCGGCAGCTTCGGCGCATCGCCCTCGCCCCAGAGGACGCAGACGCTGCGCATCTGCCGCGTTTTCCACCGAATGCGGACGCGCAGCTCTTCCACCGTCACGTCGGCATCCATGTGCAGGCGGCGGAGCTGATCCGCCACGGCGCGTGCGGCGGCATCCGCACAGGTCTGTGCTTTTTGATGGCTGAACGAGGTGTCCAGCATCCGCCAATGGTAGAGAATGCGCGGAATGTGGGTGATTTTCGTCGCGTTTTCGGACAGCCGAAGCGCCAAATCATGGTCTTGCGAGCCATCGAAACCGGGGCGAAGTCCGCCGACCGCGTTCATCAGCGCCCGTGACGCTGCGGTAATGTGGCAGATATAATTGCCGGAACGCAGCGAATCCGGCGCGAAATCAGCCTTCAAGTGCGGCTCAAAGAAGTGCGTGCCGTCGGCGGACACCTTGTCCTCATCGGTATAAACGAAGTCCGCACCGTCCTGCGCTGCTTCGAGGATGCAGCAAACCGCATCCGGCGCGAGCAAGTCATCGTGGTCACAGAGCGCGACAAATTTCCCCGTCGCCATCGTCAGCGCGGCGTTTGTGTTGCCCGCAATGCCGCGATTCTCCGCGCCGAACGTCACACGGAAGCGATTGTCCTCCTGCGTCAGCGCTTGCAGCAGTTCACGCGTGTCCGCGCGGGTACTTGCGCCGTCATAGAAACAGGCTTCCCACGCTCCGCACGACTGATGCAGCAGCGAATCCGCCAGCGCGCGCAGCAGCTCCGGCGGCGTATTATAAGTCGGAATGAGGAAAGACAAGCGCATGGTCGGAGTGAAGGGTGCTGAAAGGGGCGCTTCATGGCGGCGGATAAAGGCTTGGTAGCCGTCTTCCTCCGCTTGACGCAGGGCGGTTTCCGTCTGGAGGAAGGGGCGCTGACGATGGAGCGCGATGCGGAACCGGATGGCTTCGGGGATGCAGCGAAAGCCTTCGCGATGAATGCGCCGGATGACGCGCAGGGGGAAGAGCATGACGGAAACCTCCTTTCGATGGATGATTGGCTTTAGGTAACACCGCACAAATGAGGTGGTCGGCTGGCGAATGGATTTTTCGTCAGATGCAAATGCAAATTTCGAAGGTTTACTGGCGGTAAATCGAGAAATTTGCATGCCGCAGATGGCGGAAAAGACATCGCCAGACGCGCCGCCGAATTGTGCGGTGGTGCCTTTATTATAGCATAAGGGGAAGAACGATGGAAGGGAAAGCGAGGATAAAAAGGGATAAACATGCGGGCAAAGTAAGGCAAAGCGCGCAGCTCAATCGTGCGGAGGGACTTCGTCCGTTTTATTTTTCCATTCTTGACTTTTCTCGCTGTCAGAAAAAAATTTGCCACCCAAAAACGCGACGCATATCCATCATGCGCCGCGCTTTTTGTTGCGATACTATTTGAGAATGTTCCAAGATGCGAATGGTATGTTATTCCGCCGCCACAGCCGCGTCCGCTTCCACGGTCACGCTCTGCTCCTGCTGTTCCTTCTCCGCAATCAGGTCTTCGATGCTTTCCTTCGTGCGCATCAGGTCCTCCACGGACATCGTCTCAAATCCCGCAGTGGGCGTCTTGACCTTCACGCCGTGGCTGCGCAGGAAGTTATCCACCTTCTCCTCGTTGTGCTTGTAAGCGTAGAAACCAACCGCGCTCACACCCACACCAATCAGAATGCCCTTGACCATCGGGCTCATGTTCAGGTTCAACATATGTTTGTCCTCCTTATTTTTTGCAAGTATCTATCGTTCAGGTCGTTTGACCGGACGAGCGAATGAAATTACCCCTTGTGCGCTAAGACTTCCACGCTCCGTCGGAAGATGCTTCCAGCAAAGGCGCTGCCGTCCTCATTGCCCACGACGGGGGTGAGCGTCGTGGTGTGTTCGCCGTTCCGAACCAGATATACCTGTTCCCGCGGGCCGCGCGGCAGCAGGTGGCGGCTGAACGTGACAATCCACGCCAGCAGACTCGCCTGAAAGCCGTTGGGCTTGCCAATGGCGTTAATCAGGTAGACGACGGACATCACTTCCGGGTCGAAACTGCCGCGTGTGTGCAGTTCCTGATAGGCGTGCTCAACCACGGCGGTCAGCGTCGCCCCGGCGGACAGCCAGCGCGTGTAGCGTGTGAGCGTCGAACCCGCGAGGGTCATCATGCCGTCAAGGACAATGCAGCCAAGCGCCAGATAGCCGCTGGGCGCCATCGAGAAGCCTTCTTCTTCCGAGTGCTTGACGTGCAGCACCGCCGTCTGCTGCAAGCGGGCGTACAGCGCACCGATGCGCACAAGCAGGTCACTTTCAGAAATAACCGCCTTGTCGTAGCAGCACAGCATCGTCTGAATGCGCGGATTATACCGGCAGCTTTGCAGCCCCGGAATGCTCAGGAAAATCGCTTCGCCCTCAATCGGCTTTTCTAATTGCAGGCGAAGTCTGCCGGGCAGGGCGCTGAGCACCGTCAAATGCACCGCGCCCACGTTGTCATCGCGCATTCATCATCCCTCCATCGGCGGAAACACCATCAGCCGCAGCGAGTTCGCCACAACGAGAATGGTGGACATGTTGTGCATCAGCGCGCTCGCCAGCACAGAGATGCCGCTTGCCGCGCCGAGAATCAGCCCGACGGTGTTGATGCCGATGACCATTGCGAAGTTCTGCTGCACAATGCGCATTGTTGCGCGCGCCAGGCGGCGCAGTTCGGGAATCATCATCGGATCATCGCGATTGATAACCACGTCGCTGGTTTCCATGGCAATATCGGTGGACTTGCTGCCCAGCGAGATACCGACATCCGCATACGCCAGCGCGGGCGCATCGTTGATGCCGTCGCCAACCATGACGACGCCGTTGCCCTGCGTTTGCAGCTTCAAAACAGCCTCTGCCTTCTGTTCAGGCAGCAGCTGCGCTTGATAGCCGTCCACGCCGACCATTTCCGCAACAGCCTGCGCCTGTGCCGCCATATCGCCCGTCAGCAGCTCAATGTCGCCCACGCCGTCGTAGCGCAGGGCGTTGATGGCGCGGCGGACGTTTGCGCGCGGGTTATCCATGGCGTACAGCACGGCGACAATCTTGTCCCCCACGCCAACGTAGTTCGGAATTGCGCCGTTCGCATCGGGAATCGCGCCGTCCGCGCAGACGCCATTTTCCTTCATGTACTTGAGGTTGCCGACGCGGATGCACTTGCCGTCGACTTCCGTCCGGCTGCCGCGGGAGACTTCGGTCACAATTTCGCCATGCGGGGGAATTTTCGCTCCGTGCGCGCGCCCGTAGGTCAGAATCGCGCTTGCCAGCGGATGCGTGCTGGTTTCCTCCGCCGCCATCGCCAGCGAAAGCACTTCCGTCTCGTCCATCGTGTCGGTCAGCATCGTCATGCCCGTCACGCGCGGACGACCCTCGGTAATCGTGCCGGTCTTATCCAGCAGGACGGTGTTCGCGCTGCTCATCTGCTCGATGTACGCGCCGCCCTTAATCAGCACGCCGCGCTTGACCGCCGTGTTAATCGCGGCAGAGAACGCCGTCGCGGTCGAAAGCTTGATGCCGCAGGAATAGTCAATAACAAGCATCTTCAGCGCCTTCTGCGGATTGCGCGTCACGAGCCAAACCGCCGCGCACAGCAGGAAGTTCAGCGGCACGAGGTAGTTGGAGAACTTATCGGCATAGCGCTGGATGGGCGCTTTCTTGAGTTCGCTCTGCTCCACCATGCCGACGATGCGCGAGACAACCGTCTGGTCGCCGACGCGCTGCGCCTGAATCTGCATATTGCCGTTCTTGACGACCGTGCCCGCAAAGACCTCCGCGTCCTTGCGCTTTTCCGCCGGGACGAATTCGCCCGTGATGGCGCTCTGGTCAACAACCGCGCTGCCGGACACCACCGTGCCATCCACCGCGATTTTCTCGCCCGTGTGCACCTCGATGGTGTCGCCCGCTTCGAGTTTACCAATCGGCGTTTTCTCCAGCCGACCGTCCGAGAGCACCTTCCAGACCTCGCCGTCTTCCACCGACAGCATCTGCTTGATGGACGACCGCGTGCGCTCGATGGTGTAGGACGTCATCAGTTCCGCGAGGTCAGACAGCGCCAGAATCATCAGGGCGGAATGCGGCGTACCGAGCAGCAGACTTGCGACAATCGACGTAACCGTCAGGAAATCGGCGTTCGGGCGCATATCGCGGCGCAGACCCGCCGCCGCGCTCCGTGCCATCGGCATCGTCAGTCCCAAACTGGTCAGCGCTTCCAGCGACGTAAAGCTTGCCATCGCACCGCCGAGCAGGCTGCCAGGCAGAATCGTGTGACCGAGCACCACTGCGCCCGCGTTGAGCGCCAGCCGCTTTGTCAGCTGCTTTGTCGTCATGGACACTTCCGGCTCTTCCGGCTTGCTGCCTGCCTGACGATTGCGGTAGGCGTTCATGGCATAGCGCGCCATCGTCACGTCCACGCCCTCACAGAGAATCGACGTATCCGTCGCGGTCGGATCGAAGCGCAGGAGGATGCCGCAGGTAATCGGCGTCACCTGCACGCACTGCACACCCGGCAGGTTGGCAAGCATCTGGGCAATTTCTTCCTTCTCGTCATTCAGGAAGTTCAGCCCTTCTACTCTGAGCCGTAGCCGCCCGCGAAGGCTATGCGCCACCTGACTCTTCATCCAGTTTTTCTGTGTTTCCCGATTGAACATGTTATCCCTTCTTTGATTTGGCAATTCAGATTCTATGATTCATGCTTTTTCGCGTCGATTGCGCAAACCCTTGCCGTGAAAAGGCTCAACTAACAGGAGTGTGCACCGAGGGTTTCCAAAGGGCGATCGCGGACTTCGTCCGTTTCCATTGCCCTTTTGTCGCCTCCGCAGAGGCGAAACCCCTGCTTGCGGAAAAGACCAGCTATGTTTGAAAGACCAGCTACACGGTCGCGCCCATCTGGCGCGACACAGCATAGGTGTTGGAAAGAGCAGCTTGGGGGCGCATCTGCGGATGCGCAAAGTTACTGGCAGGGACGCTTCGCTGCCTGCACCTTGTTGACTTCTCTTTTTGAGTGGGTTTGACGAGCAGCAGTTGGGGCGTTGCCCCAAATTCCAAAAGGGAGCTCCGCCCCTTGACCCCGCAAGGGGCAGATGAAAAGGGACGAAGTCCCCCCCTTGACCCCCTTTCGCGCGATTGAGTTGAGCGCTTCGTCATGCTTTTTTCGCGTGTTACTTTTTTTCTTGTGCCTCAGCCCATTTTCTGACCGCTTTCGCCGCTGCCTGATTCATCCCCGGCACCTTCAGCAATTCCTCCTCCGTCGCCTCACGAATTGCCTTCATCGACCCCAGTTTCGTCAGCAGCGCCTTCCGTCGCTTCGGCCCAATCCCCGGAATATCCTCCAATTGACTGTGAATGCTCGCTTTCCCGCGCAATCCGCGGTGGTGCGTAATGCAAAACCTATGCGCTTCGTCGCGGACGCGCTGAATCAGGTGCAGCTCCGGCGTGTGGTGGTCAAGGCAAATCGGGTCTTCGCGGTCGGGGAGGAAAATTTCCTCCTGCTTCTTCGCCAGCCCGAACATCGCGACGTCCGCGCCCATGTCCAGCAGCGCCTGCCGCGCGAAACGCAGCTGCTGCGGACCGCCGTCAATCAGCACAAGGTCGGGCAGGTCAGAAAATTTGCCGCCGATGGGGGATAGTCCCTGTTCTTCGCGTTCCGCCTTCTCCTGCAAGCCGTGCGTGAACCGCCGCCCCAGCACCTCGTTCAGGGAGGCAAAGTCGTTCGCGCCCTCGACCGTCTTGATGCGGAAGCGGCGGTATTCCTTTTTCGCGGGTTCACCGTCGATGAACACCACCATGCTCGCGACGCTCAAAACACCCTGCGTGTTGGAAATGTCGTAGCCCTCAATGCGCCGTGGGGCCTTGGGCAGTCCCAGCGCTCTGCCAAGCGCCGCTGCCGCGCCGACTGTGCGTTCTTCGCGGATGCTCGCGCGGGCGTTCCGCTTCTCCAGCGCGTCATGGGCGTTTTTTGCCGCCAGCAGCACCAAATCGTGCTTCTCGCCGCGCCGGGGCGTGACCAGCGTCACCGCCGCACCCTTCTGCTGGCGCAGCCATTGCTCTAATTGGGCTTGCGCGCCGTCGGGCAGCTCCTGCACGAGGATGTTGCGCGGAATCAGGTTGCCCTCCTGATAATACTGCGTCAGGAACTCTGCCAGCACGTCGCCGGCGGGTTCGCTGCCCTCGCGGGGGAGGGCAAAGTGGTCGCCGCCGACCATGCGGCCGCCGCGGACGTAGACCAGCTGAATCATGGCGTCCAGCCCGTCCTGCGCAATGGCGAGGATGTCCTGCTCGCTCCGGTCAGTCTGGATGGCGATTTGCCGTTCCATCAGCCCCTGCACGTCGCGGATTTTGTCGCGGATGACGGCGGCGCGCTCGTACTGCATCTTTGCCGCATAGTCCATCATTTCGCGGTTCAGCACGTCCAGCACCTGCTTGTAGTCGCCGCCAAGGAACGCCAGCACGCCATCCATCATGTCCCAATACTGCTCTTCGGTGCATTTTCCGGCGCACGGGGCGAGGCATTTGCCGATTTCGTAGTTGACGCACGGGCGGCAGGGTGTTTTCAGCGGCAGTTCCTTCCGGCACGTCCGCAAGGGGAACACGCCGCGAACCGCGTCGATGACCTGCCGAACCGCCGTCGCGCCGATGTATGGGCCGAAGTACTTCGCGCCGTCCTTCTCCATCCGCCGGGCGAGGGTCAGGCGCGGGAACGGCTCTTTCAGGTTGACGCGCAGGTACGGATAATGCTTATCGTCCTTGAGAAGGATGTTGTAGTACGGTTTGTGCAGCTTGATGAGGTTGCATTCGAGGCACAGCGCTTCGAGGTTGCTGTCGCACAGGAGAATATCGAAGTCGTCGATGTGGGAAATCATGGCGGCGACTTTCGGCGTGTGCTCCGTGTCGCGGAAGTAGGAGCGGACGCGGTTTTTGAGGTTGACTGCCTTGCCGACGTAGATAATCGTGCCGTCTTTGTCCTTCATCAGGTAGCAGCCGGGGCTTTCGGGCAGCATCCTGATTTTCAGCTCCAGCTTTTCGCCCCAGTCGATTTTTGCCATAAAAAATTCCCCCTTAGATAACAAAAGCCGGAAGCCGGACAACCCGTCCGAACCTCCGGCAAGAAAATGCAAGAATCAACAAGTTAGTCGTTCGCCAGACCCCAGTCATCCAGCGTAGACGGAATCTGATGCCACAGCACGGCTTCCACCTTGCCCAGAATCATGTTCCGCGGCACAGCGCCGACGTGCGACGAGCGGCTGTCGTTGGAATTGTTGCGGTTGTCGCCCATCAGGAAATAGTGCCCTTCCGGCACGATGTACGGGCCGTAGTCGCTGTACATCCGCGCGGACAGGAATTTCTCGGTGTACTTCACGCCGTTGACGTACAGGTATCCGCCGGAAATCTGAACCGTGTCGCCCGGCAGACCCACCACGCGCTTGACAAAATTCGTGCTGCCGCGGTCAGGATAGCGGCACACCACGACATCGAAGCGCTCCGGCTCGCCGCCCAGCACAATCGGCTGATTGAAGAAGTACGACGTGCCGTAATGCAACTTGCTCATCATCATGATTTCGCCGTTGTGCAGCGTCGGATACATGCTGTTGCCGTCCACCACCACGGGCGAACCCACGAACGCTTTCAGCAGGAGGACGAGCAGCAGTGCGCCGACAAGTGTCGCAATCCACTCCATGGCGTTCTGCTTTGCGGGCTTTTTCACCTTCGGGGTGACGACGTAGCCCTTTTTCATCATGCGCTGCTGCCATTTGGTGTAATACAGGGCGGATTCTTCCTTCTTTTCGGGAGATTCCGGCGCGTTTTCGGGGGAGGAGGGGGCGGATTCCGCCTGTTTGACCTGTTCGGGTTCAAGGTTGGACATGGGGAAAACCTCGCTTTCATGATGCAGAGGAATTGTTTCGCACAATAAACGAATGGGCGGAGCGATTCGCTGCACGTTTCACGTCAGGAAATTTCTGACTTATTCGGCAACCAACTGGTCACCGCGCTTCATCAGAACTTCCTCAAGAAAATTCGCCAGAATAGGGGAAAATCCTGCCGAAACATCAAAAAGTTGCAGAAAGTTTACAAACCGTCAAGCGTCGCCGTTGAGCCAGAAGGCGGGCTTCACCAGCACGGTTTCGTGCTCTTGGTCAATGTCCATCACCATCAGCGACTTTTCGCCCATCACGCGCTTCTTCACCGGCTTTGCGGTGGACATCACGAACGTCATGCCGACGACATCGACATTGAACTCGCGCATCAGGTCGACCATGCCCTTCGCCGTGCCGCCGCCTTTCAAGAAGTCGTCCACAATCAGGCACTTCTGCCCCTCCTGCACCGCGCGGCGCGAAAGGCTCATCGTCTCGATATGGCCGGACGACCCGGAAACGTAGTTGATGTTGACCGCGCTGCCCTCGTAGACCTTGGAGGAACGGCGCGCAATCACCAGCGGCACGCCCAGCGCGTTCGCGGTGGCGAAGGCGACGGGGATGCCCTTCGTCTCCATCGTCAGCACAAAATCCGGCGCGGCGGCATAGTATTCCGTCGCCATGATTTCGCCCATGCGGGTGACGATTTCGGGCGTGGAGAGAATGTCGCTGTAATAGAGGAAGCCACCGGGCAGAACGCGCCCTTCTTCGCTCAGCTGCTGGCAGAGGTCGCCGATGAACTTGCGCGCTTCGGGACGGCGAACCTTCGTGCGATAGCGAACGCCGCCCGCCGCGCCTGTGACCGTTTCCAGCTCGCCCAGCCCGAAGTGCGCCACAACGTCGCGCAGGATATCAATATCCTCGCTCATGGTCGATTTGGCAGACCCGAAGAGGTCGCAAAAATAGGAAAGCGTGAAGATGCGGTTCGGCTTGGCGGCAAGAATCTTCATCATAGCGCTCATGCGCTCGTTGCGGCGGATTTTGTCCACGGGGGTATCGCTCCTTTATCGGTGGTCGAATGCGAATCCCGATGCACCTGAATCATCCGGGAATCGTATGGAAATGGTACGGTTTTTTCGGGCACACCGGAGCAAATCAGGCAAAATAAAAAATCCGGCGATGCCTGAATCGTATTATAGCACAAATCTACGAATGATGGAAGAGGGCAAAATAAAAAAAGTTCGGTTTTTGTGCAAATGCGCGCAATCATCCGCCGAAAGAGTATCACCATGGACAAAACAGGCAAAATTGCATGAGAAAAGGACAAAAATCAGCCGCTTTCCGTTGCAAAATGGCGAAAATCACCCGAAAGGCAGGAAAAAAATCCGTCCCCCCTTGCATTTTTGGCAGGGAAATAGTATACTTATATTCGGACAAAAAGAAGGAGGTGGTTCACCTATGAAGTCCGTGAACATCAAGCTGAACCTGATGACCGATGGTGCCAAGTTCGTCCAGATCGTTGGCGCGTATCCGTATGACATGGATCTGCGCAGCGGCCGTCACGTTGTGGATGCTAAGTCCATTCTGGGCATCTTCTCCCTCGACTGGAGCAAGCCTGTGACGATGGAGATTTACTCCGACGATTGCGACGACCTGCTGGCCGAGATCAAGCCCTTCCTCGCGTAAGCGTCAGGGGTCATTCAGGACAATCAGCTGCGGAAAGGGCTGCAATGGGGCAAGTGCCGCCGGCGCGGACTTTCTGCCGACAAGCGCATCCCCTCAGCCACTGGCGGAGGGGGTGTTTTCGTAAATGCTATTAGTTAAGGCGCACGCCGAAGGTTTCCAAAGGGCGACCGCAAACTTCGTTTGTTTTCATGCCCTTTGGTCGCGTCCGCAGACGCGAAACCCTCTGCAACAAGAGACTACTATAATGTAGAAAAAATCCGCAGGGAAGGAGGCTGATGCCGCGTGCAGCGCAAAATTATCCCCGATGCCGAGAACCGGCTGCTCATCCTCTATGCCCTCAAAACCGTCGGCGCAATGACCGACCAGCAGCTGCTGATTGTCATGACCGACACCGACTTGATGAACTACATCACCCTCCAGCTGACGATTGCGGATTTGGAGAGCGAGGGCAAACTGCGCCGTCAGGGCGACACATCCGGCGGGACGCTCGAACTGACCGACGCGGGACGCTACCTGCTCAACAGCTTCGAGATGCACATTCCGGTCAGCCGCCGTGGGCTGATTGACAGCGGCGCGGCGCAGTGGCGCGAGCGGTTCGCGGCGGAACAGATGGCGGCGGTGGAGATTTTCGACCTCCCGAACGGCGAAAAGGGGCTGCACCTGCGCATCGTCGACCGCCGAAACGTCCTGCTGGACATTACTTTTGCACTGCCGACGGGCAAACGCATCAACTGCCTCCAGCAGCGCTGGCAGCAGTGCATGAATCAGGTCTACCTGCTCCTGCTGTCCACCTTGGGCAGCGGCCACACGCCGGGAAAGAAGCTGCCGGACGGGTGCAGCGTGCTGCAGGTGAGCGACTCGGAGTGGCTGACGACCGCCTGCGACAACCCGACGCAGCCGACCATTACGCTGATGGTGAGCCTGCCGACCGAGGAAACGGCGCATGAATGCGCAGCCGCTTTTCCGACCATGAGCGCTGTCGTTCGCGACGCGATTCTGGCGCTCCTGGACGGCGCACAGCTGCCGTAATGCCGCGCGCCGCACACTTTTCCCGAAAAAAAGTAAATTCCCTCTTGACAAAGCGGTGGAAACGTGGTATGCTAACAAGGCTGGTTCCATTATGGAGAGATGGCCGAGCGGTTGATGGCGCTGGTCTTGAAAACCAGTGATACCGAAAGGTACCGGGGGTTCGAATCCCTCTCTCTCCGCCAGTTTTCTTAACTGCATACGAGCTTGACATGGAGAAGTACCCAAGTGGCCGAAGGGGCTCCCCTGCTAAGGGAGTAGTGTGAGTAATCGCAGCCCGGGTTCAAATCCCGGCTTCTCCGCCAAAAACCCCGGAAACGTTGCGTTTCCGGGGTTTTTCGTATGCGAATTTTTATGTAGTGAAAAAGCCGTGAACGCGCTGACAAAATCCCGCTGGATTCAAACGAATCTTTCACCCAAGATACCTGTGAAGAACCAGCGCCCTTCATCGGTTAATCCACAGGCACGCCAAGGTCACCACCACAGCAGCTGCGCAAAGAATCCCCAAAACGATAAACCCCATGCGTTCATCTCCTTCCACCGCGGCGAAGTCCTGTCGGAATAGGATGTGCAGACAGGGAGGAAAATATGCCGCATGGGTGGATCTTTTCCATGGGGACAGGAAAATATGTTGTAGACAGCAGCGCTTTCGGAAAAAATGCACAAAAATCCCCGGAAGCCTTGCACTTCCGGGGATTTTCTCCTGTACGCCCGGCAGGAGTTGAACCTGTGACCTTCAGAGTCGGAGTTGGTTAAGAGAACGAATGTGCGATACATATGTCTGGAGATAAAATGTTTACAACAGGATCCTTTTGTGTTGACTGGTGTACCAACAATACTTTACCGTGAATAAAGCTTCGAAATACTTCTTTACCAAACGAGTTGATTGACCAGATATTACATTGAGGCACCACCGCACAATTCGGCGGCGCGTCTGGCGATGCCTTTTCCGCCATCTGCGGCATGCAAATTCCTCGATTTACCGCCAGTAAACCTTCGAAATTTGCATTTGCATCTGACGAAAAAATCCATTCGCCAGCCGACCACCTCATTTGTGCGGTGTTACCTTAAAATTAAATGCAAAAAACAGGAGCATGGATGCAAAACGCCCATGCCCCTGTTTTTGATTGCTAATACTATTTCCAGATGAAAATGCGCGGCGCATCTTGGCGCAGGTGAATCTGGAAATAGTATAAATTACGCGCGCAGATTCCCCTCGTACGCCACCAGGACGCCGCCGACTTCCGCGTAGTACGAGCAAAGCCCGCGCAGTACGCCGATTTCAATCTCCGCGTTCGGAAATTTCTCCAGCAGCGCCGCTTTCAGCTCTTCTGCCGCGCTCTGGTTCATGCAGTGGTGGATGTACACCTTCGAGCCGTTCCACCCCTGCTTCATCATGGCGCCCAGCATGTTCTGCATCGCCTTGTGGTCGCCGCGCGACTTTGACGCAATGACCAATTCACCCTTGACGCCTGCTTTGCCAATCACGCGGATGCCCAGAATGCCGACAATCGCGCCTACTGCCGCACTTACGCGACCATTCGCGACGAAATTGTGCACCGACGCGAGCGAAAAAATCAAATTCGCACGGTCACGGAAGGCGGTCACAGCGGCAACTGTGTCCTCGAAGGACAAGCCCTTGCGCACGCAGTCCGCCACCTTCTCCACCATTTGTGTGCAGCCCGGCCCGGCGCTCAGGCTGTCAAACACATGCACCCGGCGCTCCGGATGCAGCTCCATGTATTCCTTCGCCGCCAGCATCGCCGCGTTGTAAGTGCCAGACATGGCGCTGGAAATCGTGACGCAATACACCGTATCCGCGTCGCCAAACGCCTTCAGCCAGCATTCCGTGTTCGGGCAGGAAGTTGTCGTCTTTCCCTTATAAGTGCGCAGAAAGGCGATCATGCCGTCAATATCGCAGTGCTCATCGTCCACAAAAACACGGTCGCCCGCATGAATCGTCAGCGGGACGGAGGCGAAGGGCAAATCGCCCAAGGTCAGCAAATCCGCGGAGGAGTCCGCGACAATCTTCGTCATCATCATCAATACCCTCTATCAAGAAAAATCAGCCGCATTAGGATTCCAATATGCATATTAGCAGTTTTTCAGAAACTTGTCAAGAGGTCTGGAGCTTTTTCTTGACGTTTTGAATAACTTGTGATATGATAAAACAAAAGGGGATGAGCGTGTGATTGCACAGATTAGTGAGTTTCGGATGCCGCGTTACCGGGAAATTCCGGATGTGGGGCTGTATCTCGACCAGACAGTGAAGTATATGAACCGTTATTTGGCGCCATTGGGCTGCATGGAAATTACCACGTCGATGGTGAGCAACTACGTCAAGAAGGGGTATATCAGCAATCCAGTGCGCAAGCAGTACAGCGCGGAGCAGATTGCGTACCTGCTGTTTATTGCCGTGGCCAAGTCGGCACTGTCGATGGAAAACATTACGCGGCTGTTCCAAATGCAGAGAAAGACGTACACGGTGCAGCAAGCATATGATTACTTCTGTGATTCGCTGGAATCGACACTGCAGTACACGTTCGGGCTGACGGATACGATGGAGCGCTTCAACCCTGCGGACATGCCGGAGCGAATGATGCTGCGCGCGACGATTATCGCGGTGACGCACATCATCTATCTGTCAAGCCAGTTTGACGCGATGCAGGGGCAGGGAACGCTGCCGGCGAACGGACATCTGGCCCTACCGGAAGAATGACATATTATGATACGATTTTCTGCATTCATCTGTGCCGCTTGTTTGCGAATTTAGGCGAATTCTCATTTGGAAATAGTATCAAAGAAGCGATTGCATTCGTGCAGTCGCTTTTTTCGGTGCGGATAGCTAACACGTTAGCCTAACGGGATGCAAGAGCATCAGCGCGAATCACTTAACAACGGGGGCGGAAATTCATGTTGAGGCAACGGAATGGTTGAAAAACGAACAAATGATACAGGAAAAGAACAAAGGTTACGCAGAAACAATGAAAGGAATTTGTTGAAAATCGCTCAAATTAACCCAAATGGGGTTGCGTAAACCGCGTAAGTGTAGTATAATCAAAAAGAGCAAAGTGCTATTAGCTAATAATAGACTAACAAAAGGGAGCAACGGGTAATGGACAAGCGTGCTACATGCCGGAAAATTCTGCGGAAAACGGCGCTGTCAGTGCTGGCAGCGAGCATCCTGATGACAGGGACGGTCGACGCGGTGCGGGCGGAGGAAACGCCAAACGTACTGCAGACGGTCGAAGCGGAGAGCGGAACACTGCTGGGCAAGGCGAAAATCGCTGCGACGGGAACGTGCGTGTCGGGACTGGAGCATACCGGCGACGGGGTGGAAGTGACCGTGACCGTGCCGGAAGATGGACTGTACGACATCATCGTGCGGACGGCGGTCATCGGCGGCGGAACGAAAGTCAACGAGGTCAACGCCAACGGGCAGCACGTTGGGGATATCACCAATAGCGGCAGCTGGTCGGACGAGGTTGTGCCGTATGTGTGGCTGGAGGCAGGCGAAAATACTGTGTCCGTCACGGCAAGCTACGGCTGGATTGCGGTCGACTCGTTCAGCATCCGCAGGGCAGCACCCTTGCCGACGGATGTGTACGAAGTCAAGCCGACGCTCATCAACCCCAACGCCACGGACAGCGCCAAGCGCCTGATGACCTACCTGTGCGATCAGTACGGCAAGACCGTGCTGTCCGGGCAGCAATCGCAGGACGGGGCGTTCGGGCTGACAAACGCGGCGGTCTGGCGCGGTACAGGCGGCGATTATCCCGCGGTGCTTGGCATGGACTTGATTTCCTATTCTCCCGCGCGTGTGGCGAAAGGCGACAACAGCTCCAACGTCGTTGAACGAGCAATTGAGTATTGGAACGGCGACGAAGGCAAGCGCGGTATCGTCACGCTGTGCTGGCACTGGTGCCCTGCCGCCCGCTATGACAAGAGCAAGAGCGATCCGTGGGGCACGTTCTACACCGACAAGACGAAATTCAACCTTGCCCGTGCGATGAACGGCAGAGACCCGGACGGCTACCAGATGCTGCTGGACGATATCGACGCGATTGCCGTGCAGCTCAAGCGCCTGCAGGATGCGGATGTGCCGGTGCTGTGGCGTCCGCTGCACGAGGCAAGCGGCGGCTGGTTCTGGTGGGGCGCATCCGGCGCGGATGCGTACTTGCAGCTGTACAAACTCATGTACGACCGCCTGACGAACGTCCACGGGCTGAACAACCTGATTTGGGTCTGGAACGGTCAGGATGCCGCGTGGTATCCGGGCGACGAGTATGTGGATATCATCGGCGAGGACATTTACCCCGGCAAGCATGTGTACACGTCGCAGGCGGCGCGGTTCATCAAGGCGCTGAGCTACACGGACACGCGCAAGCTGATTACCCTCTCGGAGAATGGCTGCATTCCAGACCCGGAGCAGCTGGTGCGGGACAACATCATGTGGAGTTACTGGTGCGTGTGGGAAGGGGAGTTCGTGCTGAAAGCGGCGGGCTTCAACAATTACAGCGAACAGTACACCGAAAAGAACATGCTCAAAAAAGCGTATAAGAGCGATACGGTGATTACGCGCAAGGAATTGCCGGATTTGCGGAATTATCCGCTGGGCGACTAACGTTTCAAAACGCAGCACGCGCATACAATAAGAAAGAAAAGTCAACGCAATCGCGAAAAAGGGAGTCCAGAGGGTCGAAGACCCTTTGGCAGGGTCAAGGGGCAGCGCCCCTTGGGTCTCTCCCCAAGTAAAAAGAGGAAGGTGAACGGTGTTGAGCGGAAAGAAGTCGCTGATGAGCATGGTGCTGGCATTGCTGCTGCTTTGCGGCGCTGCGCTGGCGGAGGAGAGCACAAGCGGCGCAACGGCGCTGACGAACGCGGACTACCAGCAGATTGTGAGTACATACTCCATTGATGCGTCAATTCCGGGGTATGCGGACTATCTGGAACGCTACGAGGACGCGGCGTACCCGGACGTGACCGTGACGGTGGACGCGGACACGTTCGTGCGCTACGAGGATGCAGGCATTGCCGCCCAGCCGCGGGTCTTTGAGGACTACGAGGGCATGGCGGGCAAGAGCGTCTTGACGGGCGAAGAGTCGCTGACCGAGTGGGTTGTGGATGTGCCGGAATCGGGTCTGTATGACCTGACGCTGCTCTACTACCCCTACGCGGGCAAGAACAGCGCCATCCAGCGCGCGTTCTTTGTGGACGGCAAGCTGCCGTACAGTGAGCTGGCGATGGTGGACTTCAACCGCGTGTGGGTCAACGGCGCCTACGAGGAGTACACCGATGAGAACGGCATCGTCGTCCGCAAGTGGGACAAGGATAATCAGGGCAATGACCTGAAGCCTTCGCCCATTGAACAGCCAGAGTGGTGTACCCACGGGCTGTACGACACCAACGGCTACATTTCTGGCGAAATGAGCATCTACCTCGAAGCGGGGCAGCACACGCTGACGCTTTTGTCCATGCGCGAGCCGATGCTCCTGCGGTCGATTACGCTGTCCAACCACTCCCGCCCTGCCGCTTATGTGGATGTGAAGGCGGCGGGCGACGCGGCGGGTCATCAGGATGCGACGGGCGTGTCCGTGCGCTTTGAGGCAGAAAACGCCGTCAAGACCTCTTCTCAGATGCTTTACCCCGTGCAGGATCAATCCAGCGCGGTTGTGTACCCCATGTCGGCGCGGTATCTGCTCAATAACTCCATCGGCAGCAGCTGGAAGAACGCGGGCCAGTGGATTGAGTGGGCATTTGAAGTGCCGCAGGACGGTTACTACGAAATCTCGATGGTGGACAAGCAGAACTTCGTCCGCGGCATCGACGTGTACCGCAAAATCATGATTGACGGCGAAGTGCCGTTCGCGGAGTTCAACGCGCAGCCCTTCTCCTACACGCAGACGTGGCGGATAGAAACGCTCTCCGACGAGGATGGAAATGCCTACCGCGTCTACCTGACCGCGGGCAAGCATACCCTGCGCATGGAAGTTGTACTGGGCGATATGGCAAACATCATCGCGCAGGTGCAGGACTGCGTGCAGCAGCTGAACAACATCTACCGTCAGGTCATCTACATCACCGGCGTCGCGCCTGACCAGTACCGCGACTATCAGCTGACGGCGTCCCTGCCGAAGCTGGAGGGCGAACTGCGCGCGGTACAGGTGGACATTGACAGCGCCATCGCTGCGCTGGAAAAGACGGCGGGCAATGATTCCGATAAGCTGACCGTCCTGCGCACGATGAGCGACCAGCTGGACGAGCTGATTGAGGATCAGGAGCGTTTCACCGAGGTGCTTTCATCCTTCAAGACCAACGTCCGCGCGTGCGGCAACTGGATTACGCAGGTGCTGGCACAGCCGCTTCAGGTAGACCGCTTCTATATTCATGCTGCCGACACGCAGCCGAAGCTGGATAACAGCAGCTGGTGGGAGAGCCTTGCGCATGAAACGGAGCGCCTGTATTACTCCTTCATCATCGACTACAACAAGGTCGGCAACGTGGCGGAGGGCGACACGGAGAATGTCGTGCTGACGCTGTGGATTGGCACGGGCCGTGACCAGGCGAACGTCATCAAGTCGCTGATTGACGAGAAGTTCACGCCTGCGACGGGCATTTCCGTCAACGTGCAGCTGGTTGACATGAACACGCTCCTGCGCGCGACGCTGGCGGGCGAGGGCCCGGACGTCGCTATTCAGGTGGCGAACACCAACGGCATTGCGGGCGCGGTGCTGAACACGGGCAACGACACGCCCGTCAACTACGGCTTGCGCAACGCCGTGCTGGACTTGACGCAGTTCGAGGACTTCCCGGAGATCGCCAAGCGATTCAACGAGAGCGCCATCATCCCGTTCTCCTTTGACGGTGCGACGTACGCCCTGCCGGATACGCAGACGTGGCTGATGATGTTCTACCGCAAGGACATTCTGGCGGAAATTGGACTGGAAGTGCCGCAGACGTGGGACGAAGTGAAGGTTGCCATGTCCATCCTGAGCAAGAACCAGATGGAATTCGGCATGCTGCCGTCCGAGCAGGTGTTCGCGATGCTTTTGTTCCAGAACGGCGGCCGCTACTACACCGATGACAACGCCGCGTCCGCGCTGGATGAGGACGTCGCCATCAACGTGTTCAAGAAATACTGCGAATACTACACGGATTACAAGCTGGACAAGGAAACGTCCGCCGAAGAACGCTTCCGTACCGGCGAATGCCCGATTATCATTTCCGACTACACGACGTACAACAACCTGCAGGTTTCCGCGCCGGACATCTTGGGTCTGTGGGACTTCACGTCCGTTCCCGGTACGGTGCAGGCGGACGGCAGCATTGACCGCTCGACGGGTACGACGGGTCTGGCGGATATCATCATGAGCGCGACGAAGCATCCCGACGAAAGCTGGGAGTTCCTCAAATGGTGGACGAGCACCGAGACGCAGACGCTCTACGGGCGCGAGATGGAATCGCTGATGGGGGCATCCGCGCGCGTCGCGACGGCAAACACTGAGGCACTGGCGAACCTGTCCTGGCCCATGCGCGACTACCGCGCGCTGGTGGAGCAGATGCAGTATGTGCGCGGCATCCCGCAGGTGCCGGGCGGATACTACACTTGGCGCAACATCAACAACGCGTTCTATACCATCACCACAGATACCGCAACGAACAACACCACCCCGCGCGAGGCGCTGATGGACAAGGTGTACTACATCAACGCCGAAATCAACTACAAGCGCACGGAATTCGGTCTGCCGCTCCATCAGACGGAAGACACGACGAAGGAGGAGTAAGATGAGCAATCCGACCTTGGTGCATGGCAAGCGTCAGTCGCTTGGCAAAACCATCTGGAAGCACCGCGCGTCCTACCTGCTGATGGCGCCGTACTTCATCCTGTTCTTCTTCTTCACTGTGCTGCCGGTGCTGATGGCTATCGGCGTTTCCTTCACGGACTGGAACATGCTGGAGAAGCCGGAGTTCGTCGGCTGGCAAAACTACGTCAAGCTCCTGCTGGATGACGAAATCTTCATCATTTCGCTCAAAAACACGCTGATTTTCGCTGTCATTACCGGCCCGGTCAGCTACATGCTGTGCCTGCTGTTCGCGTGGATTATCAACGAGTTCAACCGCGGGATGCGCACGCTCCTGACGCTGATTTTCTACGCGCCGTCCATCTGCGGCAACGCCTACATGGTCTGGAACCTGATTCTGACTGGCGACCGCTATGGCTATTTGAACGGTATCCTGCTGAACCTCGATATCATCAACGAGCCGATTCTGTGGATGAAGACAGAGCAGTACGTCATGCCGATGCTGATTATCGTTCAGCTGTGGCTGAGCCTGGGCACAGGCTTCCTGTCTTTCATCGCAGGCTTGCAGACGGTGGACAAGAGCATGTACGAAGCCGCCGCCATTGACGGCATCAAGAATCGCTGGCAGGAGCTGTGGTATGTCACCCTCCCGGCGATGAAGCCGCAGCTGATGTTCGGCGCGGTTATGCAGATTACGCAGTCCTTCGCCGTGGCGGACATTTCCATCAATCTGGCGGGCAACCCGTCGGTCAACTATGCTGGCGCAACCATTGTCACCCACTTGCTTGACTACGGTTCAACCCGTATGGAGATGGGTTACGCCTGCGCCATCGCGACCATCCTCTTCCTGCTGATGGTCGGCACGAATAAGCTCGTTCAGCGAGTACTGAGAAGGGTGGGTGAGTAAGCATGGCAGAACGGAGAGGTCAGGTGGCTGTCAAGGATTTGCCGCCGAAGCTGCAAAAGAAGCTGCGCCGGCAGAAGATTATGCCCAAGAAAGCCCGCAAGCTCAACCGCTCGATGGCGGGCAACGCGCTGCTGTTTACGCTCATGTTCATCTGCGGCGTCTTCATGGCACTGCCGCTGGTCATGATTATCAACAACGCCCTGAAGCCGCTGGATGAACTGTACCAGTTTCCGCCGAAGATTTTTGTGCGCAATCCGAATCTGCGCAACTTCTCGGATTTGTTTATCCTGATGAACGACTCGTGGGTGCCTTTCAGCCGCTACATCATGAACACCATCATCATCACGGTGGCGGGCATGGTGGGTCACGTCATCGTGGCATCGTGGGCGGCGTATCCGCTGGCGAAGGACAAATTCCCCGGCAAGGCGATGCTGTTCGGCATGGTCGTGCTGTCGATGATGTTCAACTGGACGGTGACGCAGATTCCGCAGTACGCCATCATTTCGTGGCTGCACATCAACAACACCTATCTGGCGCTGATTCTGCCCGCGTGGTCGTTCGGCATGGGTTTGTACCTGATGAAGCAGTTCATGGAGCAGCTGCCGGATTCGCTGATGGAGTCGGCGCGCGTGCAGGGCGCCAACGAATGGCAGATTTTCTGGAAAATCGTCATGCCGAACGTCAAACCCGCTTGGCTGACGCTGGCAATCTTCCAGTTCCAGCAGATGTGGGGCAATACCGGTTCGCTGTTCCTGCGTGACGAGCAATTGAAGCCCATGCAGTACGCGCTCCAGCAGATTACGGCTGGCGGCGTGTCCCGCGCGGGCGCGGCGGCGGCGGTTACGTTCATTATCATGGCGGTGCCGGTGCTGTTCTTCCTGCTGTGCCAGAGCAGCATTCTGGAAACCATGACGACTTCGGGCATGAAGGACTAAGAGAGGGAGGAAAGACGCATGAAAAAAATGAAGAAGTTCCTCCTGACGGCGCTGGCGGCGCTGGTCACTTTCTCCTCCTGCGGAGGAGCCTTGGCGGACGCCGAGTTGCCTTACACGACGTACAATTACGACTACTGGGGCGACATCGTGTACACGCCCGCGGCGTATGTGCCGGCGGGGTCAATTACAGGCGCTTCCTTCCAATATAATGGGCAGTCGCTGGGGGCGTTCAAGAACCCGCAGGACTTGTGCGTAGCGCAGGACGGCACGGTGTATCTGGCGGACAGCGGCAACAACCGCATCGTCCTGCTCAGCAGCGACATGACGAAGGTCGTGCGCGTCATCACCGGATTTGAGAATCACGGCGTGGCGGACACCTTCCAGACGCCCACGGGCGTGGCAGTCGCCAATGATGATACGCTCTACATTGCCGACAGCCTCAACCGCCGCGTGGTTGTGCTGAATCCGGATGATACGCTCAACCGCATCATCGAGATTCCGCAATTGTCGGGCAGCGTGAAGGCGCTGGGCGGCGTGACCTACGCTGTCGGGACGCACGTCGAGGGCATGGGCGACCTCAATCAGGAAACCGATGTGGACGGCATGAAGTACCGCACGGAGCGCTTCACGTCCGGCAGCGCCACGGAACTGGCGGACGAGCAGGGTACGACCTATCAGGTCAGCGCCTACGAGAGCACCTTGCAGCCGCTGGTGAAGACGGTCACAGACAGCAAGGGCGCAACCTACGCGATTGCGGAGAACGGCAAGTCTGTCATCCGCACGAACGCGGACGGCTCGACTTTCACTTACGCCCGCTATGACGCGACGACGAACATCGACCTGTTCATCCTGATTGGCCGCCTGATTAAGGGCAACCAGAACATCACCGGCATGTCCGGTCTGATTGGTCTGGCGCTGGACGAGCAGGACAACCTCTACTGCATCAGCGCCAAGACAGTGGTTGTGCTTGACCAGAAGGGCAATATGGTCACGACATACGGCAACTACCGCAATGCGGACGATGCGCTGACCTCCTTCGCGACGATTTCGGAATTCGCGCTGGATGGCGACAGCGTGTTCATCCGCGACGCGGACAACCACATTGTCGAACTCGACCGCACGGGCAGCACACGCCGCGTGATTGAAAGCAACTGCATCCGCAAGACGGACGCGGATGGCAGCATCACCCGCATGACGGGCATGACCGGAGCAGCAGCGGCTTCTTCAGAGGATGAAGAGACGGCGTTCCAGAACATTCTGGGCATCGAACTGACGGGCGATTACCTGATTGTGGGCGAGAAGAACGGCGAGATCAACGTCATGAAGACCACCGGCAAGCTGCTGGGCACGGTCGAGAATGATTCGCTGCTGCTGCTGGACACCAAAACGGACAGCGTATCCGCCGTGACGACGGTGAAAAACGGCAAGCAGGACGAGCGCCTGACGGAAGTTTCCGCAACGGCGATGGTGGATTGGAACGGCATGCAGCGCCTGTGCGTGAAGGAAAGCACGGGACGGGTGCTGGTGCTGGATGACAACTGGACGGTGCTGCACACGGCGCAGAACAACTGCGTGGAGGTGCAGGACAGAAACGGCACGGCGACGGAGCGCATCCTCGGCGTGGATGCGGGCAGCGGCTATCAGGCGTTCGCGGAAGTCAGCGGCGTGGAGGGCGTGGCGCTCAACAGCGCAAGCCAGCTCTGCATCGCGGACAGCGACAACCGCCTGATTGTGCTGGACGGCGACAAGAATGTCGCGCGCGTGACCGTCAACCCGAACAGCGAGGTGCTGGATGCCAACTTCCTCTTTACGCCCCTGAAAGTCTCGGTGGACTACGCCGGACGTGTCTACTGCATTGCGCAGAACATGTTTGAAGGCATCATGGTCTTTGAGACGAACGGCGACTTCACCGGCTTCTTCGGCACGATTTCCGTTGAAATTACGGCGTGGGAGAAGTTCTGGCGCAAGCTGGCGACGAAGGAAGAACGCTCCAAGCAGCAGCTGTTCATTCCGACGGAATTTACCGGCATTGACATCGACGACGAAGGCTTTGTGTACGCCTCGAACAAGGATACCGCGGGCACACAGGCGGTTCGCCGCCTGAACCCCAAGGGCGAGGACGTCATCCGCATGGGTCAGACCAAGAACCTTGGCGGCGATATGCAGATCAGCGGCACGTCGCAGTACGCGGGCGCCAGCACGATTGTGGACGTGGTGTACCGCGAAAAGGGCATCTACTCGCTGCTGGACTCCAAGCGCGGCCGCATTATCACTTACGACCACGAAGGGAACCTGCTTTATATCTTCGGCGGCCTCGGCACGCAGGCGGGCACGATGGAAGCGCCTGTCGCCATTGAGTGCGCAGGGGACAAGATGCTCGCGCTGGATTCCAAGCAGGGCATGATTGCCGTCTTCGGCGAAACGGAGTACGGCCGGCTCATCAACGAAGCGGTTGGGCTGCGCTACGACGGCGACGAGACGCAGGCGGTTGCCCTGTGGCAGGAAGTACTGCGGATGGACGAGAACAACGAGCTGGCGAACACCGGCATCGGCAAGGCGTACCTGTCCGCGGGCGACAACGAGAAGGCCATGGAATACTTGAAGCGCGGCATGAACCGTGACTACTACTCCGTCGCCTTCAAGCGCTACCGCAACGACGTGCTCAAGAGCAACATCAACTACATTCTGACGGGCATCATTGCGGTCATCGTGGCGATTGTCGTTGTGGTCAAGGTGATTCGTCCGCGCAGAAATCAAAAGAACGGAAGGAGGGCATAAGCGATGAAATCACTGTTCAGCAAAGAAAAGTGGCAGCAGCTGTTCTACACGGTGTCCCATCCGTCGGACGGCTTCTACTGGATTCGCCACGGCGAAAAGGGAAGCGTCGCCATTGCCATCCTCATGGTTGTCCTCTTCGGTCTGTGCTTCACGCTGAACCGACTGCTTGCGGGCTTTGTCGTCAACGACATCAACGAGCGAACGGTCAACGCCCTGTGGGAAATGAGCGGCGTATTGATGCTGTACCTGCTGCTGTGCGTCGGCAACTGGTCGATTACCTGCCTGATGGACGGCGAAGGGCGCCTCAAGGATATTGCCATCGCCATCGGCTATTCGCTCCTGCCGATGATTGTGTGCTACATCGCCGCAACCATTGTCAGCCAGTTCGTGGCGGAAAATGAGGAAGCGTTCTACGCCATCATCATCTTCCTCGGCACGGCGTATACCCTCATCATGGCGCTGATTGGCATCATGCAGGTGCACAACTACACGCTGGGCAAAACGCTGCTCACGCTCCTGCTGACGCTGGTGGCAGTGTTCATCATCATCTTCCTGATGATGCTGATTGCGAACTTCATCGGTCAGGTGTTCGGCTTTGTCAGGAGCATCTACACCGAACTGATTTTCCGAGTTTAAGCGGGGGGTGGAAAGATGAGCGAGCAAACGAAAATCAAGCACAGCCCCGCCGTGGAAGGCAAAAAGCATCACAAGGTACGTTGGATTGTGCTGGCGGTGCTGCTGGTGATTGTGGCGGCAGTGGCTGCGTGGTATCTGATTCGCTTCGAGTTTAACCGGGACTATCAGGCGTACATTGAAGCGCCCGCGGGAGCGGCAGCGCAGTCAGAACTGGCGGCACTCACGGACGAAAACCCGAATGTCGCCGCGCCTTTCCAGCTGTTTGCGGAAAACGACAACTTGAAGCTCTACGCGGATTTGGAGACGGCGAACGTCGCCATCTACGACAAGCGCAGCGGCGAAACGGTCTATTCCAACCCCGTGGACGCGGATGCGGACAAGGTGGCGAACAAGACCAACAAGAACTACTTGAAGAGCCAGTTCCTGCTGGACTACTACAACGCCGGTTTGACGAGCAGCACCTACGACAGCTACTCGATGAGCGTGGCGCTGGGCAACTTCCGCGCGGCGGCGATTGAGGACGGCATTGCCTTCATCTACGACGTGGGCGTGGACTCCATCCAGTACCTGACGCCGTCTTACCTGCCGACGGAGCGCTACGAGGGACTCTACGAGCAGCTGAGCGCACAGGCGAAGAAGGCAGCGGACATCGTGTACGAAAAGCGCGACGACGGCTACTGGATCAGCGCAACCGGTGCGAGCCGTACCCGCGAAATGGCGCGCGTCTCCAAGGAGTTTGTGGCGCTGGGCATGACAAAGGCGGAATACCTTGAAATGGAAGCGCTGGCGGGCAAGGAACAGGCGGAAACGCTGGGCTTCACCGTGACGCTGGAGTGGCATCTGGGCGAGGACAACGTGGAAGCCAAGCTGCCTGTGAGCGCGATTGAAGAGCGTGGCGGCGGCAAGGTCTACCGCATCCAGCTGCTGCCCTATATGGCGGCAGCGGGCAGCGACGAAAACGGCTACATGGTTGTGCCGAACGGTTCGGGCAGCCTGATTCGTTTCAACAACGGCAAAAACAGTGCCGCGGTGTACAGCCAGTACGTCTACGATATGGACTTGATTGACGGCGACTACACCCAGACACAGACGATTCAGTCTGTGCGTCTGCCATTGTGGGGCGTGTGCCGCGAGAACACCAGCGTGCTGGCGACGATTGAAAACGGCGCTTCGCTGGCGGCTATCAGCGCGGATGTCGCGGGGCGCAACAACTCCTACAACAACGCGTTCGCCATGTTCACCCTGCGCGGGTCGGAGCTGCTGTCTCTCTTCGGCGCGGGCGAAACGGCGGAAATGCCTATCGTCGAGGACAACTACTACGGCGAAGATCTCGTCATCCGCTACACATTCCTGACGGCGGAGAACAAGGGGTACAGCGGTCTGGCGAACTACTACCGGGCGCGCCTGATTGCTGAAAACGTGCTTTCTCCGCTGGAAGAGACGGGCGACATTCCCTTCTACTACGATGTGATTGGCGGCGTGAAGGAAACGACCCACTTCATGGGCATTCAGTACCTGCACGTCCGTGCCATGACCACCTTCGATGAAGCGGTGGAAATTGCGCAGTCGCTGAATAAGGCGGGTATCAAGCATCAAGTGATGAACTTCCAAGGCTGGATGAACGGCGGCTACTACCACGATGTCGCGAACAACGTGTCCGTGCTGAGGCAGCTGGGCGGCAAAAATCGGCTGGAGAACCTGAACAGCGCAATAGCACGGCTGGGCGGCGAACTGTACGCTGACGTCGCGTTCCAGAAGGTGACGCAAATCTCCAAGCACTACATGGAGAATCAGGAGACGTCCCGTTATTACGGCGCGGGTTACATTGCGCAGTTCGGCGTGACGAATCCGGCATCCCTGCGGCGCACGTCCGCGCTGGGTTACAGCGAGAACATTTACAACCTGTTGTCCCCGAAGTTCCTGCCGTACTACGTCAGCGGATTCCTGAACAGCACGAAGGATTATTCTCTGAACGGTTACTCCCTCCGCGACCTCGGCTGTGAGCTGCACGCGGACAAGCGCCGCACGGAGCTGATTAACCGCGAACAGGCGCTGATGATTGTCGAAAGCCAGCTGCAGTCGATTGCGGACAGCGGCAAGAAAGTCATGGTGTCCGGCGGCAACCTCTACGCCCTGAACGGTGTCAAGCACGTCATTGACGCGCCCATGACCGCGACGGAGTACGTCATTGTGGATGAAACGATTCCGCTTTACGAGATGATTCTGCATGGCTGTGTGGATTACACCGGTCAGGCGCTGAACACTATCGTGAGCGACGATTGGCAGGCGAAGCTGCTGAAAATGGTGGAATACGGCGCGTCCCCGCGCTACACCTTTACGGCGCAGCAGGCATCCGACATGAAGTACACGGCGCTGAACAGACTCTACGCCACGACTGTGGCCAACTGGACGGATACCGCGGCGGAACAGTACGCGTACCTGAACGCGGCGCTCGTCTCCGTCAGCGGCGCGCAGATGGTGAAACACACGATTCTCTCCGATACGCTGCGCAGCGTCGAGTACGACAACGGCGTGACCATCTACATCAACTACGGCAGTCAGGATGCGCAGGCGGGCGGCGGTACCGTTCCCGCGAAGGCGTATCTGGTCACAGGAGGTGCAAACGAATGAAAAAGCTGCATATCTCCATGGCGGGGAAGCGCGCCGTTAACGGCTATCTTTTCATTCTGCCGTGGCTGCTGGGCTTTCTGCTGTTCTATGTGCGCAGCCTGTACATGACGGTGGAGTTCTCCCTGAGCGACCTGACCGTGCTGAGTACGGGCGGCTACAATCTGGAATTCGTGGGGCTGAAAAACTACTATGAGGCGTTCTTCTCCCACGCGTCCTTCAAGCAGACGCTGACGACCTCCATCGGCAACATGGTCATCGACGTGCCGCTGATTATCTTCTTCTCCCTGTTTGTCGCCATGATGCTCAACCGCAAGATGAAGTGCCGCGGACTGGTTCGCGCCATCTTCTTCCTGCCGGTGCTGCTGGGCGCGGAAGCGGTCAGCAATGCGCTGTCGCTGGCGGCGCAGATGATGGCGGGGGGTCTGAGCGGCACGAGCGCGGACATGGCGGCGGCGTCGGCATCCTCCGGCACGATGAACATGGATTACCTCATCGACCTGTTCGCGCAGCTTGCCCTGCCGGACGTGGTACTGGATTACATCGTCGGCGCGGTCAGCCGCATCAGCGATATCATTCAGGCTTCCGGCGTGCAGATTGTGCTGTTCATCGCGGGCTTGCAGTCCATTCCTTCCTCGCTCTACGAAGTGGCGAAGATTGAGGGCGCGACGGGCTACGAAACGTTCTGGAAAGTCACGTTCCCGATGGTGATGCCGCACATCATCACCTGCACGATTTACACCATCGTCGATGCGTTCAGCAAATCCGAGGTGGTCAAGCTGGCATACAGCACGGCGTTCACCGAGAGCCGGTACGGGCTGTCCTCCGCGTTCAGTGTGGTTTCGACGCTCATCACCTGCGCCCTGCTGGGAGCCGTGGTGTACTTCATCGGCAAGCGCACCTTCTACTACAATTAAGGCGAAGGAGAGTGAAAAGCAATGGAAAAATGGCGCGCATTTCGCAATTCTCCCCGCTATGAGGATGCCAAGGGCGGCGTAGTCAAAAAAGGCAAGAACCTGATGATGACGATTTTGCAAATTATCCTCATCGTCGGTATCTCCTACGTCATCCTGTCGCCGGTCATCGGCATTGTCGCTCAATCCTTCTTCTCTGACGCGGACTCGGCGAACCCGATGGTCTACACCATCCCGATTGAAGGCACGCTGGAGCGCTACACGACGGTCATCACGCAGATGGACTATTTCCGCACGCTCGGCAACACGCTGATTTACACCGTCGCGCTGACGCTGATTCAGGTGCTGATTTGCTCGATGGTCGGCTATGGCTTCGCGCGGTTTGACTTCCCGCTGAAAAAGCTGCTTTTCGGCTGCGTTGTGCTGATGATTGTCATCCCGAATCATACCATCATGCTGCCGCAGTATATGACGTTCCGCAGCATGGGCTTGATGAGCGAGGCAACCCCGATGTATATCCTGACGCTCTTCGGCACAGGGCTTCGCGCGGGTTTGTTCATCTACATTTTCAACCAGTTCTTCCGCGGTCTGCCCAAGGAAATCGAGGAAGCGGCGTTTGTTGACGGCGCGGGAACATGGTATACCTACTTCCGCATCATGCTCGTCAACGCCATGCCTGCTGTCATCACGGTGACGGTATTCTCGCTGGTCTGGCAGTACACGGACTCCTTCTACAGCCAGCTGTTCCGCATTCCGACGGACATGCTGCTGGCGAAGCGCCTGTCCACACTGCAGAACAACATCTCCGCGAACCTCAAAATCATGAACGTCCGCATCCAGCGTTTGTATGTTGACGCCGGCGTTGTGCTGACAATTCTGCCGCTGCTGATTTTGTATCTGCTGCTCCAGCGCCGCTTCATTGAGGGCGTTGAGCGGTCGGGCATCGTAGGCTAACGGCGTTAAGTAAAATCAGGATTACGGCGAACCTTCCGAAAACCGAATAAAAACGACAAAATTCGCCCGTAAAGCCGGTCGACAGCAGTGCAAACGCGAACGCACTTGCTTGAAACTGTGCTTTATGGGCGAATTGATTCCCTCGAAAACATTTTCCGACGAAATTTTCGCAAAAAAAGTTGAGAAAATTTGCTGAAACAGCTGATTTACCGGTTGACTAACGGTATAGTTTTGTGATATGATAAAGCAGAACGGAAATGGGAAATCTGGTGCAAAAATCGCCGGTATGACGGCACGGGTTTCCTGCTTCCCCGACGGCATGTCCGCCGGCAACGTTGCAATGGTTACACCAAGGAACCAAGTTCTGGGAAGGAACATGTTTAAGGAGGTCATCCAAGTGAAGAAGGTTGTTTCTGTTCTGCTGGCTGCGGGCATCATCGCGACGACGGGTGCGTTCGCAGAGAACGTCGGCGTGTCGAGCCCGGCTGCGTCGCCTGTGGCGTCTCCCGTGGCGGGTGCTGTCAGCAGCATCATTGACTTTGCCGACGGCAACTTCGGCTTTCTGGGGATGGACACGACGCTGGGCAATGCCGATGCGAGCGAGCTGAGCGTTGTGGACTACAACGGCGGCAAGGCGCTGTGCGTCAGCCCGGCGGCAGGCAGAGTGCCGTATGTGTCGCTGAACGTGGAAGGCCTGCTGGGCGAAAACCTGAGCCGTCTGGCGAAGATTACCTTCGATGTCGGCGTGGAGCTGGGCACGGACGGCAAGTTCTATGCGCAGTCCGGCAAGGTGTACATGGTCAACGGCGAGGACAGCTCGAAGCAGTCCGCCGACTGGTCGGTTTACATGGAACGCAAGAATCCGAAGACGGCGGTCGTGACCGTTCCTGCGGGCGCGTTCGTGGCGGGCCGCGGCGACACGCTGCAGTTCTCCAAGGAAGTGGACAGCTTCATCGACTCCAAGAAGTTTGACGGCGAGGCGCCGCGTGACTTCTATGTGACCAACATCCAGTTCTTCGACGCGGAAGGCAACGTGCTGCCTGTGGATACCACGGCGGAATGGGTTGCGCCGGTGACGGAGGAAGACCGCTCCTATCTTTACGACGTGGCGAACGCGGTGGAGTTCCCGAACTTTGCCTACGAAGGCGGCGGCTGGAGTCAGGACGGTACGGAAATGCCGCAGGAATTCCTCGATGCGCTGGTGCCCGGTTCTGTGATTGAAATCAGCTACGAATCCGAAGACGGCACGATGTGGATTGTCCTGCCGGACGCGGCGGCAGGCTGGTCGCGCGTTGCCAATGACGGTTCTGCCGCCATCAACAACAGCAAGAATACCTGCCAGATTACCTATGAGCAGATTGCGGCTGTGTGCGGCGAAGACAAGTCCACCTGGGGCGCGCGCCTGCAGTGCGAAGCGGGGAGCGCGTGGAAGGTTTACTCCGTGAAGGTTGGCCAGAAGGTCGCCCGCAAGGTCGCAACGCCCGTTGCTTCCTTTGATGGATTCGCCTGCGAAGGCGGCGCGTGGTCTCAGAATGGCTTCGACATCCCGGAAAATGTGCTGGATGCGCTCGTACCCGGCACGGCGCTGCAGATTGACTTTGAATCCGAGGATGGCTCGATGTGGATTGTCATGCCGGACTGCACGGCGGGCTGGATGCGTGTGGCGCAGGGCGCGGCGAGCATCTCCGGCGGCAAGGCGTACATCACCTATGAGCAGATTGTCGAAGCCTGCGGCGAGGATAAGGCTGGCTGGGGCGCGCGGATGCAGTGCGAAGCAGAAAGCGCGTGGAAGGTCTACGCGGTGTCCGTGGTGAAGCTGGCGGAAATGGTCGGCAGCCACAACAATGTGGAGTTTGAAGGCGCGGCTTGTGAAGGCGGCGCTTGGGGTCAGAACGGCACGGAAATGCCGGAAAATATCGTGGCGGCGCTGGTGCCGGGCGCGGTCATCAATATCTCCTATGAATCCGAAACGGGCAACATCTGGATTGTCCTGCCGGACGCGGCGGCGGGCTGGTCCCGTGTGCAGCAGCAGACGGCGGCGACCGACGGCAAGACGGCGCAGATTACCTACGAGCAGATTGCGGCGGTCTGCGGCGATGACGCTTCCACCTGGGGCGCGCGGATGCAGTTTGAATCCGACGGCGCGTGGAAGGTCTACGCAGTGACGGTCGGTCAGTCCAAGTAAGTTTATTCATCTGTCGGGTGCGGGGAAAGCGCCCGTTACCCGACAGCTCGTTCAGAAAAAAACAACATAGGAGGTTCGACACACAATGAAAAAGTTTGCTGCTCTTCTGCTCGCACTGACGATGGTGCTGGGCATGGCGACTATCACGGCGAGCGCGGAAGGCTCCGAGCGCGTCATCACCATCGGCACGACGTGGGATCTTTACTGGGACTCCTTCGATGGCTCCATCGAAGATAACCCCTATTACAGCGGCACCACCGCGGACGAAATGATGTTCGCGAAGGTGAAGCAGATTGAAGACAAGTGGAACGTCAAGTTTGAATACATCAACCTGACCTACGCGGGCGCGAAGGAATCCATCAACACCTCCGTTCTGGCGGGCACGCCGGACGTGGACGTGTACATGCTTGACCTCGCGCTGGCTGCTCCGGCGGCGGCGAACGGCTACGTCACCGACCTGCGCGACGTGCTGCCCGCTGACAACGCGGTGATTCAGGGCACGGACGCTGTGCTGTCCTACATCGACACCGGCAGCGGCGCTGTGCAGCTGCTGTGCGCCAACAACGCCGAAAACATGGTCGGTTCTACCATGCCGCTGGGATTCAACCTGCAGATGATTGAAGACGCGAACCTCGAAGACCCGCGCGATCTGGTCGAACGCGGCGAATGGACTTGGGAAAAGTTCCGTGAGTACTGCAAGGTGCTGACGAAGGACACCGACGGCGACGGCAACATCGACGTGTACGGCTTCGGCGGCTGGCCGGGAGACTACTTCATGAACTTCGTCATGTCCAACGGCACGAACGTGGCGGCGACCGCGACGGAAAACCTCTCTTCTCCCGAAGTCGGCGAAGTCCTCCAGTTCATCCAGGATCTGAACCTCGTGGACAAGGTGATGTACCCCATTCCGGAAGAAAACGGCTGGGACGTCTGCCGCTGTCTGTACCGCGACGGCAAGGTTGCCTTCACCCCCATTGCTGCGTGGATTATGGACTCCAACAAGGACTATGCGTTCCAGTCTCCCGACAGCCCGACCCTTGACTTCGACATGGTGTTCATCCCGTGGCCTGTTGGCCCGCACGGCAACGCGGAAACCAACGCCCAGAAGGTGACGGCGAACTCCTGCTACGTTATCCCGGTTGGCGTGGAAGATCCGGAACTGGTCTACAATGTGCTGTATGACCTGCTCAACTGGTACAACTACGATCCCAACAGCGAAGACGGCGGTGCTGCTGCGCTGGCCATCCGCGATGACCCCGAAACCCTCGGCTGGTGGTACGGCGTGACCGCGAAGGACATCGACCTGCAGGACTACAACTTTGAAATCATGATGGAAATGGGTCGCCATCAGATGCTGGACAACTACAGCAACCTCGGCAGCGATGCGGAGCTGCCCCTGCGTCAGTTCATCAATGGTGAGTACACCACTGCTCAGCTGCAGGAAACTTATCGCCAGACCATTCAGGATGCTATCGACGGCATTCTGGGCAAGTAATCCCTGTCTCTTTGACCTCCATCGTGGGTTCGCCTGCGGTGGAGGTCTTTTCGGTTCATGCAAAACCCTGTCCTTGACAAGAACCAATGAATCGGCTATGATGAAATCAAACGCAAAAGGAGAAATCACCCATGTGGACACAGCTGCCGGGCGAAAAGCGAATCGCCCTTGATGATGAAAATCTCCAGTACACCGGGCGCATTGATTTTGCTGACCCGCAAAACCCTGTGTTTCTCTTTACCGCCTCGTTCGTCCGCTTCCGCATGACCGGGCATCACCTCCGCGTCGTGCTGACGAACACGCACCACCTCTGGGAGAACCGCCTCGGCGTCGTCATCAACGGCGAACAGTTCGGCGTGCTGCTGGACTGGGACGCACTGAACGTCATTGACCTCTCAGACCACCTCCGCGACGGCGAGAACGACGTGATGCTCTTCAAGCGGCAGGATAGCTGCTACAAGATGACGCTCCACGCGCTGCTGATTGACGAAAACGCGACGCTCCTGCCGCCGCCCGCGCGCCCGAATCGGCGCATTGAGTTCTATGGTGACAGCGTGTCGGCGGGGGAAGTCAGCGAAGTGACCGAATACGCCGGGAAGATTGACCCGCCCGACCATCAGGCGCGGTATAATAACGTATGGTTCAGCTACGCATGGCAGACGGCGCGCCTGCTGAATGCCGAAATCAGCGACATTGCGCAGGGCGGCATTGCCTTGCAGGATGGCAACGGCTATTTCTTTGATACGGGGATGCTGTCCTGCTGGGATAAGCTGGCGTATAACCCGTTCTTCCACGACGAAAAACCGTGGGATTTCAGCCGCTTCACGCCGCACGTCGTCGTCGTCGCGATTGGGCAGAATGACTCCGCCAAGCGCAACTTTATGGCAGAAGACTATGACGGCGAACAGGCGAAGCGCTGGCGGAGCGACTACGCGGGCTGGATTCGCGCGATTCGTGGGAAATATCCGCACGCGCATATCCTGCTGACGACGACCATCATGGCGCACAGCCCTGCATGGGACGACGCGATTGAAGAAGTGTTCAGCGACTTTGGCGACCCGAAGGTGCATCACTTCCTCTATCCGAAGAACGGCTGCGGCACGCCGGGTCACGTTCGTGCGAACGAAGCAGCGGAGATGGCCAAGGCGCTCGCGGCGTACATTGAAGCTATCCCGAACGTCTGGCAGGAGGATGCAGAATGAACGTACAGGTAAATCAAAATGAACGGCTGATTCGCCCGTCCGACCCGGCGATTCGCTACACAGGGCGCATCGACAACAGCAACCCCGACGCGCCGTTCCTCATCTACGTCTGTTCGCAGGTGGAATTTCGCGTCACGGGGCGCATTCTGCGCGTGTTTATCGAAAATATCCACTCGTTTTATGAAAATCGGCTGGGCGTCATCATCAACGGGTTGGAATCCGCCGTGCTGCTGGAAAGCGGCGCACAGGTGATTGACCTCTCCGACCGCATGACCGATGGCGAAAACCATGTGCTGCTCTTCAAGCGGCAGGACTGCTGCCACGCGCTGGTGCTGCACGGGTTCGCCGTCGCGGAAGATGCGGAGCTGCTGCCCTTGCCGCCGCGTCCGAAGCGCCGCATGGAGGTCTACGGAGACAGCGTGTCCGCCGGGGAGGTGTCCGAAGCGGAATTTGCCTGCGGGCAGGTAGACCCCGAAGGGCACAACGGGCGGTACAGCAACGGCTACTTGAGCTACTCGTGGCAGACGGCGCGTCTGCTTGGCGCGGAGCTGCACGACATTGCGACCGGCGGCATGGCGCTGGAGGATGGAACCGGCTATTTTTATTCACCTGATTACATCGGGATGCTCTCGTCGTGGGACAAAATTAACTACTATCCGCCGTTCGGCGCAAAAACCGAATGGGATTTCAGCCGCTACACGCCGCATGTCGTCGTTGCTGCGATTGGACAGAACGACGCGAACCCGGTCAATTTCATGGCGCAGAACTACGACTGTGACGCCTCGAAGCACTGGCGGAGCGCCTACGCGGGGTGGATTTGCGCGATTCGGGCGAAGTATCCGCACGCGCAAATCATCCTGACGACGACGATTCTGGGGCATGACGCCGCGTGGGACCGCGCGATTGATGAGGTGTGCCGCGAGCTGTCTCAGACGGATGGGCGCGTGCATCATTTCCTGTACAGCAAGAACGGCTGCGGCACGCCGGGGCATATCCGCGGCAGTGAAGCGGCGGGCATGGCGAAGGAATTGGCGGGGTTCATCGAGACGCTGCCGGACGTGTGGGAAGATTAAATGCGGAATAAAACGGGGGTGTGAATCGTGATTTCTGTGGTGCTGCCAGCGTATAATCGAAGAAATACTGTCCGAAAAGCGGTCGAGAGCGTCCTCAATCAGACGGAACGGGATATCGAGTGCATCGTCGTCGATGACGCGTCGACCGATGACACGGCGGGGGTGCTGACGGAAATCAGTGATTCGCGCCTGCGCATCATCCGTCTGACGGAAAACAGCGGCGCGTGCCACGCGCGGAATGTCGGCGTTCAGGCGGCAAAGGGGGAGTACATCGCCTTTCAGGACAGCGACGACTGCTTCCACCCCGATAAGCTGGAGAGGCAATGGGCGTTCCTGCGGGAAACGGGCGCGGATGTCGTTTTCTGCGGCATGAACCGTATCTGCGGGCAGCAGATGGAGGCTTTTCCGACGTATGTGCCGGATAAGTGCATTACCCGGATAGACTTGCTGGAAGCAAACCTTGCCAGTACGCAGTGCATTTTCGGCAAGGCGGAAGCATTTCGCAACACGCCGTTTGACGAGGATATGCCGCGCCTGCAGGACTGGGCGCTGATGCTTGAACTGGCGAAGAAGTACATTGTGCGCGGCGAGGCGACCCCGCTGGTGGATGTGTACGTTCAGCCGGACAGTCTGTCCAATCAGCCGAAGAAGCTGTTTCCGGCGCTGCGGCGGATTTACCTGCGCTACGCCGAGACCATCAATGCAATTTGCCCGGAGCACTGGACGATCATCCTCACGCAGGCAGCGGAGCGCATCGGGGAAGAAGCGTGGCAGGGCGAACTGCTGGAGAATGCGCCGGAGTGCGTGGTACACCCGGAGCAGATTGCGTCGATGGAGAACATTGTGCTGGGGCAGGGAGGCGAAAATCCGCAGGGCAAAATCCTGCTGACGCGCAACCTGTCTGATATGCAGGAAGTGCGCGACAGATGCTACTATCTGCCGCGAAATCTGCTTGGCAAGGCGCTGAAGGAGAGTCTATCAGTGGAAATCGCGGGCAGGACGGCGGTGCATCCGCTGCAGCGGCTGTCGGCGATGCTGTGCGGCTGGCTGAATCATCAGGAAGCGTGGGAAACTGTCACGCAGATTTATGCAGAAGAGGAAATCATTGAGACGCTGGCGATGGATCAGCTGATGGAAATGCCCTTGTGGGCGCGCGTCATCCGGCAGGCGGGGCGGAAGCAGCTGCCGGACAAGCCGATTCGCCGCGTTGCCGCGTATTACCACAATGTGCATGGCGGCGGGGTGCAGCAGGTAACGGCGAAACTGCTGCACGTTTGGCGGAAAATGGGGCTGGAGGTCACGCTGATTACGTCGCAGCAGCCGAACGAGGAGGATTTCCCGCTGCCCAAGGGCGTACGGCGCGTGGTGATTCCGCCGTTTGACCCGTTCGACTGGGAGAGCCGGAGCGCGCATGTGCGGCGCTTGGCGGAGGTGGCGCGGGAGGTTGACCTCGTGGTAGACCACGCGTGGGCTGACCCGATGGTTCTCTTTGACGTGCTGGCGATTCAGTCCGCGGGTGCGAAGGTGCTGCTGCACACACACAGCGTCTTTTCTATGACGCTTCTCAAGCGCGAGCTGCACGACCGCTTCCAGTGCCTGCCGGATGTGGCGGCGATGGCGGATGGCGTGGTGGCGCTGACGCCGGCGGATGCGTGCTACTGGCGGCAGTTTTCGCCGCGGGTGTTTGAGACGCGGAACCCGATTGAGGTAGAAGGTGTGCCGCTGAACGCGCTGGGCGGGCGGACAATGCTCTGGGTGGGACGCAATTCGCCGGAAAAGCGCCCGATGGATGCAATCAAGGCGGTCATGTGGATTGGCGATCGCGTGCCGGGGGCAAAGCTGATCATCATGGGCGGCGGATTCGAGCACGAGGCGGAAATGAATTGGCTGAAGAACGTGGAGTACGTCGGATATCATCAGGATACGGAGGAAATTTTCCGGCAGGCGGATGTTTTCCTCTGCACAAGCGAGTATGAAGGTTTCAGCCTGACGATGGCGGAAGCGCAGGCGCACGGCATCCCGTGCGTAACATACGACATGCCGTATCTGCCGATTTTGCAGGGCGGCGGGCATGTGGCCGTGCCGATGGGGGATGCGGACGCGCTGGCAAAAGCGGCGGCGGACTTGCTGCTGGACGCATCGCGCCGGGTGGCATTGGGGCAGGAGGCGCGCAAGAACGTGGAGCACCTTTGCATTGATCAGACGGCGAAGTGGACGGAAATCTTCGCGCAGATGGCGGCGGCAAAGGGCAAAGCGCACCCGGACGCGGCAGTGCAGCAGATGGTGTCCACCCTGTCCGAACACGCGCTGCGCCAGGAGAAGGAGATCGTTTTCCACGAAATCGAGAAGCCGGAATTTATCCCGATGCCCAAGCACGGCCCGTTCAAGCTGTTAAGAAAGAAACTTGCAACGGCGTGCAAACTGCTGCTGGTTGGCAAATGAGCGCATAACATTCCTGTCCGCTGGGCATCCTCGCCATGAGGTGATGAATATGCACAGAGGGCATCCGCTGCTGTGCGGGACGCTGCTGGGCTTGACGTGGACGCTCTTGTCGCTGCTGTTTCAGGGTGCGGACTGGCTGACGGCGTGGTCGCTGGAACGCGAGGGCGCGGCGCTGCTGGGGATGACGGCGGTCGGCGCGCTGATTGCCGCTGTGCCGAAGCTGCTGCGGAATCGGGGCAGTTACTGGGCGTGTGAGAGCGCGCTTGGGTGCGCTGGGGCATTTCTCTGCGGCGTCGGCATGATGATGGGGCTGCACTTGGCGGGCAGCGGACGCATCGTATCGGCAATGCTGGAGGGCAGCACGGGCGCGTTCGGGTTTGTGATAATGGCATGGATTGCGGGCTGCGTGACGGCGCTGCTTGCAGGAAGGCGGCGCGCATGAGGATGCTGCTAATCCCTGCATCGTGCGGGCTGCTGCTGGGAATGTCGCTTTCGGCGGCACGACTGATATCACCCGATGGACTGCGTGACACGCTGCGCTTTCGCCCATCCCATGCGCTGAAGGCGGCGCTGTGGGCGCTCGGTACGGCGATTGCGGCGATGGCGCTGCTATGCTGGCTGGCGGTGATGGATATCGACCGCATTGTGCCCTTGCCGCTTCACGCGGGGACGCTGGCTGGTGGAATGCTGTTCGGCGTGTGCGCGGCGCTGTGCGGCTTTACGCCGGGGACGGCACTGGCGGGAATTGCGTCGCGAAAGCCGATGCGTGCGCTGTGTGCGGCGCTGGGGTGTCTGGCGGGCGCGTGGCTTGTGCGGTATGTGCCAACAGAAGCGATTCGCGGACTCTGGGAAGCGCCTGCGGGGACACTCTTTCGCATGACGCTGACCGAGCCGTACTGGTTTGGCGGCGGATTTCTTCGGCAGGGGTGCATCGGGCTGGCGCTGATGCTGCTGGGGCTGCTGATGCCGTCGGGCGTGCGCTGGACGCGGCAGATTCCGCCCGAAAAGCCGACGGAATCGGCCGAGCCGGAGACGTTCGTCGCGCTGCTGCCCGGGGAAGAGCCGATGGTGGTCGAAATTCCGGCGGAGGATGCGGAGATAGACGACGAGCTGCATCATCTCCCGCCGGAGGACGAGGTGGAGGAAATCGACGGCTCGCCGGAAGAAGAAAACCTGGATGAACCAACAGGTATTCTTCCAAATGAAGAAAACATGGAAACAGAAACGTTGGAGATAGACGACGAGTTACATCATCTTCCGCCAGAGGATGAAGTGGAAGAAATTGACTAACATCGCAAAGGCGCGTGATTTGCAAGAAAAGTGACGCGCAGCATGAAAAACCCACAAAATAGCGAATGTTCGGCAGATGTAACCTTTTGCGGAAAAAACGAAAATTCATCGAAAAAAAGCGGAAAATGTACTTGCAACAGAGGGCGCAAATGTGGTATGATACAAGGGATAAAAGGAGGGGAAAGTGCAATGGGGCATGTGCAGATTAACCTTTTTGGCAGTTTCCATGTGGAACGGGACGGGAAATCTGTAGATGAGCAGCTGGCGCGTTCCCCCAAAGGGATGCTGCTGATGCAGTATCTGATCCTTGCGCCCCGACAGACGGCGGAAGCAAAGACGCTGATGCAGGTCATGTGGCCGGAGGAAAACTCAACCAGCCCCGATACGGCGCTCAAAACGCTGATTAGTCGTCAGCGCGCGCTGCTGCGGGAAATCTCCCCCGAACTGGCAATGTGTCTGGTGACGGTGCGCGGCGGGTATCGCTGGGTGTGTCCGCCGGAAGTGTCGGTGGATGTGCTGGAATTCGAGGAAATGCTGGCGCGGATGAAGCTGCCGGGGGGTGCCACGCCGTCGGAAGAAATGCTCACGCGGATGCTCGTGCTGTATCAGGGGCGCTTGCTGGCGGATCAGCAGCCGCAGCCCGCGTGGCTCTACAACCGCAGCGAGCGGCTGCACCAGCAATTTCTGCAAACGGTGGATAGTCGGTTGGCGCAGCTGCAGCAGGCGGGGTATGTGCACCGCTATGTGGCGCTGGTGCGGCGCGCGATTGATGCTGATCCGACAAACGAGGCCCTGCAGCAGCGGCTGATTGAGGGCTTGCGCCAGACCGAGCGCGATACCGACGCTGACCAGCAGGTGGAGCTTGCCGCGCGCCTGAACAGCGCCGCGCGCGACGAGATGATGGCGGATTATTATGACCGCATTCAGCGGGCAAGCCGTGCCTTAGAGACGGGGCTGGTGCAGTTCAAGGAAGAATTGATGCGCGGGGAGGACAACAACCGCGCGATTGTCTGCGACCGGCGCGTGTTTCGGTCGCTGTTCTGTTTGCAGCGGCGCGGCATGGAGCGCACCGGCGGTCATGCGCTGCTGGGCATCCTGACGCTGACGGAACTTGACCCGGCGAGCGAGAAGCGGGAAGCCGCACTGAACGGCCTGGTGAAGATTATGCTGTTGAATCTGCGCCGCGGCGACGTAATTACCCGGCTGGACGAAAGCACGATTGCCATGTTCCTGCCCAACGCCGACGAAAGCGCGGCGAACATCATCATCGACCGTCTGAAGCGCTCGTTCTATCTGCAATTCCCGTCCACCGGGCGGACGCTCAGCTGTGCGATTTCGGCCATCAGCGTGGAAAAAACGAAGCCGGAACAGCGATAAAGTGAATCATCAGAAGGCAGACGCGAGAGTGCCGGCCTTTTTTCGTGGGGGGAAAATAAGGTTCTTCACGGAAAGTTGGTGGGGAGCAAACAAGGGCTTAGGCGAAGCACCAAAAAGCTGCACGCGGAAGGAGCATGAAAGCGCGACCGACTCAATCGCGCGGAGGGGTCAAGGGGCAATTGCCCCTTGCAGGGTCAAGGGACAGCGTCCCTTGTGGGGTTTGGGGCAACGCCCCAACTGTTCCACGGGCGACCAGTATGCCAAACGCGCTCAACAAAGGTGCAGGCAGCGAAGCGTCCCTGCCAGTAACTCTGCGCTCCCGCAGGAGCGCCCCCGAGCTGCTCTTCCCCTAAGATTCCGTGAAGAACCAAATCATGAGCAATTCGCAATGAGCAGTGAGCAATGCAATGGCGGCGGGCGCGAATGCCTCCACAGAAGCGACGGTAATAAATTCAGCCATCAGAAAAAGCCCCTTCGCCGTATCGGACGAAAGGGCTTTTTGCGTTGCAATTACTTGGCGTACTCCATCGAGCGCGTTTCGCGAATGACGTTGACGCGAATCTGTCCCGGATACTCCATTTCCTTCTCGATGCGCTTGGCAATTTCCTTGGCGAGAATCTTCGTGCCATCGTCGGTCACGTCGTCGGGCTTGACCATGATGCGCACTTCGCGGCCGGACTGAATCGCGTAGCACTTCTCGACGCCGGGGAAGGAAGTTGCAATTTCTTCCAGCTTCTCCAAACGCTTGATGTAGTTTTCGAGGCTCTCACGGCGCGCACCCGGACGAGCAGCGGAAATCGCGTCCGCCGCCTGAACCAGCACGGCTTCAACCGTCTGCGGTTCGACGTCGTTGTGGTGGGCGAGGATGCAGTGGACGACATCGGGGCTCTCGTGGTACTTGCGGGCCAGTTCGCCGCCGAGGGTGACGTGCGTGCCTTCCGCTTCGTGGTCAACCGCCTTGCCGATGTCGTGCAGCAGACCTGCGCGCTTGGCAAGCTGAACATCCGCGCCCAGTTCCGCAGCCATCAGACCCGCCAGATGGCTGACCTCGATGGAGTGCTTCAGGACGTTCTGTCCGTAGGAAGTGCGGTACTTCAGGCGACCCAGCAGCTTGACCAGCTCGTGGTGGATGCCGTGCTGATTCGTCTCGAAAACAGCGGCTTCACCGGCTTCGCGAATCTGGTTTTCGACTTCCTTCTTCGCCTTCTCGACCATCTCTTCGATGCGGGCAGGGTGGATGCGGCCGTCGTTAATCAGGCGTTCGACTGTCAGGCGGGCGATTTCACGGCGAATCGGGTCAAACGCGGACACGATGACGGCTTCGGGCGTATCGTCGATGATGATGTCCACGCCCGTCGCCGTTTCCAGCGCGCGGATGTTGCGGCCCTCGCGGCCGATGATGCGGCCCTTCATATCGTCGTTCGGCAGAGCAATGACGGACACGGTGCTTTCCGCCACATGGTCGGAGGCGCACTTCTGAATCGCCAGCGCGATGATGTTGCGCGCCTTTTTCTCCGCTTCTTCCTTGGCGCGCGCTTCAATGTCGCGCACGGATGCCGCCGCGTCGTGGAAGGCTTCCTTCTGCACACGGTCGATGATGATCTGCTTCGCTTCGTCCTGCGTCATGGAGGCGATGCGCTCCAACTCTGTGTTCTGCTTGGTGACAAGGGCTTCCGCCTCATCGTGCAGGCGGGCGGTGTCCTCCTGCTTGCGTTCCATCAGGTCGCTGCGCTTCTTCAGGTCGTTCTCGCGGTCATCAAGGCTGTCCGAACGCTTGTCCAGCGACGCTTCGCGCTGCACCAGACGATTTTCGCTCCGCTGCACCTCGGCGCGGCGTTCACGAATTTCATTCATCTCGCGGTTGTTATCCGCCTTTTCGCGGTCAATCTCATCCTTAGCCTTGAGAATTTCCGCCTTGGCTTCCTGCACCTTTTCCTTTTTGTAGTCGTCTGCTTTGCGCTTGTAGTCATCCGCCTTGCGGACGGCATCCTCGTACAGGCGCTTGGCAGTTTCCTCGCTGCGGTTGATCTTTTCTTCGACCATCTTCTGCCGGTAGGTGTAGCCTGCGAAGCCGCCGCCGGCACCGACGAGCAGGACAATCAGAATCCATACGATGGTTGGCACTGAATGGTTTCCCCCTTTCAAATTTTGCTGAAAATTCAGTTGCGAAGTTGATACGACCGACGCAAAAAAGCCGTCGGGGAAGCGATTTTCCCCATACGGCTGTACGCTGCAAATTCGACACACGCAGTCCGAAAACATCCCGCGCATCCGCATGGACAGGCAGGACGAACAGACGGCAAAACCATATCAGTCAACACACTGCCGCCGGACGACATATCGTCGCAGCAGGCAGAAAAACAACGCTCTGACGAAGGGAATACGAGGTCAGAAATATCACCGCAGGGCGCATGAAAACAGGCGCACTTGTGATGACAGGCGCGTTTCGGAAAGGATGCATCCTCCCCAATCGGGGAAAAGCACCGAAAAGGCGAATCAGCAGGCACGCTGCCCATCCGCATTGACTGGTCAAACAGCCGAAGCACCGCGAAAACCGCACGAAAACGGCGAAAATCCGCAGGCGCTTGAAAGCAATCAGGCGTCTATCGAAAACAGCACGGGCGCGGTTGGAAAAACATTTCGGACGCGCCACAGCCGGTCACTTCCTATTTTACAATCAAATAATGCTTCTGTCAAGGGAAAACGGCGCGTTCTTTGCCGAATGCAAAAAGTTTATTTTGCGGGACTGGACAAGGCGCGCGCAATCCGTTATAATCAAGGGAGAGGATTCCTTATGAAAGGATGAGTTCGGATGAAACAGATTGCAAGAGAACGATTTGAAACCGCTTGGCTGAGCAACCCGGAAATTTTCAGCGTCCATGAACTGCCGGATTGCTCCGACCATGCCTTTTATGCGACGATGGCGGAGGCGGACGCGGATGCGTCCTCTTTGGTGAAATCGCTGGATGGCGCGTGGAAGGCGCATTTTGCGATGAAGCCGTCGGAAGCGCCGGACACGCTGCTGACGAGCGCCGCGCTGGATGAAACGCTGCGGGAAATTCAGGTGCCGTGCGAATTTCAGATGGAAGCGCCGGAGTGGGATCCGCCGCACTACGTCAATACGCAGTACCCGTGGGATGGTCGCGAAGCCTTGCAAGCGCCGCAGGTGAGCGAAGTCTACAACCCGACGGTGACGTGCATCCGACACTTTGCTTTGTCTCTGCCGCAGGTGCAGCAGCGTACCGTGCTGCATTTGGCGGGCGTGGAAGCGGCGGTGCTGGTTTACGTCAACGGGCATGAAGTCGGCTATGCGGAGGACAGCTTCACACCGCACCGCTTCGACCTTACCCCCTACGTCCACGTCGGGGAGAATCGGCTGGCGCTGCGCGTGTTCAAGCGCTGCACGGGCAGCTGGATGGAGGATCAGGACTTTTGGCGGTTCAGCGGCATCCACCGCAGCGTGTCCCTGCACTTCTACCCCGAAACGCATCTCTACGACCTGCGCGTCCGCACACCGCTGACGAACAACTACACCCGCGCGACGCTGGAAACGCGCCTGCGGGTGATGGGCGCGTCGCTGGGCAAGGCGAAACTGACGCTGACGGACAAGGCGGGCAAGACGCTCTGGACGGCGGAGAAACCGCTGACGGCGCTGGAAAGCTACGTCAGCGCGGAGATTCCCGGCGTGAAGCTGTGGAGCGCGGAAGAGCCGAATCTCTACACGCTGACCGTCGTGCTGACGAATGCGCAGGGGCAAGTGACCGAAGTCTGCCGGACGAAAGTGGGCTTCCGCCAGTTCGAGATGAAGGACAAAATCATGTGTCTGAACGGCAAGCGCATCGTGTTCCACGGCGTCAACCGCCACGAATTTGACTGCGACCGCGGGCGCGTGATGACGCATGACCTGCTGATACGCGACATTCGCGACATGAAGGCGATGAATATCAACGCCGTGCGCACCTGCCACTATCCGAATACATCGGAATTTTACCGCCTGTGCGACGAATATGGGCTGTACGTCATTGATGAGGCGAATATCGAGACGCACGGCTCGTGGCAGCCGATGCACGACTGGGTGGTGCCGGACAACCGCCCGGAGTGGCAGGAGGCAGTGCTGGCGCGCGGCCGGGCGATGCTGGAGCGTGACAAGAATCACCCGTGCATTCTGCTCTGGTCGTGCGGCAACGAAAGCTGGGGCGGCAAAGACCTCTACGAATTGAGCCAGTATTACCGCCGGGAAGATCCGACGCGTCTGGTGCATTACGAGGGCGTGGCGAATGATCCGCGCTATCCTGACACGACGGACGTGCATTCCAACATGTACCGCAGGGTCGCGAGCATCGAGGAATATCTGCAAAGCAATCCCGACAAGCCCTTCATCAACTGCGAATACACGCACGCCATGGGCAACAGCTGCGGCGGCATGAGCCTGTATACCGCGCTGGAGGACAAGTACCCGATGTATCAGGGCGGCTTTATCTGGGATTATGTGGATCAGGCGCTGCGCGTGAAAGCCCCGAACGGGCAGGAACGCTTGGCGTATGGCGGCGATTTCGGCGACAAGCCGACGGACTGGCAGTTCAACACCAACGGCATCATTCTGGGCGACCGCACGCAGACGGGCAAGTGTCAGGAAGTGCGGTACCTGTTCCGCGACGTGTTCCTGACGCCGGACGAAACGGGCGTGACGGTGAAGAATCGCCGCCTGTTCCAGACGCTGACGGGCTATGACGTCCGCTGGACGCTGGAGTGCGACCGCAAGCCCATCAGCGCGGGCGAAACGCTGCTGCCGGACATTGCGCCGGGCGAATCAGTCCACATTGACCTGCCGTTCGGAACGCTGCCGGAAGGACAGACGGTGGTAACGTGCTTCCTCGTGCTGCGCGAAAAGACGGGCATACTGGAAGCGGGAACGGTGCTCAGCCACGGACAGACCGTGTTGGGCGCGATGAAGAAGGCGGAAACGCCGGACAATGCGCCTGCCCCGGTGATTGGCGACTGCAATGTCGGTTTCCGCGGCGAAGGGCTGGGCGTGCTGCTGGCGCGGCGCGGCGGCATCATTTCCTTCCGCGACCGGCTGGGGCGCGAGACGCTCCTGCGTGCACCGCAACTGAGCCTCTTCCGCGCATCCACTGACAACGACCGCGGCAACGGCAACAACATCCAGCAGGGTGTGTACCACCTTATCAGCCGTCACAGCGCGTGCAGCGACGCGGATATCCAGCAGGAAGCGGGTAGAACGACGCTCGTCTATCGCTACACCACGCCGATGCTGCCGGACTTCGCGGTCACGGTGCGCTACACGGTGCATTCGCAGGATGCCCTTGACGTAACGGTGGACTGGCCCGGCTTGCCGAATCAGCCGGATATGCCCGCGCTGGGCTTGTCCTTCCAGCTTGACCCGCGCCTGACCCGCGTTCGCTGCTACGGCTACGGCCCGGATGAGAACTACATCGACCGCCGCGAGGGCGCGTATCTGGGCTGGCACAGCTGGAACGCCGCGGACGGCATGACGCGCTACTGCAAGCCGCAGGAAAGCGGCAACCGCACGGGCGTGCAGGTCGTTTCGGTGACGGATGCGGACGGTCACGGCGTGGAAATTTCGGGCGACAACCTCGAAGTGAGCGTTCAGCCGTGGCTGCCGGAGGAGCTGGAAGCGGCATACCATCCGAGCGACCTGATGGGTTCGGTACGCACGGTGCTGGATGTGGCGATGTTCCGCAAGGGCATCGGCGGCGACGACAGCTGGGGCGCGCCCGTCCTGCCGCAGTTCTGCTATCCGGCAGACAAGCCCTACACGTTCACCTTCACGATGAAGGCGCTGTAACCGAAGGGGTCGAGGGGGCGATCGGAAAGCCCCCTCGTCGCGCCCGCAGGCGCGATTCCCTCATCTGCGGAAAAAGTTAACTCCAGTAGTGGCGACCCGAAGGGGTCAAGGGGGCGACCGGAAAGCCCCCTTGTCGCCTCCGCAGAGGCGAAATCCCTGCTGCGATAAAGCGCAATATCAAAAACGCAAATACAATAAGAGAAGAGACTACATAATCATGGCAAAATTATATTTCCGCTACGGGGCCATGGGGTCCAGCAAGACCGCCAACGCCATCATGGTGCAGTATAACTACGAAGAGCGCGGCCAGAAGGTGCTGATGCTCAAACCGAAGCTCGAAAACCGCGACGGGGCGGTGATTGTCCGTTCCCGCTGCGGGCTGGAAACCGCCTGCCGCTTCATCGAGGATGTGACGGCGGCGGACGCGCAGGGCTACGGCTGCGTCATCATCGACGAAGCGCAGTTCCTGACCAAGGCGCAGGTCGAAATGCTGGTGGAGATGGTCGATGACTACGACGTGCCCGTAATTGCCTACGGTCTGCGCGCGGACTTCCAGAACAATTTCTTCGAGGGCAGTCAGTGGCTGATGGCGTGGGCGGACACGATTGAGGAAATCAAGACCATCTGCTGGTGCGGGCGCAAGGCGACGTGCAACGCCCGCGTGGTGGACGGCCGCGTGGTACAGGAGGGCGAGCAGGTCGTCCTCGGCGGCAATGGGCAGTATGTGAGCCTGTGCCGGAAGCACTTCCGCCGCGGCGAGCTGGGGGACTTCAAGGATCTGCATCTGGGGGAGGACTAAACCGTGCCTATCATCCCGAAGCTGGAATGCAGGGTGGAGACGTTTCGCGAAGACGACGCTGTCTTTATGCGAATTGGCATCCATCAGGAAGAAATGCTGCTGGCGTACTACGCATTCGACACGCTTCTGACGGGCTTCGCGGATAAAATCGCCCTGCATGACCACGAAAACGGCACCGACTGCGAGATTGTCTTAGCTCCGGCGAAGCTGATGACGGACGCGCAAATTTCGCTGACAGTGAACGACATTGAGTGCATCAAAAAGCTCCTGCATGACTGCATCGAGCAGCCGTATTACGTTTCGTGGCTGCATGATGACCTGACGGCGGCGACGAAAGCGGGCGAGATGGACTTGGCGGTGTATGTGGTCGGGAAAACGGAACAGTGAAGTCTTTGGGAAAAAGCAAAACGGCAGACCCTGCAAAATGGCGGTCTGCCGCTTCGTTTTTGGGAATGTTATTGCCCTAAAATATCTTCCACCCGCTTCACCGGTCTCACATACTTCCAAAACCTCGTGCAGTCATGGTAGAAGTAGAACACGCGCCCCTGCGCGGTGTCCAGCTTAACCCCATGCGCGGCGTAGTCGAAGTCCTTCATCGCGCGCTCGATTTCGGTTTCAACTTGCGTGTTCTCCGTCTCGTAATCAAACGGCCCGTGCTCAAAGACGATGTATTCCCCTTCGGGCACGTCCATGAGCTGGAGCGGCGCGGGGACGTCGCCGGTGTAATCCGCGGGCAGGCGAATGCCGTAAGCCTCCGCCAGCGGAATCCCCCAGCTGCAAATGCGCCCGGTCGGCTCGTTGATGTACGCCATCAGCTGCCCGGCGGATGCGTTGCGCTCGTTGCCGCCGAAATGATCGAGGCTGCCGGGGATGCGCTCCAGCAAGCCGCAGATGGTCGCCCAGTCCTGCCCCGGAATCAGGCTCTGCTTCTGCCAGAAATCGAAGTAGCCGATGCTCTCGTAGTTGCGGATGTGCAGGAACTTGTGCGCCGGAATGGTGATGAAATACGTCTTGATGTGGTCAGTCGATGCGGCCATGCCCGTTCCTCCTATGCCAAGCAGATAGCAGTCGAAAGGCTTCAAAATGGTGTGGAGGACGACGGCAGTCGGGTGCAGGCGGTACGCGCTGGGGGTCACGCCGTAAGCGGCGCGGAATGCGCGGGTGAACGCCTCGTGCGAGGAAAAGCCGTAGCGCACGGCGATTTCCAGCAGGGAATCCGATGTGTCGCGGACGTCCCGCAGGGCAAACGCCAGATGCCGGAAGCGCAGATAATCGCGCAGGGACATGCCGGACAGCGCCCGGAACTTCCGCGACACATACGATTCGGAATACCCCAATGCGGCGGACAGCGCCCGCAGGGTCAGTGCTTCGTCCTCCTGCTGGCGGATGCAGCGGTCAATGATGTCAATCATCTGCTGAATGCTCTGTGACCAGTTTTCCATCGTCCTTCGCTCCTTTCGCTGTGAATAGGATAGCACAGCGTGGGCGGACTTCGCTTGATTTGGTTTGCACTCTTGCGGTCAATACGCATTCCGCATCACGACATCCGCCAAATACGCCTGAAACGCGCGGCACTGCTTATCCGTCAGTCCATCGGGGCGCGACATCAGTAGCAAATCATGCCCACGAACGCCCTTGTGGTACGCCGGATGCACATGCGGATACGGGTTCGCTGTGAAGCCGCAGCGCTCGTAGAAGCCCTTGCGGCGGATGGCGATTTCATCCACGGGCGGGTCTATTTCCAGAATTACCGGGCGGTCGCAGGGCAGCATCGACAGCGCGCGCGAACCGTACCGCTGCCCGCGCAGGGCAGGGAGAATGCAGAAATGCTCGATGTAGCGGAAATCCGGCGTTTCCCAGTAGAGCATATCGCCGACGAAGGCGCTGCCGTCCAGAATCACCGTGAAGTGATAGTCAGGGTGGGTCAGAATGGCGGTCTGCGAGGGCGTTTCACGCTGCTCATGCGCGGGAAAGCTGATCCCGTAGAGCGCCATAGCCTCGGCGTACAGCGGGTGACTGGGGGATGGAATCCGTTCAAACGTCATGTGGAAGCTCCTTCAGGGAAGATTTCGGCGGGCAGGCGCAAATCCGTGCGGGGAATTTTGTCCCACGAGAACAGCGGAATCAGCGCATCCAGCGTCGTCGGGCGCATTTCTGGCTGAATCCCCGCGCTCCACGCGAGGAAGCCGAGAATCTCCTCCGGCGAAAAGCGCTTCGAGAGCGCGGACAGATCCAAATCGCGGTCGCGCTTCGCCAGCCGCCGCCCCTGCGCGTCCATCAGCAGGGGAATATGCGCATAAGCAGGCTGCGGATAGCCCAAGAGATGCTGTAAGTAAATCTGCCGCGGCGTTGCGCTGAGGATGTCTCGTCCGCGCACGACCTCCGTCACGCCGGACAGCGCGTCGTCCACCACCACCGCTAACTGATACCCGAACAGCCCGTCCGACCGCTGCAAGAGAAAATCCCCGCAGTCGCGCGCGAGATTCTCCGCCTGCGCCCCGAAAACGCGGTCGGTGAAGGTGATTGTCTCATCCGGCACACGCAGACGCATGGCAGGCGCACGGGTCTTGGCGCGTTCGGCAGCTTCCTCCGGGGTCAAATGCGCGCAGGTGCCGGGGTAGATGAACTGCGTGTCGCCCAGATTCGGCGCGACGGTCGCGTGCAGCTGCGCGCGGGTGCAGAAGCACGGGTACACATGCCCTTCGCGGCGCAGGCGGTTCAGTACATCCTGATAAACGCCGCTCCGCTCCGACTGGTACAGCGGCGGCGCATCCCAACGGAAGCCGAGAAAACGCAAATCATCAATTGCCTGCTGTGCCAGCGCGCGCGGGCAGCGGGGAATATCCACATCCTCAATGCGCAGCAGAAACTGCCCGCCCTGACTGCGCGCGGACAGGTACGCCAGCATCGCGCAGAGCAGATTGCCCAGATGCAGCCGTCCGCTGGGAGTCGGCGCGAAACGTCCTATCATCGGGGGATTACTCCTTCTTTGCCTTGAACAGGTATTCATCCACCTTCTGGCGGATTTCGGGGGCGATTTCCCGCTTGATGGGGAAGGACGCCGCGTTTGCCAGCCGATCAAGCAGCACAAAGCCCTGCTGCAAGGTGATATCCAGCGCGTGCTCATCGAGATAACCGCTCTTCAAGCTGTCATGCCGATTATGCATGTAGTCCGCGCCGTTTGCGCCGAAGCGGGCGAGATTGATGGCGGGCACGCCGTTATCCGCGAAGGGGATGCAGTCGCTGGAATAGGTGTCCTGCTTGGCGCGGACACCGTAGCCCGCTTCGCGCAGAACGCCCGCGACGTAGTGCAGGGCATCATCAGTGGCAAGGGTGACGAGGTGGTTTGAGCCGAGGGTCGGCGCGGCGACGTCGAAGTTGAGCATGGCGACGCAGTCCTTGAGTTCGTCCGCGTGCGCCTTGACATACGCTTTCGAGCCGAGCAGTCCCTGTTCTTCTGAGCCGAACCAGCAGAAGCGCAGTGTCCGGCGCGGCGGATGGGCGGCGAAATACCGCAGCAGTTCCAGCACGATGACGCTGCCGGACAGGTTATCATGCACACCGGAAGAGAAATACACGCTGTCGTAATGCCCGCCGAGGGTGATGACTTCGCTGGGCTTGTCCGTGCCGGGAATGGTCGCGCAGACGTTCTGACTCGTGCCGTCATAGCATTCGCCGGTCAGCTCGATATGCACCGTCTTTGCGCCGCGGCGGACGATTTCGGCGGCGGAGGCGGCGCGCATGTTCAGCACGGGAACCGCGCCGAACGGCTCCGTCAGTGTTTCGCGCAGCTTGCAGCGGTTCAGGTCACTTTCGCTCTCGCGGTCAATCGTGCGCCCGGTGAAGGTCAGAATTGCCGCGGCTTCCGCCTTGCGCAGCTTCTCGTAGGTCGCGCGGTTCAGATAGCCGTTCACGAGGACGATTTTGCCCTTCGCCTGTTCCAGCAGCACTTCGTCGGCATTCTCGACATACAGGAACTCCGCGTCCAGACCACCTTCAGGGGTAGAGGCAGCGCGCTCATAGCCTGTAACCTCGTATTCCTTGACGTAGGGCGACGTGACCCGCAGCAGCGCGTGAGACACGCGCCCGCACGGAACGGTGAACTCCTCCAGCTGGGCGGAAACGCCGAGCGACGTGCATTCGTTCAGCAGCGCTTCGGCAACGGTTCGCTCCTCCTTGGAACAGCTGACACGCTCATAGCCGTAAGTGCGCAGGAAGGAAAAGGCGCGGTGGGCAGATACGTTCATGAGAAAAGCCTCCTCTTGTGATTGTTTATCCTTAGTATACTGCATTTTTTGCCGCGCCGCAAGGCAAGAGAACGCGCTTTTTCATAGAACCTTCACATAGCGAACCTTTTGCGGACACAGAAGGGCAGTATCATCATTTCTGCAAGCAAAACGAACGGAGGTGAGCGCTGATGGCGGGCGTTCAGTGTTCCTTTGAACGGGTGGAAAAGAAATTCGTCCTCACCCATGCGCAGGCGGAGGCGCTGATGCGGGATTTGACCGCAGGGTATATGGCGGTTGACCAGTATGGGCAGCATACCATCCGCAATCTGTATTATGACACCAATGATTATGCGCTGATCCGCAGGTCGATTCAGAGGCCGAAGTACAAGGTGAAATTTCGGCTTCGCGCCTATGGCACGCCGATGGAGGATTCGCTGATTTTCGCGGAACTGAAGAAAAAGTACAACGGCGTGGTCTACAAGCGGCGGATTGCGGTCAGCCCGGACGACATGCGGCGCTTTCTGCGCGGCGAAACGCTGGACGGCGAAAATCCGCAGATTCAGCGCGAATTGCATCGGTACTTGTCGGAGCATCCGATTCGCCCGAAAGTATTTCTGACCTATGAACGCGTGGCGCTGTACGGGCTGGATGACCCGGCACTGCGGGTGACGCTGGATACGCACCTGCGCTACCGCACAACGCGCCTTGACTGCTTCACGGATGACGCGGGGACACTGATTTGCCCCGACGACCCCGTGATTCTGGAGGTCAAGCTCGCAAACGCCGCCCCGCTATGGCTGGCGCGGCTATTGAGCCGACACAAAATCTATATGTCGTCGTTCTCCAAGTACGGCACATGCTATTTGAACCACCTTGCGCGCCGGATGCCGGATATTCGCCCGATGGCGCACAAACGGAACAACGAAGGAGAAATTGAACATGCGTCTTGATTCGCTGCTGACCTCGATTCTGCCCACGCCCCTGACGGTTTCCGCGCTGCTGCTGTGTCTGGCGTCGGCGCTGGTGCTGGGCATTCTGACCGCGCTGGTGTTCACGCGCGGCTGCAAGCACACCATGTCCTTCGCGCTGACGCTGGCGCTCCTGCCGATGTCGGTCGCGCTGGTGATTATGATGGTCAACGGCAGCATTGGCACGGGGCTGGCGGTCGCCGGGACGTTCGCGCTCGTGCGCTTCCGCTCCGTGCCCGGTACGGCGCGCGAAATCGCGGCGATTTTCACCGCTGTCGCGATGGGCCTTGCAATGGGCATGGGAATGCTCGGCGTGGCGGTAGTTTTCTTCCTGCTGGCCGCTGCCGCCGTGCTGGCGCTGACGAAACTGCACTTCGGCGCAATGCCGGAGAACGCGAAAGTCCTGCGCATCACCGTGCCGGAAGATGTGGACTACGAAACCGCACTGCCCGACGTTTTCCGCGCGCACCATGTGACGGCGACGCTGGAAAAGGTACGCACCGAAAGCATGGGTACGCTGTTTGAACTAACCTATCAGGTGAATCTGCCGAGCGCCGTCCCCTCGAAAGCGCTGCTGGACGACCTTCGCGAGCGCAACGGCAACCTCCCGATTCTCTTCACGAATCCGGGGGATAATGACAGCCTGTAATTCCACATTAGGCAACTCAAATAAAAGCTATCAATAACCAAATAGTAACTTAGAGGGCACCGAAGGTTTCCAAAGGGCGATCGCAGGCTTCGCCTGTTTGCATTGCCCTTTGGTCGCCTCCGCAGAGGCGAAATCCTCTGCATCAGACAAAAGCAAGGAGGTTTATATCATGAAAAAGTGGCTTATTTCGATATTGGCAGCAGGCGTTGCATTGCTGGCAAGCACAGCATTTGCCGATGGCAGCATTACCCTCTCCCCTGATGGGAGCACATCCACCGACGCATCTGTCCGTATCGACGGTCAGACCGTCACCATCACCCAAGCGGGCACATACCAAATCGCCGGGACACTTGACGACGGCGCGCTCATTGTCGAAAGCGCCGAGAACGCGAAAATTACCCTTGTGCTGGGCGGCGTGAGCATCAGGAACAGCACCGGCGCGGCGATTCAAATTGCCACCGCCGACGACGTGACCATTGAGCTGGCGGAAGGCACGACGAACGTCCTGCAATCCGGCGAGAAAGTGGACATTGCCACCGCGACGGAGGGCGAAGAAGCATCCGGCGGTGCGCTGCAAAGCAAGGTTGACCTGAAAATCAAGGGCAAGGGCAGTCTGACCGTGCTGGGCTACCTTAACAACGGCATCCACTGCACGAAAGACCTGAAAATCAAGAACGGCAATATCAGCGTGACTGCACTGGGGCACGGCATCAAGGGCAAGAATAGCGTGACCGTCTCCGGCGGCACGGTGACGGTCACATCCGGCAAGGACGGCATCACCAGCGACGAGACGGAGAACGAGGAAAAGGGCTTCGTGACCATTGAGGACGGCGAAATCATCATCACCAGCGTGGGCGACGGCGTGTCGGCGGAAACGACGCTGACAGTGACGGGCGGCGTGATTTCCATCATCAGCGGCGGTGGAAGCGCAAACGCGCAGCAGAAAACCGACAACATGCGCGGCTGGTGGGACTTCGACAATTCCGCCAGTGACGATAACAGCGTGAGCTGCAAGGGGTTGAAAGCAGGCAAAGCGATGGTGATTTCCGGTGGGTCGATTACGATTGACGCGCAGGACGACACCTTGCACACCAATGGCGACATGACGATTTCCGGCGGCGAATGCATCCTCAGCACGGGCGACGATGGCGCTCATGCGGCGCTTTCCCTGACCGTGCTGGGCGGCAAAATCACCGTGCTGACCTCCTATGAGGGTCTGGAAGCGAATCAGATTACGCTGGCAGGCGGTGAACTGGACATAACCGCGACGGATGACGGCATCAATGCCAACGGCGGCTCGGACGGCTTCAGCGGTGGATTTGGCGGAGGGTTCGGCGGCGGACGCGGCGGCATGGGCGGAGGCTTCGGCGGACGGCGCAGCGATATGAACAGTCAGAGTGGCGATATGACCCCGCCGGATAACAGCAATATGCAGACCCCGCCGGACGGCAATGCGCCCAGCGGCAATCCGCCGACCATGCCGGGGCAGGACGCGGCAGACAGCACGACCACAGACGACACGACCGACAAGCAGCCGGTGCTGCTGATTACGGGCGGCAAAATCACGGTGAATGCGGATGGAGACGGGCTGGACTCCAACGGTGACCTGCGCGTGGAGGGCGGCGACATTACCATCAACGGCCCAGCCAATGGCGGCAACGGCGCGATTGACATTGGCACGGAAAACGGCGGAGCAGGCGTCATCGCCGGCGGTACGCTGATTGCGCTGGGCACGAGCAGCATGGCGGAGAACTTCGGCAGCACGTCCACGCAGTGCGCGTTCCTTGTGACGATGAACAGCTTCGGCGCGGGCGAGACGATTACCATCACGGACAGCCAAGGCAATGTGCTGTACACGGGCGTGACGGTGAAGAGCGCGAACAGCGTGGTGTTCTCCAGCGCGGATTTGGTGGTAGGCGAAACGTACACGGTGACGATTGGCTCAAACAGCGCGACGGTGACGCAGAGCAGCACGGTTGTGGGGAAATCGAATGGGTTTGGGGGCTTTGGGCGGCACTGAGCTTCTCCGTCCCTTGGATAAACACGCGGAAGAAGTAAGCAGAAGTCACCAACTGCATCGCGCGAAAGGGTCAAGGGAGGAACTCCCTTGCAGGGTCAAGGGGCAGCGCCCCTTGGGTTCCCCCAATCAACACGCGGGAACAGCATGAAAATGCGCTCAACTGAATCGCGCGAACGGGAGTCCAGAGGGTCGAAGACCCTTTGGAAGCAATTTTGTCAAGGGAAAATTCATCACTTTTTCAACTTGATATGGAGATTTTGCGATAACAACCCCAATTGCATTCATCAGGTTTTCATGTACCTGGTGAGTGCAATTTTGTATGAAGAATCAGCTCAGAAAATCATCTGCAACCATAGTTGGCAGATCATCATCTGTCGGATTGATTATTTCTACCAACCTGTCAATTTGCTTCGACACAGCTTCTTCTATAATGTTCCGTACTGCTCTTGCATTAGCAGAGGACTGGTTAAGCAGATGAATAAGGATGATGCCACTTTACCAGAAGTCGATTTCAAAGCAAATCCCACAGAAAAAGCACCCATGGCCTTGCGCTAAGCCATGGGTGCCAACCGGAATATAGGACAGATCTGAGCAGAGGAGGATGTCAGATCGTGAACGCCTTCTGCAGCACGGGCAGGTAAGTGATAACCGCGTAGGCCAGCACGCCAACCACGACCACAGCGATGATGATGTTCTTGATCATACGAGCCTTGCGGTACTTGGCACGATGGGCTGCGAACCTCTCAGCAGACATACGGCCAAAGATGATCATCATCATGATGGAGTACAGGGCATAGATTGCCAGCAGACCGTCTGCGATCCACAGGCCGATCTTGTAGATGGGCGTGCCGACCTCAAACTTCACATCGCCACCCAGGCCATTCATCGCCAGGCTGTTCGCCATGATGTACAGGGCACGGTGCGTGTTCTCGCGCAGGTAAGCACGGCACCAGTTTGCCTTGGCATCGGACAACGGCAGCGTAGATGTGGACAGGACCAGATTGCCGCCGCCAGCCAGCAGCTTGTCGATCATGGACGTCTCCATCTCGGCCACATAGTCCGTGATGAACAGGCCCTTGAAGCCCCATTCATTGCGGCAGACTTCGGTCATCAGCGGATAATGGGCGCCGGTCCAGGTGGAGCCGATACGGTTCATGGCCAGCATGATGCCCAGCGCGCCGCCGTCTTCCACGCCCATCTGGAAGGGCTTCAGGTAGATCTCACGGATCGCCTGCTCCTGTGCCCACACAGACACCTGACCATTGGCGGTACGGTTGGTCTCCTGGTCGTTCAGGGCAAAGTGCTTCATGTACACATAGACGCCCTTCTTCTGAACGTTCTTGATGATGTTGGCAGTCACGATACCGGACTGGAAGGGATCCTCAGAGAAATACTCGTAGTTACGGCCGGAGAAGGGACTGCGGTGCATGTTGGTGGCAGGCGCATACCAGCCGGAGGTCTTGGTGATCAGGCAGTCCTCAGCGATGAACTTGCCGTACTCCTCTGCCAGGGCCTGGTTCCAGGTGGCCGCCAGCATGATGGTGTTGGCATAGCCGAAGCCGCCTTTGCCGGTAATGAAGTTGGACACACCGGCAGGTCCGTCATACTCATAGGTCTTGGGCTTCTCAATAGCTTCAATGGCCTTGGTGCCGTAGCCGGAGTTGTTGAACAGGATGTGCTGCTCACTCAGCTTGGTCTGGTTCAGCAGCTCGTCCCAGCGGGGATCATCATAGGTAGCGCCCTTCATGTCAACCAGCTTCAGGGTAGGTTCTGCGCCGTAGACGTAATCTTCCTTGGAGGGGAAGGACTGCTTGGACAGCTCGTTCAGATCCACGCTGTCCGCGCCGCCATTGGCATAGATCGCACGCAGCTCGTCAGAGAGGACGATGGTACCGGCAGTGCCCACAGCATCGGTATTCTTGGAGATACCGGCCACATCGGCAGTGGAATAGCGCAGGCCATTGTTGTCCATCGCAGACCAGTTGCTGCGGGACAGATACACAGCATCGGCTGCCGCATCGTTGTCGAAGCGGTTGGTCACCTTGTTGCCGGTCACAGCGGTGTCCAGCAGGGTCAGCTCCTTGTGCTCGAAGGAAGCAGCCAGCTTGGCATTGCCGTCAGCTGTCATGCCGTTGGCTGTGGTGAAGCCCTTGGCAGCCAGGATGTTGTTGACGGCGTCATGGGCATTGCGGCCTGCGGTCACATAGTAGGTGCCGGGGTCCAGGATCCAGGTCTTGTTGGTGATGAAATCGTAGGAGGCAATGTCCTTCATGCTGAAGGTCACGGTGATCTTCTCGGATTCGCCGGGCTTCAGCTCCTTGGTCTTGGCGTAACCGGCCAGCACCACAGAAGCCTTTTCCACGCCGCCTGCGGTATAGGGAGCCTGGGCATACAGCTCCACCACGTCCTTGCCGGGCACGCTGCCGGTGTTCTTGACGGTCAGGGTTGCGGTACCCTTGTCGTCCTTCACATCCAGCTTGTAGTCGCTCCACTCGAAGGTGGTGTAGCTCAGACCATAGCCAAAGGGGAACTGCACGGTCTTGGCGTAATCATAAGCGCCCACATTGGCGGTACCCAGCACGACATCCTCATAGCGGGTCTCGTAGTAGCGATAGCCCATGTAGATGCCTTCGCCGTAGTTCATGTAGGAATAGCCGGTCAGGGAACCGTCGGCATTCACATAGCGGAAATCACCGAAATTCTGCATGGCAGGAGCAGACAGTGCGCTGTAAGCGTAGGTGTCCACCACACGGCCGGAGGGACTGACCTTGCCCGCAAAGATGTCTGCCACGGAGAGGATACCATCCTTGCCGGTACCGGCGTACCACAGGCAGGCGTCCACGCCGTAGGCTTCATCCTCCAGGAAGCCCAGCTCGAAGGGATTGGCCATGTTGACGACCACGATGGTATGCGCAAACTTGCCGCTGGCCTTGATGGCCTTCAGCAGGTCTTCCTCCTCGTCGGTCAGCTGGAGATAGTGCTTCTCGGTGCTGTTGCCGAAACGGCCCATTTCGCGGGGCAGATCGCTGCCCTCGCCGTCATCACGGGTGAAGATCACGATAGCGGCGTCACCGTAGCTGTCGCAGGAAGCCCACACGGCATCGGTGTACTGGCTCTGGGGAATCTCGTCGATCTTCCAGTCGCCGCGGGCATCACCGCCGCCGGGGCCTGCACCGGTACCATGGCGATGGCCGGACTTGGCCGTGAAGGCAATCAGCTCCTGGTTGATGCCGAAGCCAGCCTTGCCCAGCGCACCGGCCAGGGTGTCGGAGTCAATGGCAATATCGCCGGAACTCGTGCCTTCCGCAGCAGCCACCGCAGAGGACAGGCCGAACACGCTCAGTTTCGCGCCAGCCTTGAGGGGCAGAGCGGCATTGTCATTCTTGAGCAGGGTGACAGATTCATTCACCACACGGCGGGTGAAGTCCAGCTGAGCTTCATGGAGCTTCTCAGCGCTGGCAAAGTCGCTGGTGAAGTCACCGGCCTGAGCAGAAGTCTGAGTGCCGCCCACGGTGCCGAAGAAGTCGGTCAGGGCGCTGTCCCAGTTGGTCATCAGCAGGTTGGCTGTGATGACGATGGCAGTCAGCAGCGCCAACACAGAGATGTGCGTCAGGAAGTAGGTACGCTTCCCGGAAGTCTGCTTTTTCATGCGTTATTCTCCTTCTTGCATGTCGAGAAAAGGGAGGGAGCAAGGCTGCCCCCTCCCCATGGATCAAAGAGAATTAGTCGTCGTCGGAGTTGGCGACAGCATTGTAAGTGAAGGTACCATCAGCATGGATGGTCACAGACACGGGGGTGTCATGGCCGTCAAACTTGTAGACCTGGCTGGAGAAATTGTCCCAGGGATCAAAGTCAACGCCCTCGTAGTTATGAACGCGGGCACCCTCGGTGGCCTTGCCCTCGGAGTTGCTCATCCAACCGCCGGCAGCCAGCGCGCCCCAGTCCTCGGAGAACTCGCACTCCACAGGCAGGCCCAGCACGACCTGGTCGCCATCCATGGTGTACTCGCCGGTGTAAACATACACCAGGTAGATGCCCTGCATCTCAGAGCCGTCCTTGCCAACGATCATGGCCTGCTCGTTGTTCTCGTCCAGAGTGCCCAGCAGCTTGGTGTACACATAGGTGCCGTCGTCTTTCAGGGTAATGGTGTTGATCTCGCTGTTAGGCATAGCCACAACGAAACCGTTCATGTCGGTCACACCGGCCAGCGCTTCCAGGTCGAAGGTGCAGGTGTAGGTGCTTTCGGCCAGTGCAGCGCAGCACAGGCTCATCATCACCAGGGACAGGACCAGAGCAATGATCTTCTTCATAGGAAAAACCCTCCTCTTTTTCGGCACGGTCATCCGTGCCTTGTGAGGAGAGTTTATCAAAAAATGGGCAATTTGTGTGCAGTTTGTCCTAATTATGCATGTTTTCGTCCTAATTGGTAGTTCAGGCCTCTTTTTCTGTGAATACGATGCGCAAAACAAACATCTGATTCTTGGTTTCGATGTTCAGGAAGCCGTCGTATTTTTCCACCGTGTACACAATGCTGCGCGTGCCGAAGCCGTGCTCTGTCTTGTCCGCCTTGCGGGTGGCAGGCAGGCCGTTCTTCAGCTGAATATCACCCACAAACGGATTTTCGCTTTGCAGGATAATGAGGCCCTTCTGCTCATGGATGGTCAGCGTGATGGAGCGGCGTTCAGAAGCCTCGATCTGCTCGTTCGCCTCCATGGCATTATCCAGGATGTTGGCCATCATGGTGTACAGGTCGATCTCGTCCATGAAGTCCAGCAGCTTGCCGTCTGCGATCACGGACAGCGGAATGTTCATCTGATTGCACCGCAGCGCCTTCTGCGTCAGCACCATATCCAATGTATGATTGCCGGTCTGATAGGAACTGTCATAGATCATGACGGCTTCCTCCATGCTGCGCAGCACATCATTGCGGACATCCTGATCATCAATGGCGCGCAGGGCATTGATCTGATGCTTCAGGTCGTGGCTTTTGCGGTTGATGGTGTCGATGTGTTCGGCGGTCATCTCATATTGCGCCTTATTCATCTCCCACAGGTGTTCACGGCTTTGAAACTCCTCCTGAGATTGAATCAACCTGGTCGCCCGATATTCGCTGATCAGCATGGCATTCAGACAGATCAGCGCATAGATCGCATGGAACCATTCCAGCTGTTTATCAATGGCAATCACGCTCAGCACATACACCAGGCCGAAAACGATCGTCATCAGCCATACCGACCGCACTGAGTTGGATGCGTAATGCCCGTTCTGGCACATTTTTCGGGCATAGAGGAAGTACATGGGCACATAGATGAGGAGATAAAGCAAAAGATTCTGCACATCGGTGTTTATGGTCGCCTGAACAAGCAATGACTGATCAAGCAGCACACTCAGGCAATAGACGATATGTTCAATGATATAACTGCACACGATGCAATACAGCGCTTCTGACCAGGATACACGGAAAATCGTGTGTACGCCGATCACACAGGTTGAACAAATCATCAGATAATAAATAGCAAATATCAGCTGTCCGGCGATCATTTCATTGACCCAGTGCCAGATGACAAAGCTTGCGCCCATCACGCCGAGCAAGCCAGCCAGTACGCCCAACAGTCGCACCGGCCATTTTTCACGGCGTTCCAGAGGGATCACAAAGACCAGCGAGGCTACCAGAAGCTGTCTTGGGAAACCGCTGAGATAATACAATAACAGTTGATCGTCCATATCAATACTCCGCCTCCAGAAAGCTGGTGAACTGCTGCAGGAACTCTTTTTTTCGGTTGCGGCTGATGGTCAGCCTGTGCTCGCCTATGACAACTTCATCGCCGCTGATCCGGTCGATCCGTTTCAGATTGACCAGATAGGATTGGCTGCATCTGGCGAAGAACATGCCTGCCAATTCTTCCTCGGCTGCACCGATCGTCGCACGTTTTTCAAACACTTCCGCATCCGTGACGTAATTCAAGTTGTGTCCCTTCACTTCGATATACAGGACGTCATTGGTGGACAGCCGGACCCAGTCGTTGTGTTTTCTCAGATAGATCTGTTTGCTGGTCTGCTGCTTCACGGCCGCATTGATCGCCTTGGTCATACGCAGCTCGAATTGTTCATAGCTCAGCGGCTTCAGCACAAAATCGAGCGCATTGACCTCGTAGCCATGCACTGCATACTGCGCAAGCGTTGTGATGAAGATCAACACCACATTCGGATCAAGGGATCGGATGCGTCTGGCAGCTGACATGCCGTCCATATGCTCCATCCGGATATCCAGAAAAATGATGTCCCACTTTGCTTTATATTCGTCAGCAATGTCCAAACCATCCTTGAAGCAGGTGGTCCTGAACTGCTGATGATACTTTTGACCGTATTGTTCGATATATCCGCAGATGATTTGCTGAAATACTGGCTCGTCATCCACCACTGCGATGGACAGCATTCATAACCACCATCTTTCCCATCAAGCAGCATGCACTCATGTCCGCTCTTATGCTGATCCAGTAGCTTGAATTATACCATATTTCCGGCGAATCATCAACACAAATGCACCGGTTAAAGGTAATGGTGACCTTTTCAGATTCGCCGGGTTTCAGCTCCTTGGTCTTGGTATAACCAGCCAGCACGACAGAAGCCTTTTCCACGCCGCCCTCAATATAGGGTGCCTGGGCATACAGCTCCACCACATCCTTGCCGGGCACGCTGCCGTTGTTCTTGACGGTCAGGGTCGCGGTCGCTTTGTCATCCTTCACATCCAGCTTATAGTCGCTCCACACGAAGGTGGTGTAGCTCAGACCATAGCCGAAGGGGAACTGGACGGTCTTGCCATAATCATAGGTGCCTGCATTGGCGCTACCCAGCACGACATCCTCATAGCGGGTCTCGTAATAACGATAACCCACGTAAATGCCCTCGGCATAATTCATGTAGGAATAGCCGGACAGGGATCCATCCGCATTCACATAGCGGAAGTCACTGAGGTTCTGCATCGCAGGTGCGGATAGATTGTCATATGCAAAAGTGTCCACCAGACGACCAGAGGGATTAGCGTCACCGGTGAAGATATCCGTGACGGCACGTGTACCTTCATTGCCCGTGCTTGCATACCACAGGCAGGCATCCACACCATAGCTTTCATCATCCAGGAAGCCCAGTTCAACGGGATTGGATGTGTTCATCACCACAATGATGTGGGCAAACTTGCCGCTGGCCTTGATCGCCTTCAGCAGGTCTTCCTCTTCATCGGACAGCTGCAGATAATGCTTCTCCGGGCTGTTGCCGAAACGGCCCATCTCGCGGGGCAGATCGCCGCCCTCGCTGCTGTTTCGATAAAACACAATAATGGCCGCGTCGCTGAAGCCATCACAAGAGGCCCATACATCATCGGTATATTCAGCCTGGGGGATCTCGTCGATCTTCCAGTTGCCGCGGGCATCGCCGCCGCCAGGGCTTGTACCGCCGCCATGCTGATGACCAGATTTGGCAATGAAATCACCCAAAGTATGATTGATCTCAAAGCCACGTTTTTCCAGAGCGTCAGGAAGCAGGTCTGCGCGGAATGCCATGTCGCCCGAGCCGCCACTGACAGCAGGGGCCACCACGGAAGACAGGCCAAACACGCTCAGCTTTGCACCGGGCTTGAGAGGCAATGCGGCATCATCGTTTTTCAGCATCACAACAGATTCCCTGACCAAGCGATCATTGAAATCCTGCTGTGCGGCACGAATTGCCTCCGGTCCGTCATAATCGCTGACAAAATCTCCTGCCTGGGCCGTAATCTCCATACCGCCCACGCTGCCAAAGAACTCAGTCATCACGCTATCCCAATTTGTCATCAGCAAATTGGCAGTAAGTACGATTGCGGTGAGCAATGCCAGTACAGAGATATGCGTCACAAAATATGTGCGTTTCCCTGGAGCATGCTTTTTCTTCTGCATAGGAAAACCCCTCCTCAATTCGGTACAGTCATCAGTACCTTTTGAAGGGAGTGTAGCATGGACCAAATCCTTTGGGGTGACTTTGTCCTAATTATGCATCTTTTTGCCCTAATCGGTCTCGGCATGGCGGCGAATCCGCTTTCAGTACAATTTGGAATTGCTGCCTATAGTGACGATACAGAGTATAGCAAGGTTACAGGTAGGGCATTCTTCTTGCTATCGCCCATCTGTGTGGTAAAAAAGTGACAACAGAGGACAAGACGGGACGGATGGGGACAAACCTTGACAACACGGGACAAAGAAACGTGCTGTAATACATACCATCGCAAAATGGCAATTCAAGGATGTTCCGTATATGATCGACTTTTTTGCTTTCTACATATTATGTGACATCAGGTATCGGGATCATGATCATAAGCTTAAAGCGGCCTTCTTTTGTGTCGATATCCATCGTACCGCTGTATTTTTCCACCGTGCTCTGGATACTGCGCATACCGAAGCCGTGGAAGCGGCGATCGCTTTTTGTCGTTGCAGGGATGCCGTTCACAATTTCCAACTTGGCCGCATAAGGGTTCTCCACACAGATGGACAGAGTACCTATGGCTTTTTTTACTGTCATGCGGATCTCGCGTTCCTCCTTTGGCAGTGCGGTTACCGCTTCCAATGCGTTATCCAGCGCATTGGAGAAGACCGAGATGATGTCCAGAGAAGACAGAAAGCCCAGGGCGCTGCCGTCGACCATGCAAACGAAAGAGACACCTTCCCGGTAAAGACGGAGGTGCTCATCTGTCAGAATCATGTCCAGGGTATCATTGCCGGTGGCATAGCTGCGTTCATAGCGCTCCAGGGATTCCGTCAGGCTGTCTGCCAGATCCAGGACATCCTTGCCGTGCCTGATCCGGCTTGCAATACGGCGCAGATCGTGGTATTTGATGTTGATGGTCTCTATGGCTTCCCGGGTGAGCCGAAGAGATTTTTCCTTTTCCGCCCACACCTGCTCCCGCAGCGCCAGTTCCTTTTCCTTCTCCAAACGGAGCAGAATACCACTGCGGAGAAGAAGGATCAGGATATAAAACAGGATGATGCACAGGATGCAAAGGATATCGATCTTGCCGCCCTGTTCGATCTCCATACTCCGAACCAGATTGAATTCGATCAGGAAAAGCGAGATGCCCAAGGAAATGTACAGTGGCAGCTGCCCAGTCCGTCCGGCGGGCTCAACATGCAATTTCCGCAGGAAGAGGAAGTCGCAGAGGGCGTATCCCGCGGTGAACCAGACCAATTCTATGGTATAGTAGGCTACCGTCGCCTGCTCCATGGTCCGGAATTCTGGGATGGTTGAACGCAGCAGCGTCAGCAGCAGGAGCAGAACCTGATTCAGGGCATGCCCGCCCAGGATGTTGAACAGGATGCTGTAAGCTGGGGCATTGTACAGGAGTTTCCCGACCAGAAAGAGACCCGCGAAAAGCAGGATATAGATCAGGAACATGTACATATCGAAAACTCGGAAAACGGGCAGCTGCACCAGTGCCCGGCAAAGGAGCAGAAGCGCTGGGATGACCGCTGCTACGCGGAGCCCAAAGTGACTTCGTTTCTGACTGCTGCGGGAAAAAAGGATGAAAATGGGAATCAACTTGAAATAGAAATCCACGCAGGTCATGCCAAACAACTTCAGCTGATAGACAGACATAAACCGTGCCTCCAGATTATCTGCAAATCCAGCGGTTAAGCTCGGACAGGAATTCATTTTTCCGAAGCCGACTGATGGGGATCTCCGTTCCGCCGACCCGTACGATATCCCCCTTGACAGCCTCGACGAAGCACGGATTCACGATAGCACTGCGGCTGGGCTGGAGAAAGTCGAGTTTTGCCAGGGCTTCCACCTGGGCGGCGATGGTTCCATACCCCTCCCGGTCGCCGTTTTTCGTGTGGTAGACCAGCTTATGGCCGAAAACCTCCACGCTCATCAGGTCATCTGTGTGGATGTATTCCGTACCGCCACCCACAGACTGCACCGACAGCAGCCTCCCTTGCCCGCGCTGTGTCAGGGAGGAAAGAATACGGTCCATCTTCCGCATGAACGCATCATAAAGCACCGGCTTCACAATGAAATCCGCGGCATCCACCTCATAACCGTTGATGGCGAACTGCGCCATGCTGGTGATGAATACGATCGCCGCTTCCCGGTCTGTCTCACGGATCCGGTGCGCCATAGAAAGACCGTCCATCCGGGGAAGCTGGATGTCCAGAAACAACAACTGGTATTTACCTGCCGAAAAAGCCGCAAGACAATCTTCCGCAGATGAAAAGACATCTGTTTCCAGCTTTAGACCTTCCCGATGAATTCCATCCAAATAAGAGAGGAGCAGGGATTGCTGTTCCCCGGAATCCTCAACGATGGCAATACGAAGCGTCATAGGCCGATCCCTCCTGCTTATCTGCTGTTATTCTACCATATCGCAGCGTAAAATGCAAGGAAAGCAGCCTGAAATGCTGAGGAACTTTTCACAAAATGACTGTTTTTTTACCTGAAATGCCATGTCGGGCAAAAAGTGCCCTCAAAACTGCGTCGGAAAACCATTGGCGCACGCAACGCAGCCAGTGGTGCAAAAACCCTTGAAAACACTTTTCTTTTTGCTATAATGGAGCCACAAACCCACGGAACCATCACGACCCAAATTGAAAAGGAGGAATCCCCATGAAGAAGACCCTGAGCATCATCCTCGTCCTGTGCCTGACCCTGACCTGCCTGTTCAGCTGCATCACTGCATCTGCTGAAGGCGCCATCTCCTCGATCGAATCCTGGGAGCTGACCAACATCGACCGCCGCGATATCGAGCAGGGCAAGCTGATCAGCACCACCAGCACCAACGTCACGCTTGCTGCCGACGGCACCTATGCCATCGCCATGGTCAGCGATACGCTCTATTCCTCTGACGGCGGCGAGACCTACGTTCCCTCCATGTATCTCACCATCTTCGCGTATGGCACGTATGAGATCGTTGAGATCGATGAGGATCTGGGCGACGTCATCATCAAGGTCCTCAGCCTTGACCGTGTCGTGCTGGCTGATTATGACTCCGCCGTGAATGGCACGGAAGAGGACTTCGCCGCGATGGCCAACCATCCCTTCGTCGGCACGGAAATCGTCCTGGGCGGCGATCACAAGGTCGCTGAAATCAGCAGCATGGGTATTTTCATGGAGGTCGCTCACTTCGTCAATCCCTATCAGTAATCCTCCGCAGGAATGATTGATCGGGCTTGAAACGTAGCCGGTCTGCTTGGTTGCGACGTGACCGCAGGCCGGCTTTCTTCATTAAAAAAAGAACGAGGTGGAAAACCATGAAAACATCTCTCTGGCGCGGCCTGTCTGCTGTCATGGCGTTTCTCCTGCTGCTCTCCATTTTCGGAGGGCAGATCGCAAACAACAACGCCGGCGGCATCAATAATTTCCTGGGTATCTCCGCAAGCCAGGTTTCTTCCTCCGGCGGACGGTTTGCGAGCAGCTATGGCGAGCTCTCAGATGAGAGCCTTGCACGGCTGATCGCCGACGAGGACGCCTTCTGCATTGAGCAGCTGGAAGAAGGCGCTGTGCTGCTGAAGAACAACGGCGTGCTTCCCTTGGATGCTTCCGTGAAAAAGGTCAGCCTTTTCGGACACGCAAGCGCCAACATCCGCTATCGCAACGCCAATGGCGGCGGTCAGGCTGATCCCGCTCGTGAAATCAACCTGAAGAAAGCCTTCACGGATGCGGGCTTTGAGGTCAATGACACCCTGTTCGATGCCTATGCGACGAGCCAGGTGACCTATGTGAAATCCGGCAATGAAACAGAAGAGACTGGTGAAGATCCGATCAGCTTCTACACTGATAAGATCAAGGACAGCTTCAGCCAGTATGCTGATGCAGCGGTCGTTGTGCTGTACCGCGCCGGCGGCGAGAGCACCGACATGTCCAAGAAGAACGCCGAAGGTATTCCCTCTCTGACGCTGCAGCCCAATGAACGGGATATGCTGGCGTTGATCCGGGATTCCGGCGCGTTCAGCAAGGTGATTGTTCTGGTCAACAGCGTCTATCCGCTGGAACTGGGCTGGCTGGATGAATACAAGGTGGACGCTTGCCTGTGGATGGGCAATCCGGGCTACTATGGCCTGCCCGGCGTGGTCAACATTCTGACCGGCAAGGCGAACCCCTCCGGCCGCCTGGTGGCCACCTACGCCACGGACTCCCTGTCCTCTGCGGCAGTGCAGAATTTCGGCGAATTCCGCTTCAAGGATGCGGACGGCGTGCCTACCTACCAGAACCGCTTTGTGGTCTATCAGGAAGGTATCTACGTTGGCTACAAATACTATGAGACCCGCTACGAGGATACCGTGCTGGGTCAGGGTAACGCAGACGGCGATGCCGGTATCTTCGCTTCTCAGGGTGGAAAGTGGAGCTACGCGGATGAGATCGTATTCCCCTTTGGCTACGGTCTGAGCTATACCACCTTTGACCAGACGCTGGACAGCGTGGACTACAACGCAGCCAATGATACCATGCGCGTCAGCGTCACTGTGAAGAATACCGGCAGTAAGGCCGGCAAGGTGCCTGTTCAGATCTACGTGCAAACCCCTTACACCGATTACGACCGGGAGCATCACGTGGAAAAGGCCGCCATTCAGCTCCTCGGCTATGGCAAGACCGGCGTGATTGAACCCGGTAAGAGCGAAACTGTCAAGCTGGAGCTGAAGCGTTACCTGATGGCCAGCTATGACACCACTGCCCATGGCGGGCAGGGCGGCTACATCCTGGACGGCGGCGATTACTATATCGCGGTGGGCGACAATGCCCATGACGCCCTGAACAATGTGCTGGCTGCCAAGGGCGCCAGCGGCATGGTGGACCAGGACGGCAATCCTGCCGCTGGCAAAGCCGCGAACGCCAAGATCTACCATCTGGATTCTCTGGATGACACGACGTATCTCAAGAGCCGTTACACCAATGTGGAGGTTCACAACCTCTTCGACTACGCAAACGCCAACTATTACTACGACGACGCGCCTGTTACTTACCTGAGTCGCGCCGACTGGCAGGGTACCTGGTCCAACGGAGAGACCCTGGCCATGAACGACAAGCTGAAGGAAGCTTTGAAAACGGGCACCTATGAGAAGGACGAAGCCGTGCCTGCTCCTGTCAAGGGCGAGGACTACGCCGTGGAAGGCACGCTGACCCTGGCCGACATGATCGGTTCTGAATACGATGATCCCCGGTGGGAGAATCTGGTCAAGCAGCTTTCCCTGTCCGATATCGGTGCGCTTACCAGCGAATTCTACGGCCAATCCCCCGTGGACAGCATTGGCAAGCCTTCGACGGTTACATCCGAAGGCTCTGAGGGCACGTCGCAGCGATACAAGTTCGGTGATGGCAATATTGCCACCGGCTACGCTTCCAATACCCTGATGGCCGCCTCCTGGAACGAGAGCGTGCAGCGCCGGTACGGCGAGTTCGTGGGCGAGGATGCGCTGTTCGCAGGCGTACACACCATCCACGGCCCTGGCGCGGATACCCATCGTACCCCTTTCTCCGGCCGTGCCGCAGAGTATTTCTCTGAGGACAGCGTGATCAGCTGGAATGTGGGCGACGTGATGAACACCGCAATGGCCGGCAAAGGACTGGTCAATAACTTCAAGCACTTCTTCCTGAACGATCAGGAGTATGACCGTCAGGGCGTGGCCACCTTTGCCAACGAGCAGGCTATCCGCGAGATCTACCTGCGCGCTTTCGAGGGCGGCGTCACCGGCAAGGGCGGCATCGGTATGATGACCTCCTACAACCGCATCGGCCCGGTCTACTGCGCGGCAGATCCGGTAGTACACTTCAAGCTGCTCCGAGAAGAGTGGGGCTATCAGGGCTACACCATGACCGACTACATTGCCGAGGGCGATTATGCGGTGACCGCCGACATGATGATGCGCGGTACCAATATCTATGGCGGCAATGACCGTTCCAAGAGCCTGCAGCGGCTGATCTCCCGCAAGAAAGACAGCGCTTTGCTGAAAGCGGCCCAGGAGAGCGCGCATCGCGTGCTGTGGACCTACACCCGTTCCTCCATGATGAACCTGATTGCGCCGGAAACTGAGACTGAAACCGCTGCGCCTGCCGCATCGTATTCCAATTTCGTTGCCTGGTGGCAGTACGTGCTCATGGGCTTGCAGGGTTTCTTCGGCCTGCTGACCCTCATTTCCCTGGCGCTGTATGTCAAAAATGCTTACTTCGTGAAGAAGCAGAAACGCTGAGGAGGTAACCAGATGAACTCGATCAAAAAAAGAGGCTCGTATCTCGTCCTCCTGGCGGTAGCTGCGGTGCTGGCCATCGTGACTGCCGTCCTCGGTATGACGCAAAAGGCGATGACCCTGAACAATAACTTCAGCCTGCCGCTGACAATCTCGCTGATCGCAGGCACTGCGCTTGCACTGATCCACCTGGTTGCCGACTGGGACTTCCTGCCCCTGCTGGCCTCCGTCTGTTTCTCTGCCGGATTCGGCATGATCATCAATGAAGGCCTTGCAGTCGTGGTGGACAAGCTGAACGACATCAGCTTCCAGGGCGGTGTATTCCCGCTGGTGGCAGCCTACATGGCCATGTCCTTTGTGGCATGCGTGTTGAGCATCGTTGCCTGCTTCCTGAAGAAAAAGGCGAATTAACGAAATAATAAAAGGCGGCCGTCGTGGGATTCCCTGCGGCGGCCGTTCAGGTTATTGGAGGATGTCATGAGAATCATCAGCATGAACACCGGCTGGCGTTATGCTCATCTGGGCCGCGGCGACTGGCGCGAGATCACCCTGCCCCATGACGCCATGCTCAGTGAAGAACGGACCGAAGACAGTGCGGGCGGCACCAATACAGGATTCTTCGCAGCCTGTGATTACGAATATGAAAAAAACTTTACCGCGCCGGAGGACGCCGCGTATCTTGCGTTCGAGGGCGTGTATCACCGGGCAGAGGTGACGCTGGACGGTCAGCCTGTACCTGCCCATCCCAACGGTTATTTTGGCTTCCGGGTGCCTGTGACTCCTGGGGAACATACAGTTAGGGTCATCGCTCACAATGCCCAGCAGCCCTCCTCACGCTGGTATTCCGGCGCGGGCATCTATCGGCCGGTAACGATGATTTGTCTGCCGGAGAAGCACATTCTCCCTGAGAGCATCGCCATCCGAACGCTGGATTACAAAGCGCGCAAGATCCGAGTGGATTTCCGCACTAACACGCCCGCCGTGGTCAGGGTGGAGATCCTGTCTGGCGGGAAACAGCTGCTGAGCCGGGAATCCACAGGTGCAATGGAAATCGAAGTACCGGAAGCGTCGCTGTGGAGCCCGGCAGCGCCCAATCTGTGTGTGTGCAGACTATCTTGCGGAGAGGATGTGCAGGAGGTACGTTTCGGCATCCGGTCCGTGGAGGTAGACGCAAAGCGTGGTTTCCGCATCAATGGCGAGCGCGTGATCTTACTGGGTGCGTGCATCCATCATGACAACGGTATGCTGGGAGCAGCTGGTCATCCCTTCGCTGAGCGGCGCAAGATCGAACTGCTGAAAAAAGCAGGGTACAATGCGATCCGCTCTGCCCATAATCCTGTCAGCAAGGCCATCCTGGACGCCTGCGACGATCTGGGCGTAATGGTGCTGGACGAGTATGTTGACATGTGGTATATCCATAAAACCCAGTTCGACTATGCTTCGCTGTTTGAGCAGCGCTGGAAGGACGACCTTCGTCTGCTGGTGGAAAAGGACGTTAACCATCCGTCGGTGGTCATGTACTCCATCGGCAATGAAGTCAGCGAAACTGCTCAGCCCAAGGGTATCGAGCTCACCGAGCAGATGGTGCGTCGCCTGCATGAGCTGGACCCGGACCGTCCTGTTACCTGCGGCATCAACATCTTCTTCAACTATTTGAGTTCCCTGGGGTTTGGCGTCTATTCGGACAAGAAGGCCGAGCAGGAAGCGGCAAACGCAGAAAAGGCAAAAGGCAAGAAAAAGAAAAAAGCCGTGGGCAGCGAGTTCATCAACAACGTGGCGGGAATGCTTGGGGCTGGCTTCATGAAGTTTGGCGCGACCCTCCATGGCAGCGACGTGAAGACCCGCGACGCCTTTGCGAAACTGGATGTGGCTGGCTACAACTACGGTGTGAACCGTTATCGGCACGATTTGAAAAAGTACCCGGATCGTGTGATCCTCGGCAGCGAGACCTTTGCCGGGGATGCGGTAACCTTCTACGATCTGGCCAAGGAAAACCCCGCTCTTATCGGTGATTTCGTTTGGACTGGTATGGACTATCTGGGTGAGGTAGGCCTGGGCGCGTGGGAATACAGCGCTTACGCTCCCACCTTTGAGCACGGTCACGGCTGGATCACTGCCGGTGCAGGCACCATCGACCTGGCAGGCACGGAAACAGGCCAGATGGCTTACACCCAGATGGCCTTTGAGCTGAGCCCCGTCCGCATTGCCGTGGAGCCGGTCTGCTTCTCCGGTGAAAAACACAGTCCCGCAGCCTGGCGCGTATCCAATGCTCTGGAGACGTGGAGCTGGGAGGGTTGCGAAGGAAGAATGGCCGCAGTAGAAGTTTATGCCCGGGGCCAGGAAGCGGAGCTACTTCTCAATGGCAGGAACGTCGGCCGCAAAGTGATCCCTCGCAACGGAGTCACGAAGTTCCGCGTTCCGTATGAGCCCGGCGAACTCACCGCCATCATCCGCGATGCAGCGGGTAAGGAAACTGCCCGTACCTCCCTCCGCAGCGCCGGGAGGGAGACGAAGCTCTCCCTTGTACCCGAAGTGGATTCGATCCATCCCGATCAGCTGCTGTACGTGCGTCTGCGTTATACGGATGGTCAGGGCATGGTAAAGCCTGGCTTGCGTGGCGAAATCCGCGTTAGTGTTGCCGGTGGACAGCTGCTTGCCTTGGGCAACGCCTGCTCCTACAATGAGCGCGGTTACTTCACCGATACAACAGACACCTACTACGGCGAAGCTTTGGCCATTATTCGCCCGGAGGGAGATGTGACGCTGAACGCGCAATCGCCCTTCGGTGAAACCAGCCTGACGGTACCGAATGTGGGAAAATAAGAATCTGAAGAACCACGCAATGAGGCAGAAGCGTATGCCCCAACTGTGCGCGTAATTCTCCACAAAATAAATAAAACCATACCGCATGCTGCATACAAGAACTGAATAAAGTCAAGCATATGCATAAAGCCCAGCAGTGATGCTGGGTTTTATGCATGGAATAAGATGCACGGTCGGTGTTGGCTACCCAGCGGATATTCGATGAATTATTCACCAAAGTGCTACCCACTTCACTTATACAATTATACAATCTGATAACTTGGTGTCTATGAGGAGAGGCGGATTTTGGCGCGGTAGCTTCGCAGTGGGGCTACTCTCATAGCAGTGAGCTCCCTCTGCACAACAATGCTTTACCCTCGTTCCTCCGCCCGAACATCAGCATGCTCTTTGACAACTGCACGTTTTGTTTCCCTGTGTGAATGTCAACGAATATTTGAGCCAAGTGGGAACCAATATTTGAGCCACTAAT
>ERZ825896.255-NODE-255-length-73975-cov-27.257400_pt1 | contig 73975 bp, 61 predicted proteins | sample MGYA00519858_ERZ825896 | MGnify/ENA primary metagenome ERZ825896 (study PRJEB31778, sample SAMEA3449214) | human gut metagenome | biome: human gut; feature: human-associated habitat; material: faeces | place: United Kingdom | collected 2010/2012 ... | reverse complement strand
TTCCACTCTTTCTTTTTTGCCTGATACTGCTTTTTCCCATCTCTGGTAATCCGGTAATACTTCCTCATCTTTCCGCCGGTCTCCTGCTCATATACGGTAAGCCATCCCTTTTCTTCCATAGAATGCAGTAGCGGATATAAGGTTCCCGCTTTTAGTTCAAATACATTGTTTGACTTTCCTTTCAACGTATCGATCATCTCATATCCATACATATCCTTCTCTTCCAGAAGGCTTAAGATCAAAAGAGTCGTACTCCCTGATATCAGACTTTTATCAACTGCCATTTCTTTCTCCCTCCTTATATCGATTATCTATATACTTTGTACCTTCATATTATATCGATAATCTATATATGTCAACTGTTTTGCTGAAATTTATCTCTTCTTCAGAAGTTTTTAAGATATTTCAGGATTTCTTTATCTGCCCGTCACATTCTTTCCATAATTTCCCATTATACTAAATGCATAAAGTTAAGGGACGCCGGTAATCCTATATGATATAAACTCTGTAAGATTATCAGGATGTCCGCCTAAAAAATCAGGCATATGTCTTTGACCTATACCTTTTATATATATCTTCTCTCTACTCTGCCGATACAGTTTTGTATCGGCTCTTTTTTCAGCTTATGAATTTTCAGCTTTCCGACACAGATATTCCTCATTTTCTCCTTAAGCTAAAAATTTAGCCGAAAAATTTTATTTTTTTCAAAAAAACACTTGTCAAAATCATATAGTTATGCTATTATAATTTTCGGTCACTGTTATAAAACAGTTCACCAAAATAGTTTTGGCTCCGTGGTCAAGCGGTTAAGACATCGCCCTTTCACGGCGGTAACACGGGTTCGATTCCCGTCGGAGTCACTACCGGAAATTTATATTTCAGGTTGACATATTCCTAGTATATTGATAATATACTATATATGGCGCGATCGCCAAGTGGTAAGGCCCCGGTCTGCAACACCGTTATCGCCGGTTCAAATCCGGCTCGCGCCTCTATACGAGAACTTACTTTTAAGGTAAGTTCTTTTTTTTACATAAAAGTAGTTTAGTCAGTAAGAAAGTAACTAAGCAGATGTAAATTTAATACAGAAATACATTTATTCAAGTAAAATAGAAGATAAAATAATAGGAAATATTAAACACAAATTTTACAATGGTGATAATTAGATTATAAGGAGTAGGCTGTTTTTTTGGGTTTACCATTGTGTAAAAATGTGGTATACTAGCTCTAGGTGAACTTGAGAAACGACTATTATAATAAGAGTATTTCAATATTATAATGAGCTTTATTTGATATTATAATAAGCCTTATTTAGTATTATAGTGAGCTACATTTAGTATTATAATGAGTTCATTTAATATTGGGATAATTCTGATTTAATAGATTGGTTGATGATTATATGTGAGAATATTAAAGATATAGAAAGGATATATTTACTTATGATGCAAGCGTTGGATGTGAAACACATCAATCCGTTTTTACAGTCAGCAATAAGCGTTATTGAGATGACAACACAGACAAAGTTGTCTGTAGGCAAACCAACAATAGCAAGACTTGAATTTCCTGATGATACTTTTATATTACAGGTAGGTGTTACTGGGGTTTTAAAGGGGCAGGTGCTTTTGGTAATGTCGGATAGTAATGCTAAACAAATGGCTAGTAAAATGATGATGGGTATGCCAGTAGAAACACTTGATGAAATGGCTTGTTCAGCATTGGGTGAATTAAGTAATATGATAATGGGAAATGCAGCTACAGTTTTTTCAACTCAGGGAATATTAATGGATATTACACCTCCAATATCATTACATGGAAAAAACTTAAAGCTGCAGATAGACATACAAGCATTGAAGATTCCTATGATGGATGGAGCTAATGAGATAATATCATTATATTTATGTGTAACAAAGGAATAGAAATATGATTCAATTTGAAGTAGGAGATATTGTCAGACTTAAAAAGAAGCATCCTTGTGGCAGCTTTGAGTGGGAAGTATTAAGAGTGGGTGCTGACTTTAGGCTTAAATGTTTAGGGTGTGGACATCAGGTAATGATTTCCAGAGCCATTGTTGAGAAGAATTTAAAAGAGCATAAAAAGGGTGGACAGGCTTAAAGGGATGATATTATTAATGAATTATTAACGATTATTAACGAATGTGGAAAGGATTGTAAAATATACTTGCAATCCTTTTTAGTTTATGCTAGAATAAATATTCGTGATATATTATTCCTTGCTCATAGACTGATACTATGGGCCAGAGACCAAAAGGAGGTAAACTAAATGAACAAGTACGAATTAGCAGTAATCGTTAATGGAACTCTTGAAGAAGAGGAAAGAGTTGCTACTATCGAAAAGGTAAAAGAATATATTACAAGATTCGGTGGTACAGTAACAAATGTTGACGACTGGGGCAAGAAGAGATTGGCTTACGAAATTCAGAAGAGTAAAGAAGCTTACTATTACTTCATCCAGTTTGAATCTGACGCTAATTGTCCAAACGAAGTTGAAGCAAATGTTCGTTTAATGGAAAATGTTGTTAGATATTTATGCGTTAAGAAAGAAGCTTAAGTCGGCTTACACCTGTTAGAAAAGAGGTAAATTATGAACAAAGTTATACTAATGGGAAGACTGACAAGAGATCCGGAAGTAAGATATTCTCAAAGCGGTGATGCGTCATTAGCTATTGCTAGATTTTCCTTAGCAGTAGATAGAAGATTTAAAAGAGATGGAGAGGCAACAGCTGATTTTATCTCATGTGTTGCATTTGGCAGACAGGCAGAATTCGTTGAAAGATATTTACATCAGGGTACAAAGATTGTAGCAGAAGGAAGAATACAGACCGGAAGCTACACAAACAAGGACGGACAAAAGGTATACACTACAGATGTTGTGTGTGAAAATCTTGAGTTCGCTGAAAGTAAAAATAGCGCAGGTACAGACGGAGGCTTTACATCTAGACCAGAGCCGATTAATGCTGCTGGTGACGGATTTATGAATATTCCAGATGGTGTAGAGGACGAAGGCTTACCATTCAACTAAAAATATAGGAGGTAGTAGTAATGCCAGAAAATAGACCAGTTAAAGGCGATAAAGAAGTTTCTATGAAGAGAAGACCAATCCGTAGAAGAAAAAAGGTTTGTGTATTCTGTGGAGATAAGAACGCTGAAATCGATTACAAAGATGTTAATAAATTAAAAAGATATGTATCTGAAAGAGGTAAAATTCTTCCTAGAAGAATTACAGGAAACTGTGCTAAACATCAGAGAGCTCTTACAGTTGCTGTAAAGAGAGCAAGACATATCGCTTTAATGCCTTATACATTAGATTAATTACTGAACCAGTAGATGAAAGAGTCTACTGGTTTTTTATTTGACAAAGGTGTATAAGTTTCATATAATTAGATTAATATTATTAATTTACATCAGATAGCTAGATTTATATAACTTCAAAGTAAGGTGAGATTAATGGGAAAAGGCAATCGAGGTGCAAGCACTAATGTTTTATATATCATTAGTGATTCTTTATTTGGTGTTATTTCATTTATAATAGCAGCAATAGGAACAGGTGTGTTTTTTAAAGGTGATGAGGTAAAATATTTTATTGTGGCTCTAATTTTTATGTTAGTTTATCTTTTATCTAATAAAGAAGCGAGAATATATAATATCACCACTTTTTTTTATATAGACAGAGTTCTGAAAAAGATTACAAAGTCAATACTGATTGCTACATTCGTTACAGCAATGTTATTATTCTATGTTGGGAATAGTAATATTGATGTTTATTTTTATATACTTTTCTTAGGGTTAACCTATGTGGCAATGATAATTAGTGCAACTATAGTCAGATGTATGGCAAAGGCTGGAAATATATTTGCACCTAGAACTATTATGATAGGCGGATATGAGCATTATGAGAAATTTAATACATATCTGGGAAAAAGTAATACAGAGGTAGATATTATTGGTTATGTTTCAGTAAAACCAGAGGATAAAGGAAAGAAGGAGTATATTGGCTCTATTGATGAACTAGAGGAAATTATTAAGGAATATAACATAGACCAGGTATATTTAATGCACAGAAAAAGTGTGCCATTAGATACAGTTCAGAAATATATCAGTTTATGTATGGAAATGGGTGTTACTATGCGTATAATTATGGATTCCTACAGGGCTGGTGGTGCACAGTCCTATGTCAGCAGTGTTGGTACATATCCAGTGGTTACTTATCATACAGTATCACTAAATACCTCTGATAAGGTAATTAAAAGAGTAATAGACATATTTGGAAGTCTTGTAGGCATAATTCTTTCATCACCTATTATGCTGATAACTGCTATTGCTATAAAAATAGATACAAAAGGACCTGTTATTTTTAAACAGGAAAGAGTGGGAACAAACGGAAGACATTTTAATATATACAAGTTTAGAAGTATGTGTGACAATGCAGATAATATGAAGGAGGAGTTAATGAAGGAGAATGAAATGGATAGCGAGCTGATGTTTAAAATCCATAATGATCCTAGAGTTACCCGTGTAGGAAAGTTTATTAGAAAGACAAGTATTGATGAGTTACCACAGTTTTTCAATGTTTTAAAGGGAGATATGAGCCTTGTTGGAACAAGACCACCTACGGTAGATGAGGTTGACAAATATCAAAGAAATCATTGGAGAAGAATTAGTATTAAGCCAGGAATTACTGGTATGTGGCAGGTTAGTGGCAGAAGCAGCATAAAGGATTTTACAGATATTGTTAATTTAGATATTGAATATATTGATAAATGGAGTGTTTTTTTAGATTTTAAGATTATGATAAAAACAGTATTACAGATATTTACCAGAAAAGGGGCATACTAATGAAAAAAAATAAAAAAGAAAAGGTATGCTTTCTTGCATCTTCTGGAGGACATTTAGAGGAAATATCCAGATTAGTTGAAATAGAAGAAAAATATGATAACTTTCTTGTAACAGAAAAGGGGAAATTTGAAGAATTACATTTTGGAAAAAAGGTAATTTATGTATATCAGATAAATAGAAAGGAAATATTGTTTCCATTTAAATTTATTGGTCTTATACTTAAAGCCTTTAAAATTTTACTAAAGGAAAAGCCTACTGTGTTGATTTCTACAGGAGCATTGGCTACAGTACCCTTTTGTATTGTTGGCAAATTATTGGGAAAGAGAATTGTCTATATAGAGTCCTTTGCAAGAGTAGATACGCCATCTCTTACTGGTAAAATAATATATAAATTAAAGTTAGCAAATTTATTTGTAGTTCAATGGGAAGATATGTTAAAATACTTTCCGGAGGCTATAGTTGGTGGTAGAATTTTTTAATGGAAGGTAGAGGCAGAATTTATGATATTTATTGTATTGGGAACACAAAAATTTCAGCTTAACCGATTGCTGAAGCTTATAGATGATTATATTTCTAGAGATATTATTAAGGAGAAAGTATTTGCTCAAATAGGAAATTCTACATATGAGCCTGAAAACTATCAATATGTTAGGTTTATGAGTAAGGAAGAGTTTGATGCTACAGTTAAAAAGTCAGATTTATTAATTACTCATAGTGGTGTTGGCAGTATTATTACTGCGCTTAAAGCAGATAAAGCGGTTGTGGTATATCCTAGATTGAAAAAATACAAAGAGCATGTAGATGACCATCAATTAGATATAGCAAGGGCATTTGAAAAGAAAAATTATCTTGTATGCTGTTATGAAAATGATGAATTGTCAGATAAGCTTGAGCTTGCTAGGAAAACTACCTTTAATAAATATGTGTCCCAAAGGGAAAATGTGGTAGAATTAATCTTAGGCTACATAGAAAATGAACAGATAGAAAAATAATATAGATTTTGCTATTATACAGCTGCTAACATATGTGATTTAAAGCATTTATGATGGAGATGGAGAAGGTTTATGTTACTGAATAGTTTTAAAATTTTGAAAGACAGACAAAAGAGATTTGCTTGGCAAAACAGGAGAAAATCGCAGCAGGAAAAAATAAGTGTTATCGTTCCTGTTTATAATGAAAAGGCTCATATTGCAGAGTGTATTGATAGTATAAGAAAACAGAACTATACAAATTTTGAAGTTATTATAGTAGACGATGGCTCTACAGACGGTACCTTAGGCATTTGTGAGGAAATATCAAAAAGAGATGCAAGAATAGCCTTATTGGCTCACGATAAAAATATGGGAATACCTGATGCCAGAAATACAGGTTTGGCAGCAGCTACAGGCGAGTATATAATGTTTGTAAATGGGGATGATATGTTAGAGAAGAATACACTTGATATAATGAAGCGTGCCTGTGATGTAAACAAATCAGATATTTGTGTTTGTGATATTGCATATTTGTATGACGGAAATGTAAGAAAGAAAAGTAAATATGCCAATGGAGAAACTGAAGTTATTACAGGCAAAGAGTTTGATATGTGTTACTTTTTATATCCAGACACAGTAGTAGAAAATATATCTGTATGGAACAAATTATTTAGCTCGGCATTATTTTCAGATGTACAATTCACTAACAATAAAAAATATTGTGATGAAGCCACAGTTTTTAAATTAACTAATATTTCTCCGAAGGTTTCATATATACATGAGGCATTGTATGTTTCCAGAGTAAAGCTAAAGGGTGCGGCTGCTGGAGAATTTACAAATGACAGATATGATATTTTTGATGCTTTTATGGACAGATTAAAGTTCTATGAAGAGGAAAGTCAGTATGACATGATGTGGTATACATTGAAAAAATGTATGTATTGGCTTTATGATTTTAAAAATAAAGCAAAAATTCATGGCTGCTATGATAAAAAATATACTGTTAAATACTCAAAGAAAATGAGCGAGTTTTACAAAAATAATAAAACCAAGTTTGAAATTACCTCAAGGGATAGAAAACAGATTGCATTGTTTATGATTTCGTTTTCTATATATTGTAAAATTAAGGATTTACAAGGTTGAGGATTTACAATATTGGACAAGTGTATTATAATTTACCCGTAGTGGGTATTAAAATGTAAACGGTTTATGGTTATTACCCCTAACTAGAAAGTCATAAAATTGATTTTCATAATTAACAAACATTATTAGGAGGATTAATTGATGCAAATATCAAAAGATATGCTAATAGGCGAGTTGATTCAGATAGACCAGGGCATAATTGCTATTTTATTAGGTGCAGGTATGCACTGTATAGGTTGTCCATCAGCACAGGGCGAATCTTTAGAAGAAGCTTGTATGGTTCATGGATTAGATGCTAACGAAATAGAATCAGCTATTAATGAATATTTGGCTACAAAATAATAAGTAAAATAAAAGGTTTATGCAAACAGCATTGTCTGCATAAACCTCTATTTTTTTGTTTCAAACTTTACTTGCTTGCAAAGTCTGGAACTTATTATTTTTTAAACTATGCTCTGATAGTTGCTAATTTTTGTAAAGCCTTTTTTGGAATAATCCTTGTAAAATGCTCCTTATAGAAAGCTTCATTTGCAGGAGTTGAAGGCTCTGCAAAGCCATACTCAAGGATAATATTGCATATTTTGTTGAAATCTATAATAGTGTGTGTACTCTTATTTACAACAAGGAAGTAACGATTATCATTTGGGGCTTTGTACAGGGAATTTGCTCCATTGTAGATGCCCTTTAAAACAAATGAAACCTCGATAATAGGGTCTAGGCTATCAAAGGAGAATATTTTAATAATGTTTTTGCTGCCAGTAGTGGTTGAAACATTATCTTTTGATTTCTGATTTTCTTCATTTCTAGCGGCTGCCGTCGATAAGGTCTGAGCAAGAGGAATAAAGGAATCCTCGCCCTTTTCAAGAGCCTCTTTGATTTCGTCCTTAACCTGACCTAACATATCTAAAATACCACCAGGTGATGGAAGCTTAGACTGGTCGTCGATTTCTTCTATATCATCAACGGCTGGTGCAAATTTTGAAAAGCGTGTATCAAGCTCTTCTGGATCTTCTACTTTTGTTATAAGTAAAACAATGCAATCACCTGAAACTGGTATAGCCTCAATCATAAGTGGAATATCTTCTGCCTCAAAGCCTAATTCACAGGATGCCTGTTGCATCATATCACGAAATAGACTTTTTGCTTTTTCACTGCCATAGGCTAACTCACTCAGCTTAATCTGTCTAGATGCTAAATCTGATTTATTTAAAGTACACTTTATTTGATTATCATTAATTTTCTCAATTTTCATAAAACGCACCTCATTTCTAACGAGAATATAATATATAAATACATTCAAAAAAGGATATAAACCCATAGACTATTACATATATAGTATAACCTATAATTAAATTGTATGTAAAGAATAATATATATAAAAATTGTTAAAAAACTATGAATTTTAAATTAAATAATAGCAAAAGGAAATTTATAAATAATGTCGATAAAAGTATTTGCAACAGTTATTAAATAAAATATAATGAGAGAGAAAAAATTTAGAATTTAATATGTTATAACAAAGGCAAATCTGTAGTGATGCAGGGACGCAAAACTAGGAGTCTTAGATAGTGGTAGAATACAATGTAAGATAGTTCGGTTGCAGATGATACAAAATCATGTGCGATCTTTTTTGTAAAGGTTAATTAAATAACCAAATATAGAAAGCACATTAAATGTTTTATATATAAGTATGTAGGACATAAATAAAGGAAAATATAATAAAAATATACAAATATTAAGAGTAAATTTAAAAAATATATTGCAAAATCACTAAAAGGGTAGTATATTATTCGTGAGGAAACATTTATCTGGAGTTGAAAGGAGGAAGTATTTTAGAGGAAAAAGAAGAGTAATATTCAAAAGGTATCAAATTATTTCTATTGTTTTTTCAGAGATAAGTCTATAGGTTTAAGATTCTATTAAGAGTATTTCACAAAAATTTAAAAATTATACTTTATGCGTTGATATTGGCAGGAGGTGTCAGTTGAAAGAGTAGAAAAAATATTTATCCAATTAAAAATTATTAAAATAATACAAAAAATAATACAAAAAATATAGAGATAAATGGGAACTCATTATTTCTTTGTGCGCTTATTGCAAAAGAAAATAGAAAATTACACATAATAAGATTAAGTGTAAATATCTAAGTGGTAGGGATAGTGTGGTAGATGAGAAAAATAGTTTATCCATCATATGAAAAAATTAGCAATGTTTTAGAAAGTGATGTAGATATGTAAAGGATAGATAGTTTGTTTAATCTATATACATAAATAGCTGCATAGGGTGTTATCTAAAGGTAAAGACAGATACGGTTATGTAACCGTATTTAAAAAATTCTATGAAATAAAAGTATCAGCTTAGAATTTTTTTAAAAATTATATGAACAGGTGATTAGCATTTTGGTGGAACAATATATCACAAAGGCATAATTACTACCTGTAACTTGTAAACCAGTATTATAGAAAGAAAGTGGTGAAGAAAAAGGAATACATAGAAATATAAGGAATTAAGATTGCACTGATGAGCATAATCATAGGGAATTAATAGTAAAATAGGTTTCTCACAAATGCTACTGTTAATTAGGGACGGTCGGGACAATTTAGTGGCGACAAACCTTAGTGCGTTGCCACTAAAATTAAATAATGACGAGATATGGTTAATATGATATAATTAAGTGATGATGTTGCGTAAAACCTGATGTATTGGAGGTACATAAGAATGAAAGTAAAAGCAAAAAAAATAGTTGCTTTATTATTTACAACCGTATTAGCACTAACTGTATGTGTAGGCTGTGGTAAGGGCACAGGCGAAAACAATGCTTATATGGATTTAAAGCAATACTTTAATATTGAAAGTGTAACTGGCTATGATGTATGTGCCATAGTAATAGACAATAATATTGTCAATCAGGGAATTATTGACAGCAATAAAAAAATATATATTCCATATAATGTAGTAAGAAGTAACATTAATAAAAAATTCTATGTGGATAAAAATGAGAAATTACTTATTTATACCACACCAGATAAAAATATAGACAGTAAAATTGGTACTGCTGAGTATACACAGGATGGTGTTTCAAACAAGTTTGATACAAGCACTTCTTTGATGGTAGGGGAGAAAGTGTATATTTCTCTTGAATATTGTATGTTTATGCAAAATAATGTTTCATACAAGTTTATAGAAAATCCAAATAGATTAGTTATAAATACAATACTTAACAATACGAAAATAAATGTAAAGGCTGATAGTAAGGTCAGATATGAGGCTGACCCTATGTCTGAAATTTTAATAGATGTAAAAAAAGGAGATGAATTATATTTAGTTGAGGAGGTTGGAGAGTATACAAAGGTAGCAAACGAAACAGGTATAGTGGGATACATAAAAAAGACAGATTTGGAGGATGAAAAGAAAACAGCCAGCGTTGGTGAACTTAACTATGAACCGATGGTATATGACCATACACTTATGGAAGGTAAGGTGTGCTTAGGCTGGCATCAGGTGGGCAGCACCAATGACAACGGTAATTTAAATGATTTAGTATCAGAAACTAAGGGCTTAAATGTTGTATCACCTACCTGGTATCAGTTAAATGATGCACAGGGAGGCTTCTCCTCATTTTCCTCAAGCCATTATGTAGAAATAGCCCATATGATGAATATAAAGGTGTGGGGACTTATTAGTGATTTTGCTTATGATGAGGAAAATGAATGTTACTTCGTAAATGAAGTTTTACCATATACCTCTGCCAGAAGAAATTTGATTTCGGCATTAGTAGCAGAGGCTGCGGCTACCGGCTTAGATGGTATAAATGTTGATTTTGAAAAGATTTCTTCAGAAAATGGAGAGGCTTATGTACAGTTTATTAGAGAATTATCGATAGAATGCAGGGATAGAAATTTAGTATTGTCAGTAGATATGTATGTACCAATCGCAAGTAATATGTACTATGACAGAACTTCAGTAGGTGAGGCAGCAGACTATGTCATTGTAATGAGCTATGATGAACATTGGGCAGGGTGTAAGGAGGCTGGCTCGGTTGCTTCCATTGGCTTTGTAACTGACGGAATTACAAATACAATAACAGAGGTAGAGTCACAAAGAGTGATAAATGCAATACCTTTTTATGCTAGAGTATGGAAGGAAATTCCAGAGGAGTTAGCTGAGGCTGATGCAGAAATCATAGAGGACAGTGTGTTTGGCAATTATGCCTTAGAAAGCTATGCTGTAGGAATGGGGACTGCAAAGAAAACTCTTACAGACCACAATGCAAACATAACCTGGCTTGAGGATTTAGGACAATATTATGGAGAATATGTAGATGGTGGTATTACATATCGTATTTGGCTTGAGGATCAGGAATCTATAAGAAAGAAGCTGGAGGTTATGTCAGAATATAACCTGGGAGGAGTTGCCTGCTGGAAGCTTGGTTTAGAAATTAATGATGTATGGAATACTATAAACGAATATGTAAATAGTAATTCTTAATAATAGGTATTTTTACACATATTTACACATATCAATATAAAAAAAGGTTATTGATATGCAGGTAGTGAAAAAGTTGAAACAATTTGCTGCAAATAAGAAAAACATATTAAAGGTAAATATGTGTATTATTTTGTTTGCAGCAATGTATGTATTAGGCGGGAGTATAGGAGATTTACAGGTTAGTGGCATAACAGAGGATTGCTTTGTTGTTGCCATAGATCCGGGACATGGTGGGAATGACCCGGGCAAAACAGTTGGTGATATATACGAAAAGGATATTAACTTAAAGATTGCTGTGAAATTAAAGGAGGAGCTGGAAAAAAAGGGTATACAGGTAGTAATTACAAGAAATACAGATACAGGTCTGTATAGCGAAACAGATACAAATAAAAAAATTGCGGATATGAAAAATAGGTGCAGGACAATAAATGAAAGTAATGCTAATATTTTAGTTAGTATACATCAAAACAGCTACTCATCGCAAGAAGTAAAGGGTGCACAGGTATTTTTCTATGAAAATTCAAAAGAGGGAGAAAAACTGGCAGGAATACTGCAGTCTGTTATTAAGGAAAAAATAGATAATGAAAATACCAGACAGCATAAGGCAAATGATAGTTATTACATATTATTAAATGTTGAAATGCCAGCAGTAATTGTGGAATGTGGATTTTTAACAAATCCAGATGAGTGCAAAAAGTTATTAGATGAAAATTATCAAAAGGAAATGGCACAGGCAATAACGGCAGGAATTGTTGAATATATGAATAAGAGTGAAGGTAAGGCATCAGCCAACTAACAATATACATCTTTAAAAAAGGTAACAAATGTGGTAGAATACAATGTATGTCTGTTGATTCAGAAATTATTGTACACAAGATTGCAAGTTCGTTATGACTTATATATGGAGATAATATGAACACCAAATTTAAATTTAAAGGAAAAATAATTACACACCTGCTGTTTCCTATACTTATAGGAGTGGCTATGATGATTTCAGGCATAAGCATTTATTTTACTGATGCTACCTATGGCATAATCATAATAACTGCATCAGTGCTGCTTATTGCGTTATGCTTAGTTATGTACTTTGTAAACAAACCATTAGTTATGCGTGATTTGGTAAGCTTTGCTATGGATTATGCCCAGATACAAAAGGAGCTTTTGCATGATTTGGCACTACCATACGGATTATGTGACCCAGAGGGTGCTATTTTGTGGAGCAACAAGGAATTAAAAAATATAGTTGGCGAGGATATTATTAAAAGCAAGAAAATAAGCGATATATTTAAGGAGGTTACAAGGGATATTGTTGCAATGAAAGATGAAAACCTCAAGGTTGTGACAATTAAGCATAATGGTAAAACTTACGAAATGGAATGTAGAAAGATTGATGTCCAAAATGCCTTTAGTACAACTAAGGTAATTGACATTGATAAAAAAGAAGAGTATCTTATCGTATTCTATTTATTTGATATTACAGATGTTACTGAGCTTAAAAAGCAAAATGAAGAACAAAAGATGGTTGCCGGTCTTATTTATATCGACAATTATGAAGAAGCGCTTGAAAGCGTAGAGGATGTTAAAAGGTCGTTATTAGCAGCATTAATTGAAAGAAAGATTAACCAGTTTGCAGCTAATATAGATGGTGTTGTTAAGAAAATAGAAAAGGACAAGTATTTTATTGCTTTTATGTGCAAATACTTAGACGGACTTAGAGCATCAAAGTTTTCTATTATTGACGAGGTTAAAAATGTAAATATTGGAAATGAGATGGATGTAACCATTAGTATTGGCTTAGGTGTACATGGGGAAACATATGTACAAAATTGTGAATATTCCAGAATTGCTATGGATTTGGCACTTGGCAGAGGTGGTGACCAGGCAGTTGTTAAGGATAATGATTCTATTTATTATTATGGTGGAAAGTCAAAGCAGGTAGAGAAAAATACCAGAGTAAAGGCAAGAGTAAAGGCACACGCCTTACGAGAATTATTAGAAAACAAGGACAATGTAATTATTATGGGACATCAGATAGGAGATATTGACTCCTTTGGCTCTGCACTTGGATTATATCGAGCAATGAAGCAAATGGGAAAGAAGTCACACATTGTTTTAAATGAAATTACTTCAGCATTGCGCCCAATGGTGGATAGAGTTAAAAATAGTGGAGATTATGAAGAGGATTTAATCTTAAATAGTAATGAAGCCTTAGATATAGCTGATGATAGTACAATAGTTATAGTTGTAGATGTAAATAGAGTTAGTTATACAGAGTGTCCGGAATTATTGCAAAAATGCAAGTCTATAGTAGTGCTTGATCATCATAGACAGACTACAGAAGGTATAGAAAATGCACTATTATCTTATGTTGAGCCATATGCTTCCTCTACCTGTGAAATGGTTGCAGAAATATTACAGTATATTCAGGACGGAATTAGGCTCAAACAAATTGAGGCAGATGCAATGTATGGCGGGATTATGATTGATACAAATAACTTCTCACAAAAGACAGGTGTCAGAACCTTTGAGGCAGCAGCATACCTTAGAAGAAGTGGTGCAGATGTAACAAGAGTCAGATTAATGTTTAGAAATAATGTTGAACAGTTTAAAACCAGAGCCGTAGCAATTTCAAGAGCAGAAATCTTTGATGAAAAGTTTATAATATCAGATTGTCCGTCAGAGGGTGTGGAAAGTCCAACTATTGTTTGTGCACAGGCGGCTAATGAATTATTAAATATTAATGGAATAGAGGCTTCCTTTGTACTTACAAAGTATAATGACAAAATATATGTAAGTGCAAGAAGTATTTCAAATGTAAATGTACAGCTGATTATGGAAAAGATTGGTGGTGGTGGACACCAAAGTATTGCAGGTGCCCAGTTAGAGGGATACGATATTGACGAAGCAAAGAATTTAGTAATAACTGTGGTTAAAAAAATGCTTGAAGAAGGAGAACTATAATGGAAGTTATTTTATTAGAAGATGTTAAATCACTTGGTAAAAAGGGAGAAATTGTTAAAATTAATGACGGTTATGCCAGAAATTTTGTTTTGCCTAAAAAGCTAGGCTTAGAAGCTACCAGCAAAAATTTAAATGATTTAAAACTTCAGAAGGCAAATGAAGAAAAATTAGCACAGGAAAGATATGAAAATGCAAAGGTGCTTGCAAAGAAAATAGAGGAAAGACCTGTAGTTGTTTCTATTAAGGCAGGAAAAGACGGAAGAGCCTTTGGCTCTGTTTCTACAAAGGAAATTGCAGAGGCAGTTAAAAGTCAGCTTGGATTTGAAATTGATAAGAAGAAAATGGTATTGGACGAACCAATTAAAACAGTTGGAACGCATATTATAAAGGTTAAGGTGCATAAGGATGTAAATGCAAGCTTAACTGTAAAAGTGACTGAAGGATAATAGGTGAACTTATGGACGAAGGCTTGATTAAAAAAATCCAGCCACATAGTGTGGAAGCAGAAAAATCAGTAATAGGCTCTATGATTATGGATAATGATGCAGTTGTAATTGCATCAGAAAAGCTTATAGCAGATGATTTTTACGGAAAGCAGTATGGCACATTGTTTGAAGCTATGGTGGAATTAAATAAACAGGGAAATCCTGTGGATTTAATCACTCTGCAAAACAAGCTTAAGGAAATGGATGTGCCACCAGAGCTTAGTAGTGTTGATTTTCTTAGAGATATAATGTCACAGGTTTTTACATCAGCTAATGTAAAGCATTATGCAGAAATAGTTAAAGAAAAGGCTATGCTTAGAAGACTTATAAAAACTACAGAGGACATTTCTAATAGATGCTATTTAGGTAAGGATTCTTTAGAAGCAATAATGAATTCTACAGAAAAGCAAATATTTAATCTTATGCAATCTCAAGGTGGTGGAGAATTTGTACCAATTAGGCAGGTGGTCATAAATTCACTAGAAAAAATCGAAGCAGCTTCAAAGCAATCTGGTCAGGTAACAGGTATTCCTACGGGCTTTATAGATTTAGATTATCAGACCTCTGGTATGCAGCCTTCAGATTTAGTTTTAATAGCGGCAAGACCATCAATGGGTAAAACAGCCTTTGTACTTAATCTTGCTGAATATATGGCATTTAAAAAGGATTATACAGTAGCTATTTTTAGTCTGGAAATGAGTAAGGAGCAGCTGGTAAACCGTATGCTGTCTATGGAATCCAGAGTAAGCTCTCAAAAGCTTAGAACTGGTAAATTAGAGGATGACGAGTGGGAAAAGCTTATTGAAAGCGCCCAGATAATAGGTAATTCAAATCTGATTATTGATGATACACCGTCTATTTCTATTAGTGAGCTTCGCTCTAAGTGCAGAAAGTATAAAATGGAACACAATTTAAGTGTTGTAATCATTGATTACTTACAGCTCATGAGTGCAGGAGATAAAGCCCCAGATAGCCGTCAGCAGCAGATTTCAGACATATCCCGTTCCTTAAAGGCGTTAGCCAGAGAACTGTCGGTGCCTGTGCTTGCGTTATCACAGCTTTCCCGAGCAGTTGAACAGCGACCGGACCATAGACCTATGCTGTCAGACCTTCGTGAATCAGGAGCTATAGAGCAGGATGCCGATGTGGTAATGTTCTTATATAGAGATGATTATTATAATAAAGATACAGACAGGCCGAATGTAGCAGAGGTAATTATTGCAAAACAGAGAAACGGTCCTGTTGGAACAATAGAGCTGGCTTGGAAGGCAGAGCTTACAAAGTTTCTTAATCTGGACCATAGAAGAAATATGTAATATTTATAGTGCTGGTAATAGGAACAGTTGTAGTAATATTGTAATAATAAAAACAATCAAATATGTATAAAAATTCAATGACTATTGAATTAAATATATATATAAAATTTGATTAAACACAGGAAAAAGTAAAATAAGTTAGTGCTGCCTAACAAAAGTTAGAAAGCATAAACATACAAAAAAGCTTGTAATATCTTAATATGTGTATTAAAATATAACCAACAAAGGTCAAGGGACCAAACAAGGAGGTAATATTTATGGCACATAAGATTTCTGAAGAATGTGTAATGTGTGGTGCTTGTGAAGCAGCTTGTCCAGTTGGAGCTATTACAGCGGGTGATGGACAGTATGTAATTGACGAAGCTACTTGTATCGATTGCGGTTCATGTGCAGCTACTTGTCCTACAGGCGCAGCAGCAGCTAACTAATTCAAACAAACATAGCTGGTATAAGATTTTTGCTTATGAGTAAAGGTTGTTATACTAGAAGAATATAAAAAGCTATCTTAATTGATAGCTTTTTTTCTTATAAAAAAATGGTGGCGGTTGTTCTTGGACTTTTTCTGACAGTTTCGGATAGCCTCATCAAGCTTTTTAAAATGCTCCTCCTCACGCTCCTCCTTTAATCTAAGAAGATAATCCATTTCCTTTATAACAGAGGTGCTAACATTTGAAGAAACCGACTCGCTAAGCCTTTCATTGTTATCAATAATAGCCTTAGTTACAATATTACCTATAATTTCTTGAAATTGTTCCATTTTGCTTTCGGCTGTTGGATATGTAGGGGCTTCCTTGTGAACAATATAAGGGACAGAATTGTCCTCAGCAAGAAAGTCAATAGTGGTAGGGTCTTTGCCTGCAATTATTTCGGGCAGTACCATTTTTATAGCACGAAGGAGAAAACCCCTATCCTTAAGACATTTTATAGCACGAAACAAATTAATGTGATAATCTGTATAATACCGGTGTCCCATTTCGTTTCTAGGAACTTCAATATTCAATTCCTCCTCCCAGTATCTAAGCACATGAGATTCTACCTCAACCATCCTCGACGCATCTGAAATCATATAACGCTTTTCCATATCTTACCTCTTAATAATTTATCTAATTAAAATTTATTTACCAGATATTTGTAAAAGTTTCATAATACAAGTATCTAATTTATCTATTCTCGTGGATTTTCCTATATTACTAAAAATATACGAGTAGTAAAGCTTATAATATATAAGCCACAAAACATATAAGTAATAAATAGGCTAATCCTAGACTTAATATAACAGAAATTATGATAAAAACAAATATAAAGTAGGCTTTAATTTGAAAAAATTATCTTAATAATGTAAAATAAAACAAAAAGATGTCGAATGTGAAATCTAATGTGAATTAAGTATTTTAGAATTAAGGAATATGGTGACAAATGAAAAAGAAAATCCAGTTAAAAAGAAGTGGCAGGGTAAGCAGGCTTGTTGTTACAGTTGCAGCAGGTATAGCAGGTATAGCTTTAATTTTTAATCCAAATTATAACGATGGTGACAATAAGGTGGCAGCAGCTAATAGTGTGCCTGTAAATGGTACAATAATGCAGTATTATCAATGGTATTTGCCTAATAACGGAAGTTTATGGGATAAGCTGTCCGGTGATGCGAAGAACTTGGCAGATACAGGTTTTACTGCTGTGTGGCTGCCACCAGCCTACAAAAATATGAATCAAAATTCAGTTGGCTATGAGCCATATGATTTATACGATTTGGGAGAGTTTAATCAAAAAAATACTACAAGAACAAAGTATGGTACTTTAAGCCAATATACTAATGCAATTACAGCCTGTCATAATAATGGCATAGATGTATATGCAGATGTTGTTTTAAACCATAAGAGTGGAGCTGACTATAGCGAAAATGTTTCAGCATATGAGGTTTATAATGACAACAGATTATATAAGGTAACTGGCAATACAGTAAATATAAATGCCTGGACAAAATTCACCTTCCAAGGCAGAGGTACAAAATATTCTTCCTTCAAGTGGGACGCAAGCTGCTTTGACGGAGTGGATGACTACGGAAAAGTATATTTATTTGCTAATAAAAGCTGGGATAGTAATGTATCTACAGAAAATCACAATTACGATTACTTAATGGGTGCAGATATAGATTTTGACAATCAAGCAGTAGTTAAGGAGCTGAAAAGTTGGGGTATCTGGTACACCAACAAATGTAATTTAGATGGCTTCAGATTAGATGCTGTAAAGCACATTAAATCTACCTTTTATTCAGATTGGTTAAATACAGTAAGAAGAAGTACAGGAAAAGAAATGTTTACTGTAGGTGAGTATTGGTCAAGTGATATAAATGCACTTAAAAATTATTTATATGAAACAGGCTACACAATGTCATTATTTGATGTGCCTTTGCATTATAATTTTAAATCGGCGGCAGACTCTAATGGATATTATGACCTTAGATATTTGTTTAGTAATACCTTAGTTTCAGATAATCCTGTTAAGGCAGTTACCTTTGTAGATAATCACGATACACAGCCGGGACAGTCCCTTCAATCAAGCGTTGGAGAATGGTTTAAAATGTCAGCTTATACAGCTATTCTTACAAGAGAGGGAGGCTATCCTTGCGTATTTTATGGAGATTATTATGGAGTATCAGGAAGTGGTACTTACTTAAAAGCTTTCAAAAATGAAATAGATAAGGTAATGTATGCACGAAAGAATTGTGCCTATGGAACACAGCACGATTATTTAGATGATCCGGACACTATAGGCTGGACTAGAGAAGGTTTAGGTCAGGTAGTCAATTCAGGATTAGCAGCACTTATTTCTGACTATAATACAGGTACAGCTACAAAAAGAATGTATGTTGGTACAAGCCACAAGGGAGAGGTCTGGTATGATGTTACGGGAAATATTAGCGATAAGGTAACAATTTCTAATGATGGATATGGAGTATTTAAGGTTAAGAATAAGTCATATTCCGTTTGGATAAATGAAAAGACAGGCAGTAATATCAGCAACAGAACTGATAATAATGGAAATAGTAATGTAAATGGCAGCAATAATGCAGGTATTAACAATAAAAATAACGGTACAAATAATGCTGGGACACAAATTAATACAACTGCCGCACAAGATAATAAAAATACAGAAAAATCAACTGCCAAGGAAGACAAAACTACTACAGATAATTTTGTCACAAAGGACAGTACTACTGAAAACACCACTAAAAGCACTACTGAAAACACTACTGAAAATATTTTAGAAACGGCAGCAGATACTATGAAAAATACAAATGAAGCTGTTACAGAGGGTGTGACAAAGGAGAATAATAATGAAGAGGAAACAAAAAATAGTGGTACAGTTGGGAAGGTAGTAAAGTCAGTTATTGGAGTAAGTGTAATAGCTGCTTTGATTGGTGTTGCTATAGCTAAGAAAAATGATATAATAGCGTTTATAAAAGAAATGACCCGAAAATAATAACAGTCAAGGGCTATAAAATAGTAATAAAAGCTAAGGACACAAAATGTTGAAAATGTTAGTCCTTGAACAGCAGGCAAGAATATGAGTAAAAAAAAGAAGATTAAAAAATATATTAAACGCTTTTTTGCAGGCATCGGAATAATATTATTATTAGCGATAGTTATATTGATGATAAAGTATGTTCCCAAAATTGTAGAGTATAAAAATCAGGCTGAGGCACTGGTTGAGGCTGGTGGAGATGACATTTTTAAAAATTCTCTTACCAGTATTATGTATGACAATAAAAATCAGGTATTAGCAGAGCTTAGTGGAAGCAGAGATTCTTATTACATTAAGTCGGAGCAAATTCCCTATATTGTAAAAAGAGCCTTTGTGGTCAGCGAGGATAGAAACTTCTATGAACATTCAGGAGTGGATTATAAGGGCGTGATGCGGGCTATGGTTGCACTTGTGCAAAACGAAGGCGAGGTAACACAGGGCGGCAGCACCATTACCCAGCAGCTTGCCAGAAACATATACCTAAATCATGAGGTAAAACTGGAAAGAAAAATAAAGGAAATTTTTATTGCATGGGAGCTGGAAAAAAGGTATAGCAAGGAGCAGATACTAGAGTTTTATATAAATAATATATACTTTGGAAATGGTTTGTATGGAATAGAGGCAGCAGCACAGGCATATTTTAATAAAAGTGTTACAGATTTAACTATTTCACAAATGGTGTTTTTGTGTGCAATACCTAACAATCCGACCTTGTATAATCCTACTGAAAATATTGAAAACACAATAAAAAGACGAGATAGAATATTAAAGCAGATGCTTGAACAGGGAGAGTTGGATATTGTTTTATATAATGAGGCTGTTAATGAAAATATAGTGCTTACTCCTGGTGAAAAGCTGAAAAACAACTATGAGGAAACTTTTGCAAGATATTGTGCAACCCTGGAGCTAATGAGAGTCAATGGATTTGTCTTTGAAAATACCTTTGCAACAGAACATGATGAAACAGAATATAAGAAAAGGTATAATGAAGCATATGATAGGTGGAATAGTATGCTTTTTACGGGAGGCTACAGAATATATACAAGTATAGACAAAAATATGCAAGAAATCCTTCAAAACAGTATTGATGAGAGCCTAAAGAATTATACGGAAACCAGCGAAGAGGGTGTTTATACTTTTCAAAGCAGTGCTACCTGTATTGATAACAAAACAGGCTATGTAGTTGCAATAGTAGGAGGCAGAACGGAGGAGCAGGAGGGTTATACCTTAAATAGAGCATATCAGAGCTTCAGACAGCCGGGAAGCTCTATTAAGCCACTGTTAGTATACACACCAGCCTTTGAAAAGGGTTATACACCTAATTCCCTGGTTGTCGATGAAAAAATAGAAGACGGACCTAAAAATGCAGTAGGTTATTATATCGGAAAAACAAATATAAGAACAGCAGTTACCCAGTCAATAAATACTGTTGCATGGAAAATGTTAGAAGAAATAGGGATAGCTGATGGAATTAATTATTTAAAGGAAATGAACTTTAAACGAATTGTAAAAGAGGATTATGTACCGGCAGCGGCTATCGGGGGATTTACCTATGGTATGTCTACCTATGAAATGGCGGCAGGCTATGCAACCTTAGAAAATGACGGTGTATACAGAAATCCCACTTGTATAAGAAAAATTGTAGATAATAATGGAAATGTTATTATAGATAATGGATTAAATACAAGCAACCAAAAGAAAATATATCAGGCAAATGCCAGCAGAATGATGACAGATGTTATGAAGGATGTTTTAACCTATGGTACAGGAAGAAAATATAATATAAGCAATGGAATATGTGCAGGCAAGACAGGAACCACTAATGATACAAAGGATGTATGGTTTGTAGGCTATAGTCATTATTATACTACAGCAGTATGGTGTGGCTATGATATGCCAAAGACTATTGACAGTCAGTATGGAGGCACTTGTGCTGGAATTATATGGAAGGGATTTATGGAAAAAATACACGAAAATACAGAGATTATAGACTTTAATCCGTATTTTGATACAGTACCGGAGCATCAGGATTATGAGAAGGAAACTACTACGAAGGAAACTGAAACCAGTACAGAGAAAGAAACAACAACTAAGGAGAATACAACCACCACTAACAAGGATAACACCTTTGAAAGTGAAACTACTACTGAACATAAAACTACAACTACCAAACCTGCTACAGAAAGAATTACTACAGACGATATGGAAAAATATACAACTATAGACGCTGGTGATGGTATGTATACAGAAAACTGGAATTAAAAAGATAGATGGAACAAAAAAGCTGTAGGCTCAATGCTAACCTGTAGAAGGATAATGTTGAAGCTTACAGCTTTTTTGAATTTTACAATAATGACAAAATAAATATTAATTATTTCTGGTTGTGAGTTTCCTTGTAGGCATTTACTACCTTGTGAATTCTGTTAACCGGGTTAAGTAATTCACTAATAGAACCATCATGATTTAAGGTATCAATAATTAAAGAAATATATTTACTCATATCACAGTTTACATAGTATGGCTTGCTTAATAATTCTGGTGTCTGGTATGTAAGGTTTGTTGTAAGAATTCTATTAATAAGACCTTTTTCATACGCTTCGTCAAATTTTGCAAGACCATTTGTAAATAAACCAAAGGTTGTAGCAACGAATACTTTTCTGGCTTTTCTATCCTTAAGCTCTTTTGCAACCTCTAAAACACTTTCACCTGAAGAAATCATATCATCAATAATAAGCACATCTTTGCCTTCTACAGAAGCACCTAAGAACTCGTGTGCAACAATAGGGTTTCTTCCGTTCACAATGTGTGCATAATCGCGTCTTTTATAGAACATACCCATATCAAGACCAAGTACATTTGCAAGATAGATAGCTCTGCCTGTACCACCCTCGTCTGGGCTGATAATCATCATATGCTCTGAGTCTAACTGTAAATCGTTTTCGGCACGAAGAAGGTTCTTTATAAACTGATATGCCGGCTGTACAGTTTCAAAGCCTTTAAGTGGAATGGCATTTTGAACTCTAGGGTCGTGAGCATCAAAGGTAATAATGTTTTCAACACCCATAGCTGTCAATTCCTGAAGTGCAAGAGCACAGTCCAAGGATTCACGGCCAGTTCTCTTATGCTGTCTGCTTTCATATAAGAAAGGCATAATAACAGTAATTCTTCTGGCTTTACCACCTACAGCAGCAATAATTCTCTTTAAATCCTGATAATGATCATCGGGAGACATATGATTTTCGTAACCACATAATGAATATTTAAGACTATAATTTCCAACATCAACCAAAAGATATAAGTCTTTGCCACGCACTGACTCATTAATAAGACCTTTTGCTTCACCTGAACCAAATCTAGGAACCTTTGTATCTACTAAGAATGACTCCTTTTGATAACCTGAAAAAGCGATAGTGTGTGTATGCTCTCCAGTGCGTTCTTTTCTCCAGTCAGTAATATACTTGTCTATTTTTTGACCTAAATCCTTGCAGCTTTCAAGAGCAACAATTCCCAAAGGACCAACTGGTATAGTTTCTAAATTTTTGTTTTCTTCTAATGACATAATGTCCCTCCGATTGTAAAATGTTTAATTTTAGCACAAATATTATATATGCTTTTAGACTGTATTGCAACATAAATTAAAGCTGTTTTGAGCTTGATTCTAAACTTCGCTTAAGACGAAGGTCATCTCCAAATATTTTGATTAAGGAATAATTGCTGGTAATACGGGAAAAAACACGCTCAGAATAGGCAGCTCTAATGTCTGATAATGACATATTTGTAGAGATTATAACTGATTTGTGATTAAGGTATCTCTCGTTTATGCAATTAAATAATGAAGATGCTGTAAAGCTATTAATCAGCTCTGTGCCTAAATCATCTATGATAAGCAAATCGCAATCAAAAATATTAAGATACAAAGCATCGCTGTCTTTGTCGGCTCTGCCAAAGGTAGTGTCGGCTAAAATGTCAAATAGCTTTATGGCAGAAATGTATATAACAGAAATACTGTTATCCATAAGCTTTTTAGCAATACAATTTGTCAAAAAGGTTTTTCCAACACCTGTAGCACCATAAATAAATAAATTTTTGTGGTCAGTACTAAAGGTATCAATAAAATCATTGGCTATATCTATAGCTCTGGTAATGTTTTCCAGAGGAGTAAGTCCTGTAGTAGGGTCAACTGTAGCATTGTCATATAATCTAAGATTAAAGGTGCCAAAATTTTCATTTGAAAGTATTTCTTTAAGATTAGACTGCTCATAAAGAGCCTCAATTATTCTTTTTTTAAAGCAATGGCAACGCTCATTTTCTATAAAGCCAGTGTCGTGACAATCTAAACACTCATAATCAGGCTCTAAAAAATTTGGAGGGAAGTTTTTGGCTAAAAGCTCCTCTTTTTCGTGCTTTAATTGGTTTAGTTTATCCTTAAACTGGTTTAGGGAAGAATTGTTATCCGCTAAAAGCAGGGACTTTGCTGTGTCAATAGATAATGCGGAAATAGCATCATCAATTTCCTTTATGCGAGGAATTTTTTCATAAACCGCCTTTTGGCGTCTGGTTTTTTCGTGATAAATACGCAATCTTTTGGCATCGTAAAGCCTAAGGATTTCATTGTATTTGGTGTTTGAAACTGACATATAATCTCCTAATCTCTATGTAAAAGCTGTCGTTCTAATTCACTATAATCATAATTTCTCTGCGGAAAGCTGTTAAAGGTGGTTGCTTTAACTTTGTTAGCCTGCCTTGAAGCGGTATCAGCCTGAACATTTTTTAAATGTGCCTTGTCCAGTAACTTAATATCCTCAATAGATGAAATACCGTGCTGCTTCCATTTTTTTAGAATAGAATCTGCATATTTAAAGCTTGGCTTTGAAATTGCTGCAATAGTCCTATTACAAGCCTCCGTAATAATATCCATAGAAAAGCCATAATCATTAGTCCAGGTATCAATAGCAGCCTTTTCGATAGCAACAGGATTTCTGCCAGAAATACCAAAAGCCTTTAATACTGGATAGTAAGCATTGCTAAAAACCATAGTACGCTCTTTTGCTTCTTCAACTGTGGAAATATCATCACCTGCCCAGTCAATGGCAACTGCTTCGATATAGCTAAGCTTTTTGTGACCGGATTCAACACAATATTCTATTAAGTATTCAATAAGCTCAACGGAAAAATGCAGTCCATCATAGAAATACAAAATAGTATTTGTATCAGAGGAACTAAGAGTTTTTCCAAGATATGCCTGAGATATGTATAATAACTGTTTTATGTCCTCGTCTGCTGTAAGCTGTTTTAGCTTTTCTGTAGATAAGGGAGTTTTTTCTTTTATCTTTTTGGCTGTATAGACAGGGGTGTCATCGTAAACCAGCTCAGAGGACTCATCTTCTGTATTTATAATAATAGTATCATCATCCTTTTGAGGAAGATATTTAAAGGTAAGAGGAACATCGGAACGGACATCCTTTAAAGTAATGCGTTCAATATGTCTGTCGCTGTCAAAGGTAAGGGAAATAATACCCACCTGCTCCCAGTAGGTAAGAGCTCTAAGAACATCCTTCTCAGTATGCTCAAAGGTATCAGCAATACTATTAATAGATATTTCAATGCCTGAATTATAGCAACGAAGCAGGTATAAATAGATCTTTACATATTCGCCGCTGGCATGAGGCATATATTCGTCTATAAAATAGTTTGAGATAGCAGTAATCTCCATAGTTGTATTTTTGTCTAATAATATTTTTTTCATCGTCTTTTCTCCGCATACAAGCTGTATAGTGAATGAAGTATAACACAAATAATTAAAGTTTGGAATAGTGGGAAAGACTGGAAAATAGCGCAAAAGGCAGAATTTATGATAAAGTGGAAAAAGTGGAAAATGTGGATAAAAAGTAGATAAATATTGTGAAAAGCCCAAAATATGTGGAAAAAATGAAAAAAACATATCCACATATTTTCAAGCGAAAATGCCCATAAAAATATGTGGATATGTGGATAACTATCTTTTAAGCAGGTCATCCCCTACATTTACAATATCTCCAGCTCCCATAGTTATCAACAAATCACCGTTGATACAATTTTTTAATAAAAATTTTTCGATTTCCTCAAAAGTTGGAAAATAATAAGCATCACAGCCCAATTTTTTTAGCTCCTCAAGCAAATCTAAAGAAGAAATGCCAATAGTATTTTTTTCTCTGGCAGCATAAATGTCAGCTAAGATAACTTTGTCGGCAAGTGATAAGGATTTAGCAAAGTTTTTAAGAAATGCTTTTGTACGAGTGTAGGTATGAGGCTGGAATACACACCAGGTTGTTTTATGTGGATAGTTTCTGGCTGTTTTAAGAGTGGCCTCGATTTCATCTGGGTGATGTGCATAATCATCAATAATAGTAACACCATTAACCTTGCCCTTGTATTCAAAACGACGCTCTGAGCCTATACAAGCCTTCAAACCTGCTTTAATATCCTCCATACTGATACCCATAACAAGACCACAGGCAATAGCTGAAAGCGAATTGCAGATATTGTGCATACCGGTAACAGAAAGCTCAATACGATCTGTTGGCTCTCCATCTATACATAAATCAAAGCTTCCGCGGGCAAATTCATCAAAGACAATATTTGCAGCAGAAATATGGCTTTTTGCTGCATTCATACCAAAGGTCATAACCTTGCAGGAAAGTCCCTTGGTAAAGTAATCAAGATCTGGAATATCTGAATTAATAATAAGTGTACCATCAGCAGGAATAAGACGGGCATATTCCCTAAAACTATGTCGAATATCATTGATGTCCTTAAAGAAGTCCATATGGTCCTCGCAGACATTTAAAATAATACCAATGGTAGGGAAAAACGATAAAAAGCTGTTAGTATATTCGCAGGCCTCAGTAATAAAATTGTCAGAATGACCAATACGGATATTTCCACCGATGGAATCCAATATGCCGCCAACCATAATAGTCGGGTCGGCCTGTGCAGACATAAGTATATGTGAAAGCATAGAGGTAGTAGTAGTCTTTCCGTGAGTGCCGGAAACACCAATGGCAGTTTTGTACTGTTTCATTATAAGACCTACAAGGGCAGCTCTGGAAATAGTTGGAATATTTTTGGCTAAAGCTTCTGTGTATTCAGGATTGTCGTCTTTTATGGCAGCAGTATAAACCACAAGTTCAATATCATCAGTAATATTTTCTTTGTTGTGGCCATATAATACTTTTGCACCAATCGATGAAAGATGCTTTGTAATGTTTGATTCTTTGGTATCTGAACCTGAAATGATTTTGCCTTTAGAAATAAGTATTTCAGCAAGTCCACTCATACTTATTCCACCAATACCAATGAAATGAACATTATGTATATTGTCTAAACTGATAAGACAGTTGTTTTGCATTTTATAATCCTCCATTCATAATTTTAAGGTAGAAAATATTATACTACTAATAAGAAGAAATTAAAATACTTATAAGTAAAACTTGAGTAAATTTATACCACATGAATAGTTAAAAATTACATATAATGCAGATTATCTGATTTTGGCAAAAAATATGTCGTTTAATTGGGAAATTAGTTCACTATTCAGGTAATTTGTGCTATAATGAACAAAAGAAGGATTCCTAGTGAAAGCTAGCGAAAAAGGCGGATGTCATAAGACGATGCGTGTGCTATTAATACATAAAATTATATACAACGAGGTGATAGCGTGATTAAAAAAGAAATGATAGCGATGCTACTAGCGGGTGGCCAGGGTAGCAGACTTGGGGTACTTACTTCCAAGATGGCAAAACCAGCAGTTGCTTTTGGAGGAAAATACAGAATTATCGATTTTCCACTTAGCAACTGTATCAATTCAGGAGTAGACACAGTAGGGGTGCTTACACAGTACCAGCCTTTAAGACTAAATTCTCATATAGGCATAGGTATTCCATGGGATTTAGATAGGAATGTAGGTGGCGTTACAGTACTTCCACCATATGAAAAAAGTGGAAATAGTGAGTGGTATACAGGCACAGCAAATGCTATATATCAGAATATTGAATATATGCAGCAGTACAATCCGGAATATGTTCTTATATTGTCAGGCGACCATATATATAAAATGGATTATGAGCTTATGTTAAATTACCACAAGGAGCATGATGCAGATATTACTATTGCGTGTATGCCGGTTCCGATAGAGGAAGCAAGCAGATTTGGTGTGGTTTTAACAGATGATGACAATCGTATTACAGAATTTGAGGAAAAACCAGAGCATCCACGAAGCAATCTTGCATCGATGGGTATTTACATATTCAAATGGTCTATATTAAAAGATGCACTTATAAAGCTTAAGGACCAGCAGCAATGTGATTTTGGTAAGCATGTAATTCCTTATTGCCACGAAAAGCATGACAGAATTTTTGCATTTGAATATAATGGATATTGGAAGGATGTAGGTACTCTTGGTTCATACTGGGAGGCAAATATGGAGCTTATTGACCTTATTCCGGTATTTAATCTTTATGAGGAATTCTGGAAGATATATACCAACAGTATGACTCTTCCACCACAGTATATTTCATCAGACAGTGTCATTGAAAGAAGTATTATAAGTGAAGGGTGCGATATTGCCGGAGAGGTTTACAATTCAGTAATCGGTGCCAATGTTACTATTAAAAAGGGTGCAGTAATCAGAGATTCCATTGTTATGCAGAATACTACAATAGAAGCGGGTGCATACCTTGAAAAGGCCATTGTTGCAGAAAATGTAGTAATCGGTGCAGGCAGCAGAGTTGGTGTTGGCGCTGAAGCAGAAAGCAGGCTTGACAAGAAGATATATTCCTTTGGTATAGCTACTATAGGTGAAAATTCAGTCATACCTAAAAATGTTACTATAGGCAAAAACACTGCTATTTCAGGTGTGACAGACGAGAGTGATTACACCAACGGAGAGCTTCCAAGTGGCGATTATATTATTAAGGCAGGTGAAATGTAATGAGAGCAATAGGTATTATTTTAGCAGGTGGAAACAACAACAAGATGAAGGAGCTTTCTTACAAAAGAGCTATAGCAGCTATGCCTATAGCTGGCAGCTATAGAGCTATAGATTTTGCTCTTAGTAATATGTCCAATTCCAACATACAAAAGGTAGCGGTACTTACACAGTACAATGCAAAATCCTTAAATGAGCATTTAAGTTCATCAAAGTGGTGGGATTTTGGCAGAAAGCAGGGTGGCTTGTATGTATTCACCCCTTCCATAACGGCAGACAACGGATTTTGGTATCGTGGAACAGCCGATAGCATTTGGCAGAATATCAACTTCCTTAAAAACAGTCATGAACCATATGTAGTTATAGCTGCTGGTGATGGCGTGTACAAATTAGATTACAACAAGGTATTGGAATATCACATTAAAAAGAAAGCAGATATTACAGTTGTATGTAAGGATATGCCACAAAATACAGACATTACCAGATTTGGTGTTGTGAAAATGAATGAAGACAGCAGAATTGTTGATTTTGAAGAAAAGCCAATGGCATCTGATTCAAGAACAGTTTCAGCAGGCATTTATATTATTAGAAGACGCCAGTTTATTGAGCTTATTGAAAAGTGTGCTGAGGAAGAAAGATACGATTTCGTAAATGATATTTTAGTTAGATACAAAAATATAAAGAGAATATATGGCTACAAGATTGATAGCTATTGGAACAACATATCTACAGTAGAGGCTTATTACAAGACCAATATGGACTTCTTAAAGCCTGAAATAAGAAATTATTTCTTTAGAGAATATCCAGATGTATATTCAAAGGTGGATGATATGCCACCGGCAAAATACAATCCTGGAGCAAAGGTAAAGAATAGCTTGGTATCAAGCGGCAGTATTATCAATGGCTATGTTGAAAATTCGGTATTATTCAAAAAGGCATACATTGGCAATAATTGTGTTATCAAAAACTCAATTATATTGAACAATGTTTATATTGGTGATAATACATACATTGAGAATTGTATAGTAGAAAGTCATGATACGATTAAGGCTAATGAAAGATATGTAGGCGAAAATGGACAAATAAAGATTGTTGTGGAGAAGAACGATCGTATTGGATTATGAGGGAAAGGGGGTTTTTGTATGAAAATAACAGATGTTAGAGTTAAAAAAATATCGGGTGCAGGTAAGCTTTTAGGAGTTGCATCGATTACTATTGATGATTCATTTGCTGTTCATGATATAAAGATTATAGGTGGTGACAATGGTTTGTTTATTGCAATGCCTAGTGTGAAAACAGCAGATGGAACCTATAGAGATATTGCTCATCCTATCAATTCATCTGTAAGAGGTGTAATACAGGATATTGTTCTTAAAAGCTACAGGGAAATAGAAACAGAATAAACAATAAATTCCATCTATACAAAAGATATTTTATATATGCTTTATATAGATGGAATTTTTATGGCAAAACATCAATCTAATTAAATTAATACGAAGCGAGGAATAAAGATGGACAATAATAACTACAATCCAAATATCAACAATGGATATAATCCAAATATCAATAATGGATACAATCCAAATATTAACAATGGATATAATCCTAACATGTATGGTGGAAATGGACAAGGCTATAATAATATGCCATATATGCAAAATACTTCACCAATGAAGCCTAAAAAGCGTAGAAAAACAGGTCCGGTTGTATTGTCTATATTTATAGCAATACTTCTTGTGATTGATATATCTTTTATAGGTTTAAAAATTGGAATATTTTCAGAGGGTACTTTGAAAGATATGCTTATTAAGGTATCTGAAAATATGCAAGATGATATATATACGGATTTTCCGGAAACAAAAGAGGAAGCCATTCGTCAGGCTACGGATAATGTAGCTGGTTATGTATCAGATTTCCTGCTTAATGGTGAGTTTCCTGATAGAGCAGCAGTTACATCGGATATGGGAAAGATATATGATATGGTTATAGAGGAAAGTACAGAAGAAATCCTAAAGGATTTAGAGGACGCGGGCGAGATAGAGGTAGATAATCTTATCAGCTATGAGCAATTTGCCGATTTAAAGGATTTCTTAGGAACAAGCGAATATAATAAGCTTATAGAAAGAATCAGAGAAGATATAGGAGATACAATTATTGTTAATAAAGATACCAGAGATATATTAAAGAGTGAGATTATAGAGGGAACTAAAGTCTATCGAGATGAAAAGGTAGAGGAAATAGTAGAAGAGCTATACAGCCAGTTTGATGATTTCAAGACAGAAATAGGTACAGATATGGATGAGGTCCCAATAAATGAAATTTTATCAGCAGTAACAGCCTTTTTGCAGGTAGCCATTATTGTATTATCTGTTATTATAGGAATTATGTTATTGGTATCATTTATATTAGACAAGGATTTATATCTGTCATTTAAGGGAATGTTTCCAACATTACTTGTTCCCGGTTTAATTATATTAATACCAGCAGCCTTACTTAGAGGCTTAATGTATTTAATAACATCAAGTGCTGAGGCCTCAGATGCCACAGCTGCTAAGATAATAAATGTAATGTCAGATAAGGGCTTAATGCCGTTTATTATTATTTCAGCTATAGTTATTGTGGTGGCTATTGTATGCAAGATAGTGAGCGTGATGATCAAAAAAACAGAAAAAGAGGATATGGCGTAAAGACAGTCCTTAAATAGAAAAACTGCAATTAATTAGTTTCTGTATGAAACTGATTAATTGCAGCTTTAATTTTAATTACAGCATTATTTTTAAATAATATCTGTGCTTTGATTTATTTTGTTGGGGCAACAATACTATTAGAAAGGTTTGCACCGGTAGTAGTATTTGTACCGGTAGTAGCATTTTCGCCGGTAGTAGCATTTTCACCGGTAGTAGTAGTTTCATTTATAATGTCTTTTATATCGTCCTTTGTGAATATGCTGTTGTTAAAGGTTATCTTCTTCCAAAGCTCCTCGTCTACAGTGATTTTCATATTCTTTGTGTATTCATCATAAAATTCCTTAAGCTTTGCAGACTTTTGAAGTGAAATAGCATCTTCTCTGGCAATTTCTGTAGCATCCTCATCGTTTTCTTCGATACAGTAAATTACAAAGTAGGCACCGTCCTCAACTGCAATAGCAGAACCACCATCGTGTAAAGATAAACAGGTGCTTTTGATATTGTCACCTACAGTAGAGTCTTTGCCAACATTGCCTTCTGAAGCCGTTATGCCATATATATCAGAAATCTGCTTGATGTCCTCACCATTTTGTATTCTTTTTAAAATGCCTTTGGCAGTATCCTCAGGAAACTCAATATTGTCAGGGTATAATTCAAATACATATATATGAGTTTGTCGTATATCCTCTTCGTTTACTGTGAAATTTTCGTCCTTTAAAATAAGGTCACAGCCCTTGTTGTAGTAGGACTCAGTTTCATATATAGACTTTAAGGACTCGGCAGTAGCACCGGTTGCGGCACTAACCTTTGCATTACCTGCAAGGTAATCCTTTACATACTGGTCAATTTTTTTGTAATCAGCATCGTCTAAGGTAATACCATTATCCTTTGCATATTTTGCAACGGTGTAGAAAATTTTAATACGGTCAAGAACATCTGCCTTTACCATATCTTCGATGGTTGCATCAGCAGCAACAGTTTCGCCCTCTAAAGTAGATGGCTCAGTAACATCTGTAGAAGTGCCGGTATATTTTACGGACCAATCCATTACATAGCCATTTGCAAGGTAATATGCTTCATAGCTTGCCTGTGTATTGTAAGCATAGAACTTTCCTACACTAAATGGAATGTTAATATCATCAATAGTAATTAAGGTTTTATTATCATCCGCAGAAGTATTATTGGTATTGGTATTGGCATTATCAGATGAACAGCCTGTAAATAATGAAAGTGCGGTAATAATACTAAGACTTTTTGCCACAAGCCTTTTAAATTTTTTCATAGTATCCTCCTTGCGCTAAAAACTAGCCAATTTATTGCGAAAAAACAATATTATAAGTATATCACAAAATACCTAAGAGTTGTCAATAATTCCACCTATGTTCACAAATAATTCAGAAAGTGCTTTCAGCATTTCGTTAGTGTCCTTAAATGGGTGGTCGGGCGTATATATAAGCTTTGGCGTTGCACCTGGTACAAATTTTAAAATATTAAGGTATTTTGAAACCAGGGTAGGTATTTGGTCTACCTTAAAAGGTGCTTTGTTATATAAAATAAGTTCTATTTTTGACTTATTACCTGAAAGCTCGCTAATATAGACTTTATGCCCGAAGGCTTTCATAAGGGCAATATTTAAAAGATTAATAACAGGCTTTGGAATATCGCCAAAACGGTCCAAAAGCTCGTCTTCCATATCCTCATATTCCTCATAGTTTTCAATGCCTGCAATTCTCTTGTAAATAGTAAGCTTTTGCAGTTCGTTTTTAATGTAGGTAGACGGAATAAAGGCATCTACTACCAAATCAACAGTAGTTTCAAAGTCATCCTTTTCCTTGATTTCACCCTTTTCAACTAAGACTGCTTCATTTAACATTTTACAGTAAAGGTCATAGCCTACAGCCTCCATATGACCACTTTGCTCTGCTCCAAGCACATTTCCGGCACCACGAATTTCCAAATCACGCATAGCAATTTTAAAGCCGGAGCCTAAATCTGTAAATTCCTTAATAGCCATAAGACGCTTTTCGGCAACCTCCTTTAACACCTTGTCACGCTTATACATAAGGAAGGCATAGGCAGTTCTGTTGGAACGGCCTATACGGCCACGCAGCTGATAAAGCTGTGACAAACCAAGCTTATCGGCATCGTGGATAATCATTGTATTAACATTAGAAATGTCTAAGCCTGTTTCGATAATAGTAGTTGAAACTAATACATCAATCTCCCCGTTGATAAAGTCATACATAATCTGCTCCAGCTTTCGCTCACTCATTTGTCCGTGGGCGTATTCGATATTTACATCAGGCAGAACAGATTTTAAAACATTTGTAATTTCTTCTATATTGTTTACTCTATTGTATACATAGTAAACCTGACCACCCCGGGCAAGCTCTCTGTTGACAGCTTCACGAATCATTTCCAGGTTGTATTCCATAACGAAGGTCTGGATAGGAAGTCTGTCAATAGGTGGCTCCTCAAGAACACTCATATCACGAATACCGACTAAGGACATATGAAGAGTTCTGGGAATAGGAGTAGCTGAAAGTGATAAAACATCTACATTTTCACGGAGAGTTTTTAGCTTTTCCTTGTGGGCAACGCCAAAACGCTGCTCCTCGTCAATAATCAAAAGCCCTAGATTTTTAAAACTAATGTCCTTGCTTAAAACACGATGTGTGCCAATAACTATATCCACATAGCCAGCCTTTAAGTCAGCAAGGGTTTTCTTCTGCTGTGCGGAAGTCCTGAATCTTGAAAGAAGTGCTATAGTTACAGGAAAATCCTTCATTCGTTCTACAAAGTTATTGTAATGCTGGCCTGCTAAAATTGTAGTAGGTGCAAGCAATACCACCTGTTTTCCGTCCTGAACAGCCTTAAAGGCAGCACGGATGGCAACCTCTGTTTTTCCATAGCCTACATCACCACAAATAAGTCTGTCCATTATTTTAGGACTTTCCATGTCCTTTTTGGTATCCTCAATGGCGGCTAACTGGTCACTGGTTTCTTCATATGGAAAAAGCTCCTCAAATTCCTTTTGCCATATAGTGTCAGGACTAAATACAAAGCCTGCCTTAGCCTGCCTTTTGGCATATAATTTGACAAGGTCGGCAGCAATATCCTTTACATGGGATTTAACACGGGATTTAGTGTTGTCCCATTCCTTTGAGCCTAGCTTGTTAAGCTTTGGTCTATGGCTGTCTGCAGAGGCATACTTTTGTATCATATCAAGAGAGGAGGCAGGAATATATAAATTACCATTTGAGGCATATTCTATTTTAATGTAATCCTTCTCGGTTTTATCGACTACCATTTTTTCAATACCACGATATATTCCGAGACCGTGATTTTCGTGTACTACATAATCACCGATAGAAAGGTCTGAAAAGCTGGAAATATGCTCGCCGTTGTAGGTGGATTTCTTTTTTTTCTTTTTAGCAGCACCAGTGCCGAAAATGTCAGTTTCAGAAATAATAACATATTTGAGGGAAGGAAACTCATAGCCTCCTTTAATATTGCCATAGGAAATAACAATTTCCGAAGCAGCAGGAGTGTGGGAATAGTCCTCTGTATAATGGCAGGAAAGCTGATAATCATTTTGCAGGGAATCACTAAAACGCATGCCACGGGTTTTAGATCCTGAAAGAATAACTACCTTATATCCATTCTTTTTAAAACGGGTCAAATCCTTAATGAGAATATCCATACTTTTATTGTAGGAGGTAATATTTCTCATAGATATAGAATAAGAGCCTGATACCTCAAAATATTTAAGCTTTTGTAAAAGCGTAGTAAAGTGTACACATTTTGCATTTGCGAGCCGCGCAAAAACCTCTGTAGGCATAGTTAAGGTATTGGTCTGGGAAGGGAGTAAATAGCCTTTTTCCAAACGACTTATCATACTATCCTTAAATTCATCAAAAACAGCGTTTATATGCTCACATATATGATTAGTTTCATCAAGCATATATATAGTATCCTTGGGCAGATAGTCAAAAAGGGAGGAAGTTTCCTCATAAAAGAAGGAAATATAACTATCCAGGGTAACAAAGCTTGGAGAAATAGACAACTGTTCTAAAAAGTCATTAGTAAGAGTTTCTATTCTGTGAGCCTCCTCGGTTTTAAAAGTGGCTCGGAGCTTTTTAGCATAATCAGCAAGCTCTTTTCTAATCCTTTCCATACCGGCACTAATCTGCTTAGGGGATAAAATATATTCACTGGCTGGAAAAATAGTAACGCTTTCTACATTTTCTATAGTACGCTGACTATCTACATCAAAGGTTTTAATAGAGTCAACCTCATCATCAAATAAATCTATTCTATAGGGTACTTCGCTGGTTAATGGAAAAATGTCTATAATACTGCCTCGTATTGAAAACTGACCGTGGGATTCCACCTGGTCGCTTCGTTCAAAGCCTAAGGCAGTAAGCTTTGAGGAAATGGCAGCAGGCTCAATAATGGAGGTCATATCAATAGTAAGAATATTATTGCTGATTTCCTCCATAGGAATAAGCTTATCCATTAGAGAGCTTCCTGTAGTAACTATAGTCGCAGAGCCGGTAAGTATAGCCTCGATAGTCTTTATACGATTTGTGACCATAGTCTTTCCGGAAATATCAGCATTATAAAAAATAAAGTCCTTTGGTGGAAAATACACTATATCAGGAACAAACAGTCTTAAGCTGTCATAAAGCTCCATAGCCTTTTGCTCACTAAAAGTGACGATAACTTTATTTTTAAAGCTATCGCCAAGTACGCTTATTATATGTGCCAGACCATTATCACTTACTCCGGAAATCTGGATATTTGTCTGACTTTTTTTAAAAATATTAACAGTTTCCTCTATTGCATTTAAAGAAAGCAGAGGAGCATCTAATAAATTTGTCATAATTACCTCAATTATATAAATTCATTGCTTTTTCAAATTCACCTGAAACAGTAAGCGAAACAGCGTCAGAAATCTTTTCCATATCAGCCTTAATAGTGGCTAAATCCTCTTTTGAAAAATGACCTAGCACATAATCGGCTAAATCATAGCCGGCAGGCTTGCTGCCGACACCTACCTTTATACGATAGAAGGAATCATTTCCGAGATGTGCAATAATGTTTTTGATTCCATTATGCCCACCGGCACTTCCTTTCTTTCTAAGGCGCAGCCTGCCTACATCTAAGCTGATGTCATCATAGATTACTAAAAGCTGGCAGGAAGAATCCACCTTGTAAAAGTTTACAGCATCAATAACAGCCTCACCACTTAAATTCATATATGTTAGTGGTTTCATAAATAGAACCTTTTCACCACCTATGCAGGCAGTACCTGTAAGAGCGTGATGTGCAGCTTTATTTATGGAAATATTGTATTTTTCGGCAAGGGCATCGATTGCCATAAAACCAACATTGTGGCGGGTGCCGGCATATTCTTTAGTAGGATTACCTAATCCAACAACTATAAACATAAAAGTACCTCGATTCTGTATGATTTGATAAAGTTTAATTAGTATACAAATAATGTGTATTATTTAATTGCTATTAAGAAAATATTTTTCGTAATAAGGACTTCGCAGCAGAATTTCATTATTCAGATATTCTGTTCCTAACATTTCAGATAATGTCTGCCTGCCGGAAAAAAGATTAGTGCCAAGTCCAAGTCTGTCGCCGGCAATTTTGACATTTAGTGCAGCAAGGGTGGTTGGAAACATATCCATTGTATTAAAAACCCTTTCAGTATTAAGATTTTCAAGAATATTACTACCTGCTTCAAAATGGGGATTAATAATTACACCGTAGGTTGTTCGCTGGTAATCAGTTTTGTCTATTTCCTTAAAAAAATTAGGGTCCATGCTTAAATGGTCACCAACAATAACGATGGTTGTATTTTCATAGAAATCCTGATTTTTTATCCATTGAACAAAATTATATACCTGTCTGTCTGCGCATTTAATAACATTGGCATATTGTGAGTTATATGTGTCAGAACATAGTGAACATTTATAACCATTTTCCGTATGCGTATCCATAGTAGCCATAACAAAATTAAAGGGCTGCTTCTGTGAAGCTAAAGCCAGAAGCTCCTTCTTAGAAATGTCATAAAGTTTTTTATCTTCTATGCCCCACCATACATAGTAATCTTTATCAACATAGCCGGCTTCTACCTGGGCATTATAATCCATAATCTTATAATTGCCGTGCTGCTGGTAGAAGTGACGGGTGCCTGCAAAGGTAGAATCAGAGCCAATACACAGTTCGTTTGTATAACCTTCCTTTGCCAGTATATCACCAAGATTGCAAATCCCTGGAAGAAAGCTGTCGAAGCTGCCATATTCATTGCCACCTATAGGAAGTGTTAAGGGAATACCTGATGACATAGCAGTCATAGCTGCGATAGTCCAATCACAGTTTGATGCAATATCAGCACCTTTTCCGTCTGTTCCGAAAGCAACATTTTCCTCCTGCAATTTAGTCAGATAAGGAATAAGATTATAGTCAAAATACCCTCCGGACTCTTTGGATTTATATGTATTCTCCATAGATTCCATATAAATGTAAATAAGATTTATTTTATTTACAGGGAATGTCAAATCGGTTTCCTCCGGTGAAACATAATACTCATCATAGATTTCTGTTGTTTTAATTTGATGATAAATATATTCAAAAAATCCTAAATTAACTGCAAAAACAATGAAGGAGATAATAAAAGCACATATGCCGGATATAAGAATTATAATTCTTTTAATTCTTTTACCTATAGTTATAAAAAGTAATACACCTATTGCAGCTGATACTAAAACAACATATTTAATATAATCCAGCACATATCCGCCAGCTCCGGTCATAGGAGTTTTAAGCTGAAACATTATGCTTTCGGGACTTACGGGACCAAAGGTTTCATGCACCCAGACACAGGTAAGCAGAAAAACCATGCCTAATATAAATAAAACTAAACCTACATACGCTTTTGGGCTTTTAAAATTGTCATTTTTTGAGCTTTTTTCTTTGACACAGCTATTGTCTGAATGACTGGTGTTTTTTAATTGTTTTTTCATCATAAATAGTTCACTTTGCTGTTTAATTTGCAAAACCTAATAGGCTTTACATATCTTATGATTATACCATAATATAAAACTTGTTTCCAATACATTTGCGACCGTCGGTGCTTAATAAGTGCGAAGCACGAATTTAGTACAGCTGCGAGGAGCAACTAAGCGAAAAGACCCTCGTATAGTTGAAAAAGTTAATGAATTAGACTATAATTAAATCAACTATGCTTTAGGAAAACAGAGGAATATTACAATGGAATCATATGTTAGATGTTATGCAACAGTAGATTTAAAAGCTATCAGACACAATATAGAACAGGTTAGAAAAAAGATTAAAGATGGCACAAAGGTAATGGCAGTCGTGAAAGCAAATGCCTACGGACATGGGGCTGTAGAGGTGGCAAAGGCACTTTTAGATATGGTGGATTACTTTGGAGTTGCAACTATAGGAGAGGCAGTAGAGCTTAGAAGGGCAGATGTTGATACCCCGATACTTATATTAGGCTATACTTCACCGAAGCAGTTTGAATATGTAATCAACTATGGCGTTACCCAGACTATTTACACCTACGAGGACGGAAAATATCTGGATGAAACTGCTAAGAGATTAGGAAAAAAAGCAAAATATCATATTGCAGTAGATACAGGAATGACCAGGATTGGATTTTCGGCAGATTATAGAATAGATGAAAGCATAGAAGAAATCAAAAAGCTGTGTACCCTTGAAAATGTAGAGCTGGAGGGGGCATTTACCCATTTCTCCTGTGCCGATATGTACGACAAATCATATTATTATAAACAAAAAGAAAGAATATTAACATTCTTTAAAAAGTGTGAGGAAAATGGCATAAATATCCCGATAAAGCATACCTCTAACAGCGCAAGTATTATGGAATTTGATGATATGAATTTAGATATGGTTCGTTCAGGAATTATAACATATGGTTTATATCCGTCTGATGAGGTGGATTGTACAAAGCTGGACCTTATGCCGGCAATGGAATTTAAAACCCATGTTGTAAAAATAAATGAAGTACCAGAGGGCGAAGGTGTAAGCTATGGTGCAACATATGTTACTAAAAAGCCTACACGAATTGCTACAATATCAGTTGGCTATGCTGACGGTTATAAAAGAAGCATTTCCAACAAGGGCAGAGTTATTATAAATGGTCAATATGCTAATGTAATCGGCAGAGTTTGTATGGACCAGATGATGGTGGATATTAGCCATATTGATAATGTCAAGGTAGAGGATATAGTAACACTGTTTGGCTGTGACGGTGATAAAAGCATACCTGTAGAGGAAATTGCAGCACTTTCTGACAGCTTTAACTATGAATATGTCTGCTCAATATCAGAAAGAGTTAAGCGGATATACAACAAGTAAAGTGCTTGGAATAAGAAGTCTTCTAAAAGAGAAATTTATCATAAAAGATTTGAATATAATAGGTTTGGAGATAATATGGACAAATTTTTAGAATATCGTAAAAAATATGAAGCCTTTAGATATACAGGCTTTGAGGTTGCAAAAGAAGATGAGGATATAAAGATAGAATATCATTTTAAAATAGACGGTCTAAGGGAATTTAATCCAAAGTGGAGATTTCCATTAGGTGATAATAATATAGAAGAGCTTAAAGAAAATGGAACCTTTATGGAAATGGTGTTCTCTTTGGGGATGGTAGAGCTTATTAGCTATTGGAAAACAGCCTGCCCTAAAAAAGTGTATGTATCAGGCTATAAGCTTAATGAAAAGCAGATAGACTGGTGGAAGGAGCTTTACTTTCTGGGACTTGGAGAATATTTCTATACAAATGGCATAAAGACTGCAAAAGAGGATTTTATGGAGATTATATCCATAGGAGAGGAAAACACCAAAAAGAGAAAGCCTCTTACAAATAATGAAGGCTGTTTAGTGCCTATAGGTGGAGGCAAGGATTCTTCGGTATCCTTAGAATTACTTAAAAAGTCGGGAGAAAATATTAAATGCTACATTATTAATCCTAGAGGTGCCACCTTGAATACGGTTAAGGCAGGTGGAATGGAGCAGAATTTAATAGTGGCAAAGCGTACATTAGATAAAAATATGCTGGAGCTTAATAGAGAAGGCTTTTTAAATGGTCATACACCATATTCGGCTATTGTTGCCTTTTCTTCGACTATTGCAGCATATCTTAATAATTTAAAATATATTACACTTTCTAATGAGGATAGTGCAAACGAAAGTACAGTTAAGGGTAGTAATGTCAATCACCAGTATTCAAAGAGCTTTAAGTTTGAAATGGACTTCCACAATTATGAGAAGCTTTATATAGGTAGCAATACATTATATTTCAGCCTGCTCAGACCGTTAAGCGAATTTCAGATTGCCGGATATTTTGCAGCACTTAAACAATATCATTCAATTTTTAGAAGCTGTAATGTCGGCAGCAAAGAAGATATATGGTGTGGACATTGTCCTAAATGCTTATTTGTTTATTTAATTATGTCGCCATTCCTTTCGTTGGAGAAGCTAAAGGAAATTTTTGGTACAGATATGTTAAATGATATTAATATGAAGGAAAATCTTGATAAGCTTATAGGCTTGACAGCAGAAAAGCCGTTTGAGTGTGTTGGCAGCAGAGATGAGGTAAATACAGCTATTTGCATTGCAATAGAAAAAAATAGCAATAAAAAGCTTCCTACATTGTTTGAATATTACAAAACAACTGCCTTATATGATAAATATTCTCATAAAGAAAATGAATATTTTAATAAATTTAATGAAGAAAATTTATTGCCGGAAAAGTTCAAAAAGCTTGTATATGATGAAGTGGTTTTAGGCTTGAAGAAAGGAAAATAACTGTCTTATGATAGATTTTTTAAAAACATATGTTAAAGATAAAAGGGTGGCTGTGTTGGGATTTGGAAGAGAGGGAAAGTCTACTCTTAAGCAATTACTTATAGCAAAAGGCTTTGAAAAAGTAACTATTCTGGATAAAAATCCTATAGCTGCAGAGGACATAAAAAATATTTGCGGGGAAGCGGACTTTCCTTTATCACAAATAGAAATTATAACAGGAGGGGAATACCAAAAAAGCCTGGATGATTATCAGGTAGTAATAAAAAGTCCGGGAATTGTTTTAGAGAAAGATATATCCCTGTACAAGACTAATATAACCAGCCAGACAGAATTGTTTTTTGAAAAATATAGAAAGCAGATTATTGGAATTACAGGAACAAAGGGCAAAAGCACTACAACCACTCTTATATATCATATATTAGATAATGCAGGTTACAAAAGCATTCTTGCAGGAAATATTGGCATACCTGCCTTTGATATTGCAGATAAGGTGGAAAAGGATACGGTTATTGTGTTTGAAATGTCCTCTCATATGCTGGAGTATATGAAAGTGTCACCACATATTGGAGTATTTCTCAATATCCATGAGGAGCATTTAGATCACTATGGAACAATGGAAAAATATGTGGCAGCCAAAAAAAACATATATAAAAATCAAAAGAAAGAGGACATATGCTTTGTAAATGCACAGCTTGAAGCGACGGGTATTTCCAAAATAGTGCCTATATATTCAGTCAATAGTGAAGCTGAAGGTGGGATTTCTGATAAAGACGCCATAGTTAATGCTCATAATAAGGCTATATATATAGAAAATAACAAAAAGTACACTTATAGTATACCTGTTGGCGACATAAGCTTAATTGGAGAACATAATTACTATGATATATCAGTGGCCTTTGGGGTGCTTACTCATATTGGAGTTAAAAAAGAGGAATTTGATAAGGGACTTAGAAGCTACAAAGCCCTGCCGCACAGGTTAGAGCTTGTGGGCGTAATAAATGGTATTAAGTATTATGATGACTCTATTTCAACTATATGTGATACTACTATAAATGCTTTAAACAGCATAAAGGATGCCGACACAGTATTAATCGGCGGCATGGATAGAGGAATAGATTATACTGAGCTTATAGACTATTTAAGTACGGGTGGGGTTTCTCATATAATTTTAATGTATGAAACAGGAGAAAGGATTTATAAGGAAATCTTAGAAAAAGGTGATTTTAAAGGGTTTGAAAGAGTTATTAAGGTAAAGGATCTGGCACAGGCCGTAAAGACAGCGACAGAAGTAACCGGTGTGGGCAAAAGCTGTGTTTTATCCCCGGCAGCAGCTTCTTACGGTTACTTTAAAAATTTTGAAGAAAGAGGAGAAAAGTTCTTTGAATTGGTAAATAGTTACAAAAAATAAAAATTATCTAAATTATTTTAAGACTTAAATTGTGTTGGAAATTAAAGATTAATGTCATTATTTTGAAAAGGGGTACAATATATGGTGGAAAAAAGAGGGGGGTGTCAATATTGTGTATTGGTAAAAATGCACAAAAAACCCTCGATGAAAGAGCTTTTTCTATAAAAAACAAATTGCAAAAATAGGTAAAAAGTGCTAGAATGTACACAGTTAAACCATATAGATATGGTGACACTTTTTTGTTTGGTTATTACAAAATATTTACAAAATAGAAGGGGATTTTGCTATGGCAGGATTTAGAACGAGAATCAGACTTGGTGATGTCCTTATACAAAAAGGCCTTATTACCACTGAACAATTAGACAAAGCTCTGGAGGAACAGAAAAAATCTGGTGGCCTTCTGGGTGAAACGATGGTAACGCTTGGTATTGTTTCTGAAGATATACTTATAGATACACTTTGTGAGCAGTTAGGCATAGAATATCTGGATCTTAGAAAAATTGAAGAAATTCCAGATGATATTATAGCACTTATATCTGAAGACCTTATCAAAAAATATACGGTTATGCCGGTTAAAATGTCAGACAAACAAGCAAATACGATAGTAGTTGCTATGGCGGACCCGATGAATATCGTTGCTATTGACGATATTGGCATATTTACAGGCTTACAGATTGAGCCGGTGCTTAGTACCACATCACAAATCAAAGCGAAAATAGATGCCATATTTGGACAGCAGCAGGCGCAGGATATAGCTGAGCAGTATAAAAAAGAGCAGGAAGCATATTACGATACAGGAAAGAAGGGCGATGCTGCAGAGGATGAAAACCGTAGAGAGGATGTTGACAACTCTCCTATCGTTCTTTTGGTAAAAGGCGTTATTGAACAGGCTGTTAGACAAAGAGCCAGTGATATACATATTGAAGCGTTTGAACACAATGTAAGAGTTCGTTACCGTGTAGACGGTGCTCTTAGAGAGATTGTTCAGTATGATAAAGCACTTTTTAATGCGATTATTGCCCGTATAAAAATTATTTCAGGAATGGATATATCAGAAAAGAGAAAGCCTCAGGATGGCCGTATTACACAGATAGTAGACAGGAAGGAATACGACATCCGTGTATCTTGTCTGCCTACAGTATTTGGCGAGAAAGTGGTTATGCGTATCGCTTCCAAGGAAGGCTTTAAGAAAAACAAAGAGGACTTGGGTCTTAGACCGGAGGACTTAGTACTTTTTGACAATATTTTAAAAAACCCAAATGGTATTATCCTTGTTACGGGACCTACAGGTAGTGGTAAGTCAACAACCCTTTATACGGCTCTTAGTGAGTTGAACACAGAGGATGTTAATATTATCACAGTAGAAGATCCGGTAGAAGCAAATATTGACGGCATCAATCAGGTTCATGTAAACCCAAAGGCAAATCTTACATTCGCCAGTGCACTCCGTTCTATTTTGCGACAGGATCCGGACATCATTATGATTGGTGAAATCCGAGACGGTGAAACAGCAGGTATTGCTGTTAAGGCGTCTATTACAGGCCATTTGGTTGTTTCTACATTACATACAAACAGTACGGCAGCTACAGTCGGAAGACTTATAGATATGGGTGTTGAACCTTATCTTTTAGGTGATTCCCTTGTTGGAATTATTGCGCAGCGTCTTGTTAGAAGACTTTGTCCGGAATGTAAAAAGCCAGTAAAAGCAACTCCTGATGATATTAGAAAAATGGGTCTTGGAAATATTGATGATCTGACTATATATGAGCCGGGTGGCTGTCCGGCCTGCGACAACTCGGGCTACAGAGGCCGTATCGGTATTTACGAGATTATGACCATTACCAATACAATTAAAAGACTGATAGCAAAAAATGCTACAGCAGAAGAAATAAAATTAGCGGCTGAAGAGGAAGGCATGAGTTCACTTAGAACCTCAGCAGCAAAGTATGTAAAAGAAGGCATTACTTCTGTTGCAGAAATGATGAAGGCAACCTACAGCGCAGACGAGGAGTAAGGCATGATTACAGTACAAGAAATTTTAATGGTTGGAAAACAAAACAAGGCATCAGATATACATATTACCGTTGGCGTACCTCCAAAGATGAGAGTACACGGCGACTTGGTCAATATGAACTATCCGGTATTGACAAAGGCAGATGCTGACACAATTATCAAGGCGACAATGAAGGAAAGACAGCAAGAGATATTAGAGGAAAAAGGCGAGGTCGATTTTTCCTTCTCTCTTCCGGAAGTTGGACGATTCAGAGTAAATGTATTCAAGCAAAGAGGAGCGCTTTCAGCAGCTCTTCGTCTTGTAAATACTATTATCCCAAGACCGGAGGATCTGGGTGTGCCACCTTCAGTTATCAATCTTTACAAGAAAAAAAGAGGACTGGTACTTGTTACAGGACCTACAGGTAGTGGTAAGTCGACAACACTTGCTTCACTTATCAATCTTGTAAATGAAAATATACCGGCACATGTTATCACTTTGGAAGACCCTATTGAATACTTGCATTCACACAAGCTTTCAACAGTAAACCAAAGAGAGATAGGTATGGATACGCTTTCCTACAACAATGCCTTAAGAGCAGCACTCCGTGAGGATCCGGATGTTATTCTTATCGGAGAAATGCGAGATTTGGAAACTATTTCAATCGCCATAACAGCAGCTGAAACAGGACATTTAGTATTTTCAAGCTTACATACAATCGGTGCGGCAGCTACAATCGATCGTGTTATCGATGTATTCCCACCACACCAGCAGCAACAAATAAGAGTACAGCTGGCTATGGTATTAGAGGCAGTTATATCTCAGCAGCTCATGCCTACAGCAGACGGACATGGACGAGTAGCAGCGTTTGAAGTCTTACATTCAACACCTGCTATAAAAAACCTTATCCGTGAAAACAAAACCTTCCAGATTGCTACTACAATGCAGACCAGCAAAAAAATGGGTATGCAGACAATGGATGACTCAATATTCTACTTGTATGCACAGGGTATTATTTCAAGAGATACAGCTCTTAATTACGCACAGGATCAGCAGTCATTGGAAAAGAAATTGTACTAGAAAAGAGGTATTAGATGGCACAGTTTTCATATGAAGTCGTTGGATTAGATGGCAAAATAAAAAAAGGAAATATTGAATCCGACAGTTTGGAAAAAGCCCGTTCCCTTCTTAGAAATGATGGTTTGACTGTTGTTAAGATTGGTGAGGCTAGTGTTTTAAACAGAGATATTAATATTAACATAGGCAGGAAAAAGCTTAAGCCTAGAGATTTGAGCGTATTCTGCAGACAGTTCCTTAGTATTTTAAAGGCTGGTGTAAGTATGATTTCAGCATTAGAGATGCTTACAGACCAGACTGAAAATAAAAAATTAAAGGAAGGACTTAAATCGGTAAAGGACAATGTTGAAAAAGGTGATACATTGTCAGTAGCTATGAAAAAGCAGGATGGATTATTTCCACCTATTCTTTTAAATATGATAGCTGCAGGTGAATCCTCAGGCAGTTTGGAGGTTTCTCTGGAGCGAATGAGCGTACACTTTGAAAAGGATGCAAAAATTAAAGGTATGGTTAAAAAAGCCTTTATGTATCCTATAGTGCTTATTTTTGTTATGATAGCAGTAGTTGTTGTAATGCTTACCTTCGTTATACCACAGTTTAAGTCTATGTTTGATGATATAGGCTCAGACCTGCCGGGATTTACGAAGGCAGCATTAGCACTTAGCGACTCCATGCAAAATACCTGGTATATATGGCTTATTGGCATTGCGGTGCTTATACTGGCATATAAGCTGTATGTAAGTACACCAAATGGTTCAAGAGTAGTGGCAGCACTTAAATTAAAGATACCAGTATTTGGCTCGTTGTCAGTAAAGACAGCCTGTGCCAGATTTGCAAGAACTTTGTCCACACTTATGGCATCTGGTATGCCTCTTATTGATTCAATCAATATATGTGCAAAGGTATTGGACAATGTTTTATATAAGGATGCTTTAGCGGAAACCTCAAGACAGGTAGAAAGGGGTGTATCTCTTACTACACCACTTGAAAAGTCAGGACTTTTCCCTAGTATGGTTATCCATATGATTAGTATCGGTGAAGAAACCGGTAGTATGGAGGAAATGCTTACAAATGTAGCCGACTACTATGATGAAGAAGTAGAAATGACTACACAGCAGGCAACAGCTCTTATGGAGCCGATTATCATTGTTATGATGGCATTAGTGGTATGTGCACTTATTGCTGTTATATACGGACCAATGGTACAGCTTTACAGCGACATTGGCTAAAAACGGATATATTCATTGGGACCCGAGCCCGATGGTTGATATCAAATATATATATAAAATAAAAGGAGACAAAAAAATGACACAGAAAAACAACAAAGGTTTCTCATTAGTAGAACTTATCGTAGTTATTGCTATTATGGCAGTACTCATCGGTGTATTAGCACCAGCACTTATTGGTAACATTGAAAAATCAAGAGAGTCTAAGGACTTTACATCACTTGACACAGTATACTCAGCAGTTAAGACAGCTTTAGGCGATGAAGCAGGTAACAAAGCTGGTGTAGGTAAGACTTGGCAGACACTTGATAGCATTATTAAAGCAGAAAAACCTGATGCTTTCCAGGCACAGATAAAGGAATATTGTGAAAATAATGATGTAGATGGTTCTTTATCAGCAAAGGTTAATAAGGATGCAGTGATTTGGGTTAATGTTGATACTCAGGGTCATGTAACAGTTATTATTTCTGCAAAGAAAACTGGTGTAACAGGTATTGGTGATGCAACAACTGCTGACAAGACAGTTGATGAAAAAAATGTTGGAAAGAAGTTTGCTGTTGGTTATGAAGCTAATACAAATTCTAGTAGCGGAGAAGCTGCAACAAGTAAATAGTTTAAGATGATTAAGGATTTAGAAATATGCAACGTGAGTTAATTCTGTTTATTTATGTGGTAGTTTTTTTATATGGGTTGTGTATAGGAAGCTTTCTAAATGTTTGTATATATAGAATTCCATTAAAAGAAAGTGTCGCAAAAAGCAGATCTCACTGTATGTCCTGTGGAGGTCAGCTAAAGTGGTACGATTTGGTACCACTTTTCAGCTACCTCTTCCTAAGAGGACGCTGCAGGCAGTGCAAAGCCAAAATATCTATACAATATCCATTAGTGGAGGCACTTAATGGACTCGGGTATGTATTTATATTCCTTATAAATGGAATTAACCTCACCAGCATATTATATTCCTTATGCTTTTCAGCACTTATAGTTTTAAGTGTTATTGATTTCAGGACATATGAAATACCTTTTGGGATAAATGTATTTATTTTTATACTGGGTATTATTGGCACAGTGGCTGACTATACAAATTGGTTAGAGCATATCTTAGGATTTGTAGTAGTAAGTGGTTTTTTGTATATATTAGTATTGGTTACAAAAGGAAGAGCAATGGGCGGCGGTGATGTAAAGCTTATGGCTGCGGCTGGTCTGTTGATTGGTTTGAAAAACAGTATTTTGGCATTAATACTAGGTTGTATCGTTGGCTCTATTATACATATAGCCAGAATGAAAATACAAAAAAAGGACCATGTGCTTGCATTTGGACCATATTTGTCAGTTGGTATATTTATAGCTATGTTGTTTGGAAATAGCTTTATCAGCTGGTATTTTTCATTATTCAAAATTTAATTAGAAAATAACAGCATTAGGTTGCGAATATATAGATAAAAAGACTTTAAAGATTATAAAACAATATCACCTAAAAGGGATAAGGAGGAAAATAGATGTCTAAAATATTATCCGTAAGAATTGGAAAAAAATATGTAAAAATCTGTGAATTACAGTATACAGCCAATATGAAAAGTGTATATGTAAACAGAATTTTAAAGGCAAAGACACCACCAGATGTAGTAGAAGATGGTTTTATTAAGGATTTCTTTGCAGCAGAGTCATTTTTGAGTGCTATTATCAGAGAAAATAATATGACAGCGACAGATGTTATTTTTTCAATATCATCAGGAAAGATTGCTACAAAAGAAATTACAGTTCCTATAATGAAGGAAAAACAGCTTGTAGAAATGATAGAGGCAAATGCAAGTGAATATTTCCCAATTTATTTGGACGATTATATTTTAGCACACAATATTCTTGAAAAAGGCAATCCTAAAAAGGGTGAAAAGCAGATGAGAGTGCTTGTTCTCGCTGCTCCAAAGGAATTAATAGATGACTATTTCCAGATAGCTGAAAGATTAAAGCTAAATGTTAAGTCTATAGATTATGCCGGTAACTCTGCTTATCAGATGATTAGAAGACAGATTCCGGCAGCAACCTCCTTAGTTATTCAGGTACAGGAGGAAACAACTACAGTTAATATTTTAAAGGACAATATCCTGAAGCTTCAAAGAACAATACCTTATGGCAAGAATTTACCTATAGAGGCATTGGCTGAAAAGCTTAATATTGACGAAGATGAGGCAGCAACCTTACTTGAAACAGAAAGCTACATTCACGAAACCTTTGATGGTGACCCTGTTACAGAGTCAATAAGACCAATTATTAATAATGTACTTAGAGTAGTAGACTACTATAACTCAAGAAATTCTGATGACCCGGTAGAAAAGGCATATCTGGTTGGTGAGTCAGTATCCTTATTAGGTCTTGACTTCCTGTTTGCAAATGAGTTCGATGTATCAGTAAACCAGTTAATTAGATTTAACGGTGTAACACTTGAAAATGAAAATGACTTATTACATAAGATTGTAACCAAGTATGTTGGCTGTCTTGGTGCAGGCATAGAGCCTGTAAACTTTATGCCAAAGGAAACTTTGGAAAAAATGAGAAGTGCCAATAATTTTAGATTGTTAAGAATTGGTGTTTTAGCAGCAGCAGTTATTGCAGTGATAGCTGTGTCAATTCCACTTACAAAGCTTGTTATTGCAAAGGCAGAACAGAGCCAAGTTCAAAGCTCTATTGATAACATAAAAGACATTGATCAGGTTGTTGATGATTATTATACAGCCTTAGACAGATTTACAGATGCTGAAAGCTTTAAAAACCTTACAGATGGCAACAATGATTCATTATTATATTTTATTTCAAATCTTGAAGCTAAAATGCCTAGTGATGTAAGTATAAACAGTATTACATTCACTAATGGTCAGGTTAGTCTTACCGGGACTACAAGTATTAAGCCTACAGTAGCTAAGTTTATACAGGCATTAACTCAGACATATGGTGTTGAAGATGTGTTTGTATCAGCTTTATCCGAATCTAAAGATGCAGACGGAGTAATTACTACTAATTTTTCACTTACCTGTCAGTTTGGAAAGCTTCCGGATGCTGAAGACTATATGAAGGAGCTATTTAATTTAGGCGCAATTAATTACAGTGAAGCTCGTTCTATTTTAACTGGTGAAAATCCGGAAAAGACAGTGGATGAGTTTATAGATGAGCATGTTAAAGAGATAAATAAGCTTTGGGGATTTAGCGAAAGCCTTGACGAAACAGAAACAGTTAAACCTGAAACAAAAGAGGCTGAATAGAAGGAGGAAGAAAAGATGAAATTTGATTTTAAATTGGCAGTAAAAGATAAAAGACTTATATATACTTTAATCATAGCTGCTATAATAATAGCTGCTTTCTTCGGATATAGAGCCATTGATAAGCAGGTAGATGACCTAGACAAAAAAACACAGGAGCTTGATTCTGTTTACAAGGATTTGCAGGAAAAGGCTTCACATAAAAATGAATATATCGTTAAAACAATGGTTTATGATGCTTTGTATACCAGAGTAATTAATTCATATGCAGCAGGTCTTGATGAGCCTGTTACAATTATGGATTTGGCTGATATGGAAAAAACAACTGATACCTGGATTAATCAGGCAGCATTTACAAAGGTTGGAACATTATATACCTTTGGACAGATAACATCTACAAACCCATCTAAAGCAGGAAAAAGTGTGTATAGTACAGATATGTTAGGAATAGGATCTACCGAAACTATTTCTTATGAAGGAACATATGAGCAGTTAAAGACACTTATTAACAGAATAAATAATACTAACAAGGAATACAAAATTGATAGCCTTCAGATTAGCTACAATAAAGCTGAGGAGCTGGTAAATGGTTCTATGGTAGTTAACTACTATGCTGTTACAGGTATGAACAGACCATGGATGGATATTGATATTCCGGGTGTGTCACAGGGTACAAAGAATCCATTTGACTCAAACACACATACAACAAAGCCAGTTGACCAGTCAGCTCTTGAGAAGATGAAGAGTGATTATGATGTATATTTAGCTCTTAATGCTGCAACTTCAGATGTTGAATCTATAGTATTAGCTCTTAGAAATGATGTAATCGGAACAACTAAGGTATCAGCTAACTCAAATGATAAGGAAAAGGTTCAGATACATATTACCGGAACTAATGGTGCATACAAGATAAGCTATCAGGTAGGGGATAATACATATCCAGTAACTGATTATGACAAGGGTGAATCCTTTGTACCAGGAGAAAGCATTGATATATTAGTTGTAAGTAAGGAAAGATTAAGTGATGACGATAAGTCAACAGCCGTACTTACAGTTATAAACGATTCGGATAAGAGTGTAAATCTTGGAGTCCTTAATGATGACCCAGAAAATCCAAGATGTATCATTGAACAGACAACAGGCGACATTGAGATTTTTCAGTAATAGGAGATGATTTAAGTGAAAAAAGACAATAATAAAGGTTTTTCCCTTATTGAGATTATCGTTACAATAGCCGTATTAGCTCTTGTGGTAGCACCATTTCTTCGTAGCTTTTTCTTATCTATGAATATAAATAGTGATGCCAGAAAATTGCAGAATGCTTCAATGGTAAGTCAGGATATTATGGAACAGTTCAAGGCAAATTCTATTGAGGATATGATAGAAAAAAGTAAGAAGGTGTATGCGGTAGAGCCAACGAAGACTATGACACCCTTGGTAGGTGATGCTAGTGCTACACAGTATCCTGTATATGAATTTAAGAATTGGAAAGTGGAGGGTGCTGATGGTGAAGATTTTTATGCAACCATTAAGCTAGACCCAACATCTTATGTAGAGGCTTCAGGAAGTGGTAAAAATTATGTAAATAGTATGACTACTTATCAGTTTTCAAGTCTGTTTGGCTCTGATGCTATTATGATTTTTAAACAGTATACAGACCCGGATAACGATCTGGAGTCTTATTGCAGAGCAAGTGGAGAATTTTCAGAGGCAGAGCTGAAAGATTTAGGACCAAAAACTGTTAAGAAAACTACAACTGTAGAAATAACTGGTGATTATGATAAAACTACAAAAATATATTCATATGTAATCAGCTTAAATATGAAATATACATATAATGGTAGTAAAAGTGTAGAAGTAAAAAAGGATATAAAGAAAACCTATCAAGGAAAAGAAGGACATTCTATATATTTAATGCTTCCACCATATGATAATGCAACAATAACTAATGGTACTGACAAAAAAGGAAATTACTATTCTACTGATGAACTGACAATATCTTATAAATTTAATCAGGCAGAAGATTACCAGCCGGAGCTGTCCGTATATCTTGCTGAACAGGCGATAAAAAATAGTTCTAACAATTTAATGCTTGAAAAGTTTAAAAGTGAGAAGATAAAAATTGTTGATAATACACCTGAAAAACCAGTTACAGCAACTCTATATCAATATGATAACACTAATAAAAAATTTAAGGTTTATACCAATATAGAAAAGAGTGTATCAGATGTTGCCACAACAGATGTAGTGCAAGGGCTTACTTATTCAGATAAAACGGATAATACAGTATTGTACAATATTACAATCGATATTAGATATGATAGCACAGATAGTGATGTATTAACGACCTTTACTGGCAGTAAGGAGGATTAGATATGCTTAGAAACAGAAAAAAATTAAATAACAGTGGTTCAACATTGGTTATGGCAGTTATTGCTATAGCCTTTGTGGCATTGCTGGTTGTTACTATATTATCTGCTGCTATGGCAAATATGAAAATCAAGCAGATGAATAACAGATCTAAGGATACCTTCTATACAGCCGAAACTCTTTTGGACGAAATAAAGGCTGGTGTAGGTCACGATAGTATATCATCAATGAGTGATGCTTATAAGGCCGTGCTTACTACAATGGTAAGACAAGGGGACTCCTACAGATATGTTATCAATAATGATGAGGCTAACAAAGAGTTTAAGGAAAAATTTGTTGCAGATATGCTAAGAAAAGTAACTAATGGTAAGTTATTATTTGGAAATAATCAGGTGGTCAGTTCATCTGAAAAATCAGTTACAGACGATGCAATCGAATATGTAAATTCTTTTATCAAAGGCTATGAATCTAAAGCAAAAACAGCAGAAGTGAAAAGTATTGATAAGGTTACAGCAGTAAAAGAAGGAAATGGTCTTAGATATAGTATTCTTTTGCAAAATCTTGTTATAGATTATAAGCAGGATAGAACAAACGAAGATTACTATTCAACATTAACAGTAGACTTAGATATTACATTCCCAAATTTAACAGTAGACTTTGCTGGTGGTAATAGCTTATCAGGCTTTACAGAATATTCCCTTATTACAGATAAGGATTTAATGATAACAGGTAAAAGCTTAACTGTTAATGCAGCGCATATTTATGCTGGAGAAAATATTTCTATTGCAGCCAGTGCAGATTCTACAGGACAGAGTGGAAAACTTACAGTAACAGGTAATATGCTGTCTAAAAATGGTAGCAGTACAAATGCAAACATAGTTACCAGAGGAGATATTATTGTAAGAGGCTCTGCATTATACAAAAGCTCTTTTACAGTAAATAGTGGTGATGTATGGTGTGACAATCTTACAATTAACAGTTATATTGCCTCAGAAAGTAAAACAGCAGATACTTCAATAGGTGCAGATATTAATATAGACGCATTCTCCAAGACCTATATTAAGGATGATTTAAACCTGTATGGTTCAGATTCAAATGTAATAATTGGTGGAAATATGTATGCGTACAGCTATGATGGCTCAGACAATACTAATCACGCAACCTCAAGCTCAATTATTGTTACTGGTGAAGGCTCACAGCTTCGACTAAATCTAAACAGACTTATAGTAGGTGGTCGTTCCTATGTAATTATTCCTGGTGAAACTTATAATTATATGACTGGTGAATCTATTTCAGTTAAGGCAGATCAGGAGTTATATTTAGTACCTTCAAAATTTATATACAAAAATCAGGCTAATCCAATGGCAAAGTCCGCATGGACACAGTTAAAGGCTGACCAGAAAGACCCAGCTATAAATGACACAAATACACCTTTGGTACAGATTTCAGGCTCTCTTACAGAGGGATTGTTAGATAAGGACGCTCCTTATGTTGTAAAAACCTCGGGGAATGTAAGCTACCTGTACTACCATTTCAAGGATAAAGCTTCTTCTACTGAATATGTGAAGAGAATTTTAGCCGGTCAGGATGCCAGCTTAAAGCAAAGCTTAAATTCATATTTTACAAGTACAACTAAAGGTGTATCTATTACAGCAGGCTCTATGTATGCTGCCGGTGCGTTAATGCAGACATCAGGAAGCTCTGTTAATAATACAGGTGCTGCTACATCAGGAAATCTTGGTACACTTTCATATGCAAATAGTAGTGGCGTAATTCCGACAGATGTATTTACATTGGCATCGCTTAATTATAAAAACAGATATGATATACTTACACACCTTCTTGTAGATATACCAGAAACAAAGCAGGGTGTTGAATATATTGTTAATGACAGAGAAGCTGCACTTGAAGAATTTTATTCAAATTATAAGCCTACAGGCTCAGAGATGACTAATAATGCATCTGCAAATATTGTAGATTATTCGGCAGTAGAATCTCAACAATACAATAAAGAACAAAATCTTGTTATGTATGATAGTGGAATTATAAAAGTAGCTTTAAATAAAGCTACATATGTAGTTCCAGCAAAGGTAAAAGGTGGTATAATAATAAATACAGGAGCAGTTAAGTTAGACCATGATTTTAAAGGCTTAATCATTTCAAAGGGAAATATAATCATTACAGATAACGCAACAGTTACTACTGATGCGGCTATGATTGAAAATCTTATTAAAAATGAGTATTTATTCTATGATGGTGCAACAACTGATGAAGAAAGACAGAAGGAGGGAACACCTTTTAGAAATTACTTCTACGCGTATAAACAGTCAGCATCAGAAGAGGATACAAGTGAGCCGGTCAAAATCGAAAACATTAGTTACAATGACATAGTAGGCACAAACAATTGGAGAAAATATGATGATGGAAAATAAGAAAGAAAAACTTAATAACCATGGTTTATCATTAGTCGAATTGCTGGTTGTTGTAGCAATAATGGCGATAGTGGTCGGTGGTGTAGTTACAGGAATTTCACTGTTTACAAATACATATGCAAAACAGGCAGCCAGAGGTATAGAAGATTTTATTTCAACTGCAAGGACTAAGGCTACTTCGATAGCAGCAGATGAGTGGAATGTGGAAATCTCCTATGATGAAAAAAGTGGAGATTTCACATATACTTTAAATAAAGTAACTATTACAAAGGATGATAAAGGAACCGAAAAAAGAAGTTACGAGGTAATAGAAAAACAAGTTTACGAGGGTGACCTAGAGATGTTTTTTATAAATGGTGATGATAAGGATGCGGCAAAGGTATCGTTAAATTCTGAAAAGAATACCTTAAGACTTGTATTTTCACAGACACAAGGGTCTATTTCGGATATGAGAATATCAGGATATACATTAAAACATAAAATAGGTCAGGAACCTTCGGATATTATTTATTTTATAATTAATAGAGGCAGCTACACAAAGAAAATTGCAGTATACACCTTAACTGGTAAATATGAAGTTATTGAATAGGTGGTGGGATAATGAAAGACAATAATTCAAAATTAAATAATCAAGGCTTTTCATTGGTAGAATTACTGGTAGCATTAGCCATTAGTGGAATTGTTATTGTAATGATTTCATTACTCATAGTTAATAGTTCTAATTTGTTTAATAATGAAAACAAGAACATTGATTTGCAAAATGAATTTCAGGTTGTAGATGGATTTTTATCAGAAACCTTAATGGAAGCTAAAACGATAGATATTGTGGATAATGGCGATGGCGACCAGACACTTACCCTTTATACAGGAACCAGGGGAAGTGATGAGGCATTACAGCCAGTTACGACAGAGCCTATAGAAGCAGCAACTACAGGAGCTGCGGACGAGAGCATTGCAACAGAGCCTATAGAGGCAGCAACTACGGGTGCAACAACTGCAAGTATTACAACAGAAAGAATTATAACCTTTAAGCCAGATTCAAATTCACTGTATATTACAAAATCAAAAGAAGCAAGTCTTACTAAGGGAAACCGTATATCAAGCAGTGTTAAGAAATTTAAGGTTTCTATAGATGATAGCTGTAAAACCTACAAGGAAGTAGAAAAAATAACCCACGAAACTATTTTGGAGCATACCGGATATGCCAATCCAATTATTTTAAATATTGAACTAAATGTTAGTAATGGAAAATCCGATAAAACAGAGGTAGTGAAGATTACAGTTAGAAATCAATTAAAAAAAGTAGTAGTTAATGGCAAAGAGTTTACTGTAAAGTAGGATTTTAAGGAGAATATTATGAAAAAACTAAAAAAAGTTAGAAACAAAATCCTAAAAATGAGTATCGCAGCAAAAATGACCTGTAGCGTGCTCATATTAGCTTTGGTTGTAGGCGCAGTTGCATACGGTGTCAGCAGTATGGAGGCTAAGGGAGAAAATCCAGAAACACTTGAAGAAAAAACCTATCTTTCTGATATTGTCGACCGTATTACAGAAGGTAAGCAAAAATACTTTACTATTCTTGAGGTTGTGCCATATGCAGGTATGGGCGAGTTCAAGTACTTTGTTGGCTCTGATGAGGTAGAGAAGGGAATACTTTCAAAATCTCAAAGTGAGTTACAAAGATTTTATATTGAGCAGGGTGCATACGGAAAGAAAAATGAGTGGATTAAGATAAACAGCTACTTCTCAAACTTTGGATATGAAATGAAATATAATTCATTTCAGGACAAATATGAGATTAGATGTACAAAGACCTTTTACAATGATGTTTTAACAGAGCCATATCGTTCCCTTTTGGAAGGCAGAGTTCGTGTAAACACAGTAGAAGCCAATGACCTTACTGATAAGGATATAGAAGAGGCTGATTTGATTATACTTACTGCAACTATTCAGGATAATAGTACAGCACAGGCATATAATTATTATACCGGAAATGTATTAGCTACAGGAGTAGCAGCTGATACGACTGGTGTATATAAGAAAACAGGTGATACATATGAGGAATTTAAGGTAAGCAATTCTACAAGTATTACTTATGATACCTATGAAAAAGTAGGCGATGAGTATGTCAGCCGTGATATTTCATGGGAAATGGCAAAGAAGCTTCTTGATTATATGGAGAAGGGTAGAGATTTACTTGGAACAGGTAAATATTCACAAACTCCAGTTATTTTTAGTGCTACGCTTACTGAAGGTGGAATATCAAAGAGCAGCAATATGTATAAGCTTTCTATGATATATAGAATGTTGGAAACTACACAGTATGATGATTTTATGAATAATCATATGTCTACAGTAGATGCTGCCGGAAACAAGTTCCTTACATCTACAGGTGTTCCTACTGCTGCATTGTGCTATGAAACAGAGGAAACAGCAACTACACAGCCAGAAACTACAACAGTTGAGGGAGAAACCAGCGAAGGCGAAACTACAAGTGAGGTAGAAACAACAGTTGAAGAAACCACGGCTCCACTTCCTTCAAAGACAATGAAATTCATTAATGAGTTTACCCATGAGGATATTTTGAAGGTAGTAGATGCAAGTCAATGTATAGATACAAATCCAAACGCATCAAAGAGAGTTACAAATGACTATTGGGTACACAACAATGATGCAAGAATGGTTCCTTCAAATCTGGCAAATAAGGTAAATGAAGGACAATACAAGGGCTTGACAGAGAGAGGACTTAACAATAAAACAGTTGCAGATATTGTTAGATACCTTCTTGGTTGTAAGGGCTCGTATGTACCAAAATATGATTATGGAAAGATAAATGTATTAGAGGTAGAGCCAAGCAATTCTTTTAAATATAGTGGATATGAAGGTGCAAAGGCTTTAGCCAAAAGGATGAACATTAATACTTCGTCTTGGACAGCAACAAATTATAAAGAGTATATGGAGGTTACGAGTGTATCTACAAAAACACTTAATACAATAACAACAGACCTTATTTCAACCTATGATGTTATTATAATAAGTGATGATACAGGAATGCTTAATAAAGACAGCAGTGGCGTAACCAGATACAATGATAAAAATCTTGACGGATATATTTATCTTGCCTATGGAGATCTTACAAAGCTTTCAAGTACACTTATGGGCTGGATGCCATGGGAATATGCAAAATATAATGGTGGATATAGTTCAAGTACAGATAAGTTTGGAGGCAATGCTATTTCGAGTGTTCAGGGTGGCTCATATATTTTAAGAATGAATGACTATCCAGAAACAACCAGATATAGTAAATATAATTGGAATAGCACAAGATTTGTTGGTTCAAGTGATAATACTGAGTTGCCAAATCAGGTTAGATATAATCAGGTTTTCACACTTAATTCAAAAACTAGAAGATTATGGACTGACTATCAGTGGGAAACACTTACAACCTTATTCAATAGTAGCGACCTACTAGGTACTATAGATACATCATATTATTACAAGGATTACAAAAAGGCTGCCAGAAGTAATGTAAATATGATGAATGAGGTATTTAGTGATAAGGTAGGTAATGCCAGATTTAGTGATAATGATATTACGGCTAAGACAATGAAGGCATTACAGGACTATGCAGCTGCAGGAAAGTTAATGGTATTTGCGGACTGTGTATATGACAATGATGGTGCAAAGATTTATCCAACCTCACACCTTGCACAGCTTATGAATAGTGTTACAGCGCCAGGCTCAGAGGCAAACTACTTAAGAGAGTCAAATCTTGCCGGCTTTATTACACATATTAATGCTATGTCACCAAAACTTAATTTTAAAAAATTACCAACACCTGTTACATATGTGCCAAATGGTAATGGTGATAGTGTTATAAAAATGCCAGACGGTTATGATCGTACATTAGCATTTGAATTTTCTATTGACTCTTATGCCAATACACAATATAAGGTAAAGCTTATTATTGATAAAGATGGTAATGGCGTATTTGCTGATACAGGTAAAATTGTAACTGATGATACAAATGAAATTTATAAGACTTTGATGGTAGTTACAGATGCAAGTGGTCACGCAGATGTGAAGTTTAGCGCAAAGCTTGCTGATAATGAAAATGGTCTTGTTGCCTATAAGGTTGAAGTAGCCCAGATGAAGGGAGCTAATGAGTCGACCTTGCGATCATCTTACATTGGATATACAGCGGTCAGGGCATCAGAAGTAAAGGATGTAAAGGTATTACAGATAATTCCAAATCCTCAGTATTCAGTAAATAAGGCTTCGTTAGCACTTGATATGTCCTATACCTTAAATGGCTTGGGACAGCCACAGGCTAAAAATCCATTATTTGAACAGAAGCTTACTGCAATTAATAATGGTATTGTAGGATATAATATTACAGTTCATACGATGTATACCTATGAGTTTGAAAACAAGTTTACAAAGGCAGACCCATATATTAGAGGAACTGATTATAATACTGCAAAGGATTACCTTAATGCAAACTTCTATGATATGGTAGTTTTAGGCTTTGGTGATATATATCGTGGTGATGATGTTTCTAATATGTATGGTGCTTTGGATTGTATTAGAGATTTTATAGATAATGGTAACTCAGTAATGTTTGCACATGATACGATGAGCTTTAATTCATCAAACAATTATGTACAGATTAATGGAAGCTATTCAAAGAACTCTAATGGCACATATAGTGGTACAACAGTATCATCAATAAATAGGTTTTCAGACAGAGTTTATATGGAAAATGGATGGGCTGCAACAAATCATATTGATAATGATAAGATGTGTACTAACCTTACATTATTCCTTAGAAATTCTACAGGAATGGACAGATATGGTGTAACCTTAGCTAAAGCTGACAGAGATGGTAAAGGAAAGCCTACATATGCTAATGATAAGCAGATGGGTTATTCAAATAAGTCTTCTGACGGAAAATACTATGTAGAAGAATTACAAGGCTTTAGTGACTGGGTTCTTTTAAGACAGGGCCTTGTGTCAAACTATAGTACAACTAATAGTAATAATGGCTGGTATATTGTAAAACCATTTAATGACCCTAATAATATACTTACCACAAAAACAAATTGCTGGTGGACATCTACCAGAGTTGACAAGGTAAATGAAGGTCAGGTTACTATGTTCCCATACAAAATAGGAGATAGTGTTGGAATATCTACTACTCACGCACAGTATTATCAGCTGGATATGGAGGATGAGGACTTAGTAGTATGGTACACATTAAGTACAGATAGCGGCTACTACAATTACACAAGAAAAGATGGCCAGAATAACTACTACATTTACTCTAAGGGTAATGTAACATATACAGGTGCAGGTCATGCAGATATTAATAGTGCAGATGAGTTAAAACTTTTCGTTAATACAATTATTAAAGCTATTGATTCTGGTAATGCTGCGCCAGAGGTAGTGGTTACAAATGGTGCCTTAGGCAGTGGTATTTATAATATCTATGCAAGTGTAGGTGATAATTACTCAGTTAGATTCAAAGCTACTGACCAGGATTTAGCTACTATAGATACAGCAGATGGCGATTGGAGCAAGGTTGGTGTATTTGAAAGTGGTAGAGTTATCTGGGATAAGAATAAAAATGGCGTATATGATGAAGGCGTAGATGTGGTTATGGAAACCTATGCAAGAAATGGCAATAAGCTTTACAATGGTAAGGAAGTTAAAGTTGAAATAGCTAGTTGCCCAGCCTTAGCATCAAACGAAGCAAAAACAGAAATAGAAAATCAGATTATTGCTGATGGAGCGTATTTCCTTATTGAAGCAACTGATATGTACGGTGCAACAGGTTCTGCAAGAGCTAAGCTTACAACAAGAGATTTGTTTGCATTAGACTAAAAACTAAACATATAAAAATATAAACACTATCTTAGAGAAATCTGGGATAGTGTTTTTTGCAGATATACAAAAATTAATTAAGTGGTAATTTATTAACGGGTAATAAAAATAGAATAAAAGAAAAATAAAATAATGCTTTACATTAGAGGATTAAAAGTGTTATCATACCTAGGAAAATGTCTAAAATAGACGAAACAGGAGGAAGAAAAATGACTATACCACAAATATTAGCGGTCATTATTTTTGCTGCAATGTTTATACTCATAGTAATGGATAAGATTGAAAGACAATATGTTACATTAGTATGTGGTTTACTAACATTAGTAGTAGTATTTGGCATTGCAATGAGAGATGTAAATGCCATAGTTGAAACTCTTAATGTAAAGGGTATTTTTACAACACAGTTTTGGTATGCTGCCGGAGAATCAAGCGAAACTTCATCAGGCATTAATTGGGCAACAATTATCTTTATAGCAGGTATGATGATAATGGTTGAAGGAATGGCTAAGGCTGGTTTCTTCAGATGGTTGTGTATGCGACTGGCAAAGCTTGTTAATTACAAAACTATACCACTTTTCATTACTTTTATGGTAATGTCGGCTATATTATCAATGTTTATTGACAGTATTACAGTTATACTATTTTTAGCAGCTGTAACAGTAGAATTAGCAAAGCTGTTAAAGTTTAATCCTATACCAATGATTTTGTCAGAAATTTTCTGTGCAAATCTTGGAGGCTCGGCAACAATGTGTGGTGACCCACCAAACATTATAATTGGTACTTCTTTGGGATATTCTTTTGCAGACTTCTTAACAAATACAGGTCTGATTGCTGGAATATGTTTAATTTTAGTAGTGATTTATTTTTACCTTGTATATAGAAAAGAGCTTTCTGTAACAACAGGTGAGGCTGTAGACCCTAAGACACTTCCAGAGCCAAAGGAAGCTATATCAAGTAAGAGAGAGTTTATTGTAAGCTCAGTTATTTTTGCCTGTGCAGTTGTAATGCTCATTACTCACGCACAGACCGGTCTTACAGTTGCCTTTATTGGTGCAGTAGTGGCTATTGCAACATTAGTTACAGCAGGAAAGCACGCACTTTCGCTTCTTAAGAAGGTAGATTATAAGACATTACTTTTCTTTATCGGCTTATTTATGGTAGTAGGGGGTCTTGAACAGACTGGTATATTAGAGATAATAGCATCGTTTATAGGTAAGGTAAGTGGTGGAAATATTATGGTAATGGTTGCAATTATTATCTGGGTATCTGCCTTTGCAAGTGCTTTTGTTGATAATATTCCTTTTGCAGCTACAATGATACCTGTAATTAATAGTCTTGCTGCATCAACAGGTGTGCCACTTGCCACATTGGCATGGACCTTATCAATGGGAACAGATATTGGCGGTAGTGCAACTCCAATCGGAGCAAGTGCTAATGTAGTAGGTACTTCAGTAGCAGCTAAGAATGGTTATATGATTGGCTGGGGCAAGTATTGTAAATCAGCAGTTCCAGCAACAATTATTGTTATTGCCGTATCAATGGCAATGATTTTCATTCGTTACTGTATGTAAATAGAAGAAAGGAGCAAATGAAATGGCAAAACAGTTGATTATTTCAGTAGGTCGTGAGTTTGGCAGCGGCGGTCACGCTATTGCCGAGATGATTGCCGACGAGTTAAATGTAAAACTCTATGACAGAAATATGCTTGATGATATTGCAAAGGAAAGGAATGTTGATTCTAAAACCTTTGATGAATTTGACGAAAAACCTAGAAGATTCCTTTTTTCAAGAAGAGTAGGCGAATTTTCAAGCTCAATGGAAGAAAATCTTGCAGACCTTCAGTTCAATTTTATTAAAGAAAAGGCTGACGCAGGCGAGTCCTTCGTAATCGTTGGCCGTTGTGCAGAGCATATTTTAAAAGGAAGAGAAGGTGTTGTATCTGTATTTATCCTTGGAGATAAGGAAGAAAAGCAGAAAAGAATAATGAACAAATACAGGCTTTCTGAGGACGAAGCATTAAGCAAAATGTCAAGACATGACAAAAATAGAAAGAATTATCACAATAGCTACTGCGACCAGAAGTGGGGCGACTCAAGAAGCTATGATTTGTGTATTAATAGTAGTAGATTAGGGCTGGTAGGAACTAAGGAGCTGGTTATGGATTATATAAAGAAGGTTGAGGCTTTATAGAAACCACTGATACATTATGCCGTATAGTTCTCTAAAATAATATGTTGGAAAGAGCCACCAGGCTGTGTCAGCACTAATGCTGGTAGAGTTAAGCTCTAAGTTTTTCGCAATCTGGCTGGCTCTATACATATGAAATTCATTTGTGGCAATGGCAATATCAGGGTTTAAATTGTTACTGTCAATAATTTCTTTTGAATAGGAGAGATTTTCTCTTGTGGAGGTGGATTTGTCCTCCATATATAATCGTTCTTGGGAGATACCCTTTTCAATCAGGTAATCATACATACACCTTGCTTCTGAAATATTTTCACCCTCACCTTTACCACCAGACAAAATGCAGGCAGAGTCAGGATTGTCAATAAGAAACTCATAAGCAGCATCTAGTCGCTCTCTTAGCATTAAGGATGCCTTATCACCCCTGACCTTACAGCCAAGTACGATTACAGTAGCACCATTTTCTGGTGTAGTGGAATTAGCTTTAATAATAAGAAAGCTTTCGGTAATTACAATAACAAAACAAATTGAAATGAAAGCAAGAATTAAGGAAAGTACAATTTTGCCTCCTATGTGCTTCCATATAGAGGCAATAAGGTGGTTTAGCTTCTTGAAAAATATTCCATATACAAAAATTAATAGAAAAATGCAAATACCGGAGGCATTGCCTATGTTTAATATTCTGTTAGAAATAAAGGGTAGTGAAAACCAGGTAACACCAGTAATTCCTATAATTGATAAAAGTATTCTTAAAATTGTCATTTTGCCTCCAGTGTAGTTAGTAATATAAAAATTGAATATAATAGGGTGGTTAAATATATGTAGATTATATGGGAAAAAGAAGTATATTGCAAGGGGATAAAAATATATGTAAAAAAGAATAATACATTATAAAAATGGAAAAATAAAAAGCTGGAAATTTCAGTAAAAAAGATAAAAAATTTTCAGAAAAAAATTTTTGAGGTATTTGATTTAAAAATCGTATTGATTTTTTTTGAAAACTTTACATATAATAATAGTGTAAAGAGAAATCTTTAGAGAGGCTCAATCGGATAGCACCTCTTTCCCTAGTGGGGGACATAAAATATACTATGAATGCTCGGCAATAGGTGATATGTTGTCAGCTATCCTTTCATAAGAATTTACGAGGCTTGGTTCTGGAAGGAATCAAGCCTTTATTCATACACAGGAGGATAAAGTGTTAGAAGTAAATGATTTAATAAACATCAATTATATACCTAAGGAGGATGAAATATCATTATCCCTATTAATTGATTTTTACGAACAGTATTTAAGTAAGAGAGTTTTTATTTTTACTTTAGAAAATAATGAAAAGGTAAAATTATTCTTCAGGAAAACATCAGAAATATTTCACATTTCAGGAATTGACCACATATATGAAGATGTGCCTATGGACGGAAGTAGATTTGTTGAAGAAGTTAAAAATATGAATATGGATATTAATACTTTAAAAGAGGTTAATTTACCAGTATATAAAGATTATGCGATGAGAATACGGAGTATGTTTTGTATAGACGCTATTATAAAGAATTGTGAGTGGTTATATTATTCAAATGGAAAAATCCCCAATACAGATATACCAGTTACATATTTATTGCTGAAAAGTTTAGATGGAAAAAAGTTACATCTGGGAATTGACACCTATAAAACAGGAAGACCATATTTTGCAAGAACACTTTTGATAACCGAAGGAAGCTTTGAAAATAAATTTATTGAACGAGCTAAGAGTTGTTTTAAGGTATCAAAATTGGAGATAAAGGATAAGTGTACGGATTGTTTATTGGAATGTATTAATAGAAAAGAAGCAGAATTATATGTTAAAAATGAGGTTGAGAGGATTACAGAAAAATGGACGAAAACGGTATTTGAAACAGAGTTGTTTTAATGATGCAAATATGTTGCGTAAAGTTATTGAAGACAATGAGGGGAACATTAAAATTTTATTGTTGAATAGAATAAAAAAACAACAACAAGTAGATTGGATAAAAAAATTAAGTACGGAAATAGAGAAACACAGAGCTGAAATAAGACAGCAAACAGATTTGTTAGACACATATTGGGCAGGAAAGCTTGTAGGGGAAGGTATAAGAAGATATAAAAAAGAAGAAATTCCAATTAAGCTAAGAAATGAAATAGAGTTTTATTTGGATAGAAAATCAGTAGATATTTTCCTAAACATTTTACAAAAGAAATAGAAAGCCCTAGTTTCAGTTTATACCTAGTAAATTTTGACATATTTATTAGTTTATAGTATACTGAAAGTTGAGGTATTTTTTATGCTTTATAATATACTATTTTTATGATAGCAGTTATAGAGTAAGGAAACACACAGAAGTTACCTGAAAACTAGATTGTAATACAAATTGAAGAGAGGGTGGAAAAATGAAGGAGATAAATAGAAAAAGTAATGATAGGGTGCAGGTTTTCTTTATAAATGTGACAGCAATAGCACTTATTATTGTGGCTGTGATACTTGTCATAGCAAATTTTAATACAACGATAGATAATGATGAGTTTCAGGAAGCATACAAAGCAGAGGAAACTAATGGATATGTAAACAATGATGTTCTGTACATTAATAGAGAAGCTGAAGGTATTAGTGGAAATAAAGAAGAAAATACAACAGATAGTACAAACACAGAAGCGACAGATAAAGATGTAGAGGAAGAAACAACTGTTTCAAATAATAATCTTGTTGTAGGAGAGGTTGCTGCCAATGACAATGGTGTGCATGGCAGCAGTTATGGTATGGGAATGTACGACAATGGACTTCACGGAAATGTTAATGACAATGATTTTGCAAACAAAAAGTATAACAATGTTGCAAGTGGAAAATTAAACAAGACACAGAGAGTAGATGATGATTACTTTGACAACACAGTATTTATGGGGGATTCCAGAACAGTTGCTATGCAGGCACTTAATTTAGTTGCACCAGAGGATACCTTTGCAGTTAATGGAATAAACCATGTAGACTATATGTCGCAGCAGTTTTATGATGAGGTTACAGGTGTTAATGGAACAATTTTCGATATTGTTGCTCAAAGACAGCCAGAAAAAATTTATGTGGCATTAGGTGTAAATGGTGTTGCATTTATGCAAAAAGCAACCTTCTTGGAAACCTATATAGAAATGATAGAAAGACTTATGAAGGCATCGCCAAACAGCAAAATAATTATAGAGAGCATTCTGCCTGTTAATGAGGAAACCTATAACAGAGGCAATCCTAATATGAATAATATCAATGTTGATGATATGAATAGAGAGCTTTTAAGTCTTGCCAATATAAAGGAAATATATTATCTTGACCTGTCTAATGTTTTGAAGGATGAAAATAACAGATTAGCAAGCAAATATGATTGTGGGGACGGAATACACTTTACTAATGCGGGATATGAAGCAATATACAATGAAATGTGTTATTATGGAGTAGATTAAGTAATAGAAAAGAAAAGATAGAGCAAAGAAAAATGGCAGTAGAGAATAGAGCTGTAAATAAGTTTGCTTCTATCTTTTTTATTATATGTATAATTTCACATATTTTCCACATAATAATTCCAAAGCTAAACACAGCAAAATATGATACCCTTGTATACAAGAAAAACAGGAGTATTACTTAGAAATATGAAATTGGAGGAAAAACAATGAAGGCTACAGGGATTATTAGAAGGTTAGATGAGCTTGGAAGAATTGTAATTCCTAAAGAGATAAGAAAGACCCTTAGAATAAATGAGGGTGATTCAGTAGAAATTTTCACAGATAATGACCAATCCGTCATAATAAAAAAATATTCCCCTATAGATGAGTTTTTACCATATGCACAGGAGTATGCAAATTCATTAGCAACTGTATCAAAGGCAGCAGTAATAATTGTGGACAAGGACCAAATAGTTGCGGCTTCTGGTGCATTGAAAAAGGATATTATTAATAAGGGCATTTCAAATAATTTGTTAAAAATCATTAACGAGAGAGCTATGTATGTTAATTCAAATGCAAGCAGGGCAGTTAATATTCTAGGCAATGAAAGGGACGAGGCTGCTTATCAACAAATTATCCAGCCTATTATCAGGGACGGAGAGGCAGTAGGAGCAGTAATAATGCTGCTGACAGAGAGAATGGTTATAACAGAGGTGGAAAAAAAGCTGTTAAATGTTGCGTCGTTATTTATTGCAAATCAGATAAGATAAATTAAAATAAAACAATCAACCCTCAGCAATTATTTTATCACCAGAGGAATATACTAGATTAACTGAAATAGAAGAGGAATATTTTCTTTTATTAGAAGCTAATAAGCGTATGGAGGATAATGGAGATAGCAAAACAATTCCATTTGACGCAGTGATTAAAAATTTAGGAATTGAAAAAGAGGAACTTTTAGATACGGAGGATATAGATATGGAAAACCACTAGGTAATAAAAAAGGGACAAACCTTACAAATCTTATGAAGATAAAGTTTAAAGATTTAGGTATTCGGGTTGTTTATAAAATTGTTCGAGTAGAAGGTGTAATGGGGATTATAGTTGTTTCTGCAAGAACCGACGAACAGGTTTACAAGGGAGCAGCAAAAAGAAGAGATAAATATGATTTATAACAAATATAAAATGAATAATATTGTAGAATAAAGAAAAAATAGTTGTTCTCCAGTCTTCTTAATGATATAATCCACCTAGGTAAACTTATAGAAATATAGGGGCACAAAGCTAGAAGTCTAAGGTGTTATTAAATACTATGATAGTTCAGTTGCAATCAAAGAGTTTTCTTTGGTTGCATTTTTTATATAACGAAAAATTTAATAGAGTATGTTAATAGTTTAGAAAAAGGTAAAAGCATTGATAATTAAAAATTATACGGATTAAAAATATAAGATTAAGAGAACAAAAAAGGAGAAAAAGAAATGGCAACATTTGGAACAACATTCAAAAGGATTTACGGAGAGGGTTTAAAAAAATATGGCTTTAAGAAAATAAAGGGTAGACAGCCATACTTTGTAAGAATGATAGGAGATGAGATAATTCATGTAATTACATATAGACCCGTAAACGCATACAATTTTAGTCATAAAGAATATGAAATATATGGTGGAATTGCAACAGTATATAGAGCAAATATAGATTTAGATAAAACACCAAGAGATAATGCTGTATGGCTAAGTGATCTGTATCATTTTTATATAAAATTCAATGACGGTAGTGAGAAAAAAAAGTATCAGGAAATAGGACTATTTTCATATGAAAAGGATAATGAACAGGCAATGGCTAAAAGTATAGAATATTCACTTGAGATGACAGAAAAATATGTAATCCCAAGATTGGATAAAATAACAAATGTGAGAGAAGGTGTGGATTTCTTTAAAGAATATAATACTAAATTACTAGCAGTAAAAAGAAATTTTGGAAAAGGACAGAGTAGCTATGAATATAATGAGGGTTTGTTAAATGTATTTGTATATACGCTGGATGAGTATATTAGCTATATAAAAAATTTGCATGAAGAATGTAATAATAGAATTTTAAATAATATGAAAGAAGGAATATATGGTTTTACTATGGAACAGTATCAATATGATAAGGAGGATAGATGGAAAGGAATGGAAGATGAGATAGAAGTATTTACGGAAATTAGTAATAGTCCAGAGAAATATAGAGAAGTTATGGAAGAATTGGAAAGACGAAAGGAGCATAACCTTGAAGTATTAAAGAAGTATGGAGTGAATACAAATTAACCAAAACATTGTTAGAGATATATTATAATAAAAATACAGAATGGAGAAATTATGAAAAAAAGAAGAGCTTTAAAAAAATTTATTGCTATAGTATTAACATTTGCAATATTAACATCATCAATACCTGTCATTTCAGTATTTGCAACGACAGACAATTTTCTGGACGAATGTGGAAATAGTCTGGAAGAAGTCGAAGAAAGTATAGAGGATTCTTATTCAGTTATAACTGCAGGAGATTGGAGAACAGCTATTTTTGTAGATAATCTGGCATGGAATGCTTTTCATAATCAAGTCCAAAAGGCAATTAAAGAAAAATATGAAAATACAAGTAAAATAGTAGGAACTGAATTAAGCATTATATATGGAGAAAATAATGAGGAGAGCTTAAGAGGGAAGAAAGGAAGAGCAGATATTTATGTGGAGGATGGAGCGTATACATATTTATGGGAAATCAAACCGTATTCATATTCAATAGAGCCTAAAAAATCTAAAGCCTTAAAACAGCTTAAGGAATACAAATTATCAAAGAATAATTATAAAATTGGTAGCAATCAAATTGAAGGCGGGGTTACGCACTTATATACACAGAACTTAAGAGGTAAATATTTAGAGTTTGTTGAATATGAGATTAAATATTATGTTGAAAATAATGGACTAATTTTTTATCGTTTTGAGCGCCATGTGACAAAGAGAGAGGATAAGGAAGAAACTGCTGTGGATGTTGCTGTAAAAACTGTTTCGAGTACAGTTGAAGGAACTGTTGCAGGTGGAGGGACAGGTACAAAACAGGAAAGTTCAGAAAATTCAGGTGGGACAAATATAAAGAAAATTGCGGCAGCATATGTTATGGCACAAATTATGAAATCTTTTCATTGGAAAGTATATTGCAATCAAGAGGTCAGCAATAGTGTATCTGGTGCTATTGTTATAGAATGTGATAGATTTCAGAACAAAATTAAGTCTAATGCGGCGGCAGCAGTTATTTTTGCGTATATATCATCAGAGGGGACTATGGAAGTAAATGCGGCTGATATGGAGTCACTTGAGGAACTGCAAAGAGATACAAATAGCTTTTTGACTACTATTAAGGATGCGGGAGGAACAGATTTTTTAATTGAAGGACTAGAAATGGCTTTGAGAGGAGAAGATCAGGAAGTAATTGATGAATTTATTAAGCTGATTCGAGGTGAAGCAGTTGATTATGACAAGGCATTCGGGGCACAGCCACCAAGTGATCCGCTTATAATAGATTTAGGAAAAAAGGGTATTGAATTATGTACTATAAAGGATGGAGTATATTTTGATCTTGATTGTAATGGTTTTGCTGAAAAAACTGCATGGATAGGAAAAGAGGACGGCTTTTTAGCACTTGACCGAAATGGCAATGGAATTATTGATAATGGTGAGGAGTTGTTTGGTAATCAAGTAATTCTGTCAGATGGAACAGTGTCATCATCGGGTTTTGAAGCACTTGCTGAATTAGATACAAATTCAGATGGAATCATTGATTGTAATGATTTAAAATTTTATGATTTGGTAGTATGGATTGATGCAAATCATAATGGCAGAACAAATGCAGAAGAGCTGCACAGTTTAACAGAATTAAATATTAGTTCAATTAGTCTTAACAATATAGAAAAAAGCATTATAGATGATATGACGGGTACCCGTATTGCAAAAACATCTGATGTAAGAATAAGTAATGGTGCAAGTACATCAACGGTGGAAATAAGTGAATTTTGGTTTCCATCAAACAGAACAGACACATTGCATGAAGATATAGCAACATCGGGTAATGTTCCAAATATATTAAAGGCAATAGCTAGAGATGAAACAGGAACTCTATATGAACTGGTATATATGTTTAATGAATCAGATGATATTGCGTTAAAACATTACTATACCAAACAAATATTATACTTTATTACTGGGGCAAATAATGTACAAAATGGTAGCAGAGGTGGAAATATTAATGCAAAGGATTTGAAGGTAATAGAAGCATTTATGGGACATTCGTTTAATGGTGCTAGTGGCTCAAATCCAAATGCCGCTGCTGCTAGTATTTTGAATGAAATGTTTTCAGATATAGAAAAACAGTATTACAATATACTTAATATGTATGCCAGTCTTGGAGTATATCTAAAAACTGTATGTGAAATCGAAGATGTTGAGGGAAATAAAAAACTATGTATTTCCTTATTATATGATATTATAGATGATAAAATTTCTAATGGAGAGAATATAGCTGCGCTTGTTTATGATTTGGGATTATACATTTCGTTATATGATGAAGCAAATGAAACAGATTGTTTTAAAGAATTTTATGAACATATGGCTGCAAAATCAAAGTATTATGCCTTTGTAGCAAATTTATCAAAGCTGCATAATTTGTATTTTGGAACTGATGGAAATGATTTGTTATATGGAGAAAATATAGATGAGTGTATTTTGGGTGCAGATGGAGCTGACACAATATATGGAGGCTCAAGAAATGATATTATAATAGGAGGAAAAGGAAACGATACATTAAGTGGAGGAGAAGGAGCAGATACATATGTATTTAATGTGGGAGATGGAAAAGACAAGATAAATAACTATGATAGATATAGTTGGAAGTCAGATAAAATCTTGTTTGGCGAGGGAATAAAACCAGAAGATATAAAACTAACCCGAAAAGGTTATGATATGATAATAACCAATACAAAGAGTGAGGGGGATGAGATAACTCTTTATAACGCGTTTTATGATGATAGTGGTTACTACTATATAGGAAGTATAGAGTACGCAGATAAAACAGTATGGGATTTGAGTAAAATAAAAAGTAGTTTTGCAGCTATAGAAGGAACAGAAAAAGATGACATAATAAGCGGATACAATAGTGGATACAATTATTGTACCTCAGAGATTTGTTATGGAGGATTGGGAAATGATACCATAAATGGAGGGTCAGGAAATGATACCATATATGGAGAAGAGGGAGCTGACACGATATATGGAGAATCAGGAAATGATATTCTGATAGGAGGAAAAGGAAACGATACATTAAAAGGAGGAGAAGGAGCAGATACATATGTATTTAATGTGGGAGATGGAAAGGACAAGATAAATAACTATGATAGATATAGTTGGAAGTCAGATAAAATCTTGTTTGGCGAGGGAATAAAACCAGAAGATATAAAACTAACCCGAAAAGGTTATGATATGATAATAACCAATACAAAGAGTGAGGGGGATGAGATAACTCTTTATAACGCGTTTTATGATGATAGTGGTTACTACTATATAGGAAGTATAGAGTATGCAGATAAAACAGTATGGAACTTTGATTTTATCAAAGAATTGGTGAGTCAATAGTTAAATCTATGCTTTAGAACAAATAATATGAAAAAGTCATTATATAATTTAACTAAAAAACAAACTTAAATTCGTAAGAAATGCCGAAAAACAGGTACTTTGTGCTGAAATGTTTCTATTTTTCTTGACAAAATCTTTGAAAAAGATTATAAATAAGGAGATGGGTAGCAATACATACATGAATACCCGTGAATAACTCGCATAAGTGAGTTCAAAATAAAAAACTATAACGCAGAGGAGGAGTTTATCCATGAACAAGTCTGAATTAGTAGCAGCTATGGCTGCAAAGACAGAATTATCAAAGAAAGATTCTGAAAAGGCATTAAAAGCTTTCATCGATGTAGTAACAGAAGAATTAAAGAAAGGTGACAAAGTTCAGTTAGTTGGCTTTGGTACTTTTGAAGTTGCTAAGAGAGCTGCAAGAGAAGGAAGAAACCCACAGACAGGTAAGTCAATGAAGATTGCTGCTTCAAAGGCTCCTAAGTTTAAAGCTGGTAAGGCTTTAAAGGATGCTGTGAATGCATAATAATCCGTTTTGAGACATGTATAATAAAGCGGCATTGTGAGGATTGCTCATAATGCCGCATTTATTTTAACATAGGAAAGTGAAAACTTAAGTTCCTCAAGAATTGAGGGAGATAGGGAGTTCGAAGCGGACTTGTCCGCTTTGTTTTTTTCGGACAGGAGGATGGTATGAGACTGGATAAGTTTTTAAAGGTATCCCGCCTGATTAAGAGACGTACAGTTGCCAACGAAGCATGTGACGCGGGAAGGGTTCTGGTAAATGGTGTTGTGGCGAAAGCTTCAACGAAGGTAAAAGCGGGAGATATTATTGAGATTCAGTTCGGCACAAAGACGGTGAAAGCGGAAGTGCTGGATATTAAGGAGACAACGAAAAAAGAAGAAGCAAAAGACTTGTTTAAATACTTGTAATATTCAGGAACAGCCTTTCATAAGATTATCAAGAAAGGTTGTGATAGCGATATGGAAGAAAAACAGATTGGCAAGGCGCATAAACTGGTAATCAATAACCGGAAAACAAGTATGGTAACGGGAGTGCTGGATGTACTGTCTTTTGATTTGAATGAGATTTTGTTGGAAACGGAACAGGGAATGCTGATGGTAAAAGGTTCGGATATGCATGTCAACCGGCTGAATCTGGAGAAGGGCGAGGTGGATCTGGCGGGAAATATCGACAGCATTGCTTATTCGGATGCCCATGTGCAGGGAAAGCAGGGCGAGAGGCTTTTCTCGAAGCTGTTCAGGTAACGCTATGCCGGGGATAGAAGAAGAAGGAATGGTATTTGTACAGGCGCTTCTTGCGGGGATGATCGTGTATTGCGCGTACAACTGCATCAGGAAATTCCGGCGGATTGTCAGGCACAGGCTTTGGGTGATTGCTGTTGAGGATGTGATTTACTGGATAGGGATTTCTCTGTTTCTGACGGTTCAGATGTATTATGCCAGTGATGGGAGCATACGCTGGTATTTTGTGCTGGGAGTGCTGCTTGGATGTGCCGGATGTGCGGTTGTTGAAAGAAGGTTAAAAAAAATTCGATAAAACTATTGAATTACCTGTGAAAAAAAGATAAGATAGAAGATGAATAAATAGTCAGGGTGAGTGTCCGGCAGGGGTACCGGATCATAGGTGAATAATTAATGGGTGGAATGGAACAAAAGAGCCGGGTGGTACGGCCAAGGAACGGAATGAATCAGCATAAGAGAAGCATTATCTGTATCAGTGCAGTCATATTGCTGTTGGCGGCAGTGGTGATTATGAGCA
>ERZ825896.252-NODE-252-length-74697-cov-15.257161_pt1 | contig 74697 bp, 56 predicted proteins | sample MGYA00519858_ERZ825896 | MGnify/ENA primary metagenome ERZ825896 (study PRJEB31778, sample SAMEA3449214) | human gut metagenome | biome: human gut; feature: human-associated habitat; material: faeces | place: United Kingdom | collected 2010/2012 ... | reverse complement strand
ATGTAAGTTCCATACCTATCACCTCCCTGCCAGCTTATTTCGCCTGCCCGTTAGGGGACGATCAATTAGCTTATGGCGTAAGGAGGGAACAACCGCCTACCGTTTAGAGTATGCCCATGCATTAAATTATACCATAGATATCGAATTTTGTCAATTTATTCATAATTTTATAATGGAGATTTTAAGGAAAAGACTTGACAATAATAAGAAAGTGATGTATAATAATCACAGAAATGATATTATTGTGCTCCATTTAGGTTCACAAAAAAAGCCAAAGGACTGCTACTCCTTTGGCTTTTGTGCTGACTGCCTTATTTTTTCTTATTATTCCTGTCCAGCCACTTGCAAATATAATTTGCTAATATACTTGCTACAACAGAAATAAAAAAAGATATTATTAACTCCATTTCAGGTTCACCTCCTCCCTGTTAAGGCAGGAGAAAGGCAGCAAATTCATTATACCACAATCGTCGAATAAAGTCAAAAAAAGGAAGTCCTTGCGTAATTGTGTAAGACTTCCTTTTTTGTAATTCTCCAATGGCGAATTGATCAAAGCTCCAAATCATAACTTTTGATATCTTTCTTTTGCATGGAATTATGAAAGTTAAGTTTTTGCCTGTCAGCTTCGGTTTCCAGTTCAAAGGACTTAACATTGTCCTTACCCAGAAGATTTTCCTTGTTGTCAAGATTAAGCTGTCTGTCCAGTTCAGACTGCCTTGTAAGCTTTGTTTTCAGTTCCTGTTCTTTTAAAAACGGCTTTGCAAGTTCAGCCTTTGAGTTCTCAAGCTGAGTATTAAGAGCTTCAATTTCAGACTTGTATTCGTCGATCTTTTCGGGAATGTGATTAATGGCATTGTCAATTCTGGTAAGATTTCCTGTATCACTGCTGCTGAGAGTGATTCTGTAGCTGCCGTTACCCTTAATGTCCATTTTTATGTCGTTTGACAGTGCGTCAAAGAAAATTTCCATACTAAATCCTCTGTACTGTCCGATCTCAGTTCTTGCATTTGGGCTTCCGATAAGCGCTTTTGCAGCAGCTTCTATCAGAGCAGTTCCGGCTTCTTTTTTGTCTGCATAAGTCTGACCGTTTATTGTCATTCCGGAGAATATAATATTTCCTTCACCGTCACGCTTCAGAGGGTTTTGCTCGGTAATTTTTGAATCAGCCAGAACGGCATTTAAATTTTCTTTTGCTTTTGCAATACTTTCGGGAATATGCTTTAAAACATTGTCCTCAAGCTTGTAACGCTGATTCATATATGCCGATTTTAAAGTCTGAAGCTTGTGAACTTCTATATCAATTTCCATTTTTTCACGGATAAGCGGATTTCCTGCACAAAGCGCCTTGACCTCTGCAAATTCCATTTCCGACTGTGAAACATCCTCGCAGACTCTCACAGGATTTTTGCTTGTCATGATCTGAGAAATAAAGCCTTGCTTAGTTTCAAGGGTTTGGAAACGATATGCGTCAAAGGTATCCTTTGTAACGTAAATGTACTCGTGAACCTTGTCGTTCATATTTCCCTGACGTTTCATACGTCCTAAACGCTGTTCCATGTCACGGGGTTTCCAGGGCGCATCAAGATGGTGCATAGCATAAAGCTTGTTTTGAATGTTAGTTCCTGCGCCCATTTTCTGCGTCGAACCCAGAACAATGCGTATTTCTCCGTTTCTTACTTTGTCAAAAAGACGTTCCTTGTCCTGCGGCTTCTCATAATCGTGAATAAAAGCGATTTCATTTTCAGGGATTCCGTTAGCGATAAGCTTGGATTTTACATCATCATAAAGATTAAAAGCGTCTTTCTTAGGCGTGGAATAATCACAGAAAATAACCTGAGTGAGACGTTCGTCCGCTGTCTTTTTCCAGATATCGGTTACATTGTTTACGCACATATTGATCTTAGTGTTGGGTTCATCAGGAAGCAGAGGATTTATAAGTCTCTGATCAAGACCGATTTTAATACCGTCGGTGGTAACCTTAAGCATATTGTCAACATCGGGCGTGACCTGCTTGTTGTGAATCTTTTCTGCACGTTCCGACAGGGACTGTATTAAATTTTTCTGTGTTTCCGTAGGCTCGGCAGCAATAATGTGACGTTCACATTCAGGTTCGGGAAGATTTAAGTCCTGGGCGGTTTTTATGTCAGCGCACTCCTTGAAAGCGGTCATAAGCTCAGGAAGATTGCTGAATTTTGAAAGTCTGGTTTTCTGCCTGAAGCCTTTGCCTGTAGGAGCATATTCAAGCTTTGTGACCTTTTGCGCAAAGTTTGCCGCCCATGCGTCAAAGTGGGTAAGACCGCTTTCACGGAGATAGTCAGCCTGTAAATATTTCTGCATTATGAAAAGTTCCGTGATACTGTTGCTTACCGGAGTACCCGTAGCAAAAACAATGCCTTTTCCGCCTGTCAGCTCGTCAAGATACTGACATTTAATGTATAGATCCTGAGTTTTCTGAACTTTTCTGTTAGCCGCAACTCCTGAAATATTGCGCATTTTAGTTGAAACGCTTAAATTCTTGAACATGTCGGCTTCATCAATAAACAGCTTGTCTACACCCATTTCCTCAAAGGTAACCACGTCGTCCTTTATCGGCTTTTCAATAAGCTTTTTAAGCTTAGCTTCATAATCACGTTTTGTGCGCTCCATGTCCTTGACGGTAAAACTCTCGGCATTCTGCTCTTTCATTTCAGCAATGTCATTGATAAGCTCATTGATCTGATCTTGAATGAACTGTTCCTCACGTTCTTTTGAAACGGGAATTTTAATAAGCTGAGAGTGACCAATAATAATGGCGTCAAATTCGCCTGTTGCAATTTTGGCGCACAATTTTTGGCGGTTTTCTTTCTTAAAATCGTCTTCATGTGCAATTAAAATATTTGCATTAGGGTACAGTGTAAGAAAATCATTTGCAAACTGTTCGGTCATATGATTTGGAACGGCAAGGAGAGATTTATTGTGCAGTCCCAGACGTTTTCCCTCCATGGCGGCGGCTATCATTTCATAGGTTTTGCCTGCCCCAACCTTGTGTGCAAAAAGAGTGTTACCGCCGTATAAGGCGTGTGCGACAGCGTCCTTTTGATGTTTCTTAAGGGTTATTTCCGGATTCATTCCTGCAAAAGTCAGGTGAGAACCGTCATATTCACGGGGACGTATAGAATTATACAAAACATTGCATTTTTCAACCAGATATTCCCTTCTTTCAGGGTTTTTGAATATCCATTCACGGAAAGCGTTTTCAATAAGCTCCTGTTTCTGACGTGCAAGGAGAGTTTCATCATGATTTATCACGTATTCTGTTTTATCCTTTTCAGGATTGTAAACAGGATCGTAAACGGTAGTATCGATCATGTTAAGACTGTCCTCAAAAATGCTGTATCCGGATTTTCGGGACGTACCGTATGCAGTATTAGACTTGATATTATCCTTATCAAGAGACTTATTCATAACATTCCATTTAGCAGTTGCAGGGTTATGCTGAATTCCTATGTAATTATTGTCTATTCCCAGATTACGGGAGAAATTTGGGGTTTCAAAAAGCTCATACATAAATTCCTGAATGTACTTATCGTCTATCCAGGGAGAACCGAGCTTAGCAGTAATATCTCCTGCTTCGATACGGTCTGGCATGGCGGCTTCAAGAGCGGAAACGTTTTCAGTAAAATCAGGATTTGGTTCAGCTGCACTCTTAGCAACGGCAAGCTTGTTTCTGATGTTTCCGGAAAGATATGCGTCTGCGGTTTCCCATGCAGACGTTTCAGGATTTAAGTAAATAACGCCTTTAAGGTCTGAAATTATTTCACTTTTTTCTTTTCCGTCCATAAGTTCGGACATAAAATCAAGGTCGACGCCTGCTTTTTCAGAAATGGAAACGGCAAGAGCGTCTGCGGCGGTATCGGCGTGCGTTATCCTTACAGGAGGCTGTAAGGTTCGTTTTGTAAAAATGTCCGCTTTACCGATAAGCTTGCCGTCCTTGACCTTTTCCAGTGAAAGAACAAGGGGAAGTGAAACGTCCTCACGGAAAATGTCTCTGTTGGTTTTATCATTTAATAATCCGTTTTTCTTTGTGAAATCATCATAAAGCTGATTCAGTTCTGTACGCTTTGAAATAATAGCTTCGTCCGAGTAACCCTCAAGCTGCATATTAAGCAGTTCACGGACGCATTTTGAAATAGCTGCTATTCCGCTTACACGCTCGTATCTTTTGCCGGTAAACGGCATTTCAGTCATAATGGAATTTTCACGGTAAAATATTTTACCGTTAATTTCAGCGTATGAGAAATTTTTGACCGTCGGATCGGCAGGAAGAATTTCAGGCTTAAATTTGTCCTTTTTCTTTCCGGAGGGTTTTGCAATAACAGACTTTTCAGCGGTATAATTTCCTTTTATTTTCTTTACCGCTTCATTTAAAATAACTTTAAGATCGGAATTTTCAAAAGGAACGACCATAGTACCTTTGCCGTAAAGCTTGTTTCCCTCTACAACTTTTCCCAGAATCATTTCCGGATTTTCAATAAAATAATTGTTAATTGTCAGACCGTCGGGATTCTTTGAGGTATACACCCAATCGGGCGCAATATCTATCATTTTTTCACGTTTCCGGAGAAAAATAATGTCGGAGGTAACTTCCGTTCCCGCATAGGATTTGAAAGCATTATTCGGAAGTCTGACAGCGCCCAGTAGCTCTGCACGCTGAGAAATGTATTTTCTGACAGACGGATTAGCCTTGTCAAGAGTACCGGAAGAAGTGATAAAAGCGATTACGCCTCCCGGACGTACCTTGTCCAGAGTTTTTGCAATAAAATAGTCATGGACCGCAAAATTGTATTTGTCATATCTGCGGTCTGAAATTTTAAAACCTCCGAAAGGAATGTTGCCTACAGCGACGTCAAAGAAATTGTCTGAGAAGTCACGCTTTTCAAAGCCGGTGATCTGAATGTCAGCATCAGGATAAAGAAGCTTTGCAATGCGCCCTGAAACGCTGTCCTTTTCAACTGCGTAAATACGTGAGTTGTCTGACATTGATCCCGGCATTTTACCGAGGAAATTTCCTGTGCCTGTAGAAGGATCGAGAACAGAACCGCCGTGAAAACCCATATTTTCAAGAGCCGAATATATTGATTCAATAATGAACGGGGGAGTATAAAAGGAATCAAGAACTGAAGCACGTGCGGCATTGTATTCTTCGTCAGTAAGGAGACTTTTAAGCTCTGAATATTCCGCAGACCATTGTTCATTTTTAGAATCAAAAGCGGCGGACAATCCGCCCCAGCCAACGTATCTGGAAAGTATTACTTGTTCTTCCGGTGTTGCAGGTCGATTTTCCTTTTCAATCATTTTCAGCGTTCTGATAGCTTCGGAATTCGCCTTGAATTTCGATTTAGCGCCGCCTTCGATGATAAAATCACCAGTAATTTTGAAGTTTTCAATTTTCATGTCAGACTTCATAGATTTTTTAGCTTGTTCAACGGTTTTGTCAGTATGGTCGATATATTCATAAAGATCGCTGTTCAGCAGTTGGTTGTATGAGATATTTTCAGTGACGGAAAAAGCGCCGCTGTCCCTTGTGACCGTACACTCGTCGGTTATCCACGGAAATGCGCCTGTCAGAGAAACAACTTCGCTGATATTACCCGTAATCTTATGACGAAATCTGTCACCTACAGTAATCTTCTGCGGAATATCTGGCTTGTTATTTTCTTCAGGATTTTTTGCATCTGATTCTTCAATATTATTTTTTAAATCGGAATTATTATCAGGTTTTGTAAATGTTATTTCAGATTCAGGTATGACCTTAGAAATCACATAAGAAATCTCATCATATTCGTCAGCTGTAAGAACTTCTGATATGTCAATATTATTCGTTAAATTTCCCCACTTGTCAGGAATTACGAATTTATTCCAGTTTTGCCCATCAGTATTAAAAATCACTTTATCACTGCTGTCAGCGTTTGGATTAAGACCTTTTTCGGAAAGACGCTTTTTCAAGTTGGTATTTGCTCTGATTTCGATTCTTGAAAGAGTTCCTTTATTTTTAATTGTATTTATATAGGCGTTTTCAATATCGAATAAATCTCTGCTGATTTTACTGCTTTCAGGCAAAATGCCGTATTCTTTAAGGATATTCTTTGCTCTTTCCGTATGTATTTTATCAGATTCACTATCTGAATCGTAGTATTTCAAAATATATTTTGCATGATATATACGGTCATCTATATCGGCTTTGGTAATATATTCGCCTTTGGATACCAGTTCTGAAATTCTTTCAGCGACTTCTTTCCAGGAAAGATAAATTTTTCTGCCCTCCTCATTGTCATACTTACGGTTAAGAATAATTTCAATGCCCTTTGAATTGTGATTTGCAAAGGCATAAAATTCATTTCCCGAATGACCGCCTGTACCGTACTCCTCTTTAAGCATTTTGGCGAATTCATTTATAGAGTGGCTTTCTTTACAGAATTCTTCAATACGGAATTTACCGTCCTCAAATCCGCTTCCTCTCATTAAAGCTGCATAGATTGCCTTTTCTTCTACGTCAGATTCATAAACTACAGGTTCTCCGAACAGAGAAAGCTGTGACGGTACATATTGGTGATCTTTTGATGTAATTTGCGGTGCAGCTTTTGACAGAATTTCAAATCCCTTTTCATTCATATCCTGCTGCCATCCGTTATATGCAAGTACATCGGAAGTACCGAGCAGAATACCGCCGAAATCGGGAGCGTCAAGGTCTTTCAGACTGATACTATTTTCACTGATCTGTTCAACTTTTCTGCGTTTACCGTCATAGAGAATCACATCGCCGACAGATAATTCAGAAACGTCCGGAGATTTCTTTTCTGTGTTTTCAAAGACAGTAGTTTTTATTTCAGATTTATCGTTATCTGGCAATTCAATAAGTTTGTCAAAATCAAGATTTTTAAGAACAGTATTCATATGATCAAGAGAATTAAAAAGCTGTTCATCAACGACTCTACCGTCCTGTTCTTTTACGATACGGAATGTTTCAAGATCGGCATAGGCTTCAATACCTGCAAGACCGGTTTCTTTATCCGGTTTATATGCCAGTTCAATGTGATCCATATTTGAAAAGTTACCGGGAGAGCCGAATTCTTTTTCACAGTATTCATTGATAAAACGAATAGCCTTATCCATTGGATTTTCTTTTTTTGGCAGCTCCACAATTTCATTGACCTGAAATGGTATGCCAAGTTCTTGGGCTTTATCTCTTGTAATTTCAAGCTGTGTCAGAGAAATATCAACATTTTCGGAAATGATATTGCAAATGTCTGCCCTGAAAGCTTCATCGCTTTGAAATTTATCGTATAGAGGTGCAATTTCGTTAATAGTATAATTTTCAATCTGTTCTTTTCCGACAATAAGTTCAGTGAAAAGTTCCGATATACTTTTGTTTATTTCATTATTAAAGTTTTCTAAATCTGAATTTTCATGAGCATTTCTTACTGTTATGTCGTTTATTAGCTTATCCGTAGCGTATTCTATAAATTCTGCACGGGAAAGTTGTACTTCATGGGATTGCTTATGTGATTCGCCAATGGCGAATTTATCTTTATTTTCAACTGCGACTTCTATTATATCATAAGTATTACTAATATTTGACTTTTCAGCTTGCATTGTATTTTCGGCTTCTTCTGTCTTTTTAAGAACATCGGCAACAATTTCATATTTCGGATATTTGTTTAGAAACGCTATCAGATCTCCGTCGCCATCGCCAATATCCAGTCTTTCGGTAAATTTATCCCCGTTTGGCATATTGACGGTAAATTTTGTTTTTGCATAACCTAGATGAAAAGCGTCGTCTGCATTCATTGCCGCTTCTGCAGAGCCGTAAGTATTGATTTCTTCTTCACATAATTTTAACCATTCTGAATCAAGCTTGTTCATCAGATTGTCGAATTCAGTTATAGAGTAAGTTTTACCATCTTCTATATTATTGTGTTCGCTCCATTCGACAGTAATAGTGGGAAGATTATTTCGGTCGGAATAATCAATAGCGGAATATCTGTCCGTTAAATATGTATTCCAATCATTTTGGGAAACAGCAAAGATATTTCCGAGTTCACGAACTTCCTGAACGGTTTTAACAATTGCTTTAGGTTTATCGTTCCAATCCATAGAGTAAACTATTTTATCGGGATTTGCCTGTATAAAATCCTCAGCTTCATTTTCGAGTATAGTAATATAGTCAATATTTGATTGAAGCTTCAATTCGCCAATGGCGAATTTTTCTTTTTCAGCTGTAAAGCTGTGTGCAATCTCCTCCAGACGTTCAATATCAGCTTTGCTGACTGTAATAGTTGTTGTTTCAGCGGTAATTTTACCGGAGAATTTTATTCCGCTTTCCCCAAGCTTATCAGCAATTTTGGCAGCAATATCGGTATCATACTTTCTGTAAGTCTTTTGCGGAATGTATCTGTACGGAGTATTGCCGATTATTTGTATATCAGTTCTGTCAGAATTTCTTCCTCTGCTGTTTTCAGAAAACTGTTTTTCAGTTGCACTGTTTTCAGGTAATCTCCCTGATTCTCCGCTTCTTTGTATTCCTGACTGTTCTCCTTGAGTTTTTCCACTATCATATCTTCCATTTCGTGTGCCTGAAGATTGACGGCTGTCAGATGCTTGTTCAGTTGATCGCTGTTTTTCAGCCATATAAATTCCTTGGGATCCTGATTGAGAAGATAATTCCTGCGCATTGTTACGTACTTCCCGTGAGGGATCTCCTGAAGAAGTTCCTCCGGAATTGGTTTCCAGTACCCCAATGCCGTCTTGTAATAATTCTCTCTCATTTCTTCCGGTACTATGTCGAACTCCGCTTCCGTGAATCCCAGAATCTCTTTTTCCTCCGCCGATTGTCTTTCCGATTCCGCTACCATTTCCAGAAATTCTTTCCTTTCCTGATCCGATATCTGATCTATAGGAACTTCCCTCAGATAAATCGGATAATACCGGAAATTCTCCTCGTCCAAAACGTACGTCCATCCCTTTAAGATTTCCGTATCCGGAAGATATTCCTCTGTCTTGGGATTCAGAACGTGTCTCACTCCGTCTATCATTTTCTCTTGTTTCATTATGCTCGTTCCTCCTGATTTCTTCAATTGCATTATGCCTTGTGTTTCTTACAATACTTTCAATTTCAAGAAAAATACTTTTTGAAATTTCTGTTACAGCCTGTCCAATTTCTTCAATGGGATATTTACTTAATCCGGTAAGGTTTTTGGGCGATGGCTGTGCTTCTCCCGGACAGCAGCGGTAAAGTATCGAATATGCGGCAGATTCTGCAACTACTTTGTATAAGTCTGATTTATCATCATTTAAATACTTTGCCGTACGCATAAGAGTAATATCATATAGCTGTTCCTCCAGAGTTTCAGAATCCAGATTATATTTCTCAGTTAGATGTTTGGAAACTGATTCGCTGTAATCAATATTCAGCTGACTGTCATTGATTTCCCAGACCCAAGGCAGGGAAGTACCTTTCGGTGCGGACGTCTGGGTGATGTCAAATAAATAACGTATTTTTCCGTTATGTAATGTAGGAACACCGTGTCCCTGCGGCTCACGGCTGAGACTTCGCCATGAACGTGCGTCCGAACATGCAGTAAACTGAGGGTTTTGCAGATTGATCATTATCTGATCGTTAAATGAATGCTTGTAGTGGTAAGAAGATGTCTGCAAAAATTTCAGCCAGTACTGAGTATCGGAAAGTTTTTCTTTTTCGGATTTGACAGATTCTTTTATTTCTCTTATTCTTCTGAATTCCATTATACCATACCTTTCATTTATAATCTATATTGTCAATATCGACTGAGCTATAATTTTCCTTTATGTATGACTGCTGCGCAGCTGCTTCACCTGCATTTCTGGGGATTATTTCTTCAATACAGTACCCTTTTTTATTTATGTCATACTGAGTTTTGATATGGAATTTAACAAGTTCAGAATCTTCAAGATATACGATGAATGAAACGAAACCTTCGGTGTCACGCTTATCGTTGTATATGTACAAATTAAAATCTTCAGCGCTGCGCTTTGTTTCATAATCAATACCGAATTCACGGCACTGCATGGCGTATTTTTCATATATGTCATCAAACGACTGATCATATGAATTTTCAATTCCTGAACAGCAGTTGTTGTATGCAGCTTCATCATTTGAAGCAATAGCGTCGATTACCCTGCAAACCATAATTTCAGGACTTTCAGCAAAGCTCATATCTTTTTCTTGTTTCTTGCTGTTTTCTGAACATGAACAGCAGAGTATTATTACTCCGGTGGATATAACGGTTAATAGTTTTTTTAGTTTCATAAGGAGTTCCTTTCTTTAATAAAAATGTATAGCAAACTGTTGACATTGTATATACTATATGATATAATAAAAACAAAGGAGTGTGATATTATGACACAGATTAATTTTAGGGTAGATGAAGAAGTAAAAGAAAATGCAGAACGAGCATTAAAAGCAATGGGTCTGACAATGTCTTCAGCTATTACTATGTTTTTGGTGAAAGTTGGAAATGAACAGCGTATTCCATTTGAAATAACAGCTGATCCGTTTTATTCTGATAAAAATATACGTTATCTTGAAAAAATTGTATGCGATATAAATAAAGGTACGGCAAATTTTTCAGAACATCAATTGGCAGAGGTAACTGACGAATGAAATTGTTATGGGAAGACAGAGCATGGAATGACTATATATATTGGCAAGGACAAGATAAAAAAACATTGAAACGTGTCAACAAACTTTTAATGGATATTAGTCGAAATCCTTTTGACGGTATAGGAAAACCTGAACCTTTGAAGGGAAATCTAAGTGGATTATGGAGTAGGAGAATTGATGACAACGGTAATAGGATTGTCTATTATATAAGTAATGATATTGTGCATATAATAGCTTGTAAAGGTCATTACGAAGATTAAATTACAATGAAACCTCATTATTACATGACTGCTGCCGTGGTGCAGCGGTCATTTTTTGATATAATGTATACCAAATAATGGTTGATATGTTGGAAGTGTGTCAAGATCAACACTGTCAACCTTACAGATTTCCAAATTTAAATTTTGAGAAAACATGATAAAATCATTTATATCTATGCGGAAATTTTCATTTCCTATCCAAATAACATCATTTATAGTTTTGACGTTTAAAACCATCATTGAGCTATTAGAGTATCTGTAAATAACAAGAAGATAATTTTTAAACAGATAAATAGTATCGATGACAAAACAATACAGAATTTTTCATGATGTATCAAAAATTCTTTATTATCTCTTTTAATTGATAATCCCCAAATATATACACAGCCAACAGTTGCATATATTACCATACATAGATTTTCAAATTTATTAACGCCTGAAAAAGAACATAAGTTAAAGAAAAACAGACATGGAAAAATTACCCCGCCGAATTGTTTTCCTTTATGTACTCGTTCATAATTTAAGTAAATAATACAACATACAAAGATCCCTACAGTCATACCTACATATTCATTTGAAGGAAAGAATGTAAATCCTAACAGAATACATAATACTGCATAACCTATATGTTTATGCTGATGATATTCTTGTAATAGAACGCTGAAAAATATTACTAATGATGGAATGATTGGCAGTATGAATCTTATAATATCAATAGGGTCATGTAATGCTATGTTTATCAAATTTTATCCCCCATTCTTATAGAGATCGTGACTGCTGCCGTGGTGCAGCGGTCATTTGTTTTTGAATAGTTTTTTGCTGTTTAAAAGATGGAATAAGCTGCGGACGGTGTCTGTCGGTAAAACTTCTGGTTAAATTTTCTGCAATACTGCGAAGCTTATCCAAGTCTTTTTTATTCACTGTGAATGTTGTAAGGTTTGAATAAACCCTGCCGGAGAATGCGACGTTATTTTGCTGAAGCTTATCTGCAATCTGAGAAGCAATAGCATTTGAGTATTTCAAATAAGACTTGTCCGATATTGCCTTGTATGGAGTATTACCGATAATATCCCCGACAGCTTTAGCAGATTGAATTCTTTCACCGATGGGAGTTTCTTTCTTTATACCTGTAATGCGTTGATGTGTACGTATAGCATTTTCAGCAACCTTATTCAAAGATTCATGATTGTATGTTTTGAAATATATATTATTATCTTTGAGCAGTTTGGTAATATCATTGTCTTTTTCGATTGACTGTTCCAGATTTTGAATTCTGCCTTCCTGTTCAAAGACTGCCGTATTACGTTCAACAACAAAGCAAAAATTATCATATTTATTGAATCTGTCTAATATTTCTTTTGTATAAGCTGTTTTATCGGGAGAATTAAGATAAATGGTATTTAAAAGCAGTGGGGCATCGGTAACAATGAAATCAACCTTTCCCATAAGCCTATCCATACGCTTTTGTTGTTCTTTTAGAATATTTTTTTGATTCTTTTCACTGCCGTCAAGCATTTCGAAGTTTTTATCCCATACCAATTCTTTGGCATATTCCGGAACATATTCCGCTACAAATCCACGTTTTCTCAGCATTGAAGTAATGTCCAGACAAGCGGTGGTTTTACCTGCACCGGGACCGCCGAATGCATTTATAACGATAGTTTTATGTACAGGACTTTCCTTGTGAGAAGAATTGCTGATTTGTGTTTGTTCAGTTTGAATTTCGTTTTCCTGCTGACGATTATCACGTCTAATTTCAAGAAGTCTTTCGGCAACAGTAACAAGGTAATCTTCATTATCTTTGAGAAATTCCTTGCGCTCATTCATAGGATTGTGCATTAGTTCGATCATTCTGTTGACCGTATAGTCGATACGTTCAAAATTATGAAGATATTCAATAAAGCGTTTATCAAGTATCTCACTTTCAGACTGCGGAGCATAGATTCTTCCGTAGTCACGCAGAATCTTGAAATAATCGCTAAAAGCGTTGAAAGCAATATTTTCTTCTCTTTCAAATTCTTGACGTTCAGTCACAATTTTTCTGGCTGAAATAAATTCTTCTTTAGTAGGTTTGTGATTGGGATCAAGTCCCAGACCGAAATCTTCATTAATTTTCTTAGCAGCGTCAAGGGGATTTTCGAGGTTAAAAAGTTTTTGAACGAATTTAATATGATCTCCGCCTTCGCCGCATCCAAAGCAATAATAACCCTTTTCCATAATGTGCATGCTGGGAGTTTTTTCGGCATGAAAGGGGCATAAACAGTAACCTCTGCGGTTGATTTCAATTCCGTATCCCTGAACTAAATCGGGCATACTTAATCTTGCTTTTATTTCCTTAAAAATGTCATATTCCATTACTTTTCCTTTCCAATTCGCCATTGGCGAATTTTTATTGACAAATTTATTATTTTACTTTATAATTTCTACATAATAAATATTATGAGAGGTGAATTTATATTGAATTTAGATAAATCTTCATATCGCTCATTTTCTACTATAGAGGAAGCGGAAGAATGGGGTAACAAATACTATGGAAAATGGGCTGAAGAATATAAAACAAATATTATTAATCTTAAACAGATATTTGAATCATCTGGATATAGTGCGATTGAAGAGTATTGTGGACATGACTACAAGAATATAAATTCTATATTATGGGATGAAAGATTAGATAATGCTAGTGATTTATATAAAATTAAAATTAACACAATGCTTATTTCTATAGCATTAGCACCAAGAATACCTGAAAATATAGTGGTTTATCGTGGCGTTTTAAATTCCTTTATAAGAGAACTGAAAATTGACAGAAAAAAAGATTTTTGGAAACGATATAAAGGATTTTTAAGTACAAGCTTAATTAGTAAATTTGTATTGGATGAAGGATATGAAGCTATATTACGTATTTATTTGCCGAAAGGTATATACGGCGCCTATGTTACAAAAATTTCTGGAAGACCTCAAGAACAAGAAATGCTGTTTCCTCCAAATGCTTTTTTAAAACTTTTGGATAGTAAAATAATTTATAAAGAAAAAATAAAAAAATGTCCGATTTATAATTGTGCATTAGAATATTTTATATGTGAATGAAATTAGTAATACAAAGGATTACCTGATTGTGCATTTAATAGATAATCCGGCATTCTGTCGGGTAAGCCTATTATCCATTTAACGTATTCTTCATAGCTTATTTCCTTTTTGTTTAATTGGCTAAATTTTACATCCCATTCTTTAAGAAATTCACTTATAAAAGTGGAATTAAACTTAATATAAACATCACCGTTAAATTTATGAAAATTAATACAGGTTCTTTCGTGAAGATTAAAAAGCATATAAATTGCCGAAAGTTCGTCATGTGACGGAAGTTCATTTCTTAGGACGAAAGGGTGGACATTAAGCGCCTTTGCAATTTTTTGCATATCTTTATTTTTTAAGATTTTTCTTTTATCTTCACACAATGTGATTTTACGTTCAGCCGTAAATCTGTTAAATCCTGCTTTTATTCCTAGTTCTTTTTCTGTCATTCCACGTATATTACGGATACGCCAGATCATATGACCGACGTATCCATTTTTTACGAATTTGAACTTATTCAAAATTATTTATCCTTTCCAATTCGCCATTGGCGAATTTAATTATTTTGCTGTTCCTGACGATTAATTAAATTTTGATAATACCGTAATTTTTTCAGTATTGAAGGTCTTTTTTTGACCTGATTATTTTTAACTTCAGCTGTTTTTTCAGGCTTGTACTCTAAATCAAGTATTGTAAAAAGATTTTTGTTATCTGAGTCAGATTCATAGCAGTCTAGCAGTTCGTCCTGAATATCAAAGGGAAGGGATTCTATGTATTCTACAGATGTTCCGATAATATCTGCAATCTGGTACTTTGAAATATATTCACTGACTGCTGCCGTACTGCTTTTATTTGCTTTGTTAAGAGATTTTCCATAACCTTCGGCAGACAATTTTTCACATAAAACCATAGCTGCGTCAAAATCTCCTACAGTATTATAGAAGCCTACTACAAGATTCATTTCTTCTGTACAAAGTATATTTTCATAATCTGCTATTAACTGATTAATCATTTTAATTGCCTTTCAATTCGCCATTGGCGAATTTTTTATAACGATACTTCTGGGGTTTTAGTCATATTTTTACCTAAATCAGCAGTTTTGTTTATTTCAGATAGCTTGCCCTGATTATTATAAAGCTCACCAAGCAAAGACTTTGTTTTGGAATTTAATACAGAGGAAGTCTTATCTTTTTTATCTGTAATATTGCTTTTGTTTTTTGATTGTGAAGCTTGATTGGTTGAGTTTTCAAAATTTTGAACAGGCTGCTTTCTTGAAGTGTTTTCTTTCACGGCAGCAGTTTTTTCTGTCTGTTTACTAAGTAATTTAGAAGTAACATCTTTAATAACGGAACGCTCCGCAGCAGTTAAAATTTTATCAGCAGGAATAGAAGCAGGTACAAAATATGGCTTCGAGGTAGGTATATAAAATTTACCGAATCCCATTCCATTGTTGCTGGTTTCAAAGATAACTTTGTTTATACTTGTATCATCTAAAACAAGTCCATTTTCAGCAAAACGTTCCCATAAAGCGTCGTTCATTTTTAATTCAATTCTTGCAAAATCATTACGTACATAATCTTCATGTTTTGGGGATTTATCAGACTTGAATATTTTGGCACTTTCAAAATCGAATATATCTTTTGTTATCTTGTTTGAATTATTAACAGTAATATCGGCACTTTTAACAGATTGTTTTTCAGCAGCAGATTCATTTACTTTTACAGATTTTTCGCTAATTTCAGAACTTTGAACCGGCTGCTTTTCTGAAATGTTTTCTTTCATGGCAGCAGTTTTTTCTGTCTGAATAGGTTCACGTGAAATATGTATATTCAAATCACTTATAATAGCAGCATTTGATAATACAACACGGTCTGTAATGGAGGATTCCGAAAGATTAGCAACAATTTCAGCAAGAGAATTGTTAACGCTTTCGTTTTTACTCATCATTTCTTCAATGTGCTGAGATTTATTTGCAGGAGGTTCAGTTTCAATACCCTGTATACCTTTACTTAATGTCTGATACTTATCAAGCTTTGTTTTAATTTTTTCAGTTTTCCGTTCCAGTTTTGTGATTTTATTCAAATAAGATTTTTCTTTGGATTGAAGGTATTCAAGCATTTTAGGGTTATTACCAATATGTTTTTGCATGTATCTGTTAGTTTCAAGCTTAGCATTTAAACTGTCTAATTTGTTTTCAAACTGGTACAGTCTATTTTCAAGTTTATATTTTGACGAATCGTTAATAGATTTTAAGCAGTTCATAAACTTGTCATGACGAAGCTCAGGATTTTTAATGCTGAAGCTGTGAAAGTATTCTTTTATGTTTTCACAGGTTTTTACTTTAAGTTGTAATTTATATATTTGATTTTCGTTATATTTAATACTAGCTTTGTGTTTTTCAATCTTATTGAACTTTGCAGGAATTTTCTTATTTTTAAGATTGTTTATCTTATCAATATTTTTTTCAATTAACAAATTAACTGCCTTTTTATACTGGGGATAAGCTTGTGCTATGGATCTAAGAAAGATATTTTGCTTTTCCAGTTTTGCAATTCTGGAGTTAAATTTATCAATTTTGCTTTGATTTCTCTGAATTTTTTCATTGAGAAGTGTATTTTTTTCTTCGAGACTACTGATTCTGTCATTATAGGTATCTAATTTGGAATCCAGAAACCGTGTAATAATACCACGGTTTAGTTCGGGATTGTTTGAATCACTGTGCTCATAATTATCTTCATTTTCTTCAGGTGAATACTGAACATTCATATTATTTAAATATTCTTCGTTACTCATTTTTTAATTCCTTTCTTTTCATTCGCCATTGGCGAATAATATTGATTAAAATATTTTTTTCTATAGTTGCGTACATAATCTTTATATTTATTATCTTCGTATGGGTTGAATAAGCCGATAATATGCATAAATATTTTTTTTATAATTTTCAATCTTATCTTTCCTTTCCAATTCGCCAATGGCGAATTTTACAGAAGCTTCATAATTAATGAAACAATTACAGCTTCGAGTATATAACAATAATATTTTATATAAGAAATTTAATGATTTTTAAATAGAGAATAAATATTTTTATTGCAAGAAATTAAAACATGTGAATCTGATTTATTCAATATATTATAAGTCAATTTATTTTTTGAACAGAATTGACTAAATTTAAAATATTTTTTATTGTTGAAATTTATATTTATCATTTCTTCACCATGTCCTATACCACCAATACGTACATTTTTTGATTTGATATTATTTTTCATAAGTTTCCTTTCCAATTCGCCAATGGCGAATTTTTTATTTAAACTTAAAAGTCACCTTAAAATCTTTATCTAACATAAGATATGCACTAAATGTACCGCTTCCGTCTTTTTTCTTAAAGCCTTTAAGCTTTGCGGACTTGCCATAATCCAGAAGAGAACGTGCTGCACTTTCCGGAATTGTTTTACCTGAAATTTTTTTCCATATAACAAATCCGCACCCGTCTTTTCCGCTCTCACAACCATAAGATTTAGGATATTCTACAACATTTTTACCACACTTCGGACATTTGCCTATGACCTTTCGTTCAGCTCTGAATGACAGATCTTTATTTATGTTATCCTCTTTGCTGTAAGTATCAACAAGACTTTTAACAAATTCATTTATTTCATTCATAAAATCGTCAGGGGAGTATTCGCCTTTTTCAATAAGCTGAAGTTTACTTTCCCAAATAGCAGTAGTTTTCGGAGACTTTATTTCTTCCGGTACTGCTTCGATCAGACTTATGCCTTTTTGCGTCGGACAAAGATTTTTACCGGAACGTTCTACATAACCACGCTTTATTATGGTTTCAATAATACCAGCCTGCGTTGCCTGAGTACCGATTCCTTTCTTTTCGACGTTTTCATCTTCATAGTCCTCGTTTCCGGCACGTTCCATAGCGGATATCAAAGAGGAATCCGTATAGCGTTTCGGAGGGGTTGTCTGATGATCTGCGATTTTTTCAGTATGATTTTCAATCACAAGTCCTTCGACAATGTTATCTGTAAATATAGTTTCTTTAACAGACATTTCTTTACCGGTGAGGAATGAAACAAATTTTAACTGAAATTCTTTCCAACCCATTTGAGAAATTTTCTTTCCCAGTGCGGTAAAATCAGTGTCGGAACAGCTTACCGTTATAGCTGTAGATTCATAAATATGTTCTGGAGAAACTGCATAGATCAGCTGAGAACAGATAAGCCGCAGTATTTTCATTTCAGAATCAGGGACAGTTTCAGATTCTGCATCAGCTGCTGATAATGTAGGCAGTAAAGCATGATGATCTGTAACCTTTTCATCATTTATTACTCTGTCTGCGTCAGGCGTAAATGAAATTTCAGTGGACATAATTCCAGATGCAGCAGCGGTCAGCTGAATGATTTTGTCTTTCATGTTTGAATTGACATAATTACTGTCAGTTCTGGGATATGTAATAAGCTTTTTTTCATAAAGGGACTGTGCATAGTCAAGAGTTTGTTTAGCAGTATATCCAAACAGACGGTTAGCAGTTTTCTGTAAATCCGCAATATTAAAAAGCTTCGGAGGACTAACCTTTTTAGATTCCTTTTTTATTGACTTAATAAATGCCGTACTTGTATTAACATTTTGCAGGATTTTCTTAGCCGTCGGTAAATCAGGAATTCTTGCAGATTCAGCCGTAAATTCTCCGCAATTCAGAAGTACGGTATAATATTTTTCTGATTTAAAATTGTTAATTTTATTTTCACGATCCACAATGATTTTTAATGTAGGAGTCTGTACACGTCCTACAGAAAGAAAATTATTGTACATTGCTGAAAACAGGCGAGTACCGTTCATGCCGACAAGCCAGTCGGCTTTGCTTCTTGCGTATCCTGATTGATAAAGACGGTCATAATCGCTGTCATCTTTCAGATCATTAAAACCGTTTATAATATCATTTTTTTCAACGGAGGAAATCCAAAGTCTCTTGACAGGTTTTGAACATCTGCATAGCTTGTACACATATCTGAAAATACATTCTCCCTCTCGTCCTGCGTCGGTGGCACAGATAATTTCATCAACACATGGATCATTCATAAGAGATTTCAGGTTTTTGTACTGAGAGCTTGTTTCTTTGATAACGCCAAATTTCCATTTTTCAGGAATGATGGGAAGGCAGTCCGTGATCCACGGTTTGATTTTATAATCTTCTCCATAGGCTTCCGGTTCAGCAAGCTCTATTAAATGACCTACGCACCATGAAACTATATAACCGTTTCCCACAAGATAACCTTGCTTTTTTATATTTGCACCCAGTACGGAAGCGATATTCGTCCCGACGCTGGGTTTTTCAGCTATGACTAATTTCATTAACAGTCCTTTCTATTCGCCAATGGCGAATTGGGTTCCGGCAGAAGCCGGAGTCTTTATTTTTTAAGGTTATCCAGACAATTACTGCAAATATGCTTATGATTGTATTCTGTTAAATTTTCTGAATTTCCGCAGAAAACACAGGAGTTATTATGTTTTTTAATAATCATATAGCCGTTATCTTCAAATATATCTACGCTGTCACCTTTATCCATACCTAATTTATGTCGAATTTGTGCAGGGAGTGTAACCCTTCCCAAAGCATCAATTTTGTTTTCTGATATTAATTTCATATATAAACTCCTTTTTCGCCAATGGCGAATTTTTTAATCGTCAAGATATTCTTCTAAATCATCGCTGTTACTTTGAATTTCCGATGTACTTTCGGTAATATCAGATTCCTCAGCAGATTCTTCGTATTCAACTATGGAATCGTTATCACTGTAATCAGCGTCTGAATCGTCATCATCAAAATAATCATTATCAAATTTGTTTGTTTGGCGTTTTTTCTTAATGAACGTGAAAACTGCACCTACTATAAGACTGATTATAATAGCGGCAATAATCCATAATATATTTTTTGCCATGCTGGGTTTCTTTTGATTTTTTACTTTTTCCGTTTCAGTACTTGAAACAGTTTTTTCATTTTCAGTTGCAGATTCAAATTGTTCAATGTTTTCCAGTGCATTTTCATTCAATTTGTTATCATTGGAATCTGAAAGCATAGCAGTCAGATCAGCAGTATCAACAGGATTGAGAAAATACACAGAACCGTCTGAGTTTATGATTAAATAGAAAACATCTCCGGAACGTGTAGTAATGGTGTACATTGATTTATTGCTGTAATCAATAGTACTGCTGTCAATTGTCATAGCATTATTGTCAAGATTTTCATTAAGTACCGGAGCATTTTCTTCGCCTACATAAGCGAGTATTTCATCGTAAAAACTGGGAGTAGTAGTTTTTTCTGTGGTTGACGTCGTAACGGCGGCAGTTGTTGATTCTGTAATTGAAGTGGTTTCCTGTACGGTTTTACTGACCTCAGTGACTGCTATTGTCGGCTCTGTTTCCTTTTCCGTTTTTTCCGGTTCTGCAAATACAGTCATAGAAAGTATTGCAGAAGAAATTATTCCGGATAATATAAAATATTTGATTTTCATTGTGCTTTTACTTCCTCCTTGATAGGAACAACATTTTGTTCCTTGCTATCATCTGATTTCATCATAGAAATAGTAGTAATTACGTCTTCAATGCTAAATCCTGAAGACCTGAACGCAGTAACGATTTTTTCATTTTCCAGAGATTCAATTTGTCCTGAAATATCGGCAGATTTCTTTTTTAGCTTTGAAATATTTTCGTCTACCTTTTTCTTTTCCTGTTTTAATTTATCTATTCTTTTTTCAGTAGAATTCATTAATTATTTTCCTCCTTTTCAGCCGGAGCGCCTGTATACGGACGGATAAATACCAAAGGATCTATGTACTCTCCGTCCTTGACCATTTGCAAATGACAGTGAAATCCTGTAGACCAACCGGTACAGCCTGAGTATCCTATAACCTGACCGTTTTTTACAGTCTGACCGTTCTGTACGGCAACCTGAGACATATGACCGTAAAGAATCAGAGTACCGTTTTCGCATTGTATTTCCACATAATTTCCGAAGCCTCCGTTGCAGCCGCAGCTGCCGTCTTTGGGGTAGTTGTGATTGCAGCCTGTACCGACTTCAACAACTCCGTCAGCTACAGCCAGTATTTCCGTACCGTTGGGAACTCCGAAATCAAGACCCTTGTGAAATTCCGTACTGCCGTCGTCCCATGTCCTGTAGCCGAATGGAGATGTAATAGTATTTGACCAGTCAAATGCAAAGGGAGAAGAAAAAGCCTTAATAGCGCCGCCCTTGCGATCGTAATAATTTTTATATTTTTCACGCTGATTCTGGTCAAGATATTTGTTCAGAATCTCGTCCCATGATACTTTTTCAGTAATATTGTAATTTAACGTAACGGTAGTTACATTTTCTGTTATATATACGTTGCATATACCGTTGTATGTACTCAAAACAGTGTAATTGTCCGGGAGAGGAGAGGGCAATTCATTTTCCGGAATTTGAACGGTTTTAGTCTGCTTTTTTGTTTCAGAATCAAAATTGTATTCTATAACGTACATTTCTGTAAAAATCTGCGTGACGAGATTCTGAACTTCTTCGTTGAAAGTCCATCTTTTTCCCATATAATAAGCGGATATGAATGAAAGTACTCTGTTGTTATCCTCCATAATATCTGCAATTTCGGAATGCTTTTTATCATAATGTCCTGTGACTGTTTCAGGTACCTTTTTATGCTGTTCTTTCAGAGATACGATCAGTGACTGCCAGTGCAGATTTACACGTGTAATGTCGTTTTCATCAGCAGGATAGGCGGCGATAACATCTATTAAATAATCCTGCACAAAGTTTCCGCTGCTTGATGCAAAAAATGTTGTAAAAAGCACTATAGGTTCAATTACAACAAACGATAATATAACAATTACTGCAAGAATTAAAAGTATTTTGCTGCTAGCCAAGGATTTTATGACCAAAAGAGCTTTTTTTATAGCTTTATTTTTTAATAATGTTTTTTTAAATACTGCTATAGCATTGCGGTTACGAATGTTTTTATATATTCTTTTTCTATTTCTGTTATATGTACGTTTGTGTATACTAACCTCTTTATTATTATTTTGAAAATCGGAGGACATAGAAGAAAGCATACTGCTTTTTGCACTGATATTTTCCGATCTAGATAAGGACGGCACACTACTTGCAGTTTTATTATCAAGAAAATTTATCATTTCTGACTTTGGAAGATGAGTTATCTGTTTTGCCGTAAATTTTACTGATCTGGTTGATGCAGATAAAGCAGAATGTGCAGCATCTTCATTTGTACTTTTTTGATTGTTATTATTTCTTGAATATGCAGTAATTGCTGAAACTGCTGTCGGGATAGATGACCTTGCCTGTCTGCGTTTTTTATAAACATTTTTAGCATATCTTTTTTTCAGCGCTTTCTTATTTATTGCCAAGAAATCACTTCCTTTGAAAATTCGCCAATGGCGAATTTAAAAATCGCTGCATTCTTCAAAACTTGTAGAAATAATCTGATATATTTTAGTATCGGTAGGGAAACTGTCTTTAAACGGAATAATCGTTCCGTGCTGATGTTTGTCGATATAGTAAATAAGACCTTCGCCTACACCGGTATCGGTAATGTATTCCATCTGCTGAGGAGAGATGCCCAGACGTTCCGCAAGTATCTCACGGTCTCCGGCGGCTTGTCCTAACAGCACTATAAAAGCGGAATTTTTAAGAATATTTTCTACCTGATGAGAGAGAAGAACATCTGTAACATTCTGAGTAATTCCGGTAGGCTTACCGCCCCATTTTCTTAGCTCTTTCCACATTTTCGTAGAATATGCGGCAGTCAGAGGATCGTTCAGAAGCAGATGAAACTCGTCAACATAAAACCATGTACTGAGATTTTTGTCTCTGCTGTTGGAAATTTTGTTCCAGACGTAATCTACAATAACCAAAATACCCATTTTGTGAAGATGTTCCGAAAGTTTCCTAATGTCGAAACATAAAATACGATTGTTAACATCTACATTTGTTCTGTGATTAAAAACGCTGAGAGAACCTGTTACAAAAATCTCTAAAGCGTCTGCAACATCCTGCGCATGCAGATTGTTTTCAACGCTTCTCAACGCATTGTACAAATCTTTAAAAACAGGTATATTTTCAGGATTGGGATCGTCAAGATATTTCTGATAGATTTTCCTTATGCATCTGTCAATTATAGACTTTTCGGCAGCTTCGAGGTTTCCTATAGCCGCTTCACACATGGAAAGAATAAATTGAGATTTGATTGCAACAGGATCATCACCCTTTTCATAGCTTCTTAAATTTATATCAAAAGGATTTAAATGATGTTTAGATGTTGCGGAAATTTCGATTACAGTACCGCCAAGTTCTTTGGTCAGTGTAATATATTCAGCCTGCGGATCGCAGATTATAATGTTATCATTAGTACGGAAATATTTATCAACTATTTCACGTTTAGCGGTAAATGATTTACCCGTTCCGGACATGCCGAGAATCAGAGCACCGTAGTTAATAAGATTGTTTCTGTCTAATGTAATCATGCTGTTGGAAAGAGGGTTAAATCCATAGTATGTTGCGTTGGGAGTAAATACTTCCTGTGTTGTAAACGGCATAAACGTCGCAAGCTCAACAGTTGTAAACGACCTGTTTATTTTAACTTTATTTATTCCGATAGGCAAAGAAGACATAGCTCCTTCCTCTTGCAAATCATCAAGAGATTTCAATTCACAATGATATTTCTGAACAATGGATTGTATATCTTTTTCAATACCTAATAATTCATCAGATTTTTTTGCATACGAAGTAATTAAAAGAGTTGTAATGAAAAATCTGTTATTTCTTCTGGACAGACTGTCATAAATATTATTAACAGCATCAATTTCGTTTACCAGTTCGGGAGGAAGAATATCACCGTCATGTCCCTGATCGGCTGCTTTGTGCTGCTTTCCGATTTTTACGGCATTGGCATTAGTAAGTTTATTGGAAACAAAATTAAGTGCTTTTAACTGGTCTAAAGAATGAGTATGTATGTTGACAGTAAGATTACTGTCAACAGCCATAATTTCCTCGATTATTCTGTCAGAAACTTCGGCTGAATCAATATATACATGATAGGCAGCACCGTATGTATTACCTATCCTAAAACAATTAAGTTTGCTGAAGTCCATAGAAGTCGGAGAGATGCTGTCTTTTACGGAAATACCGGAGGTATATCTTGATTTCCAGTTAAAATTAAATAGAATCGGTTGAAGCGGATGTAAACTTTCTTTCAAAAGCTTAAGCCTTTCAAATCCGTTAAGCGAATGAACGGTTACATTCATTCTTTTGAAAATTCTGATTATTTCCAACTCTGTACGTTCGAGAGCGTTTTTAGCTTTTTTGAAATTTGATTCATGTATACCGAACGTAAGATATTTTACTTTGATTGTTCCGCTGCTTCTCTTTTCAAATTGACTGTAAAGCATTTCCTGATACTCACGCCGATATTCTTTGATTTTTTCAGATTCGTCTTTTTTATAGGGAAGCTTGATATATTTTTTAAATTCTTTCATATCAATTACTTTATTTTGAAAGGTGAATTGTATGTCAATATTACTTTCAAAGTGATTCAGAAAGCTGCAATAACGGTTAAAAATAGCTTCCTGTTCAACTGTTCCGGCAAGTTCATAATTTATGTCGTTAAATTGCAGAGTTTTAGTGTAATAATCGTTTTTTACCATGCATATACCGTCTCGGCGCATGTCCAGAAACGGTATGGTCTGCTGAACGGTTTTGGGCAGCATGCTTTTTAACTGTCTGAGATTTTTGACTGATGGCATTTTGGGTTTGCTGGTACTTAGCATTTTTTAGATTTTCCTCCTTTATAATTAATGTTTCCAGTGATTCATAAAAATTTTCCGTTTGGTATTTTCGTATTTTTGAACCGAATAAAACTCTTTTGATTCTGTAAAAAATAACTTTTTCAAATTTGAGATTATTTTTATGATAGAAAGCAAAAAAACTCGCAACAAGCATTGTAGGTACTATAACATACAGGGATAACGTACCCGGGAGAATACGTTTGGTTATATGATATGATAAGAATGCTATAAATCCCGATACTGTAAATATACAGATCTCACGAAATGTTCTTCCAAGGAATAGAATGTTACGGATTTTATTGATGTCTTTTGTAAATTGTATATACATTTGATCACTTCCTTTGAGAATTCGCCAATGGCGAATTTATATATTTTCCAAATAAGCAGACGTTCCATCGGAATGTTCGCTTTCGTTTAACCTTGCCTGATTATTACGAAGCTTACCGAGAAGTGAATTGGATTGACTGCTAATGCTGTGCGGTTTCTGATGAGAAACTGATTTTTGACTGCTGTTCTTATCAAGCTGTTTCTGCCAATCTCCTATGCTTTTTTTCAGAATATTTACAGTATTAACCGCAATAAATCCTTCGGCGCTTAGCAGAGGAGATTGTTTGTAATCCTCGCATAATTTTATTTTTCCGTCAATGCATTGAAGCAGGTCAACTGCGTCTGTTCCGTATCTGTCACGTTCCGGTTTTTCTGCACTATACGCTACTCCAAGCATTGTGTTTACATGCTTTGGATTTTCAAGTACTGTTTTAGAGTAAATCTCCTGAGCTTGTTTCAAGGTCAAATCAATATGCTCATTGCCGTAATTAGTAAAATGATTTTGCGAATCAAAGGCAATTACATAAAAATTGTATTTACCGTGAATGCCCTGAATAAAATTATTTTCCATGTTTACCTCCTTTAATTCGCCAATGGCGAATTTTATATTCATTTTAAACTTTCTTACTTGCGTTTACCGTTTAAATAGCATTAAACATAGATTTAGAGATACTGCCGCATTTCCATAATATATATACAAGAACAACAGAAATGCCAGCACATAAAGCTAAAGTCCATTGTAGTGATTCGGTATTTGAAACTACGACATTATTTATAAGACCATCGTAAATTCCTAAACACAACATCATAGCGAATGCTTGAAAAGCGAGAGCAAAAAGATTTTTTATGAAATTTTGTCCCACATTTCCCCATTCTTTGTTGGTAAATGTAGAAAACGGAATCGGAGAAATAGAACAGTATATGTAGATCTCAATCATTCTGGAAGTTGTTACTACAATAACTGCTATAACAGAAACCAAAGAAATAATTTCTATAATAAGAACTTCAGCTAGTACGACCAACATTCCTCCAACGCTCAGATCATTAATTTGATCTTCAAAAACCGAATATATATCAAAATTCATCCATGAAGCTTCTCCGAGTATTACATATTCTGCTATTTCCACAGCTTTTTGTCCCATAGCAAAAATACCCATAGTAATGTCAAATACATGATTTAACAAAAAAATGCCTAAACATAATTTAAATACCATTTTTGCCACAACTTCCAGATCCATATCACGTATGGATTTATCCATGAATTGGGAAATGAAATCGTGGCATACGACAATTGTGAGAATTATAACGGCAATAGGGACGATAGCCTGTATAGATATTTCTCTTATTAACGCATAGATTCCCTTGTTCCATAATTCAGGTGATTTTCCAAGTTCTTCACTGGCATAAAAGGTAACATTGTCCATTATGGAAAACATACTTTCAAGCAATGCTTTTATAGCGTCTCGGAACAGACCCATTATCCAATCCGAAATGCTGTCCATTACTTTATCCACCATTATATTTCACTCCTTAGCATTAGCTCCAGACTACCTCTCCGGAAATCATAGGAATCAGAACTTTTCCTACAACCATAACACCTATTCCGGCAGCAATAACATATCCTGAATGATTTTTTGAATCCGAATTTTGTGAACCAAGTGATGTGAATAGCTGTATTATTCCAAAAATCAGTATAACAATACCTGCTACAACAGTTATGTTTCCTAATATTTCTATGCCTTTTTCAAAAGTTTCCATTTTAGACCTCCTAAATCCTTAATTCGCCAATGGCGAATTTTCAACTGTTTTAATTTCTGTAATTTTATCTTTTTTTCCGATTTTAAAATCGGCGTTTGATCTATAATGTGCAATATATTTCTTAATGTCAAAATAATTGCGGTCATTGTAATCCGCAAGATATTTGTAGTTCGGGTGCGTGGTAATATCGTATTTATCGGAATACCACGGATTTGCTCCTCGTATTGTTAAGATACACTTTTCACCGGGCATTCTGAATATTTCAGATTCGTCCAGAAGCTTTCGTCCTGTTTTCTGATAATTCGACGTATCGCTTCGATTTCTACCATAGGAACGTGATGAATTTAAAATATCGATTGTCTGAGAACCGAGAAGCTCTGCCACATCTTTAAGAGTCGATTTTTCCTGACCTCCGAGAAACAGCATACTGTCACAGCCTCCTGCAATAGTTTCAGCGTCGTCTTTGTATATTGCTTTCAGCTGAGATTTTGTCTGTACGATAGGGCAGGCTGAAATATTTCTTGAACGTATAGTAGTGATCAGATTTTCAAACATTGGTATCTTACCGAGATTCTTGAACTCATCGAATATACATCTTACGGGAACTTTAAGCTTTCCTTTTCTTCTGTTATCAGCCTTATCGCATAGTAAATTGAACATCTGCATATACATAAACGATGCAATAAAGTTAAGAGAAGTGTCAGTATCGGAAGTAATAGCGAAAAGCGCAGTTTTGCGGTCGCCTATTTTGTCCAGTTCCATTTCATCATATGTCATAAGGTCTCTTATATCCTGAATATCAAACGGAGAGAGACGTACGCCGCATGACAGCAATACTGATTTAGCAGATTTTCCGGCTGCAAGCTTATACTTCCTGTACTGTCTTACTGCAAAATGATTCGGATTCCTTTCTGCCAGATCATCAAACAGCATATCAACTGCATTCATATATCCTTCGTCCTCACGTGTCTTAGAAGCGTCAATGATCTCTACAAGGGTATTCATGGTACGCTCTTCCGGAGGAGCTTCAAAGATTATAAGTCCTAAAACCGCCTGATAAAGCAGTCGTTCTGCCTTTACCCAGAAGTCCTGTTTTTCGTCCGGAGCTTTTGTTGCTTCGATGAGCATATTGGAAAATTTCAGAATATCCAATTCCGTTTTTACGTACGCAAGGGGATTATAATGCAAAGATTTGCTGAAATCCTTGAGATTCAGTATTTTTATAACGTACTTTCCCTTTTTATAAAGTAATGTGCCTACATCGGGTAAAATCGTTCCTTTCGGATCGGTTATAACATATGAACTGTTCAGCTGCATAAGGTTTGGAATTACAAAAAATCTTGTTTTTCCTGTTCCCGGACCGCCTACAATGAGAATATTTTTATTTCTGCCGTTAAAAGGAATTATCCGCCAATCCTTCAAGGTAAGACCTTCTGTTGCAGTTAAAATAACATTTTTCCATGGATTTGGGTCCATAAATTTCCTTATTTCATTTTTGTCCGCCCATTTTGAAGAACCGTATTCTTCTCCGGTTCTCATTTGCCTTTGAGTTCGGGTTACAATGAGAATATATATCATGCAGGCTATAAGGAAGGGGAAAAGAAGATCGTTGCTGTCAAAGCTTATCAGCGGAAGTCCGAAAATTTGCAGAGGGTTTTCAGTAATTATGTAAATTTTTGTAAAAACGTCCCCCGAAAGATTATGATAACACCAACACGTTTTGTTCATTACAACAAAGGAAATAACTGATATTACCAGAGGAATTATATATTTCTTTTGCAGGAAACTGTTAAAGTGTTCTTTCAATGTTTTCATTTACTTTTTCCATTCCCTTTTTAACACCGTTTTCTATAGTTTTCTCAGCTTCCTTTGCCATTTCCTTAACTTTTTCCTGATTACCCGCCAATTTCTCTAAAACTGAATCCTTAGCCTTTAAATCATGTTCTTTATATTCCCTAAACACTCGTTCCATAACTTCGCTGTCTCTTGCTTTAAAAAAAATAACATACTGTTTGCTTTTAGGATTTTGTTTTACTGCAAAATCAACGTTATACCGTGCTGCAATATCCCTGAAATTTCTCAGAGATGAATCGCCGCTGATATCCACGCTGCTAAGCGGCTGCTTTTGGAACTGTAAATCCTCTAAGCTTTGTTCGCCGTATTTTGTTAGGATTTTATCTATAACGCTGTTGTCACGGGATTTGAAATATACAGTATGTTTCTTAGTTTCCGGATCATGCTGAATTGCAAAATCCAAGTTATATTTTGAAGCTGTTTTTCGGAATTCGTGAAGCTTTTCGTCTCCATTAACAACAATACTAAGCATAGGCTGACCATGCTGATACAGAGATTGCAGGCTTTGTTCGCCATGGGGAAGTTCGGGTTTTTGTCCGTTTTGAGTAATTTTACCGTAAATACTTTTATTCATAAAATAATTCAATGCCATCTGCAAACCTTGTTTTGCGGTATTGCAGACAACTGAATATATTTGTCTGGATACTTCTTCATTTTGCATTTGATCACCACCATTATAAATATAAAGAGTCTGCTTCCCGAAAGACGGGAAGCGCTCTTTAAAGGAAAAATAGTTATATATGAGGAATAATTATGATGAAAGAAAGTTAATTATAGTATCAACTTATTTTTTATTCTGCTTTCTGTGTTTGAAAAGCAGCATGCCTCCGAAAGCAGTCAGACCTGTAATGAAAACAGCGGCTGGAATCTTTTTGCTTCCTGTCAGCGGTGAAGGATTATTATATGTCACATACGGAACGGTTCCGGATGTAAAGGTAGTTGTAGTAGTGACCGTAGTAGTCGTAGTGGTAGTTATTTTTTGATTTACAAATTTATCTGACAAATCATTGTTTGTGATTTTTACAACTTCTCCGTTGTTTTCAATTTTGAAGTTATAATAATTATCATCAATATAGTATCCGTCAGGAGATTTGGTTTCCTTTAAGAAATAACTGCCGTACGGAATATTTTCAAGCCTGTACAAGCCTGTTTCAACTTCCTCCAGAACTCCGTACTGTTCGCCCTCGTCAAATTTACCGTTGCCGTTTGTATCTGTAAACACAGTAAATTCAGCGCCGGACAGCTTTTCATCAGTAAGAGAATCGTATTTTTCTATCTCAACGATGCCTTTGATCTTTACGTTGACAATAGTAATACTGATTTGAGTATTCTGACTGATTTCCACAGGATAGATCTGGTTAGTCAGAATATATCCTTCAGGAGGCTGTATTTCAGCAATTATATATTTGCCGTATTCTACATTTTCAAAAACAAATTTACCGTTTTCGTCAGTAGTTACAGTACCCAGAGCGTTTCTGTTGGTTAAATCAGATTCCCCGTCGGCGAAAAGACCGATAACTGCTCCGCTTAAAGGTTCATCGGATTCTCCGACCTTAATACCTTCAATATTGCCTTTGATTTTTTCATTACTGATTTTGACAGTAATTACTTCATTATCTGTGCTGACGGAAACAGGGAAGGTTTTTTCAGTAAGAATATATCCCTCCGGCGATTCAATTTCGGCAACAATATATTTTCCGTATTCAATATCTTTGAATATGAACCTGCCGTCTTTTTCAGTGGTAACCGATGCAAGAGCGTTTTCAGCAGTGAATTCGGATTCGCCATTGGCGAATAATCCGATAACTGCTCCTGCAAGAGGTTCGTCGGATTTTCCGACCTTAACGCCTTCTATTGTTCCACGGATTTTTTCGTTATGAATTTTAACGGTTATTACCTGACCGTTTTCTTCAATACTTACCGGAAATGTTTCAGATGTAAGTACATATCCCTCCGGAGACTGAATTTCAGCAACAATGTATTTGCCGTATTCAATGTCCTCAAAGGCAAATTTGCCGTTTTCATCTGTTGTAACAGATTTTACAGCTTTATCGGCTGAAAAATCGGATTCACCATCGGCGAACAGTCCGATAACTGCTCCAGCAAGAGGTTCGTCGGATTCTCCGATCTTAATACCTTCGATATTGCCCCTGATTTTTTCATTACTGATTTTTACAGTAATTACCTCGTTATTTTTACTGATAGAAACAGGGAATGTTTCTTCTGTAAGAATATATCCTGTAGGGGATTGAATCTCGGCAACAATATATTTTCCGTATACTATGTCCTTGAAAATAAATTTGCCGTCTTTTTCAGTGGTAACCGCTGCAAGAGCATTTTCAGCTGTGAATTCGGATTCGCCGTCGGCGAACAGTCCGATAACTGCGCCGCTTAAAGGTTCGTCGGATTCTCCGACCTTAACGCCTTCTATATTTCCCTTTATATCCTTATTGTAAAAGTTACCGTCCGCATTGTTGCCGACTTTGACTGTTTCACCGTCTTTCTTAATAGAAAAGGCATAATAGTTTCTGTCGACAGTGTATCCTTCCGGAGCTTTGATTTCTCTGGTGAGATAATCGCCGTACAGTAAATCTTTATACTCATGAATTCCCGCAGAGGATTCGGTCATATTACCTAACAGTTCATCAGTACCGCCAGTAAATTTCTTATCTCCGTTGACGTCCCTGTAAACTGCAAATACCGCTCCGTTCAGAATCTGAGGAGGATTTCCGCTGTCATATTTTGCGATCAGAACATTACCCTTAATGGGCTTGTTTCGGATCGTAATTTCAATGGTCACTCCGTTAACGTTGATGTTGACGTCGTAAACATTTTCAGACAGTACGAATCCCTCCGGAGCTTCGATTTCAGCAACCTTATATTTACCGTAAATAATATCGGTAAATTTGAAGCTTCCGTCTTTACCTGATGTTACAGTTTTAATTGCATTTTTTTCGGTAAATTCAGTTTCGCTTTCAGCGAACAGACCGATCAATGCACCCTGTAATTCAGTCTTATCATTGGCATTGATTTTAAGACCGTTTACATTTCCTCTGATAACATCGTTAAAGAATTTATCCGATGATTTATCATTACTTACATTTACAATTTCTCCGTTTTCACGAATCTCAAAGTAGTAATAATTTTCATCGATAACATAGCCTGCCGGAGCAACGGTTTCTTTTAAGAAATATCCGCCGTATTCCACACCGTCAAGCTGATAAATTCCGCTGCCAGTTTCATTCAAAAATCCGTAAGATTTATCGGTATCATTTTCAAATTTTTCGTTACCGTTTTTATCGGCGAAAATTTCAAAAACTGCCCCGTTCAGAGCCTTAGATTTATTTGTTAAATCATATTTTTTGACCTGAACGCTTCCACGGATTTTTTCATTTTTTATGGTGATTTCAATTACATCACCATCTTCGGAAATAACAACGGGGAACGTCTCATCTGAAAGCACATATCCTGTCGGAGATTCGATCTCTTTGACAAGATAATTTCCGAAAATGATTTCTTCAAAATTAAATGAACCGTCATCGTCTGAAACGACAGTTTCGATTGCATTTTCTTCTGAAAAATCAGTTTCGTCCGCATTGAAAAGACCGATTACTGCGCCCGATAATTTTGACTTATCATCGGCGTCAACTTTCAGACCTTCAACACGCCCTGTTTTGAAAGTATTATCAATAACTTTTCCGTCATTGATTTTAATTTCTGAAACAGCCGTATCCTGACCTAAATATTCAAAATTTACGGGATATTTTGTATCGTCGAGAATGTAATGCTCATCTGTGGAAATTTCCTGAACATAATAACTTCCCAACGGCAGTTTTTTGTTAAACTGCGCTTTCATATCCTCAGTCAGACCGATAGTTTCAATCAGTCCGTTTTCGGGAATGACCGTACCGTCGGCAGCTGTGATTTCTTCAGCAGCGTACAGTCCGAATTTTATGTACTGTGCATAATCTTCACCGTTAATACCGTATTTTTCTGAAGATTCAAGGTACTTTTCCAGAGTAATATTTACTTGCTGGTAATTGTTCTTAAAGGACGTACCTGTGTTGGTTACGGCTATTTCCTGTCCTTCGTATTCGAGAGTGACAAGGGTTTCGCCGTTCTCAAGGACGTATCCCTCCGGCGCTTCGATTTCAACAACTCGGTATGTTCCGAGATACAGTTTCTTTGAGGTTGCCGTACCGTCAGAGCCTGTTGTGATTGTGTCCACAACCGTATCTTTTTCGACTTTTAAATTACCGTCCGGAGTGTAAATATCCTCAGCTGCAATAATGTCAAATTTTGCGCCCTTCAAAGAATTTTCTTCAAAGACAGGAGAGTAGATTTTTTTATTTTTTTCACTTTCAGCAGAAGAATTTTCTTCGCTTTCAACAGATGAAAAAACATCTCCGATTTTTGAAATTGAAATAGTTCCTTTTTGGACTGTATTTTGCTTTTCTACCTGTACTGTTGCGCCGTCCTCAGTGATGGCAAAATCAATCGGGGTTTTGTCTAAAACATAGCCGTCCGGAGCTTTGGTTTCTATCAACTGATACGTACCGTAAACCAAAGGTTCGGGCAGTAAAATCTGTCCCGATTCATCGGTCACGAATGTATCAATTTCATTACCGTCATCATCGGTTAAAATTACTTTATTTCCGTTTGAATCAAGTATCTGAAATTCTGTTCCGGGAAGCGGAATATTGTCTCCGGATTCCGAATCCTTTTTGACAATAAGAACGCTTGAACGTTTCAATTTATTTTCCACGTCCAAATGAATCATAAGACCGTTGTCATCAGCTGAAGATAACAAAGAACCTTCGAATTCACCTAAAGTCACATACCTGTCAGGTGCATTTTTTTCTGTAAGAACGTATATTAATTCTTTTCCGTCTTCGGTCCAGAACGGCAATTCAGTCCATGAAGCTTTTCCGTAACCTGAGCCTTGTATGTAGGTGGTTATTTTGTCGTCAAAAGTATCATATACCTTACCGTCAGAAGTTGTTGAGTAAAGACCGAATGTGAAATTGGCTTCAGCTTTATCCTCGGTATATTTTGTTACAACAAGATGACCTTTTTTCAGTGTGTTTACGAACAATACATACGCCGTTTTTCCCGCCTCAACTATTACTGTCTTATCACGGACATTTGTGTAAATACTTGAGGTTTTTTCCGAAACCTTGTATGTGCCTGGCTTAAGACCGGGTATTCTGATATATCCGTCTTTGCCTGTGGTGTAGTCTCCGTCGATTCCGTTACCGGTAATATGGAATGTAATTCCTTCCACCTTGTTATCGTCTGGAGAACTTTTCTTTATCCACAGGCTGCCGTTTTCTACACCCTTTACAGCTGCGTAATACGGACGGGGATCAGCCTGAAGCTTGGTAATAGTCTGATTGTTTGAGCCGTTTGTCAGTACGAGCATTCCGCAGCGTTCGCCGGAAGCGTTGACATTGTTTTGCTTCATAGTTATTAATGCTGTTTTGTTGGCTTCAGCCTTGATTTTCAGCTGAGTTGCTGATTTTGAAACGACTGAACCGTCCTTGACTGTAACATCGAAATTATTCAGCTGACCGTTTTTGTCTGTGAATGTGTATGTTCCGTCGCTGCCAGCGGAGAATGATTTGAATTTCGCATCTGCTTCCAATTTATACCCAAACGAGATCTTTTTACCGTCAGCCTTGATATTTTTTTCATAGGCTTCGTAAAAACTCTTGACCTGTTTGCATACTTCGGCATTTTTAAAATTGTTTAAAACGTCCTTTACAGGCGTATAGCCGTTGGAAATCCGGTTAAATTGTGCGTCTCTCTGACCTGCAATAACCTCCCACACCAATAACTGTGTTGCTATATATTGCGGAAGATATTCCGAATAGCTGTAAAGGTTTGATGGTTTCTTTGCGTAGGCATACAAGAATATTTGACCAAGCAAAGTTTCCTGATTATCTGACAAATAAATCGTTCCTTCCTTGTACTTGAACGAATTTATTGGCTTGCCCGGTTCTAGACAATATGCTATATCTCCGTTATGGGCGATGATATACCACAGTCCGCCAGCGATTTTACCGTTTTTGGATATCTGGGTTCTGCTTTTCTGACCGTATCCGTCAGGCGCAGGCAGAGTTACAATTTCATAATCCGAAGCGGCTGAAACCTGAGTGAACGTCTGTAACGGCAATGCCGAACAAAGCATCATTACAGCTGTTACTATCAGCAGAAGCTTTTTACAGAATTTTTGTTTCATTTTCATTTCCTTTCTTTTCGGCATATGCCGTTAATACGCATTTGCGGGCAATTTACAGCCCGTTTGAAATCGTGCATATAGCATCACTCCCTTCAATGGATTTGCGCATTACAGAGCCTTGCAGACGGCTCTGCGATTAAATACGGAGTGGAAATGAAAATTAAGCGTATGCCCTGAGAGCGATTTTAAGGCGATTTTAAGGCACTTTAAAATTTAGGGTGAAATTTTGTGAAAAAACTCCTTTCGTTGATTCTGGGGCTTGCTAGTGCCCTCTACGGCGATTTTATAGCTATTTATGAAAAACCATTTGGATTTATATCAAATTACAGTCCGGAAAAAGAATTTGCAAGGGATTTTATTTCTTCTATGTCGAAAGAATACTGTTTGGTTTCAGCCTGATCAGCGTCACGAGCATAATAGCAGTCTATTGTTGACAGAGCGTTGAATAGCGACGTCAGCAGATATGCCCTTATGTTTCTGGGCTTGTCTGCATTTTTATTCAGACATTCCAGAACATAGGCAATATGCTTGTCCGTCAATTGTTTAAATCTTTGAATGACTTCCTCCAACGGTTTGTTTTCTCCGCCTATGCGGATATTTTGTGAACGGCTTGACATAACGTCTGCCAGAATATTGATAATGCTGTTTATCTGCTTTTGCTTTTGGTCAGTTTCATTCCTGCTGATAAGTTTTTCATAACTTAGCTGTTTTTTTAGTTCAGCTTTGATTTCTTTTCTGTCAATCTTATCAATCGAATCCATTTCATCGCATCTATATGTATTATTAATATTAATATTATTATTATCTTGATAAGATTGATTAATATATTTAGTATTTAATAATTTAGTATTTAATTGCGTTGGATTTTCCGTTGACGGATTTTCCAATGACGGTGAATTTATTTTTTTATCCGTTATGGGATTTTCCAATGACGGTAATTCTTGGCAATTTTCTTCGCTTTTTGCAAAATTTGGATTTAATTCCGGTGTCTCATAAACAAGATATTCATTATGAGCTAATTGTCCTTTTTCGTTTCTTAACTGTCTTCGTGTTAAATAACCTAACTTTTCTAATTCTCTAATTCCCGAACGAACTCCGTCAATACCGTCCTTTTTCAGTGATGCTAAACCTTCAAGCGTATAGTCCCATACAGGCGATAGTGCAAGCATAGTTGTCAATAAATTCGTTGCTTTATGTGTAAGCCGTTTATCAAAAAGATGATAGTTTGATATTACGGAAAATTTTTCGGTTTTAAAAACTCTAAAAACTGTCGACATTTTTTTCTCCAATTTTGTTTAATTGTTATTTGTTGGTATGATTAACATCTGTCAAGTTTGGTTCTATCCAAAACATGTTTTGCACTATGGCAACCTTATTTACTGAATAAATTCCATCATTGCTTTTTAAAACATAATGATTTTTGACAAGTTCATCTAAACCTTTTTGTGTTGCATTCAGACTGTCTTTTGGAAACCGTTTTTGAAATTCCTTTAGGGTTATATAATCACATTCCGGCAGGTTTACCATTCGTGTTAATATTCCCTGTGCGTCAAGTGATAATGTATGTACAAAATTTAATTTTAGTCCGATCAGACCATGAACTAAGTATTTTTTTATTTTCATACAAATTCTCCTTTGGTTTATTAATATATTTTAATTATTCTTTTTTCCAAAATTAATTATTTGTGATATAATCAATAACAGAAATTTACAAATTACGGCAAAGCATTATTTTTTCTATTTTCACAGCTGGTCTTCATAATAAAAATTTATTATAATTAGAAATTTGAGGGAAATATGAAAAATAATAATGAAAAAATAATATATTATATTGCAAAAAATGTCGAATTATGTTAAAATAAAAAAGCACTTTGCCACAAGTGCTTTTTTATTCAATATATTGATACCTGTAAAAGTGTTGCAATCAATTTTTTAAGGAGGTCGATATATTATGAATTCGACAAATAAGCAAAAACATAATTTATTAGTAGTTTTAGAGGAGGTGCTAGAATATCGTAAAACTACTTTTTCAACATTAGCAACATATCAATGGGAGAAAAAAGTAAGTAAAAAAATAACAAATTATTTTTCACGTGAAACTTATATTGAGGATTTAACAGTTAAAAATATGCGTGATTTTTTTTCGTCAATAAGATTTAAAGAAAATGGTGAATTGATGAGCACTAAATATTTGAAATCGGTTAAAACAATTATGCAGGCTGTTTTTAATACGGCAATGCAAGATGGTTATATTGACAAGGATCCATTATACAAGTTTAAAATTCCTACGGGGTCAATGCCTAATTCTACAGAACGTCTAATATCGAAAACGGACTTGGAAAAGTTGTTTATAGCGATTCAGGAAAAGGAAAGGTTTAAAATTATTATTCCAATTTTGCTTTTAACAGGAATGCGCATAGGGGAGTTGCTTGCATTACGTTGGAGTTCTATTGATTATGAAAATCAAATCATACGTGTTAAAGAAGCTGTTAAAACCAAATATATTGAGAAGAACGGAAAGGTTATTCATGATGGTCAAATGTTGGGAAAACCTAAAACAATATCTTCAATCAGAGAAATTCCAGTTAATGAACAAGTTCTTCAATTATTTGATATGTGGAAGGAGTATTTAAACAAAAATCCTTCTGTTTTAAAAAAACAAAAGGAAAATAATCTTGAAGATATTATTTTTGTAAATATGCATGGCAAACTTATGTGTTACAATACGCTTTACAAAGAATTGAAATTATTTTTAAAAAAGCATAATTTGCAGCATTGTGGCATATTGTTTCATAAGCTCCGACACTGTTATGCAACTAATCTTTTTGATGCAGGCGTGGACATTGATGTAATCAGCAAATTGTTAGGGCATTCTAATATTATTACTACCGCAAATTTTTATGTTAAGGTTAATCTTGAACCTAAAGTTAAGGCAATACAAAAATTAAACAAGTTTACTTCTCAGAATTATCAGTTTATTGACGAATTGTACAAGTAAATAATACTTACTTCTATTTTCTCCTCAAGTTGCTTCGAGTCCAACTTGGGGAGCCAAATTTTGCACCATTAGCTCAGTTGGTAGAGCAACTGACTCTTAATCAGTGGGTCCTGGGTTCGAGCCCCCGATGGTGCACCAAAATACCATGCCGATGAAGCATGGTATTTTAATTTATAATAGTGAAAAGACAAAAAGCCTATCAGATTCATATGAAATCTGATAGGCTAATATTTTTAGCACATATAATGTGTATGATAAATTGGAGTGATGGTTCTTTTTTAATATAAATATAAAATCCGAAGAATTGTTATTCCTCGGATTTAAAGCATCATATTATAAATTCATTTCATGACTTATTATACAACACGTCAGGAGAGGAAGTAAAATCCCAATAAGTAACTTCATCACGTGAACCGTCATAATACCGTTTATAGACCCTAATTCCTTCCTGACTGAAGCTTGTATCTGTTGAAAAATAGTAACGCTTATAATTTTTGTCGCATTCAATTTCATACTTGAATTCATTCGGATTACTGATAAGCAAAACGAATGTAATGTTATTGCTGTTTGAATATTTCTGTGCGTATGTTCCGTTGTAGCCGTATATTGTAACAGAGGTATTAGTGAATGCGTTGCTGCCTATTTCCTTGACGCCTGTTAATATTGTTGCGGAGGAAAGAGCTTTACAGTTGAAAAATGCGTCGTTGCCAATATATTCAACAGTATCAGGAATTGTAACAGATGTTATTTCAAAGTCTTCAGAGGAGTAGTAGCCGTTATTTGCAAAAGCAGAATCGGCAATGACTTTTATGCCGCCGGGAATAAATATGTCGGTATTATTTCCTGTATAAATATAAAGTATGTAATCGTTTATTGTCACAAAACCGGAATCTGCCGATTTAATAATATTTTCCTCATAAATGGAACAGGAAAACGGCATAGAACCCATTGAGGTTATGGTGTCAGGCAATGTGACTGAAGCAAGTGATGAACAGTTTGAAAAGGCGAGTGAATCTATTTCCTTGACGGTATCTGGAATATTGACCGAAGTAATTTTTTCATTGTCGGAAAATCCGTTTTTACATATTCCGGTTACTGTCAAACCGTCTAATGTGGAGGGTATGCTGATTTTTCCGCTAAGCTGTGAAGAAGCTTCATTTGCGGCAATTGAAACGGTACCGTTTTCGTTCATGATATATTTAAATCTTGGATCGTCGGCAGAGACGGTATAATTTTCTTCAGCCTGCATGTGAAAACTGAAAGCGGATGCAGCAATTATGCTTGAAATAAATACAGAAAAAATTTTTTTATATATTTTCATTTTTTTATCGTTTCCTTTCTTTCTTTTTTAAAAACGAAAAGTTTACTTAAAATATAGTTTGCAATAAAAATAATCACCTGACTTGCAAATGTCACAATAACTTTACTAAATCCAAGCCAATCGTAAAATACAAGAAAAATTGCTTCTTCTGCAAAAAAAGTTATGCCTCTTGCGCCGTAGAAGGAAACAAAAACTTTCCAAAATTCATTTTTAGATTGAGTTTCATTTTTAAACACATATTTTTTATTAGTGAAAAACGCAAAAGTGACAGCGCATACCCATGAAAAAGCTACTGCAAAAGTGCTTTCCCATGGACGCTCTCCGGGAATGGCGTAAAAGGCCAGAAGCTTTGTTATAATTGATATAAGGGTTGTAAGCGCACCGAAAAAAGCGTACATAAGCTGTTCCTCATATTTGTAATAAAGCTTTTGAAGCTTTTCAGGTAAAATACCCACGCAGGCTTTTATTATTTTGTCAAACATTTTTATTATCTCCGTTTCTGTAATACTGTGGTTTAGAACCTTTTATTTTATTTCCCTTATTTAATATAACATATTTTCACGAAAATGCCAAGAGTTACAGCAAAAATATTTAGTTAATTTTGCAATTTGTATATTGATTATTTCATTACAATATGATAATATTATGATGTGTATATAAGAATCTGTAACCAGCGCATGCGGCGGCAGATATTTAAACGTATTAACAGGAGGATATATGGATAGTTCTATTATACCAAATATTGTAATAATTATAATGCTGCTTGTTTTATCAGCGTTGTTTTCCAGCTGTGAGACGGCATTTTCCAGCGTAAATAAAATAAGATTAAAAAACTATGCTGCAAAGGGAGACAAAAGAGCTGAAAAGGCTCTTAAAATTGCAAACAAATTTGAAGACGCTCTTACCGCTATCCTTATTGGCAATAATATAGTAAATATTCTTTCCACATCTATAAGTACTGTTTTATTCACGCAGATTTTAGGTCCGGGAGGAGTCGGAGCAGCTACGGTTGTTATGACTGTATTGGTTTTGGTTTTCGGTGAGATAACTCCTAAATCCTTTGCAAAAAATCATGCTGAACAGTGTGCGCTTATGTTTGCAGAACCGCTTTCAGCGTTTATGATTGTTTTAAAACCGGTGGTTATGGTATTTAAGGTTATTCAGAAGCTATTTAAGCCTAAAACCGAGCAGCCAAGCGTTACTGAAGATGAATTGAAGTACATAATTGATGAGATTGAGGAACAGGGAGTGCTTGAAGAACAGGAAAGCGATCTTGTACGTTCAGCTTTGGAATTTGATGAGATCACAGTAGATGAAATTCTTATTCCGAGAGTTAATGTGATTGCAATTGAAAAAAATACTCCTTTTAATGAAATTAAAGAAAAATTTCTTACGGATATGTATTCCCGTCTGCCGGTGTATGAAAAAAATATCGACAATATTATAGGCGTTATAACCAATAAAAGTTTTTTTCGTCTTATGAATGAAAATAAGGAAAACATATCTGATATTATACAGGAAATAATTCATATATCTGATTTAAAGCTTATCAGTGAAGCTCTTAAAGAAATGCAGAAAAGTAAAATGCATATGGCTGTAGTTATGGATCAGTACGGCGGAACAAAGGGTATTATAACCCTTGAAGATATTATAGAAGAGCTTGTCGGAGAGATATATGATGAAAATGATGAGATTATTGCTCATTTTGTTAAAACCGGAGATAATGAATACGAGGTTTCCGGAGAACTGAGCATCAGCGACATGCTTGAAAATCTTGATATGCCTGAGGATAAAATTGAATGTTCAGGGAATTCTGTCGGCGGTTGGATCATGGAGCTTCTGGGACATGTGGCAGTCGAAAACGAAACGGTTCAGAGCGATATATTTAAAATGACCGTACTGTCCATGGAGGATCAGAAAATTTTAAAGATCCGTCTGGAAATTGTTCCTAAGGATACCGAAGAAAATATTTCAGATAAAGAATAGCCAAAAAACCGCAGATATCTGCGGTTTTTTGGTAAAATAGGGAAATTATTATGAAAGGAAATATATTAACACCCAAAGGTGGAATTTTTTGTTCTGCCTTTTAATTTATCTTGAATAAAAATTTCAGGAAGAAAGGCAGTGAACCTGAAAAAATGTTTTATTCTGATTTCTTGTTTAATTTCTTTTTGGTATGGTTATATTATATTGGATCAATATGAATGTTTAAGGTTATAAATAAGAAAAAACAGTGAAAAATACTTTATAGCTGTATGTTTATTAGTAAATTGACATTTTAAATTTAACGGAGATGTTTTTTATGATCGTTTTAAATCAGATTATTATTATGGCTTTGCTGATTACAGCGGGCGTTATTTGCTATAAGTGCGGAATCATAGGAAAAGAGGCTACGCAGTCGCTGTCATCACTGGTTTTAATGGTAGTAAATCCTATTGTTATTTTAGTTTCCTATCAGCAGCCATTTGAGAAGCGTATGCTCAAGGGACTTTTATGGTCGCTTCTGCTTGCTTTGATAAGTACTGTTATTTCAATTGTAATTTCAAAAGTATTTATACGTAAAAAAAGCGGCAGATTAGCTGTGGAGCGTTTTTCATGTATTTATTCAAACTGTGCATTTATGGGCATTCCGCTTGTCAGCGCTCTTTACGGTTCTGAAGGAGTATTTTATCTGACGGCGTTTGTAACGGTATTTAATCTTTTTGTATGGACGCACGGCGTGTTTCTGATGGAGGAAAAATTAAATAAAAAAATGATTATCCAAGCGGTAAAAACACCGGCAGTGATTGCAACCTTTCTTGGCTTTGCACTTTTTATGCTTAAAATTTCACTTCCCGACATACTTCTTAAAACCTTAACCTATCTTGAAAATCTGAATACTCCTCTTGCCATGCTGGCAGCAGGAGCGACCATTGCGCAGACTAATATTTTTAAGGCTCTGAAAAATCCCAGACTATATTATATATGTATTTTAAAGCTTATTCTTGTCCCTGCGGCGGCATGCGCAGTATTTTGCTTTTTGCCGCTGGACGACGTTGTTATCGGTACAAATATACTTGCTTCAGCATGTCCTGCCGCCGCAACAGGCACGCTTTTTGCAATCAGATATAAAAAGGATTCCCTTTATGCGGCGGAATTGTTTGCTGTAACCACGATTTTATCTATTGTCACACTTCCGTTAATTATGAATATAACTCAAAAAATATTATAATTTATAACATATTATTTTTGTTGACATTATTATCAATTTATGGTAAAATATTATATAGATAATATAAATTAAACGGAGGCTTATAATGTATTATGCCAAAAGAAAAAATCAAATAAGCAGTGAGGCTGTAATCTGCCCCGGATGCGGATGAGACAGATCATAAAAAAGCTCCGAATTCCACTGGGAAGTATCTTATTTGCAGCCTTATAAGCATAGGTCTTATAGTGATTTTTATATATTGTACATAGCTTTTTTTGTAAATTTTTACTATTAATTATTAATGGAGATAATTTTTATATAAGTGCTGCTTTAATAAAAATCCCGAATAATTAAGACGAAATCCTGACCTTGTAAAGTCAGGATTTTTTATTTTTAAGCCTTTTTCTAAGTTCTGTGAAAAAATCAGAGAGAATTTCCGAACATTCTTTCTGCATAATACCGGAAACGATTTTCGGTTTATGATTAAACGGCAGATCAAACATGTTTATGATCGACTCTACTGAACCCGATTTAGAGTCGAACGCTCCGAAAATAACCCTTTCAATACGGGAATTTATTATGGCTCCGCAGCACATTGGACATGGTTCTAAGGTTACATATATATCACAGTCTAAAAGCCGCCAGCCTCCAAGGGTTTCGGCGGCTTGTTTTATAGCTGCAATTTCTGCATGCGCCAGAGGATTTTTGTCAATTTCACGTCTGTTGTACCCTTTGCCGATAATTTTACCTGTCGATTTTTTTACCACAATCGCACCAACAGGAACTTCGTTTATTTCATACGCCTGTCTGGCAAGTTCAAGGGCAATCTGCATATATGCTTCATCTGTCATTGTTTAAATCTCTCCGTAATTTTTTTATTTTAGTTTACATTATATTTTGTGTTACGTCAAGTAAAAAAAATACGGCAGAAAAAAAGCTTCTGCCGTTTAATCTATTACGGTTGTTTCTTTAGCAGCAGACAAATAAGTTTTATGTAAAAAAATACAAAAACTTGTAAATTGTAGAAAAAATATGTCCGGCAGAAACCGTAAAGACTGTAAATTATAGCCGAAAAAGTTACTATGATGTATTTTTTTGCGGATATAATATTTATAGTATACCACAATGTCAATTAAATATCAATAGTCTCTGTATAATTTTGGTAAAAATTTTTAGACTATTAATAAAAAAGGAGCGAATTGACATGAGTGCTATGACAAAATTAATCGGTTTACGAATAAGAAATTACAGGATTCAGTCAGGTCTGAATCAGGAACAGCTTGCTGAACTTGCCGGATGCCATCCTACATATATCGGTCAGATTGAACGAGGCGAGAAAAACGCTACAATAGAAAGTATTCTGAAAATAACAAAAGCTTTGAAAATTTCTTTAAATAACAAAAGCTTTGAAAATTTCTTTGTCTCAGCTTTTTGAAAATATTGACGGTAACAGAGGAGATGAGAATAATTACTATCCTTTGATGTGTTATGAATTAATTTTGTCAAAAACAAAATTTGAACAAGAAGTAATTTATAAAATTATAGTGGATATTGATAAATATAAAAGCCTTTAAATACCTTGTAAACATGTATAAAATATGGTATAATTAACAATATGTTATAATAAAATTACCTTATTTGAGAGGAGTTTACAAATGGTAGAATTCAACAATGACTGGGACGAACTTTTAAAGGACGAATTCAAAAAGGAATATTATCTTCGTCTGCGTCAGTTTCTTATAAATGAATACAGAACTCAGCGTATTTTTCCGGGTATGTATGATATTTTCAATGCATTTAAATATACGTCTTATGACAATGTAAAGGCCGTTATTATCGGTCAGGACCCTTATCACGGTATCGGACAGGCTCACGGTCTTTGCTTTTCAGTTAAAAAAGGAGTAGCACCTCCGCCGTCGCTGGTTAATATTTTCAAGGAAATAAAAGAAGATGTCGGTATTGACAATACCGGAAAGCATGGAGAGCTTACTAAATGGGCAGAAAACGGCGTGCTTTTGCTTAATAATGTACTGACTGTACGTGAAGGCTGCGCTAACAGTCATAAGGGTATGGGCTGGGAAGAGTTTACAGACGATGTAATAAAGCTTCTGAATGAGCGTGAAAAACCTATGGTATTCCTGCTGTGGGGTGCAAATGCACGAGCAAAAACAAAAATTATTACTAATCCCAATCATCTTATACTTACATGCGCCCATCCCAGTCCGCTTTCAGCATATAACGGATTTTTCGGATGCAGACATTTTTCAAAAGCAAATGCGTTTTTAAAGTCGCATGGGATCGAAGTAATCGATTGGAGTATTGATTAAAAAGGAGCTCATATTATGAAAATAAGACAAATGTTTGAAAAGGGAACGGTTTTTTCCTTTGAGATCTTTCCTCCGAAAAAAACTTCTTCCATAGATACAATATACAATACCCTTGAACAGCTAAGAGACCTTAAACCTGATTTTATCAGCGTTACATTCGGTGCGGGAGGAAGCTCAAATAATAATACTACTTGTGAAATTGCACAAACTATAAAGGAAAAGTACGGTATAGAATCTGCGGCACACCTTCCATGTATTAATTATACAAAGGAAGAAATAGTAAAAATTCTGGGAGAATTTAAAAAACACGGTATTTCAAATATTCTCGCTTTAAGAGGGGATATAAATCCCGATATTCCTCCGAAAAGTGATTTTAAGTATGCAAGCGATTTGATTTCTTTTATTAAACAGCATGGTGATTTTGATATTGCAGGCGCATGCTATCCGGAAGGACATATGGAAACGAATAATCTTGTAACTGACGTTTTGAATCTGAAGAAAAAGATCGAAGCCGGTGCGGAACATCTGATTTCTCAGCTTTTCTTTGATAACAGCTATTTCTATTCATTTCTGGAAAGAACGCAGATCGCCGGAATTGACGTTCCTATTGAAGCCGGAATTATGCCCGTAACCAATAAAGGACAAATCGAAAGAATGGTTTCCATGTGCGGTGCAAGTTTACCTCCAAAATTTGCAAAAATGATTCAAAAATACGAGCATTCTCCGGAGGCTTTGCGTGACGCCGGAATTGCTTACGCAATTGATCAGATCGTGGATCTTGTTTCAAACGGTGTTGACGGTATACATCTTTATACCATGAACAATCCTTATGTTGCAAAGCGTATAAGCGAAGCCGTTGAAAGTATTATCAGGAGTTAAATTTTGATTGTTTTAAATGAAATTAACAAAGACGAAGCGTTACGATATATGGGGCATAGAGGTGAAATTCCTCAGACTCTTAAAGAATTGGTACTCAAATGCGAAAAGCAGCTTTTGGAAGTCATACGACCTGCGTATATTTTTAAATGCTTTGATATCGAGACATCAGAAGAAGGTGTCAGGGTTTTAAATACCTCCCTGACCTTTAAGGGCAATGATATAAAAAATCATCTTGAGGGTTGTTCAAAGGCGGTTTTAATGTGTGCTACTATAGGTGCAGATGCAGACAAGCTTATAAGGCTTACTGAAATTTCGGATATTTCTGCGGCTTTTGTTATGGATTCACTGGCAAGTGCGGCTATAGAACAGGTATGTTTGGAAACGGATAAGATCATTAAGGAAACCTTTCCGTCGGATTTTTTTACTTGGCGTTTTTCACCGGGATACGGGGATTTTCCAATTGAAATACAAGGTGAATTTTTAGACGTTATGAATGCTCAGAAGCGTATAGGACTTAATGTGGGTTCGGGAAATATACTGATTCCCAGAAAATCAGTAACCGCTGTTGCCGGACTTTCTCAAACTCCTGTTCCTAAAAAGCGCAGAGGGTGCGTTTGCTGCAATATGGCAGAGGTGTGTCAGTACAGAAAAAGAGGTGATCATTGTGGATTTTAAACAGCTTTTAAAAAATGACTTTATTATTCTTGACGGCGCTATGGGTACTATGCTTCAGGCGGCGGGCCTTGAAGCGGGCGGTATTCCGGAGCTTCTTAATATTACCGATCCGGAATTGATTGAAAATATCCATAAAAAATATATTGAAGCCGGATCGGATATAGTTTATGCAAATACATTCGGTGCGAATCGTTATAAATTAAAGAACCACAGTGTAGATGAAATAATCGGAGCAGGAATTGCAATAGCCAAAAAAGCATGTAACGGTAAGGCACTGGCGGCTCTTGATATCGGACCTATAGGTCAGCTTTTAGAGCCTACAGGTACACTGAAATTTGAGGAAGCCTATGATATCTTTAAGGAACAGATAATTGCCGGACATGACGCTGACGTGATCGTTTTTGAGACTATGACGGATCTTTACGAGCTTAAAGCGGCTGTACTGGCGGCAAGGGAAAATTCTGACAAACCTATCTTATGTACTATGACCTTTGAGGAAAATCAGAGAACCTTTACAGGCTGCTGTATATCCTCAATGGCTCTTACGTTAAACGGTCTGGGTGTGGACGCTATGGGAATCAACTGTTCACTTGGTCCGGAGCAGCTTGCCCCTCTCTGCGATGAGCTTTTAAACTGGACTGATATTCCGGTAATCTTAAAGCCTAATGCCGGACTTCCCGATCCTGCAACAAATAAGTATGACGTACTTCCCGAAGATTTTGCAAGTCAGATGAAAACAGCCGCTGAACACGGAGTAAAAATATTCGGCGGCTGCTGCGGAACAACTCCGGATTATATACGAGAACTGAAAAAGGCTTTATCCGAAACAAAGCCCGTAAAAAGAACTGCTGAAAAACGTGCGGCAATATGCTCGCCCTCTAGAACGGTTGTGATAGATCAGCCGAGAATTATCGGAGAGCGTATAAATCCTACGGGTAAAAAGTTATTTAAAGAGGCACTGCGAAATAACGACATGGGTTATATTCTCAATCAGGCTATTGAGCAGACTCATGCAGGTGCAGATATATTGGACGTAAATGTGGGACTTCCGGAAATTGACGAAAAAGACATGATGGTAAGGGCAATCAAGGAATTGCAGGGTATTACAGATGTTCCGCTGCAAATCGACTCCACTATTCCCGAAGTACTTGAAGCAGCTCTTAGAGTTTACAACGGTAAGCCTATTGTTAATTCGGTAAACGGCGAAGAGAAATCTATGGAAACGGTACTGCCTCTTGTAAAAAAATACGGTGCTTCCGTAGTTGGTTTAACACTTGACCAGAACGGTATTCCGCCAAAAGCAGAAGAAAGATTTGCAATTGCTCAGAGGATCTTAAAACGTGCACAGGAATATGGAATTCCTAAAGAGGACGTTTATATAGACTGCCTTACCCTTACGGCTTCTGCGGAACAGGAAGCTGTCATGGAAACGCTTAAAGCGTTAAAGCGAGTAAAGGACGAGCTTGGACTCAGAACAGTACTGGGCGTTTCAAATATTTCTTTCGGACTGCCCAACAGACCTGTAATAAATCAGAATTTTCTTACAATGGCATTAACTCATGGACTTGATCTTCCCATCATAAATCCTAATGTGGACGCTATGACAGGTGCGGTAAGGGCATACAAGCTGTTGACAAATATTGATAAAAATTCAGCAGAATATATCGCCGCATATAACGATACAGGAAAACCCAAACCGGCGGCGACTGACAATTCAAAGGATATTTCATTGTCCTATGCAATTGAAAACGGCTTAAAGGAAGAAAGTGCAAAGGCTACGGCGAAAATGCTGGAAACCTGTGATTCTATGGAGATAGTAAATGAGACTCTTATTCCTGCCCTTGACAAAGCAGGTGAACTTTTTGAAAAGGGAAAGATTTTTCTTCCTCAGCTGATTCTCACTGCCGGTGCGGCACAGGCGGCGTTCGGGGTAATTCGTGAAAAAATGCTTGCCGCTAATTCTGCTCCCGTAAGCAAGGGGAAGGTAGTGCTTGCAACGGTTAAGGGTGATATTCACGATATTGGAAAAAATATTGTAAAAGTACTTCTGGAAAATTACGGTTACGACGTTATTGACCTTGGCAAGGACGTTCCCTGCGAATCAGTCGTTGAAGCAGCAATTGAACACAAGGTAAAGCTTGTGGGACTTTCTGCACTTATGACTACAACGTTAAAGTCTATGGAGGATACCATAAAGCTTCTCAGGGAAAATAATGTTGACTGTAAGGTAGTAGTGGGCGGGGCGGTACTCACTCCCGAATATGCCGAGCAGATAGGCGCAGATTTCTATGCCAAGGACGCTAAGGAAACAGTAGATATTGCAAAACAGATAGTAGGATAATATGAAGAAAAAAATAAATCTGTTGATTCCTGCAATGCTTGACTTTCATTTTCCGCTGTTGAAATATGCATTTTGTTCAGGAAACTACAATGCGGTAATACTTGATTACAGCGAAAATATAGCGGAGATCGGACTTCGATACTCTCATAACGATCTTTGCTATCCTGTAATACTCATTATCGGACAGATGATTACTGCGTTGAAAAGCGGTAAATACGATATGACTGAAACAGCGTTTATGATACCACAGGCAGGAGACGCTTGCAGAGGCTCTAATTATATATTTATGATAAGGAAAGCTATGAAGCGAGCAGGATTTGGAAATGTTCCTGTAATTTCCCTTAATTTTAAAGGTTTAGAGGACGAAAACAGACTGAAAATAAATATCGGTATGATAAGAAGAGGTCTGGCGGCTGTAATGTACGGGGATATACTAATGATCCTGCGCAATCAGATAGAGGCGTATGAGGTAATTCCCGGAGAAACTGACGCTCTTTGCGATAAGTGGACGGATATTTTAAGAGATGGAATTATAAGCGGCAAATTACTTTCCGTTAGAGCGATGAAAAGAAAATTTGCAGAAATATCCTCAGATTTTGCGAAAATAAAGCAAAAAAAGAATCGAAAACCGCTTGTGGGTATAGCAGGAGAGCTTTACGTAAAGTACTGTCATTTGGGCAATCAGAATCTTTGCCGTTTTTTGCAGGAGGAGCACTGCGGCTGTTATATCAACGGGTTTTCGTGGTACCTTTTATACTATCTTGATACTCATCTTGCAGAAAAATCAGTAATGGGTATGGCTTATAAAGCGGTTATGAATTATCTTGAAAACATTCAGAAAGAAATGATTTCTTGTATTCATAGACATGGATTTGTCTGTGCTGACGAATTCAGCAATTTTAAGGAAAAGGCGTCTGAATTTGTAAGTTTTGGTTGTAATATTGCTGACGGCTGGCTTATAGGCGGTGAAATTGTAAATATGTATAAATCAGGTATCAAAAAGATTGCTTGTGTTCAGCCATTCGGGTGTATGCCGAATCATGTATTCGGGAAAGGGATATATTCTTCCCTACAGCGGCAGTTGGACGGTATTATGATATCAAGCTTTGATTATGATTCCGGCAGCGCAGGGGTAAATGCGGATAACCGTATAAGAATGCTTATAGATTTTTAATTATATAATAAAACGGTGTACAGTTTAAACTGTACACCGTTATTTTATTTTTATGATTTTTTACCCAGATCATCTTCTGAAATAGTTTGCAGGATAAAATTGATAATTGCTAAAGAGTCCTTGGTATCGATAGATGAATCGTATACACAGTTTGCATTTTCAAGAGCTGTGTCTGACTTAAGAGGATATCCGGCATTGTTTAGCAAATATTTATTCAGAATGACAATATCAGTAGAATCAATCAGTCCGTCTTCGTTCACGTCACCGTACTTAATTTTGCTTAAGTCGCCTGTATAGCTTGGAACAGTAGCCTCCTCTGTAGACTGTTGGCTTTCTGACGATGAAACTGAGGTGGAGACTGTAGTAACAGTAGTTTCAACAGATGATGCAGAGGTTACGGCAGGAGTAGTTATAATAGGAACAGGAGGCAGTTCGATACTCTGGAAATCAATACCCAGATCGGCATATTTGCTTGTTGATTTTGTTTCCATAAAGCCGTTTGTATTCAAAGTACCGTCTGCATTTCTCCAGAGCTTATGGAAGTCGCTGCCCATAGCAGGAGCAGTAATGCTTATGAAATCGTCGTCTGTGATAGCAGCTCCCTTTGTACCGACCTTTTCACCGTTTGCAACGTTTACTTTATCTGTAACATAGTAGTATCCGCTGTTGTAATAAACTGAATTTTCAATAGTACCAACAAACTTATCGTTAGCCAGTTTCAGAGAAACTCCCGGAGCAAGAGCCTTTGTAAGTTCGTCTTGATTTATATAGCTTATAATATTTGAAAAATCACAGCCGTCGTCTACACAGCGGTAAACCGAGTAATTAGGCTTTCCGTTAGCGCCTACGCTGTTGTTGTAAGCAGTGCAGTTTTTAAGGCTTTCAAGCTTTGGATTGTTGTTGTCAGTAAATCCGCAGTTTAAGTTTTCAAAAGCAAGGCAGTTTTCAACAATATGTGCACTTCCAACGCCGCTTCCGCCCAGTTTAAAGCCATTGCCGTCACAGTCGCCGTAACCTTCGCCGAATTCTGTATAGCCGTTTCTGAATGCAATACAATTGCGCAGCGTTACAACGCCGATAGGACCGGTTTCAGACTTTGCAAATAGATCCCAGCCGTCATCGCTGTTATTGTATGCCATACAGCCGTCAAATACGTTTCCTTCGCCGCATGTAAGCTTAGCGGCAAAGCCGTCCGCATTTTCCATTGATTTGTTATCACAGTTATTTTTTGATGTACAGTTAAGAATCAGATTATTTGAAGGCCATTGTGCAATAGTATTATATGCTGATTGGTAACGTGAGATCTGAAGACCTGTGTCCTGATTATTGTTGAATACCATCATTTCTATAATGTTGTTGTCGCCTGAAAGGAGCATGCCGTTATCGCCTGCACCCTTTATTTCAAAGCCTTTGAAATACCAGTAGGAACCGTCAAGCACAACGCCTCTGTTTGCATCGGCAATTGCCATAGCCGAGAAATCCCATATAACTTCATCTCCGGGGTAAGCCATGATAGTTTTGAAGCTTCCGGAATTACCGCTGTTTGCTTCTTCAATCATGATTGTTTTGTCAAGCTTATATGTGCCGCCCAGGAGATAAATTGTTATACTTTGTTTTTCTTTTGCCATAGATATAGCGGCATTTACGCTCATTGGATCGTCTTTTGTTCCTTTTGCGGAATCAGAACCGTTTGGCGAACAGTAAACTGCGTCGGCAGATATTACAATTTCAGAAGTTGTTTTTGTTGTAGCCTTAGTTGTTTGCTGTTTTGCCGTTGTAATCTGAATAGACGTAGTTACAGGGCTTTTTGTTGTTACAGTCGGAGTAGTAGTGGGAGGATCAATCTCGCCGGAAGTAAATCCGCTGCCGATTGCTATAACAGGGGAGGTATATGATTTTATTTGTGCCATAAGAGCGGTATTAACGGCATAGTCCTCATCATCAGCGGCAGTAAATTCAAAGTTAAAATCTCCGCCGCCTAAACGTCCGGCTTCAGACATAACAATTGCAGGAACATCGGCAGCTGCGTCAGCCGTATAGCTGTACATAATACTGCTGTCGGTGTCAAAGTTGTTATATCCCATACCGTCTAATGACTTAACGCTGTCGGGAACTTTTTCGTTTCTTGATGAAACTTCATAAGCGTCAAAGCTTGTGCTGCTTTCATTTTGAGTAATATAGCTTTTAGCGCCTTCAATATAGTTTCCGTAAGACTTTATCATAGCGCCCACACCGTCGTCAAAGGTACCCGTATCGGAACCCTGACCGCATATAAGCATAGGATATTTGCAGTTTCTGAAATAGTTTGCTTCAACAAAAGCGTCGGCGTCTAAGACTGCCCCTACGCCGTATTTAGCGTTTCCGTCATAGTAGTTATTATAAACGTGAACGGACATAGTTCTGATTCTGGGATGTCTTGAGTCAGAATGATCGAACCAGTTGTGATGATATGTAATCCAGTTTTCACCTGTTTCGGATTTCATACCGCATAGGGACATTTTTCCCGAATCCCAGAAATGGTTGTATGAAATAGTAAAATACTGAGAGTCATTTTTCAGGTCAAGAGAACCGTCACCCTTAGCCTGATCAGCGTCACCGCCGGCTGTTCCGTAGAAAATATCATTGTTGTGAACCCAGATATTTTTGTTTGCGGTTTCAAATGCAATACCATCGTCGCCGAAAAGCATAATGCCAATGTTTCTTATTTCAACACTCTGTATTTTAAGACCTCTTATGCCGAAACCATAGCAAACAGCATCGTCTCCGATACCTTCTATTGTGATGTTTTTTACAATTCTTTTAGTATTTTTTGTTTTGAGGTTCAGGTTGTTAGTATCACTGTTTGCGCCGACAACACCGTCAGCCGTGACCTTTCCGATAATTCTGATATTCAGCGGTCTGGAATCATATCCGTCGCTGTAAGCGTCGAGAATTTCAACCAGTCCGGTACATGAAACGTAGCCGCTTGAACCTTTAACATCAAATTTCATTGTCTTTTTTGTTTCTTCAGTAAGATAAAGAACTATTGCGTCGTCTTTTAGCGTACCGTCGTCATTGTAAGCGCCGACGCCTGTACCGCCGTTTGGCGAATTTTTTGAAAATGCAAAACCGCTTCTGTCGTAGCTGCCGACAGTTATAGCGTCTGATTCAACGGCTTTTGAGGTATCCTCCTTGCCGTCTGCTGTCGGTACAACCTTCATAACATAGCTGCCCGGTTTCAATCCTACAGCGTCCGCTCTGAAATATCCTTTGTACTGTCTTATAAGCATGGAATCAAGCTGCACATAGCTTCCGCCTATGGGTTTGCAGTATACATTATAGCCGTCTGCACCGCTTACCGGAGTCCATGTAACGTAAGCAGATTCTTTCAACACGTCAGTACTTGCAGGAGCAGAAAGATATGAATCTGCCGCTGCGGAATCAATACTGATATAGGAGTAATTTCCCGTTATCAGTCCTGCTGCTGCGATAGCTGCCGCCATAAAGCAGGAAAAAAATTTTTTGAGCATCATAGGCTTCTCCGTTCCGCCGCATTTTCTGCGGCAAATAATTTTAACGAATTATCATATTGTATAAATTTATTATATATCCGATGATAAAATTTGTCAATTGTGATTATAAACATATTTGCATTATTGGTATTGTTATTTTGCACATAAAATTCTGGCGAAACTGTCAGGTTTTATTTTTTACCTACCTTTTTATCAATAAATTTAGGTTCAAGCTTGGAATAAAGAATTTTCTGTTCGCTGTAAAGACCGGCATAACCTGAGAACATGTATGCTATTGCACAAGTGATAAGACATATCGGAAGTGTTTTTACTCCGAAAAGTTCAATGCAAAGAAACAGCGCCGTAACCGGACAGTTTGTTACTCCGCAGAAAAGGCACGAAAGACCTATAGCCGCACCCAGAGAGCAGTCCAGACCCAGTAATGGAGCAATAAAGCTTCCGAAGGTTGAGCCTACAAAAAATACCGGCAGTATTTCTCCTCCTTTAAAGCCTGCGCCCAGAGTAAGAGCAGTAAATAAAAGTTTCAGGATGAACTGCTGAAAAGGCGCTCTAGTTTCAAATGCTTGTGCTATAACTTCGCTTCCTGCACCGTTATAATCATAAGTGCCGCATATAAATGTCAGAACTACTACTAAAAGTCCTCCGATAAAAATACGCAGATATGGGTTTCTTATAAAATATCTGTAAATTCTTGCGGAGTTTTTCAGAACGAAGCAGAAAACAATACTGAGAAGTCCGCATAGAATTGCTATAAATGAAGCTTTTAAGTAAATCTCCCAATTAAGCGAGTCAATTTTAACGTTCATTACTGACGGCGATACACCGAAGTAAGATGAAATTTTAAATCCGATAAGAGCCGCAGCGGAACAGGGAATAATAGCGGAATAATGCATAATCCCTACGCTGATAACCTCCATGGAGAAAAATGCAGCGGCAGCAGGAGTTCCGAAAAGAGCAGAAAATCCGGCACTCATACCGCACATAGTAATAAGTCTGTGATCCTGTTCATTCAGCTTGAACCAGATACCAAGCTGAGAGCCGACACTGCCGCCTATCTGGAGAGCAGCTCCTTCACGTCCGGCAGAACCGCCGGTAAGATGCGTCAGAATCGAACCGGTAAAGATACTCAGAGTATTTTTCCAGGTCATGCCGCTTCCGTCCCTGACCGCTATCAGAACCATATTTGTGCCCTTGTCATGAGTAAGCTTCAGCAGCTTGTAAATACTTACGATAAGCAGTCCCGCAACGGGAAGCAGGAGAATAATATAGGGCTGTTCCTTTCTTATATCAGCGCATTTTTCCAGTCCTATATGAAATGCCGAAGAAATAAAGCCTACCGCCGTACCTGTAATAAGAGATAATATTATCCATTTAAAAAAGCCTCCGAACATTTGAGGAATCCATTTTTTCATGCTGTTAAAAAGCTGTAAAAAGTAATTTTTCATTTTTCTTCTCCGTTTATTATATGATCTAATTATAATGATACTGTTTTAAATAAAAAATGTCAATCTAAAACCCTAAAAAACCGGAACTGAAAAAGTTCCGGTTTTTATCTTATTGTTCAGTGACCATATCGGTAGTTACATTATAGACCACAGCGTCTCTGCTTTCGTTGTCTTGACTTGGTACATATGATATTTTAAGATTTTTCCAACTTGAAGGAATTTGTATTGAAATGTATCCTTCAGCGGTTTCTCCCGCTTTAATTGTTGTTGAAATACTTTGTATGTCAGGCAATACGTACGGCACTGCTGCTTCAGCTTCAACAGAAGAACCATAGTAAGTTTTTGCCCCATCAGCCTGAACCGTGAAATCACTCAGTGCTGATACGTTCATTTCTTCGCTGCCCTTATTGGTAATTTCAAATATAGCCGCATAACAGCTGGAACTATCCGTATTTATATCGTTGATAAATACAATCTTTGTCAGGTTTATTTCACAGTCTTTAAATGCAGTTTTAACGCCCATTTTTCCTTCGGTAATTTCAGCCGGAGTATTAGTTTCCGAAAATTTGTCATTAGGATTTACATAAGAATTTGAATCATCGTATAAGATTATTTTGCTGTCGGAAGAGCCGGCGTTTTTGTCAGCGCAGCCGTATAGTGAAACTGAAAGTGACAGTACTGATAATGTCAGAATTATATTTCTTAACTTTTTCATATTATTTCTCCATGGTTTTTGTTTTTATTATAGCATTATTTTTCACTTTTTTCAAGTATTATTGTAATTTTTACAAAATTATTCATATCTGAGAGCATCAATCGGATCAAGATTCGCAGCCTTAACGGATGGTATCAGACCGAAAACGATTCCCACAGCCATAGAAAAGATTACTGAAACAGCAATGGAAATGCCGCTTATTGCAACCGGAACGTCTGCAAATTTTGATATCAGCTGAGCCAGAATAATTCCCGCTGCTATTCCGATAAGTCCGCCTATGCTTGTCAATACGGCGGCTTCTGTAAGAAACTGTCCCAGTATAACTTTTTTTCTGGCGCCAAGAGCCTTTTTGAGTCCGATCTCTCTCGTACGCTCTGTAACGGATACGAGCATTATATTCATAACACCTATACCGCCTACCAGCAGAGAAATACCTGCAATACAGATAACCAGCGTATTTGTGGAATCACTGAGTTTTTGTAAGGACTTTGCTCTTTCAAGCTGGTCTTCGCTTTTGTATTTTATACCGCTGTCCTCGGATACTGAAAGCATATCGTTTAAAATATCTGTGGCTTCTTTACCGGCTTTGGTCATGCTGTCCGTATCAGCGGCCTGAACAATACAGTTCTGAGGCTCGTCATATTTAAAAATTACAGGCCATGTATTAATTGGTATAAAAACCTGTCCGCTTGAGGTTTCCTGATTATAAAGCTGGTAATCCTCGTAATTGTTGATAACCGGTTCAAACTTACTGCTTTGCACAGCGACGCCGATGATAATAAACGGTTCTCCGCTTATATCAATTATTTTTCCTATCGGATCAACGCTGCCGAACAGACTCGTAGCGGCAGTGGTATCAATCACAGCTGTTTTATGATTTCCCGTAAATTCTCTTTTACCGAATCCCTTACCGGATTTTATTCTGTATCCTGCGGTATTGAAATAATCCTCGTCAATACCCAAAACGCTTCCGCCGTTAAGAGCAGTATTCATATAGTAAAGGGAATCTACGTAAGTCCGCTGACGATAAAGTGAAACAGATTCTATATTTTTAGAATCTTCCAGTTGTTTTTTTATTTCATCGGAAATAACGGGAACTCCTTCCGGAACGCTTTCATATTGCAGATCCATTTCCCCTTCGCCCTTATAAAGCGCAACTTTTACAGTGTTGTTTCCCGCACCGATAAGATTGTTTTTTATCTGTTCGTTAGTACCCTTTATAGTTGATACGATTGCTATAATTGCAGCTATACCGATAATAATACCCAGCATGGTAAGAAACGAACGCACCTTATGCGAGAGGATTCCTTTAAATGATAAAATTATATTTTCAAACATACAGCGTATCTCCTTACCATAAAACTTCGTCGCTATCTTTTGTTTTTATTCCCTCTTTGATGTTTTTACCGTAAGGGAAGCAGATTTTGTCGCTTTCACTTAATCCGGATTTTATTTCTATCTGACTGCCGTATATTATTCTTCCTGTTTTTACATACTGTTTTTTCAGCCGATTATTTTCATCAGCTTTCATAACATAATAGTTTCCGTCCTCTTCGCGTACGTAAACCTTGGGTATAAACATTCCGGACTCTTCGCTTTGCGCCGGAATTGTAATGCTTATTCCCATATCTGTGGACATTGAAGTGTCATCGGTTATTTCAGCAGTAAATTCATAGGTACTGCTGTTTGGATTTTCATTCCAGTTCTGGGAACTGTATGAAACCGGCGTCATGTTGATTTCCGTAACCTCTGCCTGTGCCGATTCACCTGTTTCCCATGACATAACATTGATAAAAGAACCAACAGCAACTTTGTCAAGATTCATTTCGCCTACATAGCCTGTAACGCTGAGACCGCTTTGTCCTTCAACTACTATAAAAGGCGTGCCTGCTTCAAGATTATCAAGATCGCCTACAGACGAAACATGACCGTCCATTGTACTTATTATGCTTCCGCTTTCTTTTTGTGCTTGGGCTGTTTTGAAAGCCAGTTCCGCAGACTTTTTTTCCAGTTCAAGGGATTTTATTTCCGATTCCTTTTCAGTGATCATTTTGGCAATCTCTGCCCTTGAATACATATAATCGTCAGAATTAGGGTCTATATGAAATCCTGTATACACGGAATCTTCATAATTATCATAATAGATATCTTCAGCCGCCTCTTCTGCCAGCACTTTAAAGCTGCCGTAAATTTTAGCGTTGAATTCAAGAGAGATACCTCCGTCGTTGTTTAAGGTAACGCTTTCGCCTACGCACCAATCTTCTGTGGGTGTTTCTTTTATATATCCGCCGAAAACTGTCCATTGGTAAATAGCCGTATTTGAATCATCGTAAACTCTGAATACGCTGTAGGTCTGATTCTGCATCATTGTCTGTAAATACGCTTTTTTTACCACTGTTTCAGCGGAGCAGATAAAGACGAGAGGATTTTGTGCACTGCCGTCGCCTGTTACCGCCATAGATGAGTTTTCCACAGTAGCAAGCCTGTTGACGGACGGCTTTTCGGGAATTACAGGTTCCGGAGGATCTGTAGGCTCAGGTTCTGTCGGCATTAATTTGGAGGGTTTCAGATTTTTAAGTTTTGTAAGTTCTTTTTTGGCGGTTTTTATATTTACTTCAGCCATTGATACTGCGTTTTCTTTTTGTGCGGCGTCAAGCTCAAGGGCAGTCATGTCATATTTCATAAGGGGATCGCCTTTTTTGACTGTATCGCCTTCCTTAACGAGTACTTCGTCAACAAGCTTTTGATTGTCAAGCATAACCTTCTGAACGTTTCCGGAGGTGATCACGCCGGAAAGCTCCAGTTGGTCGCCCCAGTAGGAATCAGTCATTAATGAAACCGGAGTAACCTTGGCTACGGCTTTTTTCGACTTTCTTGATTCGTTTATTTTATATGCGCCGAAGGTTCCGCCGAGTATAACTGCAGCGCATACGGCGGCTATAATTATTTTTTTCACAGAGAATCACCTCCGGACGATTCGGATAGTTCGCCGTCACGGATATACATGATCCGCTTGGCATGTTCGGCAATTTCCTTTTCGTGTGTTATCATCACTATTGTAACGCCTTCGCTGTTTAAATTCTCAAAGATTTCCATTACCTGTTCGCCGGATTTTGTATCCAGAGCTCCTGTAGGTTCGTCTGCAAGGAGAAGAGCGGGGGAATTGACCATTGCCCTTGCGATTGCAACACGCTGTTTTTGTCCGCCGGAAAGCTGAGTGGGCTTAAAATTCATTCTTTCTTCCAGTCCGACTTTTACCAACGCTTCTTTTGCCATTTCACGTCTTTCCTTTTTGGGAACTCCGGCATATAGCAGAGGAAGCTCCACATTTTCCACTGCTGACTGTCTGGGCAGCAGATTAAAATTCTGAAAAACGAATCCGATTTTTTTGTTTCTTATTTCAGAAAGCTCCTTATCTTTGCAGACTGAAATATCGCTGCCGTCAAATATAAAATTGCCGGAGGTCTGCCTGTCAAGGCAGCCGATTATGTTCATAAGCGTAGACTTGCCCGAGCCGGAGGGCCCCATAATAGCAAGGTATTCTCCGCTGTCAACAGAAAGGTTTACATTTTTCAGTACCGGTACAGCTTCTTTTCCCTGAATATAATCCTTGCAGATTTCCTTTAAATCAATTACCATAAAAGAAACCTCCTATTCAGCCGGAACAATACCGGCGTCGTCGAGATCTTCGGATTCAGGAAGAATACCGGCATCTTCTCCATCAATTATATCCTCAGGATTTTCGTTATCATCTATTTGAGGAACAATATCGCCGTTTTCATCTAAAAATCCGCCGTCTTCACCGTCTATACTGTCTGAACCGTTAATATTTTCATCTGGATTTTCATCGTCCGGGGTTATTTCATCAGGATCGGTGGTAGTCGGCATACCTTCCTCATAATCTTCGGCAGGATAAGCGATGCTGTCGTCGTCAGTAAGACCAGAAACTATTTGGCAGTCTCCGTAATTTTCGTCCTTTTCTCCGATTTCAACGTATTTTTTCTCAAGCCTGTCCTTTTTTCCGGCAGCCCAGACAAAGGTTTTACCGTCGTCGTCTGTGACGATATAGTCCTCATAAATCCATACTCCTGTTTTTTCTTCCATACCGGATTGTCCGTAGTCAGGTTCAATAATAACATGCTGACCCAGCATAAGACCTTCATTGCTGTCCAGCGATACGTAAAACGGATATTTTGAAGATGTGCTCATTTCGTCTGAATCTCCGCTGTACATTACTCCGCTGTTGTCCTGAATAGGTTCTGAGCCTATTTCAGTGACTGTTCCGTTCCATGTTACCGTTTCGTCTGTCCTTGAACGTATGATCATGGGCATATCGGCGCTTATCGCCATCATATTCTGTTCGTTGACAGTTCCCTTTACTCTGAAATCACCGCTTGCAATAATAGTCATTACAACGTCTGCATCGGTATTTTCTCCGTACATATCTTCCGGATTGCTGTTACCGGAATTCAGGGAATTTACTTTCTTTACTGTTCCTGACATTTCTGACTTAACAGTAGAATTTTTTATCGAATTTTTCAGTTTTTCAAGCTCTGAATTTTTAACTTTTTTATCGTATTCTGCTTTTGAAATGTCGGTTTTCAAAGTTTGGATCTGAGCGGAATATGAAAATTTATCGTCGCTTGAGGCGTTTTTTTTGTCGCTTTCAAGCTGCGTGATCTGTTTTTGCATAGAATCTATATCGTTATTGAATTTTTCAATTTCAAGCTCGCCCTGTTCCAATTCCAGTTCCATAGCTTCAACGTCATAGGTAAAAAGCTCTGTACCTTCTGAAACCTCGTCGCCTTCCTTAACAAGTATTTCTTTTATTGTTTTGGAGGTATCGTATTTAACATCAAGGCTTTTCTGCGATTCGATTACGCCTGAAAAGCAGTCCCCGCCTAATGAGATCATATTTACTGTGTTTATATCTGCGACGGGACTTACAAAAACCTTTTCTCCTGATTGGTTATCAGAGCTTAATTTCCATATTGCAATTCCCGATACTGCAACGGCAACTGCTGCCGCTGCCGACACGGCGGCAATTATAATTTTCTTTTTTTTATTCATTTAAATGCTCCCTTTTTGTCTTTATGTAATGACTGTATTATACACAATAGTACGATAAAAGTCAATAATAATAATGATATGTTTCTGTTTTGTAATATTATCAGCATTAAACTTTGTCGTATTCATGTAAATTTATAGTCTGTCTATAGCATAAAAGCAGACACCGAAAGTGTCTGCTTTGACATTACTGATTAAATTTTTCTTTAAGTTTATCAAAAAAGGATTTTCTTTTTTCATAATGATTTTCTGTTTCGCTTTCAGACATAGATGCTTCATATTCACGCAGAAGATCCTTTTGCTTTTTGTTAAGATTTTTTGGAACTTCAATATTGACCTTGACGTACTGATCGCCTCTGTCGCTTCGTCTGAGTTTTTTAACGCCTTTTCCTCTTAGACGGAATACAGTACCTGTTTGTGTTCCCTCGGCAATATTGTATTTAACGTTTCCGTCAATAGTAGGGACAGTGATTTCGTCGCCCAGAACTGCCTGAGTATAAGTAATAGGGATCTCACAGTGAATATCGGAACCGTTTCTGACAAACAGCGGGTGAGGTCTTACAGAAACCACAACATTCAGGTCGCCGGACGGGCCGCCGTTCAAACCGTTGTCGCCCTGTCCTCCGACTCTCAAAATCTGACCGTCGTCTATACCTGCCGGAATATCCACATTTATAGTTTTTGAAACTCTTACCCTTGCAGTACCGCCGCACTTTTTGCACGGATTTGAAATGATCGTTCCTTTTCCTCCGCAGCGTGAGCATGTTTTTGAAGAGGAGATCATACCGAATGGAGTTCTCTGAGTGACTTTAACAGTACCTGAACCGTTACAATCCGGACATGTTTGCGGAGAAGAACCTGCCGCAGCGCCTGTACCGTTGCACTCGCTGCACTTTTCCATTTTATTTATTTTAACGTCATGTTTTTTGCCTTCACAGGCTTCCATGAAGCTTATATTTATGTTGGCGTTGATATCCTGACCTCTTCTGGGAGCGTTGGCATTGGAGCGTGCCGAAGATCTCATACCGCCTCCTCCGCCGAAAATACCGCTGAACAGGTCTTCAAAAATATCTCCTCCGCCGAAACCACCTCCGTTGAAGCCGCCGGAAAAACCGCCGCCGCCGAAGTTCGGGTCAACACCTGCATGACCGAACTGATCGTATCTCTGACGTTTTTCCGAATCGGAAAGTACTTCATAAGCTTTATTTAATTCTTTGAATTTTTCTTCACATTCTTTATCGTTAGGGTGAAGGTCAGGGTGATATTTTCTTGCCATTTTCTTAAAGGCTTTTTTTATTTCGTCATCAGACGCACCTTTCTGAACCCCCAGCACCTCATAATAATCTCTTTCATCAGCCATAACTGACCGCACCTCTTTCTGTCTGTGCTTTTATACTATTTTACAATCGAGTATAAACAGCTTTCGGGCGGACAAATTTATCCGCCCTCACAGCTAGTATTTTTTAAGCTTCTGTGTAGTCAGCGTCTACAACGCCGTCGTCAGTAGATGCATTTCCTGCCGCACCTGCTGCTTCTGCTGCTGCCTGCTGTGCAGCTGCCTGTTCTTCAGGACTTGCATTCTGGTAAACCTTAGTTGCCAGTTCGCCGAATATCTTCTGAAGTTCATCATGCTTAGCCTTGATATCTGCAATGTCATTGCCTTTTAATGCTTCTTTAAGTTCATTGCATTTAGCTTCGATAGGAGCTTTATCTTCAGCAGTTACCTTGTCGCCGAAATCGTTAAGAGCCTTTTCGCACTGGAATACAAAATTTTCGGCATTGTTCTTTGTATCAACTTCTTCTCTTCTCTTTTTGTCCTCTTCGGCAAACATTTCAGCGTCCTTGACAGCCTTGTCAATGTCTTCCTTGGACATATTTGTTGAAGATGTAATAGTAATGTTCTGTTCCTTGCCTGTACCCTTATCCTTAGCTGAAACATGAACGATACCGTTTGCGTCTATATCGAAAGTAACTTCGATCTGAGGGATTCCTCTAGGAGCAGGAGCAATACCGTCAAGACGGAATGTACCGAGCTGCTTGTTATCCTTTGCAAATTCACGTTCACCCTGAAGTACGTTGATATCAACGGCTGTCTGATTGTCAGCGTAAGTTGAGAATACCTGAGTCTGCTTTGTAGGAATAGTAGTATTTCTCTGGATCATAGGAGTGCTTACTCCGCCTGCTGTTTCAATACCGAGTGTAAGAGGAGTAACGTCCAGAAGAAGCAGACCTTCCTTAACGTCACCGCCAAGTACGCCGCCCTGATATGCAGCACCCAAAGCTACGCATTCGTCGGGATTGATACCCTTGAATGGGTCTTTGTTCATAAAGCTCTTTACAGCTTCCTGAACAGCCGGAATTCTTGAAGAACCGCCTACCATAAGAACCTTGTGGAGGTCGCTTGCCGAAAGACCGCTGTCTGATAGAGCCTGCTTTACAGGACCCATTGTGGACTGTACGAGATCTGATGTAAGTTCATTGAACTTAGCCTGAGTGAGAGTAAGGTCAAGGTGCTTAGGACCTGTAGCGTCTGCTGTGATAAACGGAAGATTGATCTGTGAAGTCGGAGTTGAAGAAAGTTCGATCTTGGATTTTTCTGCCGCTTCCTTAAGTCTCTGCATAGCCATTTTATCTGTTGAAAGGTCGATGCCTTCGGATTTTTTGAATTCGGCAATCATCCAGTCGATAATTCTCTGGTCGAAGTCGTCGCCGCCTAAGTGGTTGTTACCGGCTGTTGCAAGAACCTCTGTAACGCCGTCGCCCATTTCGATGATTGAAACGTCGAACGTACCGCCGCCTAAGTCGTAAACCATGATCTTCTGGTCTTCTTCCTTGTCAACACCGTAAGATAGTGCAGCTGCTGTAGGTTCGTTGATAATTCTCTTTACATTAAGACCTGCAATTTGACCGGCGTCTTTAGTTGCCTGTCTCTGAGCGTCTGTAAAGTAAGCAGGAACTGTAATAACAGCTTCTGTTACTGTTTCTCCAAGATACGCTTCTGCATCTGATTTAAGCTTTTGCAGGATCATTGCTGAAATTTCCTGAGGAGTATATGATTTACCGTCAATATCTACTTTGTAGTCAGAACCCATATGACGCTTGATTGAAATAACTGTCTTTTCAGGATTTGTAACTGCCTGACGCTTAGCTACCTGACCTACAAGTCTTTCACCGTTTTTAGAAAAAGCAACAACTGAAGGAGTTGTTCTTGCGCCTTCGGAGTTAGGGATTACAACGGCACTGCCGCCTTCCATAACTGCTACGCATGAATTTGTTGTACCTAAGTCAATACCAATGATTTTTCCCATGATAAATCTTCCTTTCTCATATATACCGTTTAAAATTATGTGATATCGTTAAAATTAATTTGCCACCGCTACAACTGCATGGCGGATCACTCTGTCGTTAAACATATAACCTTTTTGGAAAACTTCACAAATTGTGTTTTCACCGAAGTTTTCGTCTTCTGTCTTCTTTATTGCGTTATGAAGATTCGGATCAAATTCATTGCCCAACGCCTCCATTTCAGTAACTCCTATTTTTTTTAGCACATCAATAAAATTGGTGTAGATCATCTGCATACCGCTTTTATAGGATTCGTCAGTGCATTCCGCCTCAATGGCTCTTTCAAAGCTGTCAATTACCGGAAGAATTTCCGCAATGCATCTGCAAGTTGCGTCGCCGTAGGCTTCCATTTTTTCCTTTGTTGTACGCTTGCGGTAATTATCATATTCCGCATAGAGTCTCAGATATTTGTCGTTTGCTTCGGCAAGCTGAGAAGTAAGCTCGTCGATTTTTTCCTGTAATTCACCGGAACCGTCTTCGCTTATTTCAACATCTATGTCCATATTTTTGTTGGGGGCTTCGGTCGTTTCTGTAGGTTCTTTTATTTTTTCTTCATCACTCATTGTCGTCGTCCTTTCTGTCTGTAGCTTCATCATCTTCGGAAATCAGATCCGAAATTTTATTTGTAAAGTATTCTATATAAGGAATTATTTTTGCGTAATCAAGTCTTACAGGACCTATTATACCCAATGAACCGGCTGTTTTATCACCCTTTTGATAATTTGAAACTATCATGCTGGAATTTCCGATTACAAATCCGTCGTTTTCCTCACTGAACATTACATGAATACCGCTGAACGAATCGTCCAGAAATCCTTCGATTTCGGATTTGCGGTCCATGAATTTTACTATATCCATTTTGTCCAGTTCATCGCATGAAAGAAGATTTTTTTCGCCTTTTACTGTCAGTTCTTTATTTCTCAGGTCTTTTGAAAGTTCATAAATTCCCTGAACCAAAGGAGAAAGGGTAAACATATATGTTCCCAGAGCTTCGACCAGACTGTTTAGCATTTCATCTGACAGCTCAGATATGGATATTCCCTGAAGATTTTCTTCGATATAATTTGTAAAAAATTCAAGCTGTTCGTTTGTGAGGTCAAATTCGAGCCTGCACGCCTTGTTTTTTATACTTCCGTTTGAAGTAATGAGAAGTATCACATACAGCCGTTTGCCTGTAGGGATAACTTCAACTTTTGAAATTACCGAAAATTTCGGAGCGGCGTTTGAAGCGACCACCGCACACTGCGTAAGCTCTGCAAGAGCAGTAGCGGCGCTTTGTATTACGAGTTCTTCGGTAACTGCGCCCTGATCCTCCAGCATTTTGTCAAGGCGTTTTACTTCGTCATCCGGAAGAGTCTGAGTTTTCATTATTTTGTCAATGTAAAGCCTGTATCCGCTGAACGTCGGAACGCGTCCCGCAGAGGTATGCGGCTGTTCAAGGTATCCCAGCTGTTCAAGCATTGCCATATCGTTTCTTACCGTTGCGGCGGAAACGTTTATTTCAGGCAGAGAAGCTATTGCTTTAGAACCTACCGGTTCGCCGGTCATTATATATTCATCTATGACAGCTGCAAGAATTTTTAATTTTCTGTCATTCACAGTCCGGCGCCTCCTTTGTTCTGCTGGCAGTTCCTGATTTTGAGTGTTAGCACTCATCCTCTTGGAGTGCTAAATATAATTTAACACTATTATGCTCAATTGTCAAGGGGTTTATGCATTTTCATCACAATGCACAAAAATCGGCTGTAAAAGCCAACCTGAAATGTGGAATTTTTGCCTGAATCAAATAACTGCACCAATATTACTCGGGTGTGAATTTTAGATGTAACATTTTACTTTTTTTCAAAAAAGTAAGGGAGGTATAATTCTTGCTTCGCCGGAATTAAGAGTTTCCTCAGTGCCGTCGTCATAGCGGACGATTAGTCCGGCATTATCGCTTATACCGATTGCAAGGGCGGTTTTTTCACTGCCGAGCTTGGAAACTGACACTCTTTGTCCTATAATAAATGAGCGTTTTCGGTAATTTTCCAGAAAGGAAGTATCTGAAAGATTTTTTGTCAGTATATCTATATTTTTCAGTATTTCAGCAATAATTTCAGCTCTTGACGGAGTTTTTCCGGTTTCGTCTTCAATTGAGGTAGCAACATTCATAAGCTCTTCCGGAAAAATATTTTTAATGGATTTTACATTGATTCCGATTCCTATTACTGCATATTCCGGCTGTCCGGTTTCAAAGTTTACCGAAGCTTCGGTTAAAATACCGCAGATTTTTTTACCGTTTAAAAACAGGTCGTTTACCCATTTGATTTTTACGTCTGTGCCGCACACCTTGTCGATTGCCTGTGCCGCAGCGACTGCCGCACAGGAGGTTATCAGCTGACAGGTTTCCATATCGGTTTCAGGGCGCAGAATAATACTGAGATAAATACTTGTTCCATGAGGAGAACAAAAACTTCTTCCCATCCTTCCTTTTCCGGCAGTCTGACAGTCTGCAATTACTGCTGTTGCATTTTTTGCTCCTTTTCTTGCTAGATCCTTTGCGTAGTTGTTTGTAGAATCTGTTTCATCAAGTACGATTATTTCTCTGTCATCAGTTTTATCCAGAAAGCTTTTTATAATTTCACGGTTTAAAATATCTCCGGTGCTTTTTGAAATGTAGCCCTTGTTGTTGATTGCCTGTATATCAAAGCCTTCTTCCTGAAGTTGTTTAACCGCTTTCCATACCGAATTTCTTCCTACACCCAGTTTTTGCGCAAGTGTTTCTCCGGAAATATAATCGTCTGAATTAAGAAGTTCTTCCATTACCTTTTCTTTAGTGGACATTTCAGTCACCCTTTCTTAAGTTTATTCATATTATAAATAATAACATATAAACCCGATTTTAACAAGGGAGGAAATAAAAGTGACTGAGGATATGCTCCTTGTTCTGGCTATGTCAACCGACGCATTTTTCGCCGCACTTTCTTACAGTACCGGAAAAATAAAAATACCTGCCGTTTCCGCCTTTGTGATCAGTATTATAAGCTCGGCGGTTCTTACGGCTTCAATGCTGATATCAGCTGCTGCCGGAGCGTTTATTCCCGAAAGCTTCTGCCGTACCGCAGGCGCAGTACTGTTAGGGGTAATAGGCATTACCGGCTTTTGTCAGAACGGTCTTAAATCCATTTTAAGAAAACATAAGGGAAATGGGAAGGTATCCTTCAGCTGTTTCAATATCGGATTTGTCATAAGCGTATATCTAGATGAAACTAAGGCGGACGCAGACCGTTCTAAAATATTGTCTCCCAAAGAAGCCGTGGCTCTTGCTCTGGCATTGTCAGTGGATTCCGTATCCGGCGGATTGGGTGCGGGACTTTCCGGTGCAAATATATTAAGAGTGTGTCTACTAAGCTTTATATTCGGATTAATGGCAGTAGCCGCCGGCGGAAAGCTCGGCGAAGGACTGAGTAAAAAGGGTCCTGATCTTTCATGGATATCAGGTATTTTCCTTATTGTTTTAGCGGCTTATAAGCTTATAGGATAAATCATTTAAGAGATAATTTGGTTAAAAATTTTCCGTCTATTGACTATCAGCTCAGATTTTGATATAATGATATAAATGTAAGTGCAGCTGATTGCTTGCTTATAATCTTTAAATATTAAAGTGAGTTTTTCTGATGAAGAATAATGAACAGTATAAAAAAATAGTATCATTCTTTTCAAGTTTGATTTTACTTGCCGCTTTGGCGGCGGATTTTATGTATATATGGTACGAATATTACAGTGATGCGATAGTTCTTCCGTTTTACAGACGCGGAAACTGGGTGGTAATTCTTATCTATGTAATCCTTACCATGATTTTTTTCAAGGCTTACGGCGGTCTTACAATGGGATATCTGAAGCGGACGGATATGCTCTATTCACAGGCGATTTCCATGGTAGCGGTCAATATAATCACTTATTTTCAGATAAGCGCTATCGGACGTGACTTTATGAAGGTTTTTCCTATGTTTATAATGACGGCTACCGATTTAATAATTATTGCACTGTGGATAGCCGCTAACAATAAAATATACTTAAAGCTTTATCCTCCAAGGAAGCTTATAATAATATACGGCAGCCGCAATGCGGAAACGCTTACCAATAAAATGAGCAGGCGTGAAGATAAATATATGATCTGTGAATCCATTAACATTCATGAAGATATGGATAAAATAAAAAGTGAAATACTGAGATTTGACGGAGCTATTATCTGTGATATAACCGGTCAGACAAGAAACGATATAATAAAGTATTGCTTTGAAAATTCAAAGCGAATATATATTTCTCCGAAAATTTCCGATATTATTATCAGGGGAGGTACTGATATAAATCTTTTTGACTCTCCGCTGCTGCTGTGCAGAAACAGTGGACTTTCCTTTGAACAGCGTCTTTTTAAGCGTATTTTTGATATTGTGGTATCAGTAATAGGTCTGATTATTCTGTCTCCGTTTATGCTTATAATTGCAGCTGCAATAAAAATCGACGACGGCGGAAGTATAATTTACAAGCAGAAAAGACTTACCATTAACGGAAAGGAATTTTTTGTATATAAATTCAGAAGCATGATACCTAATGCCGAAAAAAACGGAGTGCCTCAGCTGGCGACCGGTTCGGATTCAAGGATCACAAGAGTAGGAAAATTTTTGAGAAAATGCAGGCTGGACGAGCTTCCGCAGCTTTTTAATATAATTAAAGGGGATATGTCCGTAGTAGGACCAAGACCGGAACGTCCGGAGCTTACTGAAAAATACGAAAGAGAAATGCCGGAATTCAAATTCCGTTTAAAAGTAAAGGCGGGACTTACAGGATATGCACAGGTAACCGGCGTTTATGATACGACTCCTTATGACAAACTGAAAATGGATCTTATGTACATTGAACGCTATTCAATGGTTATGGATCTGCGGATAATTCTTATGACCATAAAAACAATGATATCTCCCGGAGAAATGAATTCCGAGGCGGATAAAGAAAAATATTAAAGCGGTGAATTGATTTGAAGAAACTGGAGAACAACATAGAAAATCTTATTAATGCCGAACCTGCATATAATGAATCTGAATCGGAAAACGATTCCGGATTTGTAAAGAAAATGAGCAGGAAAAAGGGCGGCAATGCACTAGGCGAATTTGGAGCAAGACAGAATGAACTGAATTTTCAGCTGATTCAGACAGTATCCGATTTGAAGGAATACTGCCGTGAGCTTGAGGAGCGTCTGGAAAAAGAAACCGATGCCCGACATAAAACGGCGGCGGTTCTTTCTGCAATGAAAAAGGAACTTGATTCAGTGCGCCTGCGGTCTACGCTGAATTCCAATCAGATAGAAAAAATGGACGGCGGTCTGGGAAAATATACGGAGAAGCTGGAAAATTACGCCTTGAGTATTTCTCCCGGCGCAAGGCTTGCGGATTGTCCGAAAGGCTGCAAGGAGGCGGATATTTCCAACTGTATAGGGTATTATGAAAAAATAGAAACGGCAAGAAATTCTGTCGGACTGTCCGAAAATACCGAGCTTGAAAAATTTTTGTATAACGCATTAAGCCGTGAATTTTCCGCAATGAGCGCTTTTGACAAGGTTGTAATTGATTTTTACGGGGAAGACAGATATGCGGCTGTGTTGTACGGTAATCTCAGCAGAAACTCAATTTATAAAATAAATCGTATGGAAGACAATTGCGAACCGCAGGGAAATTTCAGCATTATCTGTACCGAAAACCTTCAGATACCCAAAAAACTGGCGCTGAAATCAGCTGTAATTATTGTAACAGGCAACGAACCGTTTGAGAATATATCTGATGAAGAACTTGAAAATCTTAAGTTTCTCAATGACTGCGGGCTTCATACCTATATCACCCTGTCAGACAGTACCTATAGAAGTTTTGTTCAAAAAGGATTCCGCTGCGTATCCCTCATTTCGGCTGACAAGCTTATGAGCGGAAAAATCGTCAGAACGATTGAAAAGAGTATGGAAATGTCAGTACCGTCCGGTGCGGTTACTTTCAGTCAGTTAAATCATGTTCTTGAAGCTTCCGGAAAGAAATTTACAGACGTCTCTGAAGAAACAGCAGGCTCTGAAGCCTTACTCAGATCCCGTGAATATCCTTATAACTGTTTGAGCATAATGGAAAAAACGGCGGTCAATGCAGCAGAAAATTACTACTTTTCAGGCAAAAATATAAACAGATGCCGTATAAGCGATACGCATGAAGGCATATTTGACGTCATCAACGGCTTGAATTATGTGAATCACCTTGATTACAGCCACCGCAAAAAAATATATGCCCGTGTCAAAACAATGATGGAAACAGATGGTTTGTTTATCTTCAACGGTTTTGACGCTGTGATCGGAATAAAACTGCGAGCTATAAACGGCTGGGGTGAATATCCGGTTTATGAAGCGCTCTGGACTAGAGAACAGCTTATATCTGAACTTGAAGATAACGGTTTTAAAATTAAGTTTCTTATTCCGGCAGGAACAGGTATTTTTGACATGCTCCCGCCTAAATATAGAAAAAGTCCTGCGGAATGGATTATCGGCGTCACGGTTTAGCCGTTGCTGAAAATGGAATTATGAGGAAAATGCGATTTTTTTCAGGAGGATTTAAATGAGAAAAACAAAAATTGTTTGTACGATCGGTCCGGTAACACAAAGTGAGGAAATGATAAAAAAGCTTATGGAGCATGGTATGGATGTTGCCAGATTCAACTTTTCTCACGGAAGCTACGAGTACCATAAGGATTGCATTGAAAAGGTAAGAAAAGTTGCGTCTGAACTGAATCTTCCCGTTGCTGCAATGATGGATACTAAGGGACCGGAAGTAAGACTGGGCAGATTTGTTGACGACAAGCCTGTAGAAATTAAAAACGGCGATATTTATACGCTGACTACCGAAGATTGTCTCTGTACAGATAAGGTAGGCAGTATTACGTTTAAAAAGCTGCCTGCCGATGTTTCAGTGGGCACAAGAATACTTATAAACGACGGCGTTATTGAACTTCTTGCAGAAAAAGTTACTGCTACAGAAATCGAATGCCGTGTAATTCACGGAGGCAAGCTTTCAAATAACAAAGGTATCAACGTTCCCGGAGTAAAGCTTTCTATGCCGTATCTCAGCGATGCCGATATGAACGATCTGGAATTCGCCGCAAAAATGAAGTATGATTTTATTGCCGCAAGCTTTGTCAGAACTGCCGCTGATATAAATTACCTGAGAAAATATACTCAGAGTCTCGGCTGGTTTGACGTTAGAATCATAGCAAAAATCGAGAATCTTGAGGGTGTTGAAAATATAGACGAAATCCTTGAAGCTGCTGACGGTATAATGGTAGCAAGAGGAGATATGGGTGTTGAAATACCTTTTGAACAGATCCCTGCTATACAGAAAGAACTGATTCACAAGGGTTATAATGCCGGTAAACAGGTTATAACTGCAACTCAGATGCTGGAATCCATGATTTCAAATCCTCGTCCTACACGTGCCGAAATTACAGATGTGGCAAACGCTATTTATGACGGTACGAGCGCTATTATGCTTTCAGGTGAAACCGCGGCAGGCGAATATCCTATAGAAGCGGTAAGTACTATGGCTCTGATCGCAGAAACTACGGAGTATAATATTGATTATAAATCAAGATTTCATAAAAGAGGTACTGACAGCAATCCTAATATTGCAAATGCCATATCTCACGCATGTGTTACAACTGCTCACGATTTAGACGTAAAGGCAATTATTACAGTAACCAAAGGCGGGAGTACGGCAAGGCTTATTTCAAAATATCGTCCGCTCTGTCCGATTATAAGCTGTACTACAGATGAGGTAGTATGCCGTCAGATGAATATGTCATGGGGGGTTACTCCGATTATAATCAATGAGGAAACCAGTACCGATGAGCTGTTTGAGCATGCTGTGGACGCAGCTAAGAAGTATGGCTATGTGGAACAGGGGGATAGAGTAGTTATTACTGCCGGTGTTCCTCTGGGAATTTCGGGGACAACTAATCTTATGAAGGTAGATACGGTTAAATGATTCTGGAAGCATGTTTTCAGCTTGACATGTCAGTCTACGCATGATATAATAAGTAAAATTAAATACTGCCACCGGGCAGATAGAATGCAAAAAGCATTCGTCGGCGTATCATTAGGTCTTAGAAGATACGTTTGGCGGATGCTTATTTTTTGGAGGTTTTATACTATGAAATTCAAAAATCCTTTTATTGGTTTGACGAAATTTGAATGGTGTTTATGGACCATATCTGTGGTTGTCGTTACAGGTTCCTTTGTACTGTCAGGTTCGTCTGATATATTAACGATCATAGCTTCACTAATCGGTGTTACAGCTCTTATTTTCGTTGCTAAGGGGTATGTTTTTGGACAGATTTTAACAGTAATTTTTGCGGTTTTTTACGGTATTATATCGTTTTATTTTAAGTATTACGGAGAAATGATAACATATATTTGCATGACGTCTCCTATAGCTGTTTTTTCAATAATTACATGGGTTAAGCATCCTTTTCAGAAGTCTTCTGAGGTAGAAGTAAATAAACTTAGCCGAAGGCAAATATATATTTTAATTGTATCTGTTATAGCTGTTACGGTTATTTTTTATTTTATACTGAAATATCTTGGAAATGCAAATTTGCTTTTCAGTACTGTATCTGTTGCCACAAGCTTTATTGCGTCTTATCTTACTCTTTTTCGCAGTCCGTTTTACGCTATAGGCTATGCTGCGAATGATATTGTATTAATAGTTTTGTGGATTCTTGCCGCTGCTGAAAACATTTCATACTTACCAATGGTCATATGCTTTGCAATGTTTTTGGTCAATGATTTATACGGATTTGTTAATTGGAGAAGAATGAAACAAAGACAGGAAAGCACATTTATCAGTAATGTATAAAGAAAAAAGCCGGATTAAACCGGCTTATATTAGTTATTCAGCTGAATTAATAAACATTTCATAAATTTTTCTGATTGCTTCTTCAAAGTCTGATTCACCGATAGCAATGATTACATTTAACTCACTTGATCCCTGATCAATCATTTTAACGTTTATCCTTGCGTGTGCCATTGAAGCGAAAATTCTTGCGGCAGTACCACGGGTACGGATCATTCCTCGTCCCACTACTGCCAGAATAGCAATACCCTTTTCAAGTTCAATATGGTCAGGAGCAACAGCTTTTCTTATTTGTGCGATAACCTCGTCTTCCTTGCCTTCGATCTGTCCGTAAGGGAAGATAAGAGAAAGTGTATCAATACCGGACGGCATATGCTCAATTGATATACCGTTTCTTTCAAGTACTTCCAGAACCTTGCGGCAGAAACCAAGTTCACTGTTCATCATTGCTTTTTCAATATTTATAGCGGCAAAGCCTTTTTTGCCTGCAATACCGGTTATAGTATACTTATTGAATTCGTCTTCAGAGACTTCGGAAACAATCATAGTACCCGGATCTTCCGGAACATTAGTGTTTTTGATATTTATCGGGATACCCGCCGCTCTTACAGGGAAAATAGCGTCCTCATGTAAAACTGTAGCGCCCATATATGCAAGCTCACGCAGTTCCTTGTATGTTATGACATTTATAGCCTTCGGATTTTCTACGATTCTCGGATCTGCCACAAGAAATCCTGAAACGTCAGTCCAGTTTTCGTAAACGTCAGCCTTTACTGCACTTGCAATAATTGAACCGGTAACGTCGGAACCGCCTCTTGAAAATGTTCTTACAACGCCGTTTACATCAGCACCGTAAAAGCCCGGAATTACTGCTCTTTCAACATTTTTCAGTCGGTCTCTCAGCTTAGGCTGTGTTTTTTCATTGTTGAAAGAACCGTCCTCATTGAACACAATGACAGTTGCAGCGTCAATAAATTCGTATCCCAGAAGTGCGGCAATAACAATACCGTTTAAGTATTCTCCTCGGCTTGCGGCATATTCACTGCCAGCTTTAGCGGAAATATTTTTCTTTATTTCAGCAAATTCATTGTCAAGTGAAAGATCGAGTCCGAGATCGCTGATAATACCGTTGTATCTTTCGGCAATTGCGCCGAACGCATTATCAATACTTTTATTTTCCATTGCAAGACTATTGCAGTTATACAGCATATCCGTTACTTTTATATCATCAGAAAAACGCTTGCCCGGTGCAGACGGTACAACATATCTGCGTTTTTCATCACTCTTTATAATATCGGCAGCCTTAGTTATCTGTTTTGCGTCAGCCAGACTGCTTCCACCGAATTTTACAACTTTAACATTCATACTGTTATTCTCCTCTTGATTTTTTACCGTAATCACATATTTAATAGTATATGGTATTTTGTAAGAAAAATCAAGTGTAATTAATTACAAAATATTGTAAGTTTATCGGTGTTCTTTTGTCGAATACGCTTGTACGTCTGTGAAAGACACTTACATTTTTAACAAGCTTTTTTCAAAAAGCTTGGCAAAAATTTTTATGCCGTACTTCATTAACTTAATTTTCTTTTTAAAGACTCGCAAAGCAGCTTTTGAAAAAGCTGATAAAACTTCCTTTTCTTAACTTTCTTGTTTCGTACATTCTACGCTTTGTAAAAGCGTAGGTAAAAAACATTTGTCATTTTCTTTGATTGCCCAAAGAAAATAACGAAAAGAAATGCCCTTCTT
>ERZ825896.251-NODE-251-length-74770-cov-28.955551_pt1 | contig 74770 bp, 65 predicted proteins | sample MGYA00519858_ERZ825896 | MGnify/ENA primary metagenome ERZ825896 (study PRJEB31778, sample SAMEA3449214) | human gut metagenome | biome: human gut; feature: human-associated habitat; material: faeces | place: United Kingdom | collected 2010/2012 ... | reverse complement strand
TAGTTGTAAAGACCTTGGAGAGGGTCTATAAAAACTACTACTATATAATACGAGGAGATTAAATAAATGACTAGAGAGGTATTAGAAAAAAAATTAAAAATAGCTGGAATTCCAGATTATATTTATAATCTGACAGGACAAGGAAAAAATGATGAATGTTTATGCTTGGAAAAAATTCAGGATAAGTGGTCTGTTTATTATTTAGAAAGAGGTATCAAGACAACAAATGAATTCTTTGACTCGGAAGAGGATGCGTGTCAGTTTTTGTATGCACAATTGATGGATTAAAAGGACATTTTAAATTTATTATGGATATACTTTCGGACGACCAACAACCAACAACTCCTACACGTCTATTAATTAACCATCATGGCTGCCAAAAAGCAATTAAGAATCCATGGTGTTAATTAATAGACACTAGCCAAAATCCTGTTGAATGCAATCAAAGCAACGCAATCAGTGATAGAGACTTATGCGGATGCCAACAGAAAGATAGATTAGTATCAACCGTCTTCTTATGGAAAATAGTCTACTGTTCTTAGTTTTGTACCAGTAGTGGGAGATGCGAAAGACGTACAGGAAACTGTCACAGGTGTGGATGTAGTTACAGGAGATAAACTGGGGACAAAAGAACGGATCTTTACCGGGATCTGCATTGTATTACCGGTTGTAAATGGAAAAGCATTTCGTGTGGGAGGAGATGCAGCAAAGACCGTAAAGGTTGGAAAAGTTGTGGGTAAAGCAACTGCATCTGTGCCAATTGCCATAAAGATTACCAAAGAGGAATCTGGCATCATGAAATTAATGGTGAAAAAGGCAGATGAATCGGGAAGTAAGATTGCCAGGGCCATTGAGGAGAGTAAGGTCAGAAAGATTGGAGATGATGGTGCAGAGATATTAGGCAAGAAAGTGACGAAGGAAGCTGTAGAGAGTGGTAGTAGTACTATGAGCAATGTTAGTAAAGCTAGCCCATTTGATTTGCAAGCAACACATTCTCAAACTCTAAGTAAGAAAAGTATGAATAAATTAATTGACGATATTAAAGATAATGGCATAAGTGAAACTATAAAATATGTTGAACATAATGGACAAAAATATGTAGTAGATGGTCATCACAGATTGATTGCTGCAAAGAGATTGGGGTTGGAACAAGTTCCGATTGAACAAGTAGAATTACCTTATGTTGGATATAAAACAATTAAAGATTTATTATGGTTTGATTAGGAGGCTTAATAAATGGCATTGTGGCAATTTCATTTTTACATAGTTCCAAGAAAAAGGTCTATAATAGAAGAAGATATAGGCAATGAAGATATATTATCTTGGAAACAAAATGACATAGATTCAATAGAAATTGATTTTTTAGAAAAAGAAATAAGTTGGACAAAGGATATAGTTCAATATGGGAGAGTAGACGGAACATGTATTGAATTTTTATATGAAGATAAGAATTTGGAAGAAATAAGTTGCAGATTTGATTTACGTTCACTGTCAAAGAAATTATTAAAGGAAATATTAGATTTTGTGGAAAAAATCGATGGAATGATTTTTTATGAGGGTAAAATTTATGCACCAAAACTTGATGTGGTAGTAGAATTAATGAAGAATTCTAAAGCAAATAATTTTTGTCAAAATCCAATAAAATTCTTTGAGGAATTGTCGAATTGTTAAATTTTGTGTAATTGAAATAGAAATGGAGATAACCTAGAAAACACAAGTTTTTGGGTTCTCTCTACTTTTAGTATCTATTTTAAATCCATACAATAAGTGCTGCAAAGGAGATTGGTTCCTTTGACCTCTCTCTGATACCGTTGTTGGGAGATGGAAAGGACCTACAGGAATCCATCAGTGGATTGGACCTGATAACAGGGAAAAAGTTATCTGCGTTGGAACGAGTATTAGCAGGAGCCTGTGTCATTGTGCCAGTGGTTAGTGGTTCTATGGTAAGGATAGCGGGAAAAAATGCGGATATAGCAGAGAAAATGAGCCTGCTATCGGAAAAGCAACTGTTTAAAAAGGCAGGAAAAGGCATTACTATGTGTGAAGATGCCAAAAAAGAAATGGAACAGCTTATCCGAGAAGTTCGAAATATGCTGGAGGAAGATGCAGATATCAAAAGGCTGTTTGCAAAGAACAAAAACACTGGACTACAAGTAGAGATTGCAGGAGTGGGAAAAGTATCTTTGGAGGAAGCAGAGAAGCTGGTTGGTAAGGATGTACGGTGGAGTAGAGGTGAGAGTGTTTCTAAGGTAATAAGTAAAACAGGTGTAGGTAAAACTGGTAAAGGAATACCTTTAGAAAAAGTAAAACCAGAGATACTTACTCAGATACACCCTGATGATAATGGTGCATATGGGTATATACCCAATAAAGGTACTGCGTATAATAATCCTAAATATGATTTTACTGATGTTAATTGGGCAATGAACATGCAAAGTATAAGGAAAGAGTATCTTAAGGCATCTAAACAATTAGAATATGATATTGAAAGAATGACTTCAAAAGGTTTTTCGAAAGAAGATATAGCAAAACATGTTGTTAATGTACGTAATCAACAAAAAGTTACAGCTAGAGCAAATATGACAATAGAGGAAAGAAATGGATTGGAAGCAAGAAATATAAAGTTATATGGTAATCCAATTGGTCCCGATTCGCAATGGTTATTTAATAAAACTAAGAAAAAGTTAATAAAAGAAGGGACATATATAAGTGATGAGAACGTTTGGAGTATCATTATAAAAAAATCCATGAAAAAAGATGATGTAATAAATACATTATTAGGATTAATACATTAGAAAGGATTGTAGCTATGATAGTATTAGATAATTATTCTGAAAAAAATACATATATTATTGTAACAGAAGAGGGATATTCAATAGTAGATGAAAATAGTATAAATGGTATAGAAAATGGGGAGGGTGGATTTGATGAAGATAATGAATTACTGGGGATATATGTGGAAAATGAAAAACTATATTTTCAATATAAAGATAAAAAATATCAAACGAAGCCAGATGAAATAATTTGTACTAATGAATGGTTAAAGGGTAACAAACGTATTTTTAAAGTAAAAATAAAAGATACCCTTGTATGCAATATTATATATAAACCATATGTAAACCCATTAGCTTTGGTTTTTGAGGATGATGAAGATGAGTTTGATTTCTTATTACATTTAAGTAAATTGATGAAAAGTAAAGAGTCAATTTCAAATTTTATAAAGGGCATTAATAATTTAAATAATTATAATTCTAGTAAAAGTTAAAGAGCATTGCTTTGGAGAATAAACCCAGTACCAGTTGTTATTGGAGAAACTGTCAGAAGTCCATATTTGGATATGGGTGCAACCACAGATTTCGCAAATAAGTTGTTTAAATGATTATATGGATAGGCTGGCTTTATCAAAAGATTGGGGGAACAGGAATAATGTGAAGGTTGCGAGAATTCCGGCTGGAACAAAAATTAAGTATGTTGTAGGAACTGCGAGAGAACAATTATTAATTGCAGATCCTAGACCAGGTGGTGGAGTTCAATATTTGTTTAGTGAATTTGATACGAGTTGGATAACAGAAGTTAGGGTTTTTTCAAAGTAAAGGAGATTATTATGATGGATAAAAAACAAGAATTATTGAAAAGGTTATATTTATTAGTGCAGGAAATTGATAAAGCAAAAAAAATGGTAGATGATGAAAAAAGTCAATATTTAAATAATTATAAAAAAAGAATTGAAGTCGTAATAAAAAAAATACAGGACGAAACATTGCCTGAATCTAAAGGTGAGCTTATTGGTGCAATGCGAGCAATTTCAGAATATGATAGTTTGGCATCTATAAAAGAACTATATGATGCAGCATCTGATGTGGATCTGTTTTATAGTAAGGAATGTCAGAAGTGGTAAAGGAAGGGAAAACTCTAGGAAATTCTTTTGAAAAGGAAAGATTGTATATAATAATCTCCAAATAGGGATAAGTGTTATATATGATAAAAATGGTAATTATTTTAGAATTGAAGATACAACAAGACCACGTGGTAGAAAAAATCTGATTATAAATTTTTAGATGCAGATATCAAAAGGCTGTTTGCAAATAACAAAAACACTGGACCGCAAGGTGGAGTATACGCGGGAGGATATAATGTTATGCAAAACTATATAGATGCACCATGGACTTTTGAAGTTGTAGGAAAAACACCGTTACAATAGATTGGAGATAGAAGAATGATAAGAAATGAAGCGCTTTTGCAGTTGCGAGAGGCGTATATAGAGATTGGCAAAATGGTACAAAAATATGGATATGGACAATATAACGGGATATTAAGAATTCTTATGGGACAAGTTAATTGTATTGACTCGGATGAGAGCGATGGTGAAAAAATGAAATATCTGATAGAAAGCTATAGTAAACTGTTTGCTTCGAGAGGCGGGTTAAGCGATTTCATTATTTATGATGCAGATGTTCAATTAAGAAATCAGTTGAATGAGAAATATAATGACGAAGTAAAAAGGGCTTGGAACATTATGAAAGACTATATTTAATAATGTTCCATCGTATTGGATGCAGCCGGAAGCATACAGAATGATTACCAGTATGATGCGTTTGGTCAAAGGATTGCAGGACAGGAAAACATCCCGAATCGTCTAAGGTATAATGCACAGATTGAGGATGACCTGACGGGACTTTACTATCTGCGTGCACGTTATTACAATACGGGTATCGGACGGTTCACGCAGGAAGATGTGATCTATAATGATGGACTGAATCTGTATGCTCACTGTAGCAGTAATCCGGTGATGTATGAGGATCCGAGTGGCTATTCTGCAAATGTAACAGAGTCTGTAGGTGAAGAAAAATGAAATATAGAATAGAAGAATATAAACAAAAATAGAGGAATGGTAAAATGAAGGTTGTAGTAGCAATTGATTCATTTAAAGGAAGCATGACAAGCATGCAGGCCGGGATGGCCTGTAAAGAAGGCATATTGGCGGCAATACCGAAAGCAGATGTGGTGGTCAGACCACTTGCAGATGGCGGCGAGGGAACTGTAACCGCTTTGGTAGAGGGCATGAATGGCACATATGAACATGTTGATGTAACAGGACCGATGGGACAAAAGGTGCACGCGACATATGGAGTACTTGAGGATGATACGGCTGTTATGGAAATGGCAGAAGCGTCGGGAATCACACTTGTTGAAGGTAAACCTGATCCGTGGAAAGCAACCTCATTGGGTGTGGGAGAGATGATATTGGATGCTGTTCACAAGGGCTGTCGGAATTTCATAATCGGAATAGGCGGAAGCGCAACCACTGAGGGTGGCATAGGAATGCTGACGGCGCTCGGCTATGAGTTTTATGATGAGGATGACAATATTCTTCCACCGGTATTTGGCTCGCTTGCAAGGGTAAAAAAGATCAAGGCTGACAAGGTTCCTGCAGAATTAAAGCAGTGTCATTTCAAAATAGCATGTGATGTTACTAATCCACTGTGCACAGAGCAGGGCTGCGTATACATTTTTGGAAAGCAAAAGGGCGTACAGGAGCATGAAAAGGCACAGATGGATAAAATGATGAGACAGTATGCAGACTGTGTTGAGGAGTATGCGGGAAAAAGATTTAGCGAGACACCGGGAGCAGGCGCTGCGGGAGGTCTTGGCTTTGCGTTTCTTTTTGGACTTGAGAACGTGGAGCTTAAATCCGGCATAGATATAGTGCTAAACGCAATACAGCTTGACAAGGAACTGAAAAATGCCGATATCGTAGTGACCGGAGAGGGCAGGCTTGATGGACAGAGCGCCATGGGAAAGGTGCCTGTCGGAGTGGCAAAAGCAGGCAGAAAAAACGGCTGTAAAGTAATCGCACTAGCAGGGAGTGTCACTGACGATGCAGTGGCATGTAATAAAGAAGGCATAGATGCGTTTTTCCCTATTATAAGAGGGGCAACAACGCTTAATGAGGCTATGGATATCAAAAATGCTCAAAAAAATATGAAAAACACTGCAGAACAAGTTTTCAGGCTTATTGACATCAGCTCGCTTATGGAATAATATATGTTAGTAAAATTGTGCGTGGTGCAGGGGCCGGATGAGATATAAAAGCCCCGTATATCATAGAATATTTAAATAAAAAAGGAGAAAAGCAATGGCTAAGGAGAAAAAATTAGTAGAGGCCATCACTTCCATGGAGGAAGATTTCACACAATGGTATACAGACGTTGTGAAGAAAGCAGAGTTGATGGATTATTCATCTGTAAAGGGATGTATGATCTTTAAGCCCAATGGTTATGCCATCTGGGAGAATATACAGAAAAATCTCGATGCAATGTTTAAAGAGACAGGTGTAGAGAATGTATACATGCCAATGTTCATTCCGGAGAGCCTGCTCCAGAAAGAAAAGGATCATGTTGAGGGCTTTGCACCTGAGGTTGCATGGGTCACACAGGGCGGACTTGAGACACTTCAGGAGAGACTTGCAGTAAGACCTACATCAGAGACACTTTTCTGCGAGCTTTTCAGCAAAACAGTACAGTCACACAGAGACCTTCCAAAGGTATATAACCAGTGGTGCTCAGTAGTGCGTTGGGAGAAGACAACACGTCCATTCCTCCGCTCATCAGAGTTCTTATGGCAGGAGGGACATACTGTTCATGCAACAGCCGAGGAGGCAGAGGCACGTACAGTACAGATGTTAAACATCTATGCGGATTTCTGTGAGAAGTACCTTGCAATCCCTATGGTAAAGGGAAGAAAGACAGACAAGGAGAAGTTCGCCGGAGCAGAGGCTACATATACAATAGAGGCTCTCATGCATGACGGAAAAGCACTCCAGTCAGGAACCTCACACAACTTTGGTGACGGCTTCCCTAAGGCCTTCGGCATCCAGTACACAGACAAGGACAATAAATTACAGTACTGTCATGAGACATCATGGGGCGTTTCAACACGTCTTATCGGAGCTATCATCATGGTTCACGGAGATGACTCAGGACTCGTGCTTCCACCAAAGATTGCACCAACACAGGTTATGGTCATTCCAATCCAGCAGCAGAAGGACGGCGTCCTTGACAAGGCATATGACCTAAAGGACAAGCTCTCAAAGGATTTCCGCGTGAAAATCGATGCAACCGACAAGACACCTGGCTGGAAGTTCGCAGCACAGGAGGTTCAGGGAATCTCAACACGTATCGAGATTGGACCAAAGGATATCGAGAAAAACCAGTGCGTTATCGTCCGCCGAGACACAAGAGAGAAAATCGTTGTCTCACTCGATGAGGTAAATGAGAAGCTCGCAGAGGTACTTGAGACAATGCAGAATGACATGCTCGAGAAGGCAAAGGCATTCCTTGCAAGCCATATAAACGATGCACACGACTACAATGAGTTCAAGGCAATCGCAGAGACAAAGCCGGGCTTTATCCGTGCTATGTGGTGTGGAGACGAGGCCTGTGAGAACAAAATCAAAGAGGACACAACAGTTACAAGCCGTTGTATGCCATTTGGTGACCAGGAGCAGATTTCCGACGTATGCGTATGCTGTGGAAAGCCGGCGCATAAGCTCGTATACTGGGGTAAGGCATATTAAAAGGAGAAAATACAGATGCGCATAGATTTACCGCAGAATGTCAACTTCATAATAGACACGCTCTACGAGCATGGCTTTGAGGCATATGCGGTAGGTGGATGCGTGCGTGACAGTCTCCTTGGCAGGACACCACAGGACTGGGATATCACCACATCTGCAAAGCCTGCGCAGGTCAAAGTGATATTTGATCATACGATAGACACAGGTATCCAGCATGGCACAGTCACGGTCATGCTGGAGCATGTGGGCTATGAGGTCACCACCTACAGGATAGACGGAGAGTACGAGGATGCACGCCATCCAAAGGAGGTCACCTTTACCTCCAATCTGAAGCTTGACTTAGAGAGGCGAGACTTCACAATCAATGCTATGGCGTATAATCACAGGGCAGGGCTTGTCGATGAATTTGACGGCATAGGAGATTTAAAAGCACATGTGATCAGATGTGTGGGCTATGCGCACGACAGGTTCAGTGAGGATGCACTCAGGATGTTTCGTGCGGTGCGATTTGCAGCCCAGCTTGGCTTTGATATAGAGGCACAGACTAAAGCAGCCATAAAAGAGCTTGCCCCTGCCATGTCAAAGGTCAGCGCAGAGCGAATCCAGGTGGAGCTTGTGAAGCTTCTGACATCAGACCATCCGCAGATGATGAGAGATTTGTATGAGCTTGGACTCACAGCTGTATTCATGCCGGAGTTTGATGTGATGATGCAGACACCTCAGCACAATAAGCACCATATGTACAGTGTCGGCGAGCATACGCTTCATACCTTGGGGCATGTGCGAGCGGACAAAATCCTAAGGCTTACCATGCTGCTTCATGATGTGGCAAAGCCTGTGTGCATTACGACAGACGAGGAAGGCCAGAATCATTTCAAGAAGCATCCTGTTGTGGGAGCTGATATGACAAGAAAGATACTCAGGCGCCTTAAGTTTGATAACAGGACTACAGACTGTTGCTGTAAGCTCGTAAAAGAGCATGATGACCGTCCGGCCATCACAGAGCGCAATGTAAGGCGAGCCATGAGCCGCATAGGGACAGAGCTTTTTCCGCTGTTGTTTGAGGTGAAAAGAGCCGATACACTCGGACAGAGCATGTATAAGCGCGCAGAAAAGCTTGAATACATCGCAGAATATGAGCGTGTATACAGGAAAATCCTCGCAGACCACCAGTGTGTATCAAAAAAGGAAATGAAAATAAATGGCAGCGACCTGATTAAAATGGGAGTAGAGCCGGGACCGAAGCTTGGCGATATCCTGGACAGGCTTTATGAGCAGGTGCTTGATGACCCATCGCTCAATGAAGCACAAAAACTTAAAGAGCTTGCGAATAAAATAATAACCTCTCTCATATGATTAAAAAGCATCTGAATAGTTATGATGCATTAATTATATGAGGGGGGATTTTTTTGTATAATCAGCCGGAAGTGGCTTTGGAAAAATATGAGCTTACAGTAAGCAGGATAATAAAGGGCAGAGGAGCATATATATGTGACACAGGCATCGGGCAGAAGCTGCTCGTGCCGTACAGAGGGCATGAGCAAAGGGCATGCACCCTGCGGGATACGCTGGCATTTATCCAGAGAAACGGTATGGATGTGGAGCAGATATCACAGACAAAGGAGCAGTGTATCATATCGCGAGATAACTGTGAGGACGCATACATATTGAAGGATTACAGAGCAGGCAGAGAGTGCAGCACGGACAGCATAGATGATATGCGTGGCGGCAGCAGGGCATTAGCGCAGCTGCACAATATATTGGAAAAGTATCCGCTGCCTTCGGATATCGAGGTAGAAAGCCTGTACGAAAAAGCTCAGCGCAAATGTGCGCAGATAGTAAAGCTTAAAAACTACATACTGCGTCGCAGCAAGACAAATGCTTTTGAGCATCTGTTTTATGAATGCTATGAGAGATTCTTAGAGCAGGGACAGAAATCGGCGGAAATATTGTGTGAGCTGGAAAATAGTAAAACGTCGGTTCCGATATACTGTCACGGAGCCTTCAACCAGCACAATGTCGTGTATACACAGTCCGGAAGATGGCTCCCTGTCAATTTCGAGACCATGCATCCGGGATATCCGGAAACTGATCTTGCGGAGTACATGCGCAAGATGCTCGAAAAAAATCACTGGGATACAGCGGTTGCAGATGCAATTCTTGACAGCTATTGCAGCGTAAGAAGTCTTGATGATACATCAATGAGACTGCTTCAAGCACTGCTTTTGTTTCCTGAAAAATTTTGTAAGCTCTGCAATCACTATAGCAACTCGCGCAAGTCATGGGTATGCGACCGCGATGTGGATAAGCTTGCACAGCTCATACAGCTAAGTGGGGAGCGCGAGGAGTATCTGCATGCCCTGCAAGCCATAGTGTAAGCAGTAATGCATATATATAGTGAATTTAATTGAAAAGTAAATGACTATACGATATATTATTATTGTAGAAAAACGTTTAAAGCCAGCTATTAAAGGAAATACAGATGAAGAAATTTAAAAGATTATTTTGCATAGTATGCATGCTTGTGCTGTTACTTGCAGCATGTGGAAAACAGGACACGGATGATGGTGTAAAAAAATTCTATAACAGCATGAATGATACGACGGAGGCCGTGGGAGAAAGCACGCAGTCCGGTTTGAAAGCTGCTGCGGAGGAAAACGGAAAGTCCGTTAAGAAAAGTTCAGATATTCTCATAGTATCGGACATAAACAGTGCCAATGAGACAATCAGGGTATACAATTACTCGACAGGAGTGCAGTATCAGTATTACTATGGGCTGACCACCGGCTTTTTCGACAAATATGGCAATCACATGTCAGTTTCAGACATACATCAGGGTGATGTGGTTGACATATCAGGGGCGGATTCAGACGGCAAGGCAAAGCGGATACAAAAATCCGATAAGGTGTGGACAAACGACGCAGTGACCAATTTTTCTGTGGATAAGAATAAGAGCGTGCTTGAAATCGGAAATAGCAGCTACAGGCTGGGTGAGCGCACCATGATATTTTCAGGCTCGGATGTCATAGATACTGACAGCCTCACGGCGCAGGATAAGCTGGCTGTTGTCGGGATTGACAAGGATATAGTGTCGATTTCTGTCACGACAGGGCACGGCACACTGCAGCTTAGCAATACATCGCTGTTTGAGGGCAGCTTTTTGCAGCTCGGAGACAGGATATTTGCAGAAATCACTAAGGATATGTCGCTTGATGTGCCGGAGGGCAGCTATACGCTCGCTGTGGCCAACAACGGCTGGGGAGGCAGCACGGATATTGAGATAAAAAGAGGCGAGACTACAAAGGTAAATTTAAATGATTTAAAGGGTGAGGGCCCTAAAAAGAGCAGCATCCTTTTCGAGGTTGACGTGCAGGGAGCAAAAATATATGTCGATGGCAGTGAAATCGACTATACGAGCCCGGTTGAGATAACATACGGAAAACACACGCTTAAGGTAACAGCCGATGGCTATGACACCTGGACGAGGACGCTTTACGTGAACTCAAAGGAGGCCACCATACAGATTACGATAAATGACGATACGGACAGCTCTGCAAACGATTCATCAGGTACCAAAACTAACAGCACCGGCAGTTCACAAGCCACCGCACAGACACCTTCCGAGACAGCCTCAGAGAGGGCTGATGAGAAGGACAATCAAAGTACATCTCAGGGCAGCACCACCGGCAGCTCGCAGAGTACAAATTCATCACGGGGAACCAACAATAAATCCTCTGACAGTTCCAAAAATAGTCTGACAAATAAGGATATATCAGATTATCTTTCAACATTAACCTCTTTATTAAGTTCAAAGTAAGGTTTTAAGAATGGTAAAAGTACATAAAAGCCTAGGAAATAGCGCATTTTCCTTGACAAACCCCATAAAAACAAGTATATATATTCTTGTAGGTAATTTGGGAATACAGCTCGAATTATATAAATTATGAAAATCCAGAGGAGGAATTTTATCATGAACAAAGCAGATTTAGTTGCAGCTATGGCAGAGAAGGCCGGAGTATCAAAGAAGGACGCAGAGGCATCTTTAAAGGCATTCACAGATGTTGTTGCAGAGGAGTTAAAGAAAGGTGAGAAGATCCAGTTAGTTGGATTCGGTACTTTCGAGGTATCTGAGAGAGCAGCAAGAACAGGAAGAAATCCACAGACTGGCGCTGAGATGACAATTGCAGCATCTAAGGCTCCTAAGTTCAAGGCTGGAAAGGCTTTAAAAGATTCTCTTAACTAATAAGTTAGACTATCACGGAGTAGAAGAATGGGTGAAGCCTTTAAGGCTCCGCCCATTTTTGGCTATATCCACTAAAATCAGGGTAATGGTTATGAATTGATTTATTATAGGTAAGACACAGAGGTAACAATGAGATTAGACAAATTTTTGAAGGTATCGCGTCTGATAAAGAGACGTACAGTGGCAAATGAGGCATGTGACGCAGGCCGTGTCACAGTAAACGGCAGACCGGCAAAGGCATCTGTAAATGTCAAGGTCGGAGACATAATAGAGATAGCATTTGGACAAAAGACAGTCAAGGTTAAGGTGTTAAATCTCCTTGACACAACAAAGAAGGAAGAAGCAAAAGAACTTTTTGAGTATATATAGGTTATATTTTCATAAATCCCGGCATATATTTACATATGTGATTCCACAGATGGCATGTATATGTGCGGCTGTCTATGGAGCATATTAAAAATTATGTGAGGGACAGGAAATGGAAGAAATATCAGGCACAAAGAGTCATAAGCTTATCTTGAATAATCGCAGAACAGGCAGCTTTACAGGCGTTTTGGATGTGCTCTCCTTTGATGTGGGAGAGATACTTTTGGAGACGGAGCTGGGCATGCTTGACCTAAAGGGCAAGGATCTTCACGTAAACAGGCTAAACCTTGAGAAGGGAGAAGCCGATATAGAAGGTGAGATAGACATGATTACGTATTCGAAGGTACCGGAGGTGACCGGAAAGAAAGATAAAATGTTTGGCAGGATATTCAGATAAGCACCTAAGGAGGAATAATGAGTAAACGTCGTGCAAAGAGAAGGGGCGGAACTTTAAGTGTTTCCATCATAGTTATAGCATTTCTTGTGGTTATGGTAGTCCAGGTTGTGCAGCTAAAGCAGAAGGAATCTACATATGCCGCACAAAAAGCGGAGCTTGAGAAGCAGTATACTAAAGAATCGGAGCGTGCTGATGAGATAGAAAGCATGCAGCAGTATATGCAGAGTGACCAGTACATAGAGGATATAGCAAAGAGCAAGCTGGGGCTTGCGTATGACAATGAAATAATCTTCAAGGAAAAGGACAAATAATTTTTGAAGATATAGTTGCGCTTTTTCGTCAAAACCTTCATTTTTGACCACATATAATCGTTGAAAAAAGATGGAGGCAAAAAGATGAGGATTGCAAATTTAAAAAAGGCTGTGTGGGGGCTTATGGCATTTGCATCCACACTGGTGTGTGTGATGGATTGTTATCCGCTGATACCTGCAGTGTATGGAGTTTATTGTCTGAGCAGTGGGCATACGATTATTTTTTACATAGGATTAATTATTGGAATGGGATACTTTATATCGATACCGTCGATATGTAAGTATCTCTTTATTATTGCGGTGATTTACTTTGGGGAAAGGCTATTTGTGAGAAAAAGCAGTAAAAACGGATGTCTGACAACAGCCGTTGTAGCAGCTTGTGCCACGGCGGTGATGAATCTGTCGGTAACATTTCTGGGAAAGCCGTATACGGATGAGATAGTGTTGTCGGTAGCAGAGAGCCTTGTTGTGTTTTCGATGGCCTTTGTGCTTTGCAGAGCATGCGAATATTTAAGGGCTCTTGAGCACAATGAAAACCCGGTCATAGCAGGACTCCTGCCCGACAGGGAGGAGGCATTTGCCACAGCAGTTTCAGGACTTTCAGGCATTATTTCGACTGCAAACGTCATGGCTGTAAAATGTACGGCAGATAAAATCCCTGATGAGAGTGAGAAAATACAGCTTGAGGTGACAGGGCGACTTTGTGCATGCTGTGAGGGCTGCAGTGTGTGCTGGACAAGCGGGACTTCGATTTCCGACAGTATAAAAATGCTTGCTGATGCAGTGCGCAAACGTATGAAAACAGAGGAAATTGTGCAAAACAGATATGTGGATGGCTGCCCGCACTATACGCGCATGGTGGAAGCCGCCACAGAGGCATTTGCCCGTATTGAGCTAAATGAAGCCTGGTACAGGCGTCTCACGGAAAACAGACGCGTCATAGCCACACAGCTTGACGCTATGGCAGAGCTCATGGATAGCTGGTGCAGGGCTGAAAAATGTATTGATAAAAAAAGAAGGCTGCGTCTTACAAGAGTTTATGTATATACAAAAGAGGCTGGTATACAGGTGGAAAATGCCCATATTTATGAGAACGCAAGGCAGCAGGTATGTATAAAGGCAGATGTCTGCACCAAGATAGATGGCGGGATTGAAATTTCAAAGTATGTGCAGGCGGTTTCACGCGCCATGGGAGTGAAGCTCAGGCAGGCACATGGGACAGTTTCAATAATATCCGATGAGAGGACATCTATTGTGCTTTACGAGGAGAATCAGTTCTATGCACTTTCGGGGGTGGCGACCAAAAAAAAGACCGGCTCTCAGGCAAATGGCGACAGCTGCAGCATGTTTCAGCTGGATGATGGCATGTATCATGTATGTGTATCTGATGGCATGGGCTCGGGCAAGCAGGCGCAGGCCGAGAGCACACTGGTGGTGGATTTGCTTGAAAAGCTTTTGGAGGCCGGCTTTAGCAGGGAAAGTGCCCTAAAGCTGATGAACTCTGCCATGGTCATATCGGCGGGCGAGGAGTCCTATTCCACGGTTGATTTTGCCACGATAGACATGTACACAGGTGAGCTTGAGCTGGCCAAAACAGGCGCTGCACCGTCATTTATCAAATCAGGGAAAAAAGTAAGTGTTATAGAAAATGAATCACTCCCGGCAGGGGTCGATGCCACGCAGGAGAGCAAACATTCAAAAAATACACTTCAAAGTGGCGATTTCCTTGTCATGGTAACGGATGGTGTGCTAGAATATCTGCATGTAAAGGACAGACAGGGGAAGCTTATGGATATCATCGCAGGCGTCAAAAGTGACAATGCAGGCGTGATGGCGCAGGAAATTCTGGACAGGGTGCTGCTTGACACAGGTGGATACGCCATGGATGATATGACTGTAGTTGCAATAGGAATCTGGGAAAAATAATGATTAGACGGACAAAAGAATATATTCTGGAAAACAAAATGATAAAAAATCACAGCACGGTGCTTGTTGCGCTGTCGGGCGGTGCGGATTCGGTCTGCCTTCTGCTGTTGTTAAATGAGATAAAAAGACAGTGCACAGATGAGCTTGATTTTGCGCTGGAGGCAGTACATGTGGAGCATGGCATCAGAGGAGCCGAGAGCAGGGAGGATGCGAGGTTTGCGTCAGATCTCTGCGAGAGGCTTAACATACCGTGCCATGTGCATTCCGTGGATGTACCGCAATATGCAGCGAGTCATGGACTCGGGCTGGAGGAGGCCGCCAGGATATTGCGCTATGAGGCGTTTGAAAAGGAAGTCGCCAGGATATTGCGCTATGAGGCGTTTGAAGAGGAGGCTGGCAGATATCCTTGCGAAACTGCCGATGCATCAGACCAAAAGCAGGGTAACAGCAGGCAGGCAGTCGTTGCAGTTGCGCACCATATGGAGGACAACGCGGAGACAGTTCTTTTTCAGATGCTTCGCGGAAGCGGAGCGAAGGGACTCGCCGGCATGCATCCGGTTTCCGTGAAGAACGGTGTCACCTATATCAGGCCGCTTTTATCAGCAACACGCGCACAGATAGAGGAATATCTAAAGGAAAACGGACAGGCTTTTGTCACCGATGCCACAAACACTGACACAGCCTACTCCAGAAACAAGCTGCGCCATGATGTGTTTCCTTTGCTTTTGCAGATTAATGACAGGGCGATAGAGCATATCAATGAGAGTGCAGGACAGCTTGCGGTGATGAATGATTTTTACGAGCAGCAGCTAAAAGAGGCGTGTGACAGCATGGTTTCAAAAAAAGAAGGCAGGGTGATACTTGAAATCAGCCGTTTTGAGAGTCTGCATCCGGCATTAAAAAGCGGAGTGGCACGCGAGTGTATACATCTGGCGTCAGGGCGGCTCAAGGACATCACGAGCACGCATATCGGTGCACTTGTGAAGCTTGCAGGGCAGCAGTCGGGCAGAAAAATCAATCTGCCGTATGGCATTATTGCGGAAAAATCATTTGGCGAGGTGATACTCTTCGCCGAAAGGTGTGACGATGAAAAAGAAGAAATTCACATTACGCAAAAAGAGCTTGAGGCACTGAGTGCCACGGGAGCGCAAAAAAACATAAAGCTTTCGGCAGATGGCTCGTATGTCACACTTTGTATACAAGATTTTAATGGTAAAATGGACGAAATTCCCAAAAAACCATATACGAAATGGTTTGATTATGATAAGATGAAGAAAGGCTTTGAAATAAGAACAAGAAAAGCTGGTGACTATATAATTGTGGATGACGAGGGCCATCATAAGAAGCTGAAGCAGGTATTTACAGGTGATAAAATTCCTGCACAGCAGAGAGCGGGGCTGTGGCTTATAGCCCATGAATCACTGGTGCATGCCATTATCGGATACAGATCCGGCTGCAGCGCACTTGTCACACCACAGACAGGAAAAGTACTTAAGATCACATTTTACGGAGGAAAACAAAATGGATTTTTCAAAAAAATATGATATTTCGGTTTACCTGACAGAGGAGCAGCTCAATAAGCGTATTGCAGAGATTGGAGCGCAAATCACAGAAAAATACAGGGGACAGTCAGTATATCTCATTTGCATACTCAAGGGCTCAATATTCTTTACCACTGAGCTTGCAAAGAGAATTGATTTGCCTATGACTATGGATTTCATGTCGGTATCCAGCTATGGCTCAGGCACAGAGTCATCAGGCGATGTCAAGATTAAAAAGGACCTTGAGCATTCTATCGAGGGAGAGAATGTCATCATCATAGAAGATATCATTGATTCGGGAAATACTCTTAGCAGGCTTTCAAAGCTCCTTGCCAAAAGAAACCCGAAGAGTCTCACAATCTGTACACTTTTGGACAAGCCTGAGCGCCGTGTGGTTGATGATGTAAATGTAGACTACGTGGGCTTTGTGATTCCTGATAAGTTTGTGGTAGGCTATGGCCTTGACTATGATCAGAGGTTCAGAAATCTGCCTTACATCGGCTTCGTCGAGGGCGAAATAAAATAAAAAGGAGAAGTAAATTGAATAAACAAAAAAGCGGTATGCGCGGAATAGGCGTATACATTATCATTGTATTTGCAGTAATCTGCATCTGGTACTGGCTGAGCGCCGGGGCTACATCAAACTCTTACACACAGAGTCAGTTCGAGAAGGATCTTGACAAGAATCAGGTGAAGAGCGTAAAGGTAGTGCAAAACAGGGAGATACCGACAGGAAGTCTGGAGGTGAAGTTCAAGGATGGCACATCAAAGGTGCTTTATGTATCAGATGTAAACAATATCGAAAAGACCATGACAAAAGCAGGGTACACCGACTATACAGTTGCGGATGTTCCGGCTGAGAGCTGGATTATGACACTGCTTCCGTATCTTCTGGTATTCGGAGCCATGTTCATACTCTTTGCAGTGATGAACAACAACGCAGCAGCACAGGGCGGCGGTGGCAAGATGATGAACTTCGGCAAGAACCGTGCGAAGCTCACTACACAGGAGGAGAACCATATCAAGTTTTCTGATGTAGCAGGCCTAAAGGAGGAAAAGGAGGAGATTGCAGAGATAGTTGATTTCCTTCGTGATCCGGGAAAATACACCAGACTTGGAGCAAGAATCCCAAAGGGTGTCCTTCTTGTAGGACCTCCGGGAACAGGTAAGACTCTCCTTGCCAAGGCAGTAGCCGGAGAGGCAGGGGTACCGTTTTTCACCATTTCAGGATCTGATTTCGTGGAGATGTTCGTCGGAGTCGGAGCCTCACGAGTGAGAGATTTGTTTGAGGATGCCAAGAAAAATGCGCCTTGTATCGTATTTATCGATGAGATTGATGCAGTAGCCAGACGCCGTGGCACAGGAATGGGCGGCGGACACGACGAGCGTGAGCAGACATTGAACCAGATGCTTGTCGAGATGGATGGCTTTGGTGTCAATGAGGGCATTATCGTCATGGCAGCCACAAACCGTGTGGATATACTTGACCCTGCTATCATGCGTCCGGGACGTTTCGACAGAAAGGTTGTAGTAGGCAGACCGGATGTGGGCGGCAGAGAAGAAATTTTAGGTGTCCATGCCAAGAAAAAACCTCTTGCAGAGGATGTAGACTTAAAGCAGATTGCACAGACTACAGCAGGCTTCACAGGTGCAGACCTTGAGAATCTGATGAATGAGGCAGCAATCCGTGCAGCGGGCGAAAACAGAGAATATATCACACAGGATGATATCAGAAAATCCTTCGTCAAGGTTGGTATCGGAGCTGAGAAGAAGAGCCGTATCATCTCTGACAAGGAAAAGCGCATCACAGCCTACCACGAGGCAGGGCATGCAATCCTTTTCCATCTGCTTCCGGATGTGGGACCAGTATACACAGTTTCAATTATCCCTACAGGAGCAGGCGCAGCAGGCTATACCATGCCTCTGCCTGAGAAGGATGAGATGTTCAACACAAAGGGACGTATGCTTCAGGAAATCGTAGTAGACTTAGGCGGTCGTGTCGCAGAGGAACTTGTGTTTGACGATATCACCACAGGTGCATCACAGGACATCAAGCAGGCTACAAAGCTTGCGCGCGAGATGGTTACCAAATACGGTATGTCAGACAATATCGGTCTTATCTGCTATGCCGATGATGAGGAGGAGGTCTTCATCGGACGAGACCTCGCCCATGCAAAGAACTACAGCGAGGGCATAGCATCGGCAATCGATGCCGAGGTAAAGCGCATCATCGACGAGTCGTACGACAAGGCAAAGAGCATGATAGCAGAGTACCGCGATGTGCTTGACAGATGTGCAGCACTTCTTCTTGAGAAGGAGAAAATCACAAGAGATGAGTTTGAAGCACTGTTTGACGAGGACAGCAAAACAACAGTTGAACATAATGTTTAAAAAATAGCTATACTTTTGTGCAGAATGACTATATGAAAAATATTGAATATGACTAAAGAACTATACAAATTGCATAAAAACAAACTACGATTTTTATGCAATTTGTGAACACTTATCGTTATAACCGTGATATTATAATAACCGTAAAAACCCCCAATACATTATATAGTTTTTGCTATACCCCATAGTAAAAATACCTTCTCCTAAAAGGCAGCCGATCGCAGGCTGTCTTTTTTAATTTCTATATTATAGCTACAAAGTAAGGGATTGTGTGCCCGGGATGGTGCTTTGGTGGGGGATTGATGCCCTTACTGGAGCGCATAGAGAAGTTGCTTAGAGTCTGTCAGAATTATGCTTAGAGGAGCAGAAATGCCCGGCCATGGACGGCTGGGCAAGGCGTTATGCGCCATGGACGGCGCATAAAAGCCGGTTTCGTCTGTCATAGAAAGATTAAAAGCATAATTCCTACAGACTCTTAGCAGCGTAGCGTAGCGAAAGCGAGGGCATCAATCCCCCACCAAAGTATCGTCCCAGGCGCGCAATCCACGTATTAAAGAAAATAATTTGGTTACGATAAAATATGCTTGCATAATCACATCTATTGTGATAAACTATGCAAGTATCGTAATTGAATACATGGGCAGATTCCCGAGTGGCCAAAGGGGACAGACTGTAAATCTGCTGCAACTTGCTTCGATGGTTCGAATCCATCTCTGCCCATTAAAAAACCTCAAGTCGTATGACTTGAGGTTTTTGTGTTATTCTGAAATTATCATTTAATCGGCCTGCGCCCCGGTGGCGGTAAGCACAGACTCCCATGCCATCGTATCAGGCCAGTCCTTTGTATCAAAGCCATCACGGATACATCTGCTGTAGTAGTCCAGCTTGTTTCGTATCGGCGAATCATCTGTGAATCTTGCATCATCATAGATGCCGTTAATATAATTGTCTATCGCGGTTCCGAATATTTCAGAGCGGTCCTCTGTTGCAAAGGTCATGCCGTAGGAATCAATGAAATACCCGGATATGTGGTTCGATGGATCATCCGGATTGTAGTTTGCGTAGCTATCATCATAAGAGAAGCTGTCAGGGTTAAAGCTGTTCCATTTCCCCTCAGAAAACTCGCTCTTTTCATCGTAGGTGTGTATGAATGTAAGCCTCTGGTCAATCAGATGGGAAATCTCATGGCCTACAGTGTAGCTGAAATCCCAGCTGTAGTTGCAGTTTAGAACCATCACATTGTGGTTGTTTATTATATTTACGAAGCCACTTGGCTCATTTATCATATCTGAGTGGCCTGATGAAATATCACCGCACAGATAGATTCGCATGCCTCTTATATCGCCATAACACAGCTGTGTGAAAAAGTCATCAGGGAAACAGTCAAGTATTTCCTCAAGCGAATCCAAAGCGACTGACAGCTTATCCTTATTCTTGAATTGATGGATATCGTAGTAATCAATTCTCTTTGGTACCTCAGGCCCGAAATATATGGAAAAGCCGTATTTCTGTTCAAGGGCTGTGATACGTGCATTTATGTCGGATAAATCACCCCAGTCATATGACGCGGTGTCGGGGACCAGAGTGACCTCATCGCCGTATGTATTGTAGTCGGAATCCTTCCCGGCCTCTTCCATAGCCTCCTGATTTTCATCGGTACTGTCAGCGGGGTCTATGGCAGAATATGGGGATACATATGAGCCATCATCGCGTAAGGCCTGTAGCAGTGTATCACAGTCATTGTATGACGTGATTTCGGCTTTTCTGTCATTCTTGCCCTTGTCGAGTGACCAGATGAGAATTTCCGGGTTGCACTGCGCTGTGTACAAAAGCATCATCACACAGTTTGCATCAGGCAGATATACCGAGTTGGCAGAACAGTAGGTCTTGGTATCGGCTGCCGCAGAGTCGGATGAGCTGTCGGACATTTTGCCTGTGCTTCGTGTTGCCAGGTTGTATGAAAAGGATGAACTGACACCGGTGGCGGGTGAATATTTATAGTAACTGATGATGTTGTCCGAGGATAAATCCTGGCATCGTATGAGCATGTCACCATCCTCTGCCAAAGTCACATCCACCACATCCGGCAGTGAAAAAAAGCTGTTTTCTCCATCGGATGAATGATAGTTCCAAATATTGTTGGCAGTATCTGCCTCGATTAAAAAGCCCTTTGAGTCGACACATGACATGGAAAAACTTTGTCCTTCGTAGGTTGAAAGCACTGTGTTATCGTCAAGCCTTATATCAGAGACTGCATATTTGTAGGTATCGGGTGTGACACCTGACACGAGAGCGTATTTTCCGTCAGCGGAGGTGGCAATCTGTGAGACATCATAATAATTGCCGGGATTCGGCACATCGCCATCATCAGAATCTGATGTATCGCAATTGCCATCATAGTCCTCAGGATTATATTTGCAGGTTTTTATCTCCTTTAAATCCTTATCATAGATTGTTGCCCTGCCGGCATCGGAATTAATGAGCCAGAGTCGGTCACCTTTTATCATGTAGTCATCACAGTCGGTTTTGTCGTGAGTGAGGCTTGCCGTGATTTCATTGGACCAGGGATTATATACATCAAATGAATACTGAACAGATTGATCATCGGTCTCTATGATGGAATTATTGTAGCTGCCCTGTCCTACCATAAGGATGTTATCACCAAACTGTCTTGTATCATTGTACGGCTGCCCCTCAAAGGCGACATTGTGCAGGATAGACAGATTGCTGCTTCCTTTAACACTTGTGGCATCCTCCCAAAACGCAGGTGATTTGTGCAGAATAGCCTGCTTTTGTGCGGGACTCTTAAATAGATAAGAGACATCCGAAAAAGAGCAGGCTGTCATGGAGATTGCACTGAAAAATACCAGCGAATATGTAATTAAAGTGGTTACATGTTTGCGTTTGAACAATTTTGACTCCTTTGGAAGGTGGTGTATATGCAGGCTATTCCTCAGCAGCATGTGCGGTGGAAACTCGTGCAGTAGATTCTCTTTCAATCAGCATCGGACGTAGCTGTGTGCGGCTGATTGGAATATGGTGAATGAGCGAATTCAATATAATATATGCACAGCGGCCCAGATCATTACGCTCCTGTCTGATAGTGGTAAGAGGAGGGGTAAGGGCTGCGGCAAACTTGACATCGTCAAAGCCTACCACACTTATATCATTTGGCACATTGAAGCCGTGCAGCTGGCACTCTAAGATAACACCCTTTGCAATAGTGTCGCTTCCGCAGAGGATAGCGGTGGCACCTGCTGCAATAAAATTTGAAACGTAATACTGTGCGGTTTCAGGAATATAGTAGCCGTGTCCCATGAGCTCCGGGTAGATTTCAAGACCGGCATCGCGCATAGAGTTTTCAAAGGCTTCCTGACGCTGATCTGAAACCAGGGAAAAAAGAGAACCATTGATAAAGGCAATCTTTTTATGACCCAGATTGTGCAGATGCTTTACAGCCATGTCAATGCCCTCGTAGCTGTCGGTGCCTACATAGGCTACATTGGGATTGTTTTCTATATAGTTATCAAACAAAACGGTAGGCATTGTAGTATTTTTGAGCTGCTGCATCCATTCATCGTGAAGAGCAAAACCTACCAGAAATGCGCCACAATAGCCATTCTTTAATATATATGTATCATATTTTTCTTCTGCCTGAAGCTGAGGTGTGACAGGGATGATGTCCACGTCCCATTTGTGCTTAAAAGCATTCTGTTTGAAACCAAGCACTACATCATATCCGAACTCATCGATAGACTCGTAGTTCATATTTTCAATAAACAGAGCCAGCTTGCGGTTTTCTACCTTTCTGGAGCGCTTTGTGCTGTAGCCCATTTCGACAGCAGTGTCTAAAACTGTCTGACGAAGCTCCTCACTTATATCGCTGGCACCATTTAATCCCTTTGAAACAGTGCTGATTGACACGCCCAGCCGGGCGGCAATATCCTTAATAGTAGCCATAGTATTTGTCCTTTCTTATGTGATAATTAAATTATACATTTACTATCAGAAATAGGCAATATTTTCTGTAATAAATTTTTCGAAAAAAATCTTTGAAACTGTGGTAATAACTACCAAAAAATGAATGTAAATTACGTGAAAAATGGCAAAAATGAGTTTAAAACCACTAAAAAGATTGACAAATCTGACAATAGGAAATAAAATAATCTCAGATACGAAAAAAATAGAAAATTTTAGGAAAGAGGAATGGTAATTTGGAGGCCAGAGAAAATCTCAGAGGCTCCGGAATACTTCTTTCAATCTCGAGTCTGCCGTCACCATATGGTATAGGTACTCTTGGGAGAGAGGCTTACAATTTTGTTGATCTCCTTGGTGATTTGAAACAGAAGTACTGGCAGGTTCTTCCGGTTGGCCCCACCATATTTGGCGATAGCCCATATCAGCCATCATCAGGCTGTGCGGGCAATATCTATTTCATAGATTTAGATAAGCTGGTAGATGAGGGGTTGTTAGAGAAGGAAGAGATCCTGGGGTATAACTGGGGCACAGACGAATCAGAAATTGATTATGCAGCATTGCATCAGAACAGATGCAAGATTTTACAAAAAGCGTTTGAAAGATTTGATACAAATGCACAAGATTTTCAGGATTTTGTAAAAAAACAGTCGGAGTGGCTTGAACAATATGCATTATTTATGACACTGAAAACCGACAATTTATACAAAAATTGGAGCGAGTGGCCAAGCGAGTATAGAAATACGCAAACGGTTGCGCTTGAAAAGTACCAAAAAAAGAATTATAATACAATTACTTTTTGGAAGTTCTGTCAATATAAATTCTTCGAGCAATGGGAGGATTTAAAAAATTATGCTAACTCAAAAGGCATCTACATAATAGGCGATATCTCATTCTATGTAGGATATGACAGCGTAGATGTGTGGGCAGAGAGACAACTCTTTATGATGAGCGCAAACGATACACCAGAGTATGTTGCAGCTGCCGGTCCTGATAAATATTCAGAGAGCGGACAGGTGTGGGGCAATCCAATGTATGACTGGAATGCCATGAAGGAGGACAACTTCTCATGGTGGAGAAAGCGAATGCGTGTATGCAGAGAGCTTTTTGATATTGTCAGGATTGATCATTTCGCAGGAATTGTGAAAGCATATGCGGTACCGTACGGACAGGATAAGAGCCTATCCGGGAAATGGTTCAAGGGACCGGGACGCAGGCTTGTCAATGCAATTAACGAAGAGCTTGAAGGGGTTAATGTAGTGGCTGATGATTATACATCAGCAAGCCTTTTACCGGGAGTGAAAAAACTCCTTGCAAAATCTGGCTGGATGGGAACTAAGGTCATGATGTTTGCTTTTGATGGTGATCCGACAAACGAATATCTGCCACACAATTATACCGATTCACATGTAGTTGCATATATTGGCACACATGACAATGAGACGATAGTTGGTTCATTCAGTGACAAGACAGATTATGAGCTTGCTTATCTGTATGAGTATCTGAATATTGAAAATAAATCACAGGTTCCAAATGCTCTTATCAGGGAGCTGTATCACAGCACCGCAGAGCTGGCGATAGTCCAGATGCAGGATATATTAGAGCTTGGAAATGAGGCAAGGATGAATTATCCTTCGACAGTCGGACATAACTGGAGATGGCGCATGACAAGTAAGCCACACAGATTGGACAACGAAAAGATAGCCTGGATTAGAAACATTGCGGTGGTTTACCGCAGATAATTAATTTGATATAAGTTGCACGGCAATTTATATATATACTTTTTTACATTTTATATTCAAAAAGGAGAGGAAGATATGAAGAAGAAAGTATTAGCATCTTTACTTTGCGCTTCTATGGTAGCAACAATGTTTGCTGGATGCGGAAGCGGCAACGGAGGAAATGGAACAGAGAAAGCCGACAAGAAGGACGGCGGTAAGGAGACCATTACAGTAATGGGACCTGCAGAGGATTTAGACGATGCACAGGGCGCTTGGCTTAAGACAGAGTGTGAGGCATTCGCTAAGGCAAATCCTGATTTCAACATCGAGTTCAAGTATGTTACATCATCTGAGAGTGATGCAAAGGACGTTGTTACAAAGGATCCTAAGGCAGCAGCTGATGTTTACATGTTTGCAAACGATCAGCTTGAGCCATTAATTAAGGCTAATGCTATTGCTAAGTTAGGCGGAGATACAGCAGAGTATGTTAAGTCATCTAACTCAGAGGCTATGGCTGCAACAGTTACATATGATGGAGACATCTACGCAGTTCCTTATACATCAAACACATGGTTCATGTACTATGACAAGAGAGTCTTCTCTGAGGATGATGTAAAGAGCCTTGATACAATGCTTACAAAGGGTAAGGTTTCATTCCCATTTGATAATGGCTGGTATCTCAATGCATTCTATGCAGCAAACGGATGTACAATCTTTGGAGATGGAACAGACAAGGCTGCCGGATATGACTTCAGTGGAGATAAGGGTACAGCAGTTACAAACTACATCGTAGATTTATTTGCAAATCCAAACTTTGTAATGGATAACAATGAGGGATCACTTGGTCTTGCTGGACTTAAAGATGGTTCTATCAACGCTTACTTCAATGGTAACTGGAACTATGACAAAGTTAAAGAGGCACTTGGTGAGGAGAACGTTGGTGTTGCAGCTCTTCCTACAATCAATATTGGTGGAAAAGACTGCCAGTTAAAGGCATTCTTAGGATCTAAGGCTATCGGTGTTAACCCTAACTGCAAGAACCAGGAAGTAGCAGTTAAGCTTGCAGCATTCCTTGGCAGCGAGGACGCACAGCTTGCTCACTTCAAGTTAAGAGGACAGGCTCCTGTAAACAAAGATCTTGCAACAAACGAGGAAGTTGCAGCAGATCCAGTAGCAGCAGCTATGGCTAAGGTTTCATCTGATTGTTCAGTAGCACAGCCTATCATTGATATGTCAGGTTACTGGGATGCAGCTACACCATTCGGTGATGCTTTCCAGAACGGTGCAGAAGGTCAGATTACAAAGGACAATGCAGCTCAGAAGACAGAGGACTTCAATACTCAGCTTAATGATTCTCTTAAATAATTAAGTAGATCAGATTATGATTCCAAGGTTCCGGGTAGCCGGAATCTTGGAATAAATTAGTTTAAAGGATTGGCATATATAATGCATGCCAGGAGGAAAAGTATGTTAGGAGCAAACAAAAAGAAAAAAGTTTCGGAATTTGCTACTCCGTATACTGTTGGCAATGCCCTCACAAAAGGCGGAGCTACAGTTAAGCTATCGGCACTCGTAATGGGACTTGCCAATATGGCTCATAAGCAGATTATAAAGGGTCTGATTTTTCTTGCTATAGAGATTGCATATATAGCATATATGGTTAGCGCTGGTGCTTATTACATTTCCATGCTGCCTTCACTTGGCTGGAGAAAGCAGGAAGAGGTATTTAATGAGCAGAAGCAGATTTATGAATATGTTGCGGGCGACCAGTCAGTATTATTACTGTTATATGGCGTCATAACAATTGCCATCACAGTATTATTTATTTACATGTGGTGCGAGAATTTAAAGAGCGGATATAAGGCAGAATGCCTTTCAAAAGCTGGAAAAGAAATCAATTCTTTTGGCAAAGATGTCAAGGATTTATTTGATAAAAACCTACATAAGACACTTATGTTTCTCCCACTTATGGGAATATTTGTTTTTACCGTTTTACCATTGCTGTTCATGATTCCAATGGCCTTTACAAATTATTCGGTAAAGGGTGATCATCTGGTATTGTTCGACTGGACAGGCTTCGCTTCATTCGGACAGGTGCTTGGACTTGGTGGTAAGCTTGGTAAGATATTCTGGAGAGTACTTGGATGGACAATCTGCTGGGCTGTATTTGCAACCTTCCTTTGTAACTTCCTTGGACTCATTCTTGCTATCGTTATCAATCGTAAAGAGACACATTGCAAGGCTTTCTGGCGTACATGCTTTGTTATCTCAATTGCGGTACCGCAGTTCGTATCACTCCTTGTAATGAGACAGATGTTCCAGCCACAGGGTGCTGTTAATAACCTGCTTTTGGAGTGGGGCTGGATTGATAACCCGCTTCCATTCTGGACCAACACTATGTGGGCGAGAGTTTCTGTTATTCTCATCAACTGCTGGGTAGGTATTCCGTATACCATGCTTCAGGTTACAGGTGTATTACAGAATGTGCCTTCAGAGCTTTATGAGGCTGCAAAGATTGATGGTGCAAACGCAGCACAGATCTTCTTTAAGATCACACTCCCATATATCATGTTTATCATGGGACCATATATCATCACACAGTTTACCGGAAATATCAACAACTTCAACGTTATCTACCTGTTATCAGCAGGAAAGCCTACACCTGTCGGAGACAGTGCAGGAAAGACGGACCTTCTGGTTACGTGGTTGTACAAGCTGACTATTGATAATCAGGAGTACAATATCGGTGCCGTTATCGGTATCCTCACATTCATTGTACTTTCTATCGTAGCGCTTGTTACATACAGAAATACAAAATCATACAAGGATGAGGAGGGATTCATGTAATGAGTAGTGTAGCAAAAGCAAAAAGACCTATGTCTGCCGGACGTGCTAAGAAAGTAGCAAAGAATTCCCTTGTTCATATCATTCTTGGAATACTTGCTGTAGTATGGCTGTTCCCGATTTTCTGGATTATTATGACAAGCTTTAGAGCTGAGAGTGGTGCTTATACAAAGTACTTCTTCCCACATGGCCTTACATTTAGCAACTATACAAGGCTGTTCACAGAGACTACACTGTTGAACTTCCCGAGAGCATTTTTTAATACACTGTTTATATCAGTGTTCTCATGCATCATTTCAACAGTATTTGTACTTTCTGTTGCGTATTGTATGTCACGACTGAGATTTAAGATGCGTAAGCCTTTCATGAATCTGGCTATGATTCTTGGATTGTTCCCGGCTTTCATGTCAATGGTTGCCGTATACTTTATCTTAAAGGCTATCGGACTTACAGAGGGTAGCGTACTTCGTCTTTCACTGATCCTCATATACTCAGCAGGATCGGGAGTAGGCTTCTATATCGCAAAGGGATTCTTTGATACTGTGCCTAAGTCTCTTACAGAGGCTGCCATCCTTGACGGATGTACACAGTTCCAGGTATTTTACAAGGTTATCCTGCCACTCAGTAAGCCAATCGTAGTATATACAGTACTTACAGCATTCCTTGCTCCATGGCTTGATTTCGTATTTGTAAGGGTTATCGTTGGTCCAAACGACAAGTATTGGACAGTATCTCTTCTCCTTTACAACATGCTTGAGAAAGAGTTTATAAACGGATGGTTCACAAGATGGGCTGCTGCTGCAGTTGTTGTATCAATACCTATCTCAATACTTTTCATCATCATGCAGAGATTCTACGTGGATGGACTTACAGGAGCTGTCAAAGGCTAATTTGGTTTTATTTAGGCCGCTGCACTTTTGTGCGGCGGCTTTTGGTTTATATAGATGGCAAATTTTGGGGTGTGTGGCAAACTTAGCACTTTCAGGTTGTGTGGTGCCGGCATGGCACACAGTATATTCCTCAGGAAAATATGAAGTCAGCCACGGGCTTTCTTTGCTGCTTGGATTTGGAGGGATGAGGTGTGTGGCTTGTTTGTGGGGGCATGGTACCCCGTGGCAGTTCATATTTTTCTTCGGAACACACTGTGTACCCTCCGGCCGGAGGGTACCGTGTGCTAAGTTTGTTGCTACCTTATGAAAGATGTGAGAATTGAGTTAACTACATACTTATGAGTAATGCTGGCTGCGTTGCAGCGTCGCAAAATATCCGGTGGACGATTGTTCAGTGCGTATTGAAATGGAGTGTGGACAAAGCAAGAGAATCGTATGTTTTAGCGAATATGTGTAGTGATTTTGTAGATACAAATTTGCTCAGAATTTAGTTAAGAAAAGGAGTGCGTATGATTAATAATAAAATAGGCGGCCACAACATGGTCGGCAGGGCTGTGAATAGATTGGCGGGCAGGTTGACTGCTGTGGCATTGACGGCAGCTATGGCGGTGTCGATGCTTGCGGGATGCGCTGCGGGTGGAAAGAATACCGAGACGACAGCAAAGAAGGAGTACAAGCCTTCTGCTATGGAGCAGATGAATGCGAAAAATGATCCTAATGTGATTCAGGACAATTACAGGACCTGCTATGAGGTGTTCGTATACAGCTTTTTTGACAGTGACGGTGACGGCATTGGGGATTTAAAGGGACTTACAGAGAAGCTTGACTATATCGAGGGACTTGGCTGCAATGAAATCTGGATGATGCCTATTATGCCTTCTCCTTCATACCACAAGTATGATATTACGGATTATATGAATATTGACAAGCAGTATGGTACTCTGGATGATTTTGATGCGCTTATTACGGAGTGTCACAAGCGAAACATCAATGTGATTATTGACTTTGTAATAAATCACACATCTAACGAGCATCCGTGGTTTAAGGCGGCTGCTGATTATATCAAGTTGCTTCCTGATGTGGCAGAGCCGGATTCTTCGGAATGTCCTTATGTTGATTACTATAATTTTAGCAAAACCAATGCCGGAGGCTACAACCAGCTGCCGGGCACGAATTGGTATTACGAGTCACAGTTTGTAGACAGCATGCCTGACCTTAACCTGCAGAGCGAAGCTGTAAGAGGGGAGATTGACAAGATTACATCCTTCTGGCTTGACCGCGGCGTGGATGGCTTCAGACTGGATGCTGTGCTTTATTACAATAATAATAACCAGACTGAGACTATAGATGACCTCACATGGCTTGTGAACAATGTGAAGAGCAAAAAGGCCGATGCTTATATGGTTGGTGAGGGCTGGACTACATACAGAGAGTATGCGAAGTACTATAAGAGTGGAATTGACAGTATGTTCAACTTTGATTTTTCACAGCAGGATGGATATATTGGAAAGGTGTTAAACGGTACAGCAAATCATGGTGCCAGCACATACGGCAATGCTCTGGTTGATGTGGAAAATGAGATAAAGAAGTATACAGACTCATACATTGATGCACCTTTTTATACAAATCACGATATGGGACGCAGCGCAGGATATTACAACGGAGATAATGCCGAGGAGAAAACCAAGATGGCGCAGGCCATGAATCTTCTTATGCCCGGAAATGCTTTTCTGTATTATGGAGAGGAAATCGGCATGAGAGGCGCAGCCAATGATGAGACGAAGCGTCTTGCCATGAGATGGAGCGGGGATTCAAAAGCTAAGGGAATGTGTGTGGGACCTCAGAATGCAGAAGAAACCGAGCAGACATATGATACCCTGGATAAGCAGATGGAGGATCCATACTCTATTTACAACTTTGTGAAGCAGACAATATCAATAAGAAATTCTTTCCCGGAGATAGCACGAGGTACAAATACATTTGAAAAGGATCTGTCAAATGATAATGTGTGTATATTCACAAGAGAGTACAATGGTGAGAAAGCGGTGCTTATATTTAATCCATCAAAAGATGAAGCAAGTGTGGATGTGTCATCGCTTGGAGTAAATGATGCTGTTGCAATGCTTCAGACTACAAAGAAAGCACCGTCATATAAGGATGGAACGGCAAAGCTGCCGGCGTATTCGGTGCTTGTTTTGAAGTAAAATTATTAAATTATATAATTAAATTGAGGGATGATTTTTAAAGCGTGCGCAATTATACAATTGCGCACGCTTATTTTAATAGATTTTGACATTTTGCATAATTTGTGAGTTTTAAATTGAGATAATAATGACGTAGCATTAATTATTAAAAAAATGTAATATTTTAATATCAAAAAAGGAGGATTCATATATGAAGAAAATTAGAAAAGGAGCACTATGCTGTATTCTGTTACTTGCGATAATTATTTCGTCAATTCCAATGAATAAAGAAATTATCAAGGCGTCATCAGATTCGTATCTTAGTGTGCGAGGAGTGGATTTATCAAGCATAATAGCATTTGAAAAATCAGGACAGAAATTTTATTACGAAGATGGAAAACAAGGGGATATTTTTGATATTTTGAAAAATTCTGGAGTAAATTATATACGGGTTCGTGTGTGGAACAATCCTTATGATACTGAAACAGGATTAGGATATGGCGGAGGAAATAATGACATTTGGAAAGCCATAGAAATAGGCAAAAGGGCTACCGAAAAGGGAATGAAGGTTTTTGTGGATTTTCAATATTCAGATTTTTGGGCTGATCCAGCAAAACAGTATGCACCAAAAGAATGGAAAAATTATTCAAATTCACAAAAGATATCGTCGATTTATCAATTTACTTTTAGTTCATTAAAAACGTTGATTGATTCGGGAATTAACGTGGGGATGGTACAGATTGGAAATGAAACAAATGGTTCTATGTGTGGAATGGGTGGATTATATGATGGAGTGTGGAATTTAACATCTGGTGTAGGAGATGGATTGAAAAGTGGATGCAATGCAGTAAATGATATTAATAAATATTATGGTTATTCAGATTCCAAAAAGATACTTCGTGTATTACATTTCACAGATCCAACAACAACTTCTGAATGGTATGCAGAGCAGGTTAGAAATGTAGGTGTAGATTATGATGTTTTGTCTGTGTCAGCTTATCCATTTTGGTTTGGGCATGCATCTGATTTAGCATCTACATTAAAAAATATTTCTGTTAAATATAATAAGAAAGTTATGGTAGCTGAAACAGCATATCCTTATACTTTTAACAATGCTGATGATACAGTGAATAATATTGGCTCTAAAGAAGATATGACATATTGTGATTATCCTATTAGTGTTTCTGGTCAGAAGCAAGCTATTAGTGATATTTTTAATGCGGTTGCAAGTGTTAATAGTATAGAAAAAACAAAAGGATATGGACTTGGTGGATTTTATTGGGAACCATCTTGGATAGGCACCTCAAAAAGAATTAGTGATTCTTGTGGAACTGGATGGAGTTCATCAGTTTCAGAAAATTATGAGAATTTGTTTGTATTAAATGGTTCTCAATATGCTACATCTGCACAAGGAAGTTCGTGGGATAACATGACTTTATTTGATAAAAATGGTGTTGCATTACAATCGCTGCAAATATTTAATGATTTTAAAAAATGATAAGGAATAGAGAACAATATGAAACAGTTATGTGGAAAAATGAAAAAAAGCAGAGTGCTTTTGTGTATGTTGATACCAGCTTTGGCATATGTAATTATATTTTGCTATTTACCAATGTCAGGGATAGTACTTGCGTTTAAAGATTTCAAGTATACGCTCGGAATATTTAAAAGTCCGTGGTGTGGTTGGAGCAATTTTCAATATTTATTTGTATCTGGAAAAATATGGAGCCTTACAAGAAATACGTTGCTATATAATATAGCATTTATATTTCTAGGATTAATATTTGAAGTTGGATTTGCAATATTGTTAAGTGAAATTAATAATGTTGTATTTAAGAAATTTGCTCAAGGATTTATGTTTCTCCCATATTTTATATCATGGGTTGTGGTCTCTACAATTATGTTAAACATATTTGGAGATAATGGAGTTTTAAATTCAGTATTAGCACATTTTGGGGTGACTGATTTTAGTATATATAAACAAGTTAACAAATGGCCGATAGTTTTGGTTTTGGTCAGATTATGGAAACAAACAGGCTATGGAACTGTGGTATATCTTGCTGCAATAGCAGGAATTAGTAAGGATTTATATGAGGCAGCATCTATAGATGGAGCATCTATTTGGCAGAAAATCAGGTATATTACATTACCCAGTTTAAAACCAACAATTATGATTATGGTTTTACTTGCATTGGGAAATGTATTTAGAGGTGACTTTGGTATGTTCTATCAATTAGTTGGATCAAATCAGTTGTTGTTGAAGAGCTCAGATATTTTGGACACATATATATATAGAATGTTGACTACATCACCTAATGTTGGACTTACGGCTGCAGCAGGCTTGTATCAATCTGTTTTATGTTTTGTGACAATTTTAGTTGCAAATGGAATTGTGAAAAAAGTAGATCCCGATTACACATTATTCTAGGGAGGAAAAGATGATTAAAGGAAAAGATCAAATAATTTTTAATATATTGGCATATGTTTTGGTTGGTTTATTTGCAGTTGCGTGTTTGCTTCCTTTTTATTTGATAGTTACAGGCTCGTTAACTGATGAAAGTACGATAGTGAAAGAAGGATACAGTTTTTTTCTTACAGCAAAAAATATCTCTACAGAAGCTTATAAGCTTGCCCTAAAAAATCCACAAAGTATTATACATGCTTATGGTGTGACGATTTTTGTAACGATAATTGGAACTGTACTTTCAATTATTATGACTACTATGACAGGATATGTATTATCCAGACCTGATTTCCCATGGAGAAATGGTGTTTCTTTTTTCTTCTTTTTCACTACTCTTTTTAGTGGAGGACTGGTGCCATGGTATTTGTTGTGTACACAATATCTTAATTTTAATAATCATATTTATTCACTTATTATTCCGGGATTATTTTCAGTGTGGAACATGATTATTGCAAAAAGCTTTATGAAGGGAATTCCCTTTGAAATAACTGAGGCTGCTAAAATAGATGGTGCAGGGGATTTCTTTATATATATGAGAATAATTTTACCAATGGCTAAGCCACTTGTAGCAACATTAACGTTATTTATTGCACTTGCATACTGGAATGATTGGTATAATTGTATGTTGTTTATGAGTGGAAGTGATAATTGGAACCTTCAATACACATTGCAAAATATATTGAATAGTTCGGAAGCGCTTAAAAGAATTGCTAATCAGACAGGAATGCAGGTAGGACAGATGCCGTCAGAGGGACTGAAATTGGCTATGACAGTTATTGCAACAGGACCTATTGTATTACTTTATCCTTTTTTGCAGAAATATTTTGTGAAAGGATTAACACTTGGTGCCGTAAAGGGATAATAACCTTTTAGACATAAAATGATTTTAGGAGGAAAAAATGAAAAAACAAATTGTAACGAAAATGGTGAGTGCAGCACTCATCGCAGGAATGACCGTTGGATTAGCAGGTTGTGGAAATGGAGAAAAAGGATCGTCACAATCGGCTGCAGATTCAAGGACGAAAATAGAGAGTGATAGTCCATATGCCAATCAGGATTTTGATTTATCAAAGCATGAAACTATTGTAATGTATGTGCTTGGGGATAAACCTAAAGATATGGATGAAGTACTTGATAAAGCGAATGCAGATTATTTTGAACCGAATCTTAATACTACATTGGATCTTGAGTTTTTAAATTGGAGTGATTATAGTACAAAATATAGTTTGCTTCTAGCAGGTGGAGAATCAGTTGATCTTATTTATACAGCAGCTTGGTGTTATTATAATGACGAGGTAGCAAATAAAGCGTTTAAAGAACTTGATTCTGAGTGGTTAAAGAAATATATGCCTCTTTCATATGAGTTACAGCCAAAGGAAAGTTGGGATGAAATATCAATAGATGGAAAAATATATGCAGTTCCGAAGGCAAAATCGACATTTACAGCGTATAATGTAGTGGCTGCCAGACAAGATCTTATTGATAAATATGGACTAACAAAACCTGATTCTTGGGATAATTATGTTTCTTATTTAAAAGAACTTGCAGAGAAACAGGGAGAAACAGGTGTTACAGCATTAAATACAAATGCCAATAGAGAACAATTGCTGACAGTTTATGGACAGTCGAAAGGTGTGCAAGGCGTTACAGAGGGATATGATTTTGAATATTATGCAAATAATAGTGATGCAGCTCCAACAACGGATGATATTTGGTATCTGTATACTTCTGATTTTTACAAAGATTACTGTAATGAGATGGCAGAACTTGTATCAGCAAAAGTTTGGTCTTCTGATGCAATAAATGATACAAGTGATGCTCAAGCTTATTTTGAAAATGGTACAAGTGGCTCATTTGTATGGAATTCATCTGTGTTTACAGCAGGAAAAAATCTCGAAAAAGCACAGGCTGGAACATATTCAGTATATGATGTAACACCAGATGTGAAGAGAACTCGTGGTAGTTATTCAACAGATGCTATTGCGATTACGGAAAAATCGGAAGATCCGGAGAGAGCAGCATTGGTTTTGGATTATATGAAAGGTGATGTGAACCTTAATAGACTGTTATTGGGGGGAATAGAAGGAAAACACTATTCACTTGATTCAGATGGAAATCGCACAACTCTTGATGGCGCAGAAGGTTATGGTTGGAATAACTGGGCATGGGCAATAAATCGTCAGGATGAACCAGATGAAGCGGGACTTGATGAGCGTGAAATTGCTGTGAATAAGCACAATGATGAAATGGAATACATTCCAAAGCAGACAGGATTTACATTTGATCCTTCTAGTGTACAAACTGAGTTTACTGTGGTACAGTCAATAGTAGATGAATACAAGATGGCATTTTCTCTTGGAATTTATGGAGCAGATACGGAAGCTACATTTGAGTCTTTTAAATCGCAGCTTAAGGATGCGGGGATAGATAAAGTACTCAAGGAATTTGATTCTCAGTATGATGCATATATGAAAAATAAATAATAAATGATGAGGATTTATATGGAAAGCAAACCTATACCGATAAAGCAAATAGCAAAGGATTTATCAATTTCATCCACTACAGTATCTAGGGCACTCTCTGGTAAAGGGAGAGTGTCAGAGGATACCAGAAATAAAATTATAGAATATCTGGAAGAGCTGGGGGCACAGCCTGCTGTATACAATCGTGAATACTCCCACAGAAAAACAAAAAATATTCTGATTACGGTTGCAGGAGAAAAAGATTATGGTTTGCTTCCATATTTTTCACAAGTAATAATGGGAGCATATGATTATTTTCAACCATTGGGCTATCAGGTTATTCTGGTAAAAACAAGTGCTGGAGACATAGAACCTTTAAAAAATATAATTAAAAGTCATAAATGTGATGGTGTAATATTGTCAAGGACAATAGAAAATGCACTTGATATTAAATATTTACAAGATAATGGTGTGCCTTTTGTTGTAATAGGCAGTTACAATGATAGCACTGTATATCAGGTAGATGTGAATCAACAAGCTGGCTGTCAGGATTTGACAGAGCAGATATTGAAAATGGGAATGCGTAAAATTGCGTTATTCTGTGGAGATATGACACATGTAGTGACGAAAAGCCGAATGAAGGGGTTTTTGCAGGCATATGAGAAAAGCCAAATTGATTTTGACTGTACAAAAGTTTTCGATAATACTGGATATGCGGAAATTGCTGAGAAACAAACGTTAAAGATGTTAAAAGAAGAAATAGAATGTATAATATGTATGGATGATAATATTTGCATAAATGTGCTTAACTCGTTGCGTAAATATAAAGTTCGTATACCTAAAGATATAAAAATTGCATCTTTTTATAATAGCCAGATTTTGGATGAATATTATCCTTCAATCAGTTGTGTGAATCTAGATATTATGAAATTGGCTCATACGGCATCAGATGTATTGTATGGTTTATTATGTGGAAAAAGTAGAGAAAAAAGAATTATACAAGGGTATTCGATATTATTAAAAGAATCAACAAAAGTATAAATATTGAAAGGGTAGTTTATGAGTTTTATTATAGGAGCTGACATTTCTAGCTTAGAGGCAATGGAAGATTATGGAGCTAAATACTATGATTTAAATGGTGAAGAGGGAGATGTAATAAAAATTCTTGCAAGTCATGGTGTTAATTGTATAAGGTTAAGGTTATTTAATAAGCCAACTGAATCATTTGATAAGGGAGATTATTGTGATTTAAAACATACGCTTAGAATGGCGAAACGTATAAAAAAATATGGACTGGGATTTATGTTGGATTTTCATTATAGTGATTTTTGGGCAGACTGGAAACAACAGAAAATTCCAAATGATTGGGAAAATCTTGAAGCATTTGAGATTGAAAAAATGGTTTATGAATATACAAAATATGTCATAAATTGTTTTATAGAACAAGAAACAGTTCCGGATATTGTACAAATCGGAAATGAAATTGGAAATGGTATGTTATGGGAGTTTGGCAATATCAATAATATAAAGCAGTTAGTTAAATTTATCAATTCGGGATTAAAAGCTATTGCAGAGATTAATCAGTATAGCACTAATAGTAAGAAAATTAAAACGGTATTGCATATAGAATGTGGTGCTGATAAAGAGCGTACAAAACATTTTTTTTCAAATTTGAATAGTGAAGGACTTTGGGATTTTGATTATGTAGGATTATCTTATTATCCATATTGGTCAGGAACATATAATCTTTTGATGGATAATATTATAAATATAGGAAATCTATTTCATAAACAGGTTATTGTTGTTGAAACAGCTTTTCCATATACGGATACATCAAATGATGAAATGCAAAATGTTGTTACTGGTGAATTAACTAAAAAAGTGATGGGGTTAATACCTTCGGTTGAAAATCAAGAAAAAGTTTTAGAAAAAGTGATTAAAACAGTAAAGATGTGTAAAAATGGAGCTGGTGTTTTTTATTGGGAACCGGGTTGGTATCAAATTAAGGGAGTTGGTGTTGCTCGTGGAAAGGGGAATGAGTGGGAAAATCAAGCTGTTTTTGATAATAATGGTTATGCACTTAAAAGTATAAAAGCATTTGAAATATAACATAATGTCGAATCAAAAAATATTCTGCCAAAGCAAGGAGATATGAAAAACCGCCCGACTGGGCGGTTTTTTCAGCTATACCATTTCATGAAGCATATCCACAATCACTTCTCTGCAATGAGCTCCGAGATGCTTTTGTTCCTCTTTACTGAGTGCTGCCGGATCAATAGGAGTGCCGTATCGGATAACCACATGCCTCTTTTTGACCCATGGAAGGTGATCCTCGAATATTTCATTTGTTCCCATGATTGCCATTGGCACTATCTTGCATTTGCTCTTTGTGGCAATCTTGAAAGTACCTTCTTTGAAAGACTGTACCTCTGTCAGGTCATCTTTGTTTTTGCAGCGTGTGCCCTCAGGAAATACACATATGCTGATGCCGGATTTGACCTGATCTATGGCTGCAAGCACGACCTTTAGTCCCTGCTTGATGTCATCGCGGTCCAAAAACAGGCAGTGCAGGCGCTTCATCCAAAGACCCAGCACCGGTATTTTTGTGATGCTCTGCTTTGAGATGTAGCCGGTCAGGCGTGGACATCTGGAGTAGGTGATTATGATGTCAAAGAAACTACGGTGATTTCCTATATATAGTACAGCCTCGTCCTTTGGCACATTTTCCTCCCCTATAAATTCAATGTCTGCTCCGCTTAGGAATATGATGACACGGAAAGCCCACTGTACCAGGCGAAGCTGTGCCATATCGGCCCATGCCGGGGCAAATTTGTGTATTATCCACATGGCTCCGAGCACCGGAAGACCGAGCAGCAGATAGAAAAATACGAATATTACGATTAAAACTGAACGCATATTTGACCTCTCTTTTTCATAATATAAAATGTAATGTAACTATTCAGAACCATTGAGAATAAAAAAGCTGATGCGTCATGCTTGCATGTAAGCAACAGCTTTTGGGTTCTAAAGGTGGTTTCGAATAATTACTGATATTATATCATATCGTAAGCGATATGATAAGAAAGAGAGGAAAAAATGTCAGAAAAATTGAGGAAATTTCTGGTGATGGCTGCAGGTGTGCTTGTTATATTGGAAACGACAGTGATTTCGGGCTGTCGCGCAAATATTTCAGGCACGGAGAGTGACAGGATGGTTGAGTACACGGTGATTTGCGGGGATGAAATCCCGGAGGAGTTTAAAAAGCAGATAAATGAAAACAAGGCGAAGGCGATGAAGCTGACGTACAAGGATGATGAATATTTATACATAGCGGAAGGCTTTGGCACAAAGGAGACAGGTGGCTACAGTATTACGGTTAACCAGTTTTATGTTAAGGATAAGGCAATGTATTTTGATACGCGTCTGATAGCCCCGGATAAGGGCGAGAAGGTCAGCAATCAGGCGAGTTATCCGTATATAGTAATAAAGACGGAATTGAGTGAAATGCCTGTTGTGTTTGAGTGAAAATTTCGTAAATTGTGTTAAAAGTTGCGAAAAAACTGACAATCAGTACTAATGCCCTATTGCTATCACTGCGATACTTTGCTATAGTAAAGTTACTAGATATTGTGGTGACATATTTATATATTCAAATATATTGATTGATATAATTGTTGATTAATTTGACCTGTTTTATATTTATACAGAGATTGATTTCATATATATGACAACGTCGTTACAATACTGGTTACCATGAGGACTATAGTTATGTGCCAGTGGGCATACCCACAATAAGGAGGCTTAAAATGGAACAGACAGAAATCAGAAAAGTCAGAGCATCGATCCACCAGCAGTGTGGCAACAGGGTAAAAATCCAGCAGGATCTTGGCCGCAACAAGGTTGACATCCAGGAGGGTGTTATTCAGCAGGCATACCCAAGTGTGTTTACGGTTCTGATAGATGATGAGTTTGAGCAGAATCCGCCACAGCTCTTATCTTTCTCCTACACTGATGTGATTACAAAAGATATAAGGATGCAGCTTTGCTAGTATCATGAAGTAAAGATGTTACATCTTTATTATAATGATCATGAATTTAAATATTTGCATCTGCATAAAGTTACTCCATCTTGAATATGTATTTTATATACATATTTGAAGTGGGGTATTTTTTATGGAGTTAATTACACAAAAAATCAGACAATGCATAGAAAAGGTAAAGGATATGTCGCAGGTTGGCTTCGACAGGGATTATGTCATAAAGGACAATAAGCCTGATGTTTCCAAAGTGGTTTGTCAGAACGGGCAGGTAAAGCTTGACGAGATAAAAGCGTCAGGCGAGAATATCTGGCTGAGTGGAAGCATTGAATTTGAAGTGCTGTATACGAGAGAGGAAGTTTTTGAAGGCGATGAGCCGGAGGAAAATATCGGCGGAAACAGAGTGGAGCATATAAAGGATGCAATACCGTTTCAGGAGAAGCTTGTGCTTCAAGGAGTCTGCGAGAAGGATACAGTTCGTGTGTATACCGGGCTTGATGAGCTTACGGTTGGGGTTATCAATTCGCGAAAGCTCTCGGTAAGAGGCATTATAAGCGTGGAGCTTTATGGAGAGAGGGAAGAAAATCTTGAGGTTGCACAAAGGATTGATGACAAGGATGTGGAGCAGCTTATGGGGCAGATGAAGGTGCTTAAGCTTGACAGTGTTGTAAGGGATATTGTCAGAATTAAAAATGTCGTCACTTTGCCAAAGACCAAGCCGAATATATGCAAGCTCATATCAAGTCTTGTTGATATGAGAAATCTGGAGTATACATACGAGCGTGACCATATTACACTGACAGGCGAGTGCCATGCGTGTATAGTGTATCTGAGTGAAGAACAGGAAATTTGTTGCTTTGAGGTGCAGGAGGGATTTTCAAATGAAATACGCTGCGAGGGTGATGATGCCGGAAATATTGCCTGGCTTCGCACACAGCCTGCCATGCATCAGGTTGAGGCGGAAAATGATTACGACGGAGAGCTCAGGCAGCTTTCGATTGAGGCAGCGCTTGCGGTGGATGGAAAGGTCTGGAGTGAGGAAACAGTAGAGGTGCTCAATGACATGTACAGCGTATCATGTCCGGTAAAACCTGTGTTTGAAAATATGAAGGTATGCAGCCTTCTTATGAAAAATGACACAAAATGCCGTATTTTGGAGCAGTTGTACAGAGAAAACAGCAAAAAGAGAATTTTAAGAATATGCGGTACAAAGACGCAGGCCGCTATTGCACAGATAAAAAATGCAGACACAGGAATTATTGTGTCAGGTGTATTGCAGGTGAACTGTGTGAATATTGTGGAGGATGATGGCTGTCCGATAGAGATGCATACAGACTCTGTGCCGTTTGAACAGTTTGTTGAGATACCCGGCATGGATGCCAACACCTGCTGCGAGGTAAATCTGCAGGTAGACCAGGTGCAGGTCAATCTACTCGACAACAGCGAATATGAAATTAAGGGTGTTGTCAGCATAAACGCTATTGCCCTGCAGCAGGATGAAGTGTCAGTCATAACATCGGTGGAGCAGGAAAAAATAGCGTCTGATACTGAAGAGGAAGCAGCTCTGGTTGGCTATATAGTGCAGAAGGATGATAAAATGTGGGACATTGCAAAAAGATACCGCACCACTGTTGAAAACATAATGGAAATAAACGCTCTGACCTCAGATAGCATCAAACCTGATGATAGACTTATAATAGCGCGCATGTGAATCATAAATTAGTGGCAAAATACCTTTTGACCTTTTAATCATATCATTATATAAAATGTGGAAAATTCTGTAAATTTACAAAAAGATGTGGAAAAAAGATTCATTTTGTGCGATAATATATCCGAATGTATATTGAACATAAATTGTGGAAGGAAAGGTCAATCTGACCGTCGTATTACAGGAGGAATAAAATGAATCAGAAATGGACACGTGCTATATGTACTGTGTTAACATCGGCACTCGTTTTTACAGGACCGGCAGTAGAGGGCACTACATTTAGCGGATACATAAACAGTGGACTTGAGAAGGTATATGCCAAGACACAGAAGCAGAAGGATGCAGAGAAGAAGAAGTCACAGGCTGAGCAGGATCTCAAGGATAAGAAGAATGAGATTAATGGTCTAAAGGATCAGCAGCAGACTACTGCTGATGATATAAAGAATAAATCCGCAAAGCTTGATGAGATTCTTGCAGCACAAAAGAAGCTTCAGAAAGATATCACAAGCAAACAGGCAGAGATAGAGCAGAATCAGAAGGATCTTGCAGCAGCTCAGGAAAAGCAGCAGGAGCAGTATGACGCCATGAAGAAGCGTATACAGTTCATGTATGAAAACAGCGCTGAGGACAATATCTGGACAGCAATTATTGAGTCAAATGGTATCACAGATATGCTCAATCGTATAGAGTACGTGTCAGATGTATATGATTCGGATCGTGCTCTTATGGATTCTTATCAGGCAGCAGTTGAGCAGGTGAAGGAGATTGGTACTAAGCTTGACAAAGACATGAATGAGCTCACAGCCATGCAGGATGACTATGAGAAGCAGCAGGCAGATGTCGAGGCGGCTATAGTAGCTCTTGAAAATCAGAAGGAGCAGTATGCAAGCCAGATAGCTCAGGCACAGCAGCAGGCAGATAATTATCAGAATATCATTACGGCACAGGGCAAAATCATTCAGGAGCAGGAAGCAGCGGCAGCAGCTGCAGCCGCAGCCGCTGCCAGAGCGAACAGCTCATCAAGCAGTCCAAGCTATGATGGTGGTGGAGCCGGTAAGGGCGGAAGTATTGCCAGTGACTATGCAGCAGGCGGTGGAAAGAACCCGGGTGCTTCAACAGGAGTTTCAGGAAGCTCTGTAGTATCATACGCTATGCAGTTTGTGGGCAATCCATATGTATGGGCTGGAAACAGTCTTACAAACGGTGTAGACTGTTCAGGCTTTGTACATGAGGTATATGCACATTTTGGTATCAGCACACCGAGATATTCACAGGCATTTAAGTCTGTGGGACAGGCCGTATCCTTCGATAATATACAGCCGGGAGACGTAGTGGTATATCCGGGACATGTAGCTATATATGCAGGTGGTGGTGTTATAGTGGAGGCACAGTCCACAAAGGCAGGAATCACAGCAAACAGAAGCGTACAGTGTCATACAATACTTGCTATACGACGTCTTGTATAGGATGGTTAGGAGCCGATAAGTATATTTATTATACTTACCGGCTCTTTTTTTTATCACAAAGAGCTGAATGGTTACCAATAAAGTAAGGGGCGTAAGACGCGGACATGCCTCCAGATGCAAGGGGCTCTCAATAAGCGACTAGCGGAGCTGTTTAGAGTCTGTAGAATTATGCACATGGAACCCAGAAATGTCCTGCCATGGACGGCAGGGCAAGGTGTTATGCGCCATGGACGGCGCATAAAAGCCGGTTTCGTCGAGCATAGAAAACCATACAGGCATAATTCGTACAGCCTCTTGACAGCATAGCGTTAGCGCATTGAGAGTCCCTTGCGGCTGGAGGCATGTCCGTGTCTTACGCCACGAACCAATGTTAGTAACCGGCAACAAACTCATTGTAATAAATAATAGCAATTTCCACCCATAAGGTGTATTATAGAGATAGACGGCACCAATTCGCACAAAACGAACTAGCAAGCCTGTAAATAAAGTAAGAAAAGCAGGAGGAACAAGCCATGCAGATGGAACAATTACAAAAAGACATGATTGCAGCAATGAAAGCAAGAGACAAGGTAAGAAAGGATGCTATATCCTCACTTGTATCGGCAGCCAAAAAGGCGGCAATAGATGAGGGCTGCAGAGACAATATACCGGAGGAGCTTGTCAACAAAGTCATCCTTAAGGAAATGAAATCCGTGAAGGAGCAGATTGACACATGCCCTGCCACAAGAACAGATCTGCTTGATGAGTACAATACCAGATATGCAATCTTTGAGGAGTACGCTCCTGCAATGATGTCGGCAGAAGAGGTAGAAAAGGAGCTCACAGAGCAGTTTTCGGATGTAATTGCAACAGGAAACAAAGGACAGATAATGAAGGCAGTCATGCCGCATTTCAAGGGCAAGGCTGACGGAAAGGTCATAAATCAGGTGGTTGCAAAGCTTTGCGCAAAATAAGAAAACACATAACAACAATCATACTTGCAGTGCTGGCTGTCATAGCCGGCGTGTATGCATATAATTATCATGATATGAAGCAGAATATTGTATACAATGAGCATCTGGAAGACGTGGCTGTTACCGTGAATGGGAAAGAGCTGACATTGCGCGATATGGCATTTTATGTGGCATATGAGGAGATGAATGTCGAGAAGCAGGCTCTTGTGTATGATTCCGATAATCCAAACAAGTATTGGAATATCCACACAAACGGTGAATTTGTCCGTGTTGCAGCGCGCAAAGCAGCTATGTCCATGGCCATTCACGATGAGATTTTTTATGAGATGGCCAAAAAAGAGAGCATTACACTTACTGACGACGAGAAAGCAGCTTTGAAAAATTCCGAGAAGGACTTCTGGTATGATTTGTCTGATATAGATGGTGCAAAGAAGCTTGGAGTCGAAAAAAAGGATATTTATTCGTCCATGGAAAAGTCTGCAATAGCCCGGAAATATCAGGAAATATATGCAGGGCTTGACAATGCCGATATAACGGATTATGATTTCTCGGGAGGCAGATATGAGAAGCTGCTGGAGAAAAATAACTATAAAATAAAAGAAAAAGTGTGGAAAAGAGTCGATATGGGAAACGTTACTCTTGATCACTAGAAAGAAGATTTTATGTCAACAAAAATTGGAAGAAATGACCCTTGCTGGTGTGGCAGCGGAAAGAAATATAAGACCTGTCATGCGGCATTTGATATGAAGCTTGAAAAGCTTGCTGAGGCACATCATAAGATACCGAGCCATTCAATCATTAAGACACCTGACCAGATAGCGGGAATCAAGGAGAGCGCCAAGATAAATGTCGCAGTGCTCGACTACATAGGAGAGCATATCCACGAGGGTATGAACACAGCAGAGATTGATAAAATAGTCTATGATATGACCACCAGCATGGGCGGCATCCCTGCACCGCTCAACTATGAGGGTTATCCTTACAGCGTATGTACATCGGTAAATGAGCAGGTTTGTCACGGATTTCCTTCAAAGGACGTCATCTTAAAGGATGGTGACATCATAAATGTAGACTGTTCTACAATTTTAAACGGATATTTTTCGGATTCATCAAGAATGTACTGTATCGGAAATGTAAGCCCTGAAAAGAAAAAGCTCGTTGAAGTCACAAAGGAGTGTGTGGAGCTTGGACTCAAAGAGGTAAAGCCGTGGGGCTTCCTCGGAGATATGGGACAGGCGGTGCACGACCATGCATTTGCAAACGGTTATACAGTAGTGCGTGAAATCGGTGGACACGGAGTGGGACTTGAATTTCACGAGGATCCGTGGGTAGGCTACAACACCAAGCGCGGCACCGACATGGTCATGGCACCCGGCATGATATTTACCATCGAGCCAATGGTCAACATGGGCAAGGCCGATATCTACGTAGATGACAAGAACAACTGGGAAGTATACACCGACGACGGACTTCCATCAGCTCAGTGGGAAATCATGGTACTCGTCACAGAGGATGGCCATGAGGTGCTGAGCTGGTAAACCGGTAAGTATTATCAGAGTGCTATTATTAGCAGACATTAGTTCATAGGTGACAACATTATAAAGGGCGTGTGAAAAACGAAGGTTTTTCATACGCCCTTTTATATAACAATAAGATAAGCAACTTGATGGTTAAGCCCTGTCCGGGCGCAGAAACGCCCTCTCGGAAGCGTTAGCTTCGGGAGAGCATTTCTGCATCCACGGACATGGTTTATAAACTCATCGTTAATTGCTTCGCATAAGTACCCTAAATTTACCGGAGAGCATGCAGTGTGTTCCGAAGAAAAATATAAACTGCCACGGCGTTCCATAAAATGTGGATACGACAATTCATAGCAAACTATCAATAAACTATCCGCAAATGCTGCCGTGGCTGATTTTATATTTTTCTGAGGAATATACTGCATGCTAGGCCGGTCCTCACAGCCTGAATATGCGAAGCCATATAAAACGAAGCCCCATAAGCGATGTCCTATGATGCGTCCCTACAGATTTGTATTCACCCCATTTATGGTCGCATTCTCATTCTCCCTCATAGGAATGACGAGACACTTCTCCCCATTGATGACCTGCGCATGAATCTGTGAAGCCTTCTCCGGCTTTACATGAAGCACCACATCATAGGTCTTAATTTGGGCAGTGTAATTATCAATCTCTTCCTGCTTCTCAAGAAGCTGTGAAGTGCGCTCCTCAATCTGATTATTTTTCTCCTGGATAACAGAATCCTTCTCCTCAAGCTGTGCATTTTTTTCATTGAGCTCGAGAGTTAAATCGCCGACCTGGCTCTCAAGAGCAAGCTTTTCCACGCGGATTTCATTAGCTGCAAGAGCCTTTGAATCAATGACATTGGCTGCGATAGGCGGCTTGTCACCGAAGGCCTCATTGACGGATTTTTCAATGCGTGAAATCTTTTCCTCAGAGACATGGCAGTCACTAAGCACCTTGTTCATAGCCTCGCTGTCGAGAATGAACGGATCGTCGTCATCATCGTGGGTCTCAGCGTAGTCATCAGCCATCTCGGACAGATTCTGCTGGATATCAAGCAGTTTGTCATCCGTGCTCTCGTCCTCGGCACCTAGCACGTTTCTGACGATTGAATGAAAAGCCATCTTCTGCTCAGTAGCTGTGCGCTCCACACCGCAGCCGAGACCGTTTGTCATAAACTCAGAGTGCGGCTCCTTGGTATTTTTCGTATAGAAAAGAGTGGAGTGTATGTCAGTGCTCCTATCATTGAAAGCAGGGAATAAAAAGCCTGTCTCAGGTGCACCGACCACCCAGTCCCTTATGCGGGCTCCGATACGCTGCTCCTTTTCCAGATAGCCAAGGCCCGGCTTTGAAAGTGTAACAGGGCAGATGGCGCAGAGCATGTATTTGTACACCTCCTCGGACTCATCCACGTTGATGTTGTCCTTTGTACGTGTCATGACATCGTAGCTGTCGAGATACAAAAGAATCAGATAGTTCCCGGCCTCATCGTAGGTGTCGATGACCAGATCATAGTATGTATCGAGCAGAGTCTCATCATTAAGCTCGCTGTCGCGAAGCGCCATGAGAATCTGCTGGCGGCCTCCGACCTCTTCCTCCTCAAGCGGAAACTGCAGATTGAGCAGGTTGTTTCCGAGAGTGCCGGAAAGTACCTTGTTTGAAATCTCCAGATATTTGTAGTATTCATCCTCCTCCAGAGTGAGAAATTTGCCACTGAATTTGCAGACCTTTTCATGGTTGCAGTCCACGTAGCAGCCGACCAGACGACTGAAGGTTGCCTGGTCTTTTTTTAATCTTCGTTTTAGTTCCAATACTTCTTTTTTGTTCATATTATCCTCGCATTATTTCCATGAAAGCTGGAGTTCTCTTTTTTGTGTGACACAATCTGATAGATATAAATTAATAAGTGTCTGGTAAGGAATTCCCGAATTTTCAGCTTGCACTTTAAAATAATCTATTGTATTTTCATCAATATTAATTGTAATTTGTTTTTTTAGTTTTTTTGCGTAAGGATTGCGTTTTGCGTTGGAAAAGTCGTATTCATCTCTCATGATTGATCCTCCTAAAAATCAAAACACTTCTATAATTATATTCTCCATAATTACATTATAAGTACGAAATAATTATTTGTCAATCAAGAAAAAAGATGACAGACCAACCACAAAATGCTATAATTTAGGAAATCAACGGATTATGATATAAAGGCTGACACAGAGACATCCACAGGTGTCTCTGTTCTTGGATTGAGGCATAAATGGAGCAGAAAATGACAAACAATCACATTACAATAGGCATTCTCGCACATGTAGATGCGGGAAAGACAACCCTGTCTGAGGCCATGCTTTACAGCACCGGGCAGATTCGCTCACTCGGGCGCGTGGACCATCAGGACGCGTATCTGGATAACGATGCGCAGGAGCGAGAGCGTGGAATAACCATTTTTTCAAAGCAGGCAAGGCTTGATATTTCGCGTGGCACAAATGCGGCAGATACAGCACGTACAGCAGATGTAGCACGTACGGCAGATACAGCTCGTACATGGCATGTAGTCATGCTTGATACACCGGGGCATGTGGATTTTTCGGCAGAGATGGAGCGTACCCTTCAGGTGCTCGACTATGCAATACTTGTAATCAGCGCAACTGATGGAGTGCAGGGGCACACGCGCACACTGTGGAGACTTTTAAAGCACTATAACGTGCCGACATTTATTTTTGTAAACAAGATGGATATGCAGGGCACGAATGCGGAGAAAGTGCAGGCAGAGCTAAAGAGCGAGCTGAGTGATGGCTGCGTGGATTTTTCTTCACAGGATTTATTTGAGGAGCTTGCCATGTGCAGCGAGCCTCTTTTAGATGAATTTATGGAATCGGGAGAGCTTACAGATGCGCATATTGCGCAGGCGGTGGCTCAAAGGGAGGTGTTCCCCTGCTTTTACGGCTCGGCACTTAAGCTTGACAGAGTGGAAACGCTGATTCAGGGGCTTTCGCGGTTTATGTGTGAAAGAAATTATCCTGACGATTTTTCTGCCCGCGTATACAAGATAGGCAGGGATGACAGAGGCAGCAGGCTGACATTTTTAAAGGTTACAGGAGGCTGTCTTAGGGTCAGGGACAAAATAGAGTACAAAGCGCATGGTGGTGACGAGGCGAAAGGCCTTCTGATTGAGAAAATCGATCAGATAAGAAAGTATTCCGGCGAAAAATATGAGATAGCTGATGTGGCAGAGGCGGGGGAGATAGTTGCTGTCACAGGTCTTAGCTCGACATTTCCGGGGCAGGGGCTCGGGGTTGAGCAGCAGTCCAATATGCCAATCCTTGAACCGGTACTAAACTATAGGATGATTCTGCCGGATGATGTAAATCCGGCTGCATTTATGGAAAAGCTAAAGCAGCTTGAGGAGGAAGACCCACAGCTTTACATAGTGTGGGTGGAGGAGTTTAAGGAAATCCATGTGCAGCTCATGGGACAGGTGCAGATGGAGGTGCTTGTGCGTCTCATAAAGGACAGGTTTGGTGTTGTTGTCACGTTCGGACCGGGCAGCATTGTATATAAGGAAACGATAGCAAGGGCTGTCGAGGGAGTTGGACACTTTGAGCCGTTGCGCCACTATGCAGAGGTGCATCTGCTTTTGTCGCCGGCGGAGCGTGGCAGCGGAATCACAGTTACATCCACTTGCAGTGAGGATGTGCTTGACAAAAACTGGCAGCGCCTCATAGCCACACACGTTGAGGAAAAGGAGCACAGGGGTGTGCTCACAGGCTCAGCGCTTACCGATGTGAAGGTCACTATTCTTACAGGAAGAGCACATGTAAAGCACACGGAGGGAGGCGATTTCCGCCAGGCTACATACAGAGCAATCCGCCAGGGGCTTAAATCCACAGAGAGCGTGCTGCTGGAGCCATACTACAGCTTTATCCTACAGGTGCCGATGGAGTATGTCGGCCGTGCAATGACAGATCTGGAGCAGAGATTTGCAAGAGCCGAGAGCCCGCAGTTTGCCACAACCGCTGCGAGGGAGATGGCAACAATTACCGGTAAGGCACCGGTTGCGACAATGCAGGATTATGTGAGTCTGGTGCATGCGTATACAAAGGGGCTCGGGCACCTGACACTGGAGCTGTGGGGTTATGATGAGTGTCACAATCCTGCGGAGGTGATTGCGCAGATGCACTATGACAGCGAGGAGGATTTCCGCAATCCGACAGGCTCGGTATTTTGTGCGCACGGCTCAGGCTACGTGGTGCCGTGGGATGAGGTACCGGAGCATATGCATCTGCCGTATGTCTATCACGGGGATGAGTCTGAGGAGGCACTTGCAGCGAGTGCCCGCACACAGAATGCATTTTCAGCGGAGGATGCGCAGGCGCTTGCCGGAAACCGCCGCAGGACGAGCTTTGAGAAAGCTGTTTCAGGTATGTCATCAGTGGAGCTTGATGCGCAGCTTGCAGATGTTTATGCCAGGGAGTTTGGCATGGGCAAAAACGATATCGCAGAGGATCAGAGGCGCAAATGGTCAGGTAAAAAGAAAAATGAGTATGAAGGCATAAGTGGTAAACCGCGCACCGTAAAGCATGATAAGCACGGCAATCCGATTTATCCGAAGAAATCCCAGGGGGAAGAGTACCTGATAGTTGACGGATATAATATAATATTTGCATGGGAGGATTTAAAGGAGCTCTCGCGCATAAACATTGATTCGGCGAGAGATGCGCTGAAGGATGTTTTATCGGATTATCAGGGCTATAAGGGCTGTCATCTGCTGCTGGTGTTTGATGCGTACAAGGTGAAGGGCAATGCCGGAAAGAGAGAGACCTTCCACAACATAGAGGTTGTGTATACAAAGCAGGACGAGACAGCCGATGCATTTATCGAAAAGACTGTGTTTGGCATACGTGACAGGTACAAGGTAACAGTGGCAACCTCGGACGGACTGGAGCAGCAGACGGTCATGAGCCTGGGGGCACTGCGAATGTCAGCCCGCGAGCTTAAGGAGCATATTGATATGACGAAGCGTGCCGGGATGGAGGCATTCATATCAGGATAAACGGTCATGAATGGTAACAATATGTGTATAAAGAGATGTGTATAAAGAGATGTTTATAAAGATATTTGTATGTCATAAGCAGAGATATTATAATAGTAAACATGCAAGAACATCAGAGATAAGGAGACAAGAAAATGGTAGTAAACGAAAGCATGTACCAGCTCGGAAGTGTGCGCTCAGCAATCAGGGAGCTTTTTGAGTATGGTAAAAAAAGAGCAGCAATTGTAGGTAAGGAAAATGTATATGATTTCTCAATAGGAAACCCGAGCATACCGGCTCCGCAGATAGTAAACGACACAATAAAGGAGCTTGTGACAGATTATGATTCTGTTGCGCTGCACGGCTACACCTCAGCACAGGGAGACGTGGAAACGAGAGCGGCAATAGCTGAATTTTTGAACAACACACATGGCACACATTTTAATGCAGACAACCTTTACATGACAATGGGAGCAGCGGCATCGCTGTCAATCTGCTTTCGTGCGTTGACAAGTGACGCATATGATGAGTTTATTACCATAGCGCCATATTTCCCGGAGTACAAGGTATTTGTGAATGCAGCAGGAGCAAGGCTTGTAGAGGTGCCTGCAGACACAGAGCATTTTCAGATAGATTTCGATGCGCTTGAGGAGAGAATCAATGCGCACACCAGAGGTGTCATAATCAATTCACCAAACAACCCATCCGGCACAGTATATTCTGAGGAGACCATCAAAAAGCTCTCAGACCTCCTTGAGAAAAAGTCTAAGGAGATAGGAAGACCGATATTCATTATCGCAGATGAGCCGTACAGGGAGATAGTTTACGACGGAATCAAGGTACCGTTTGTGACCAAATATTACGACAACACACTGGTATGCTACTCATACAGCAAGTCACTTTCACTGCCGGGAGAGAGAATAGGATACGTCCTCGTGCCTGATGAGGTGTACGATAAGGCAGAGCTGTATGCAGCAGTCTGTGGTGCGGGAAGAGCACTCGGTTACGTGTGTGCACCAAGCCTGTTCCAGAAGATGATAGTAAAATGCCAGGGGGCAACCGGTGATATCAATGCCTACAAAGAAAACAGAGACCTTCTGTACGAGGGACTCACAAGGATAGGCTATCACTGCTTCAAGCCGGACGGAGCCTTTTATATGTTTGTAAAGGCACTCGAGGATGACAGCAATGCATTCTGTGAGAAGGCAAAGGAGGAGGATGTGCTCATAGTAGCAGCAGACGGCTTCGGCTGTCCGGGCTGGGTGAGAATATCATACTGTGTGGACGGGGAAATGATAAAGCGCTCTATGCCTGCGTTTGAAAAGATATACAACAAGTATAGTAAATAATAGTTACAAAAAAATAATCCAAAAAAGCGCCGAAAATTGTCTAAAAAATATGCAATTTTCGGCGCTTTTATTATGCAGTTTTCACAAAACTGTCTCCGTGTGACCGTTGTGTGACCATTGTTTTGTATAATGGAATGAAGAGTGGGAATATAAATAAAATCGTAACGGAATAGTTACAAAAAATACTATAGAAAAGGAGATATGAGAGTGTTTAATAAAAAACTTAACAGGTTACTAGCAATCATGCTAGCTTCTGTAATGGGTGCGACATCGCTTCCGGCAACACAGGTAAGTGCTGATACACCCTCTTCAGAGTATGATATATCTAACGACGCAGCTTCGGATGATATATCTGACAGTAAAATTCCAGATGAACAGGCTTCGGATAATAATGCCACCGAGGAAAAACAGCCACAGCAGCTGACGGTAGAGTATACACCGGCGGATGATATTTATGTGGGGAACAAAGTTGTTCCGGTGGTAAAATCCGACAGGGCGGATGCAGCCGTTGACAATTTAAAATACACTGTTGTAGAAGGCAAAAATCTGATTGAAAAGGATACAGACTTTGCATCAAACGGTATATGGACAGCAAAGGATACCGGAACTGTAAGGATAAAGGTGACAAAAGCAGAAGATGACAAATATAAGTCAGCAGAGGCAGAATATACTGTTACCATCAAAGAATATGATTACAGCAGTATGAATAACAGCCTGACAGGGACAATGCTGCAGGGTACAAAATTTTATGTAGAAGCACCTACATTATCGCTGGCAAGTGACAATCAGGCGGTATATGTGGTTAGAAAAGGTGATGAATGGATTGAAGCTGATAAATATCAGCTTATGCCACAGCAGGGAGATAACAGACAGACTCTTGTAATAGCACGTAAGGACAAGGAAAGCGGAGCTATCACAGATATTGGAAGTCTGCAGCTCGACTACAAATATGATACACAGCCTCCAAAGATAACATTGAATCCAAAGGAGGATGATAAACCTGCTTTCACAAAGGATGCTGTGGATTATTATGGAAATGTCAGAAAAGTAGACATGAATATCCACGATGTCTCTTTGGATGATGGTTCCACACAGCTTTGGGTAAAGGTTGATGACCGGGAAGAATTCGATGTATTTGATGTCGATAATGCCCAGAAGCTGATTGATGCAGGAATAGAGTATAGTGACTGGATTGTGACAGGGGCTGATTATAGCAGCTGCATCACATTTGGTACAAAAGCGGATGAGGAACACAAATATCAGATAATCGGAATGTATGCGAAGGATCAGGCGGAGCATGAGTGTAATGATACAAGCTCAATAGAGCAGCCGTTTTATGTGGATAGAAAAGCGCCTTCAGGTACTATTGGATATGATGCTGATTTAATAGACGAGCAGAATATGGTCAGTCAGCAGGCATCAAATGTATATGGACAGCTGGAGGATATCAGCGGAATAAAGCAGGCATTCTACTATGTGAATAAATCAGATGAAAGTGGCAGTATTTTAAATGATGAGCAGGTAAAAGCGCTTGATGATTCAGCATGGAAGCCGTTAGAGCTTATTGAGGATACATATGATGCCCGATATAAGTACAAGATTAATACATCTGATCTGAAGGATACTTCATATAACGTATATGTAAAGGCTCAGGACAATTGTAATGGCGAGACAGCATTTTTCTCCACATCGAAGCTGGTTGTTGATACCCTGCCACCGGAGCTTACAGTGTCTCAGGATACCATGACAGCAGCCGATGAAAAAGGCTGGCATAAGGATGATATAAGCTATATAGTTAAGGCTGATGACAGCTTATCAGGAATTAAGAGTGTTGAATACACTGTATTTGATGGGAAAAGGAAAATTGTATCAGGACAGACTGTTGAGCTTGACGCAAGCGGGGAAGGAAGGATAACCATTCCGGCAACAGAGAAGTTTAACGGAACGGATCTGATGCTTTCAGTAAAGGCAACTGATTATGCCGGTCTTAAGACAGAGGTTAAAGGTGACAGCTTCAAGTTCAGCATGGACAGTCAGTCACCTGATGTCATTATAGAGCCGGAAGCGGGCAAAAACAGAAAATATTTCAATGACGATGTCCGTATAAAAACAAGTGTAACTGACAGCATTTCAGGTGTTGTATCAGCAAAATACCAGATAGTGACAGATGATCAGTCAGTATCGGATGATGAAGGGGCATGGAATGAGCTTGATGAATCAGGAATCATAAATGTATCGGCTGAGGCTTATCTGGATAAAAAGGTAGATGTATATGTTAAAGCTGTTGATGAGGCAGGAAACGTGACTGTAGCGGATTTGACAGCAAGCGGCAGCCAGCCATTTTATATTCACAAGGCAGCGCCTGCAATAACAGTGACATATGGTACACCTGAGCAGCCGGATCCACAGTGCATCAGCAGTGTAAAAGGCACTGAGTATTACAGGGAAAACAGGATTGCAACCATTTCGGTAAAAGAGAATGAGCTTTTCTTTGACCCCGATGAAACAAAAATCAATGTAAAGGTTGATGGAAATGAACAGACACAGTCAGATGCATGGTCTGAAAAGTCATACTGGGTAAAGACAGGCGAGGGAGCAGAAGCTGTTTACAGTAAGCAGCTCGTATTCAATGCAGGACACAAGTATGAGCTGAGTGTCAGTGCAAAAGATTTGTGTGGTAATTCAGATAATGGATTTGAGATAGAAGGAGACAAATCAGCAGAGTTTGTAATTGACGTACAGTCGCCGACAGGAAATATCAGGTTTGACGGACTTTCAACAGGCATGGATACCGTGTGGGATTTATTGCTGCCAAAAGACAAATATGAGATTTCAAGATTTGCTGCCAAGAAGGTCAATATTGCCGGACAGCTTGGAGATGAGCATGGCGGCATCAAGTCAGCAGAGTATTTCGTTTCAGCAGAGGATGCAATAATTGACGTAGACAGTATTCAGGAGGCTGACTGGAAGACACTTGACAGCCTTAATGAGGATGGCACCTTCAGTGAACCGATAGAATGCGAGAACAAAAACTGCGTGGTATATGTCAGGGTTACAGATTTAAGCGGTAATGTTTCATATATCAGCACAAATGGATTGGTAGTTGATACATGCGCACCGGCAATATCAGTCATCACACCTGAGACAGCATCAGGAGTGTACAGTGCAGATGTGCCGGTAAGTATAGAGGTATCAGATGAGAATGCCACAGGAGTTGCATCAGGAATAAAGAGCGTAAACTATACGGTAACAAATATGGGACAGACGACACAGGATGGAACATTATATAGCTATGATAAGACAGCAGCGGGCTTAAAAGATCTGGAAAATCATGTAACAGAGCAATTTGACATAAGCGCGGCTTCAAACAACAGTAATGAAGTGCGTATAGATGTTACCGCAACAGACAATGCAGGAACGGCATACACAGTAACAAAATACATAAAAATAGATACAACAGCACCAACAGTGCAGGTAAACTATGACAATAACAGTGCAGATACATCATTTGGAGACACAGCATACTTCAAAGCACCGCGAACAGCAACCGTAAAAGTAACAGAGCGTAACTTTGATGCATCAAAGGTAGCAGTGGAAATAAAAGCCGCAGCAGGTAAGGCACCTGCTCTTTCAAACTGGAGCACAGAAGGTGGAAGCGGTAACGGTGATGATACAGTACATGTTGCCACAATATATTACGGACATGATGACGATTACACATTTGGAATCGGAGTAAAAGACATTGCGGGAAATGCCGCTGCAGGAGTGGATTATGCAAATTCGCTTGCACCGACAAAATTTACAATTGATACGACAGCACCTGTTATTTCGGTAGTATATGATAACAACAGTGCATCAAACGGAAACTATTATAATAACAAGAGAACAGCAACTGTGACAATCACAGAGCACAATTTTGATACAAGCAGAATAGCACTGAGCATGACTGCGCAGGATGCAGGAAAATCAGTAGCAGCACCGGCATTTGGAAGCTGGTCAGATAATGGTGATACACATACGGCAACATTAAGCTTTGATGCGGATGCCACATATACATGGTCACTTGCATATACAGACAAAGCCGGCAATAAGGCAAAAGACCTTGCAAAGCAGGAGTTCTGCATAGATACGACAAAGCCTGTTGTAACAATCAAAGGTGTAACCCCGGGCTCAGTAAACAATAATTCAGGAAATATGTCATTTGTAATAGAGTGCACAGATACTAATCTTGAATACTTTTCACCGGTGCTTACAGTTGAGGTATATGAAAATAGCAGATTCGTAAGAAAAACGATTACCGGAAATGTGATATCAATTTCAAACGGACAACGTGTAGAGTTTAGAAATCTCAATGAGGATGGAGTGTATTCACTGACATGCCATGCACAGGATAAGGCCGGAAATTCTTATGAAACAGTCAATATTATAGATGCAGGCGGAAAGCAGGTGACAGAGACTGCAGGGCAGGGAGAAAAATTGATGGATTTCTCCATAAACAAAGGCGGTTCAATCTTCTCGCTGGATGACAATACGATGAAGCTTGTAAAGGATTACTATGTGCAGAAGGTATACCATGATGTGGTAGTCAGAGAGATAAATCCGGATGAAGTTACCAGCTGTACTGTCAAAGTAAATGGAAAAGCACTTAAGCAGGGAACAGACTTCAGTGTGAATAATGTAAGTGAAAGCGATGGCTGGCATAAGTACGAATATGTGATATCAAATGCGGTATTTGAAAAAGAGGGTCAGTACAATATCGTTGTGGAGACAAAGGACAAAGCAGATTCAGTTGCCTACAGTGATGTGAAGAGTGTAAATATTGAATTTATTGTGGACAAGACAGCACCTACATATACATTGACAGGTGTAGATAAAAACAATGAAAACTATATTGGCTCAAAGAATGCAGTATTGATGCCGAAGGATGATGGCGGAAAGCTTGGACGTGTAAAGATTACTGTAGTGGGCAAGGATGACAAAGAAAAAAAGGTTATCAAGGAAATGTCGGGAGACGATATGCTTGACTATCTGGACAAGCATGACGGAAAGATAGAGTTTGAAGTACCTAAGGAGGTGCTCTCTGCAAAAGACGGTGATTCAAGGCTTATGGTAGAGTGTGCAGACTGTTCTGTTGACGAAGGTGGAAAGACCAATAAAGTGAAAAAAATATATGGTAAGGATACAGAAGCAGATACAGAGATTGCCGAAGATGATGTACCTATGGAATCAAATTCGTCAGATGTCAAATCAGTAGAAACAAACAATGATAAGGCAGTATATATAATTGGAGCAATATTATTATTTGTACTTATAATTGCGATATTGATAATCGTTTATTATATGAGAAAAAAGATGAAAGAAAAGAAAGACAATGATGAGCAATAAGATAATTACCTATGTATTTACATCACCATGTGGTGGTGTGGGAAAAACAACAATGTCTGTGGCATGCGCGAAAGCGCATGCCCTTCAAGGCAGACTTGGCAACGAAGATTTTGAATTCTGGGAGGAGTGAGTATGAGATTTGAAATAGCAGCTGACACGGACAGAGGAATCGTAAAAGAAACTAATCAGGATAGTCTGATGGTAAAGTGCTTCTCAACATGCAAAGGAGACATGGCATTTGCAGTATTATGTGACGGCATGGGCGGCTTATCGAAGGGTGAGCTGGCCAGTGCCACTGTAGTCAGAGCATTTGACAGATGGAGTGACGAGCAGCTGCCTGAGCTTTGCAAATCGTCGACCCCGGATATTGACAGTCTGATTCTGGAAAGACAGTGGGATGAAGTAATACAGCAGCAGAACGAAAAAATAAAAGCATATGGCAAAGCACATGCAGTAAACATGGGAACAACAGTGGTAGTGCTGCTTGTCACGCAAAAAGCCTACTACATTATAAACGTGGGCGATTCCAGAATATATAGCCTTTCAGACCATATAGAAAGGCTTACGACAGACCAGACATATGTACAGCGGGAAATTATGAATGGAAATATGACACAGGAGCAGGCTATGAGAGATCCGCGAAGGAATGTACTGCTGCAGTGTGTCGGGGCATCAGCAGAAGTAAAGCCGGAGTACAGGACCGGGGCAATGAAAAATGGAATGTCACTTCTGCTTTGTTCAGATGGCTTCAGGCATGAGGTATCAGAACAGGAAATCTATGAGATGCTGAAAACGGCAGCAACTGTAGATGGGCAGAATATGCACGACAGACTGGAGCAGCTCATCAGACTAAGCATGCAAAGAGGAGAGCGCGATAATATAACAGCAGCGCTCATAAAGGCACAGTAGGAGGAACAGATGCTTGAAATAGGCTCTTTAATTGACGGAAAATACAAGATACTAAACGAAGTTGGACACGGCGGAATGAGCGTTGTGTACCTGGCTATGAATGAAAGGGCAAACAAACAGTGGGCAATAAAAGAGGTCAGAAAGGATGGAGTAAAGGATTTTGAGGTGGTAAAGCAAAGTCTTGTTGCGGAGACCAATATGCTCAAAAAACTGAGCCATCCCAGTCTTCCTGATATTGTCGATGTCATAGATGAGGATGACAGATTCCTTATCGTAATGGATTATATAGAGGGAAATTCTCTCAAGACAGCATTGCAGGAGTACGGAGCCCAGTCGCAGAAAAATGTGATAAAGTGGGCCAAACAGCTATGCGATGTTCTTGGATATCTGCACTCACAGAACCCGCCAATCATATATCGTGATATGAAGCCGGCAAACATAATGCTAAAGCCTGATGGAAATGTGGTGCTTATAGATTTTGGAACAGCAAGGGAATATAAGGAAAATAACATAGAGGATACAACATGTCTTGGCACGATGGGATATGCTGCACCGGAACAGTTTGGTGGAATGGGGCAGACAGACGCGAGAACAGATATATATTGTCTGGGAGCCACAATGTATCATCTTGTTACGGGAATGAATCCCTGTGAGCCACCTTACGAAATAAGGCCGATCAGAGAAATTGACCCAACATTGTCAGGTGGTCTTGAACGTATTATTACAAAGTGTACACAGCCGGATCCAAACAACAGATATCAGAGCGCAGCTGAGCTGATGTATGACCTTGAGCACTATACAGAGATTGATGACATGTATAGGAAGAATCTAAAGAGAAAGCTTGCGGTATTTATCACCACATCAGTTTTGACGATGCTGCTTGGAACAAGCACAGTATTAAGCTATTGTGCGGCAGAACACAAAAAAAATGAAAACTATAATAGCATATTAAAAGAAGCGGATACCTATGACAATTATGACAATGGATATTACACGGCTATAGTCACCGACCCGACAAGGACGGAGGCATATCTTAAGCTGAATGACAAACTGACAGACGATTTTGTGCTGGACAGGGATGAGGCGCAGATATTGAACAGGCTGATGGTAGGTATAGATTGCAAGGACCACAATGGCCGGGTGCATACATATGATGTCATGGCAAAGCTGAAAGGAAAAAATCCAAAGGGATATGAGGATGTATGCTATAAGATTGGTGAAAGCTTTTTATTCTACTACGAAATCAATGTGGAAAAAGACAGATACTCCAGTGCGGCGCAGTGGTTCAAGGAAGCGAAGGAGAATCATCCGGAGGCAGGAATATACTGTGAGATATCAGATTGTCTGACATTGATTAGCCAGTATGATGGAGCAAAGATACAACAGACAGAAAAAACATATGAAGAATACAAAAAGCTATGGAAGCAAATAAATGAGCTATATGCAAAATCAGAGGATTTTGACAGCGTAGACGCAAAGATTCAGGTATGGAATGAGATAGATGATATAGTTGACACAAATATCACATCATTTATAGCAGTGACAGATAAGGATAAAGTTATGGATTTATTACATACGATAAAGGACAAAACAGAAAAGCTGGATAAATCCATAATGCGCGAGCAAATAACAGGATTGCAGGATAATATAGACAAAACAATTGAGAAGGCACAGAGCGTGAAGGAGGAAAACAAAGATGACTTATAATCAGTACAGGATGATATTTTACGTATCCTTCACCGCATTTTCCATAATGCTTATAGCTTCAATAGTCATACTTATAGTGCTTGAAATACCTAAGGTCATAGGTGCACTTACCGGAAAATCTGCCCGGAAAGGAATTGCAGCAATTGTACAAAAGCAGACAGCGGGACATATTGACATAACATCGTCCGGTCCGATAGCACCGTCATATAACCTGGCAGGGGAGAATAAGAAAAAGCCGGGATATACACAAAATATAGATGAAACTACTGTGCTGGATGCACCGACAGAAGTATTGCAGGATGAAACCACAGTATTGGAAGATATAACCGAAAAACTGCAGAAAACCAATATCAGGTTCGAAGTAACAAAGAAAATAGAATTTTTACATACGACAGAATGTATCTCATAAGGAATGGAAAATAGCGAATGTCTAAATTAAAAGTAAGCATAAAAAAATCGACCGTTACTGCCATGATGAAGGCAGGACGAAAGGAAAGAATAAATGAAACCGAACTAAGCCAGCTAGCCAGAATAAAACCATGTGGAATCATGCATGTGACAAAAACAAAAAAAGACAGTGTCACATATACGTGCCCTGCAAATATAAATCTTACCGATAGATTGAAAAAAGCCGTAAGCAAATATGATTTCTTTTTCATGATGGAGCAGATAGTAATAATGGTTCAGGATGTATACAATAACGGACTGAACGTAAACAGTGTTCGTTTTAATATGGATGACGTATACATAAACGAGATGACAAAAGAGATGTACTTTATATATTTTCCGATAGTAGGAGGACAGGAAAGTGCAGATATTGTCGGGTTTATAGAAAACATAATTTATACAATGACACCTGTTATCAATGAGGATACGAATTATATATCCAGATTTATGTATTATGTCAGAAGCTTCCATGGCTTCAACGGCAATGCAATAGAAAAATATATCTCACGCGAAGAGCGTGCAGTTGTGAACGTGCTGAAAAACAAAGCAGTGACAATGCAGCAACAGATAATGCAGCAACAGACAATGCAGCAACAGATAATGCAGCAGGTAATGCAGGGCAGCATGGATGGAACTACAGTGTTGTCTGATGATGGCATATCCGTACAACAGATACAGCAGATGCAACCGGTGAACTATCATTTTGCAAGTCTTACAAGGCAGGTAACAGGTGAAAAGATAGAGCTTGGCAAACCATCGTTTGTGCTGGGAAAGAATCCGGAAAAGTCAGATTATGCGGTAGCAGACAATACGAATATCAGCAGGGTGCATGCAGTGATAACCACGCGAAACGGACGTTATTATGTAATGGACCAAAATTCTACCAATGGCACATTTATCAATGGAAGGATAATAAAGGCGGGGCAGGAAACAGAGATATTACCGGGAGACTGTCTGATGTTAGCTAATGAGGAATTTATATTTAATGAATAGAAAAGTATTGGAGTGCGAAAATGGATGAGAATGAAAAGAAAATAGTAAATTTTATAGACGAAATCAGGGGACAGACACACGAATTGGAGATACCCCTAAATATATCTGCAAATACTTTAATAATAGCATTAAAAAGAGCATATGATTTAAATTTAGATGAGAATAATACTACAGAGTGTTATATGGCATGTGAATATCCAATAGCATTTTTAAAAGGGAACAGGACACTTGCAGATTTTGGAATCAGAAATGGTTCATCAATTATATTCAGGAGATAATGAAAATGGATAATTTTGGATGGTCAATAGCTTTAGTTCCGGGAACACCTCTTATTATAGGAGATACGCCGGATGCTCATATACAGCTGCAGGGGGCTTATGGAAGGGCAGCAAGAATAGCATTGCAGATGGATAAAAGCATGATGTATTCGATACTATCAAAGTATAGTGGTGATTACGATACATGTGTTAATGATAAAATAATACAGAAATCCGCTAAGATAAATAATCATGACTTTATATCGATAGGTGATTTTATGGCATATTACAATAGAGGAAAGATTTATTTTGATTATGGAGTTATCAAAACTAATGGTGTAGATGTCAGACCGGAAAGTATGAGTATACAGACAACATACCCTGTTTTTATTCGTAATACCAGGATACAGGTGAAAATGGATGAGACTCCGATAGATATACTTGAACCCGGAACTGTACCTAAAAAGCCAGAATTAAATTTGATTACAACATTGTTTCCACCAGTATTTATGATGGCAATGATGATGCTGCTTAAAGGTACAATGAGCGGATCAAGTAGTTCATTTATGATGTTTAGTGTATGTTCAATGGGAGTGGGTGTACTTACATCAATATTTGGTATTGTAAACAGAGAAAAGCAGTATAAGAAGACTTGTATTGAACGACAAGATACTTATAAATTATATATCGAAAAGAAACGTAAAGAAATTGAGAATATTCGAAGAGAGGAGCTGGATTGCCTAAATGATCAGTATTACAGTACAGTACAGGATATAAGTCATATAGAAAATTTTGATACAACTTTGTTTGACCGTATTCCAACAGATCATGATTTTCTGGAAGTGTACTTAGGACGTGGAAATGTAGAGTCATTACGTCAGATTAATTATAAGAAACAGGAGAAGCTGGAGGTTGGAGATGAATTGAGTAGTATTCCAAATCATGTTGCCGATGAATACAGAGATATAGAAAAAGCCCCTCTTACATTGAGTCTCAGGGATGCTAATGCTGTTGGAATAGTGGGTAATGAAGAATCACTTTATTGCATGATGAAAAATATAATAGTGGATATAATAAGTAGGCAATATTATGGAGATATTAATCTTTATGCATTGATAGATAAGGATGAAAAAAAATACAAATGGTTAAAAAACCTAAAATCAATACAGGGAACCAGAGGATGTCGAAATATAGTTTGTGATCAGGAAAGCAGAAACAGGGTGTTCGATAATCTCTATAAAGAGCTGACATTGAGACAGGATGAAAATACAAGTGGAAGATTTAATATTGTCGTTGTTATGGAAGACTATGGAATAAAAAGTCATCCAATTTCTAAGTTTATAGAGCATGCTTCAGAACTTGATACAGTATTTTTGTTTTTTGAGTCAAAGCTTTCACTGTTGCCACTTTACTGTAGTCATATCATAGATATATTTGATTATGAGAGTGCCATGGTATATGATTCGCAGAATAAGATGCATAAGAAATACTTTGAGTATGAGAGTATAGATGATGAAAGTATGGAAAATATAGTCCGCATTCTGGCACCGGTAGAGTGTGAAGAAATCAGTCTTGCAGGAGCATTGAGAAAAAATATTTCATTGTTTGAACTTCTTGGAGTTAATTCAGTGGAAGGATTGAATCTTGATAGCAGATGGGAAAATTCAAAGATATATGAGACGATGGCTGTGCCACTTGGTGTAAATGTTAAGGATGAAATAGTGTATCTGAATCTTCATGAAAAATTTCATGGACCGCACGGACTTGTGGCAGGAACAACGGGTTCTGGAAAAAGCGAGATTTTGCAGACATTTATACTTGGAGCAGCTACATTGTTTCATCCATATGAGATTGGATTTTTGATAATTGATTTCAAAGGAGGAGGAATGGTAAATCAGTTCAAGGATTTACCACATCTGATTGGAGCTATAACTAATATAGATGGAAATGAAGTACAGAGATCGTTAAAATCTATCAAAGCAGAGCTTATGAAGCGGCAAAATTATTTTGCGGAGGCCGGTGTAAATCACATAGATAAATATATTCAGTTATATAAAGAGCATAAGGTATCTGAGCCATTGCCACATCTTGTGATAATAGTTGATGAATTTGCAGAACTTAAAGCAGAACAGCCTGAATTTATGAAGGAGCTTATTAGTACAGCACGAATAGGTCGAAGTCTTGGGGTTCATCTTATACTGGCCACTCAAAAACCAAGTGGAGTTGTAGATGGACAAATATGGTCAAATTCAAAGTTTAAGCTGTGTTTGAAGGTGCAATCAAAAGAGGATAGTAATGAAGTATTAAAAACACCATTGGCGGCTGAAATAAAGGAACCAGGACGTGCTTATCTCCAAGTTGGAAATAATGAAATATTCGAGTTACTACAGTCAGCATACAGTGGGGCAGCGGCTGTATCAGAAGGGGAAGAAGAAGATAAGGAGTTTTCAATTTATGAGTTGGATTTTTCTGGCAAAAGGAGTCTTGTTTATCAGAATAAGAAGAAAAAACAGAAAAGCAAAACACAGTTGGAAGCAGTTGTGGATTATATAAAAGATTTTTGTGAGCAGACAGGTATAGAGAGGCTGCCAAGTATATGTATGCCACCGCTTCCGGAAACAATTGCTTATGAACAGTCAGAGAAAAAGTCAGGAAGTGAAATATGGGTAAACATAGGTATAGTTGATGAACCGGAGCGTCAGCTTCAGAAAAAACTGGAATTAAATCTTTCAACGCAGAACTATATGATTATAGGTTCAGCACAGAGTGGAAAGACTAATTTGTTACAGACAATCATAAGAGGAGTAGCTGAAAATTATACTCCTCAGGAGGTTAATTTATATATCATAGATTTTGGTTCCATGATATTGAGAAACTATGCAAATTTAAATCATTGTGGAGGAGTGGTATGTTCTGATGATGATGAAAAGCTGAAGAATCTGTTTAAATTATTGAATAAAGAGATTAATTTAAGAAAGGAAAAACTTGCAGAGATAGGTGTAAGCTCATTTTTGGCATATAAGGAAGCAGGAAAAACAGACCTTCCACAGATAATTGTCCTGATAGATAATATGACAGCTTTAAAGGAGATGTATTTACAGGATATAGATTATTTATTGCCTTTATTCAGGGATGGAATTGCTGTTGGAATGACATTTGTAGTAGCTAATTTACAGACATCCGGAATTGGACAGAGGTATCTAAGCAATTTTGAAGGAAGAATAACATTGTTTTGTAATGACTCTTCAGAATACAGTATGATGTTAAACGGAGTACGTTTGTCTATTCCTAATACACCGGGACGATGCATGGTGCAGTTGGATAAAGAAGTATTGGAGGCACAATTGTTTATATCATTTGAGGGAGAAAAAGAATATGAACGTGTACAGAAGATAAAGAGTTTTGTCGATGAGCAAAACGATAAATATATAAATCAAAAAGCAAAAGTTATTCCAGAAATTCCAAAAGAACTGACATTGACATATATTCAGTCACAATTTACGGAAAGTATAAGTGATGACAAAGTGATAATAGGTCTGGATTATACAAGTATATTACCGGTGGCAGTTGAATTAAAGAGCGGAGATGTGCTCTCCCTGACAGGAAAGAATCAGACAGACAGGGAGACTTTTGCAAAATATTTCATGGATACAATTGTTCAAAAGGCATCCGGCAATACGGAGCTATATGTATTGGATGATGCGACAAAGAAAATGGGAGAATGTGAATTTAATCCTAACACCGCAATGTATCTGACCTCATATCATGATGTACCACCTATGATTGAGGAAATAAATCAGAGAATTGAGCAACGATATGAGATGTATTCGGCAGGAATGTTTGACGAGTTAGAGATGGAACCATGGATTATTCTTGTGATAGATAGTGCAGATATCATGTTGAATATGAGTGGAGATAATAAAATAATGAAATATATGAAGGAATGGCTCGGTAAATATAAGAACATGAAAATATTCGTATTTATGCCAGATATAGAAAATAATTCTATCAGCTTTAATTCTCCTGAGATGCTTAAGATAGTGAAAGATAACAGGCATTACATGGTATTTGATGATGTATGTAATATTAAGATATGTGACATCTCAGTTAGTGCAAGTAAAAAATATTCAAAACCTATAGAGACAGGGGATGCTTATTATATAAAGGACAATGAATTGGTAAAGATTAAAGTTGTCAGACAATCATGATGGAATACTGCTTAGCAGTTTTACCATAAATAAATTTAAAGGAGGCCAATGAAAATGGCAATTAACAAAGTCGATTATGACGTATTAACAACAGGAGTATCGGTATACTCAAATCAGGCGGGAGCAATTGATGATGTCATCAAAACCCTCGTAAATATGAATGGACAGTTACAGGATGGATGGACAAACCAGACAGCCGATGCATTCATCGAGAGATTCGAAAGTGAATACAAGCCTGCCCTTTATAAGGTAGAAGAAGCTGTACAGAGTATTTCTGATTTCATCAACAGCTACATGCAGAACAGACAGGACGATGATGCAAGAGGAGCCGCAGCAGTAAGAGGCTAATCAGAGTCATTTTTTGAAGGTAAATGCGGCATTTGCCGCATTTACCTTCAATATCCTATATGAGAATGAATGATAAGGAGAATAATGCAATGGTACGAGACTTTTCAGGCGAGGCAAAACAGGAACTCCTGCAATATGTGGATAGTATAATATCAAAACAAAGATGGGAAGAAATAGCAAATACAATAGTATTTTATAATGTCAGTATTCCCGCTATAGTTAGCCGGTTGGGAATTAAGGGATGTATAGATAGTGTTGGAAATTATTATAGTAATTTGATCAATAAAAACAAGGCAACAAAACGGCAGATAGAAGAAATATTTGCAAATGTACAAAGCGTAGACACAAAATATATGGGAAAACTCTCACAGTATATAAATACAGGAAACCTGTGGGTTAAATATATAGATGATCTTTCGGGGTTAATTGATCCGAATGGCGGAAATCTTGATATTAAAAAATATAAAGCAATTTTGGATGCGGATAAAGAGAAATTGAATGCAGCAAATATGAGTGTGGTTAAAACACTTGTAAGTGATGGAAAAGTGGATGAAGCAACTGATTATGTGGATGTAGTTGATAATCTTGATTTGACATATGATGAATTTATGGCGTTAAGCGATGAGGAGAAGATGGCATATTTAAGTGGAACTTCTAATTGGCTGACTACATTATATCCTAATGTTGAAATGGAAGAGGGAATATATGAGATAACGGTACCGCTCGGTGTGGATATGTCTGCTACTTATAATGTAACTGTGTCAGGTTCAGCAGAGACAGATAGCAGTGAAACGATAAATGTAACGATTGATCAGCAGCAGATAGTGCTTGCTAATGCACAGAAATTTGAGATTGAAAATTTATCAGCGGAAATGAATAGTGATGGAGTAAGTTTTTCAAATGAATGGGATAATAAAAAGATAAAAGCAGGTATTGAAAAAGATGGAAAAATATTTTTAAATTCGGTAATAAAAAATGGAGAATCTGAAATGAAATATGGAGCTTCGTTAGATGTATCTTCAATATTAATACAATGCGAAGTTACAACACAATTAGAACAAAATTTAGCAGTAACTTCAAGTGTCAAACTTGAAAAATCAAATAATGTGGATATGAAAAATTGGAGTGCAGTGAGAGTAGAAGAGGAAAAAGAAAATTTAGATCAAGTATATTGGGAAATGGATCCTTTATATAGAGAATCAAGTATGAAGAAAGCAGAAATATTTATAGCAGATGGTATTTCTTTGACTCAGATACTAGAAACTTTAATGCAGTTGGCACAGTATATTTAATGAGAATGAAGGGAGTAAATTATAGTGAAAAAATATGTCAGCACAATTATTTTTATATCTATTATAGTAATATCAGTATTAATGGGAGTTAGGCAGTATAAAAATGATGAGAGCTTAAAATCTAAAGAAAATGAACCTCAAACAGAGGTATCATGGGCTACTCCATGGGGAAAGGCAACCATGAAGAAAGTAGCTGATTTGAATGAAACAGAAAGCTATGATACGACTAAAAGCTTTTATGAGGATTATGATGATACTGGACTAGAAACTTGCATATTAACTGGAATATTTGCAGATAGTGAGGAAGAGGCAATAAAGCAGGTAAGAGAAACAGGACATTGTAGATATGCTTATTTGACGGAAGATGGAAAATGTGAGATTAAGCTTACAGAAGAACAGAAATGTTGGTGGATAGATTCGGCAAAGAAATCAATACAAAGAGTATTGGATGAGGCAAACCAGTTAGATGGTTGCATATTTGAGGTTAATGATAATTTTACAGATTTAAATGTTCAGATAAGTAAAGAAAAGGTATCACCAGATTATTTTTATACTCAAGTTATACAGGTTATTTACTGCGAGGAAATAATACAGCTATTTTCAGGAGAAGATGAGTGGTCTGTACATTTTGTTGTGAAAAATATAAATACAGGTTATGAATTAGTAAATGTAAATTATCCTCAGGAAGAGTGGGAAATATCGGGTGAGACTTGGGATGAATAAGGAGAAATGATATGAAACAATACGTTATATGGAAAGGGATAGCAAGTGTAGAAATCCCAGATAGTTTTCAGGTTGCTACGATAGGTGAAAAAAGAAAAATATTTGGAAATTATCGTAAGCTGCCTGACTTTGTGTTACTGGACAGACAGCATGGAATACGGATCAGCTGTGTAGACACCGATCGTATAGAAAACCTTAAAAAAATGGATATAGAGCAGACTGCTCAATTTATGTCACATATTTATAAAAGAACAGTTCCCGGGTATAGATGTCATGGTATATACAAAAGGGCAGATGATGATGAAGTATGTGCCATATTGTATACGCATTATATTTTAAATGACACACTGTATACAATGTCATTGATATATAAAGAGCAGGACACAATTCATTTATTACAGTGTACATGCAGCAACGCAGATACAGTTGAATGGCATCCTGTATTTAAAAATATAGTGGAATCAATATGTTTTAATAAAAAGGAGAAACGACATGACAAAGGGACAATGTAGGACAGCAATATCACAAAATCAGCAGAATATTAGACAATATAACTCGCAAATTGCACAACTGAAAAATGATATAGATGAACTGAACAGGGTAAAAGGAAAGATAGTTGAATTACAGAATACATTGGCTGACTGTAAAGGAGCCAGTAAAGCTAAACTTGATTCTACGACAGGCTTAAATAATGTGAGCCATAAAATACTATCAGGCATTTATGATGGAATGGGAAATTTGCTTACGGGACATCCTTATACGAAAGTACATAATGGTCTTGAAAGTGCAATAACGACAATTACAAATGAAATAGCCAAAAAGCAGGCACAGATATCCGATTTGAATTCAAGCATAAATAATTGCAATACACAGATAAACAACATGAACAGTGAAATATCAAGAATAGAGGCAGATGAAGCACAGAAAGCTCAAAAGGCAGCAGCTGAAAAAGCAAAAACAAACACAAAGCCAAAGAAAAAAGCAAAAAGAAAAATAAGAAAGTAGAAGGAGAATATCAATATGGCAGGAACAGAACTGATAATAGATGATGATTATGTAAATGAAATGGCGGATTTTTTAAATACAAGAGCAACAAATCTGCAGGAAGGTATTGACCGATATATACAAATACTTGAGAATATCAGAAGAGATGCGATAAAACAGGGAGCAACGGCAGATGCATTGGACACATTCATTTCGTATGCAAAAAATTTATCAAATGTAGTAGAAGAACTTGGTCAGACAGCCAAGGAAACCTGTAATACTTTTATATCAGATGTTGATGAAAGTGACGAATTTTTATTTTAAAAGAAAGGGGAATAGAAAATGCAAGTAAAGACAACACAGGTTGGAGGAACAGGACAGGCAGCCACTGTTATAGACAGTGAGGCTCTCGGATTGCAGATAACACAGTTGGAAAGCTTATATAATACATGGCTTGATACATCAGAAGCAGCTCCGGATGTAGGGGCATGTGGAGGAAGTACGATAATAGCAATAGAGGAGATAGGAAATATGTTTCAAAGAATGCAGGATTCATTTGTGCTGTTGCTCAACAATACTTTGTCATATATGAAGGGAAGAAAATCATCCATAGATACAAAGGAAAATAATGCGGCACAGAAGGCAGGAGGAAGGTAAGAACAAATGACAAGAGACTTCTCAGAAAAAGCAAAGCAGAAGCTTGAAGGCTATGCGGATGATGCCGCAGCTTCATCCACATGGGGAAAGATAAAGGACTGGTTTTCGGACAGGGGAATGGATTTCCGGAGCTGGACAGGAAAGCTCGGAATAGAAAACTATATAAACGACGTGGATACATACCACCAGAAGATAATAGACAAGAATAATGCCACTAAAAAGAAGATAGACACTATATTTTCAAATGTGCAGTCAGTGGATACAAAAAGCATGGCAGCCATGAACAGACAGATAACGTGCGGTAATAACATAATAAAACTCATAAATGACCTTGCAGCATCAATAAGCCCGGACGGCGGAAACCTGGACATGGCAGGAATGAAGGGGACGCTTGATGCGGATGCTGCGAGAATAAAAAATCCTGAATCAGCAAAGAATGAAAAGACCGAGAAGGAAAAGCTCGGCGCAGGTGATACATCATGCAAGAAAAGCAGTGATCCTGTAAACTTAAGCACCGGAAACTTCATCTATGACCATGAAGACATGCAGGCAGGCGGAGAGATACCGCTTTCATTCCACAGATACTACAACTCAAAGGATACCGGCACCGGCACAATGGGCAGCTGTTTCCTGCACAATTATGAAATGGAAGTGCAAAAGCAGCCGGACCAAAAAGCGGCGGTGCGCATGCATGACGGACAGTTTTACTACTTTGCGGAAACAGACACAGGCTATGTGGCGGAAAACGCGGCGATGGGGCTTTTGGAAAGGACGGAAGACGGCTATAAGCTTACATGTCATCCGGGCATGGATGCCGTGTACTTTGATAAAAACGGAAAGGCGGCAAGGCAGGAAAACACAAACAAAAGGGGAATCACATTTATCCGTGATGAAAGAGGAAGGCTGGAAAAGGCGGAAACCGATACAGGAAGCTTCCTTGAGTATGCATATGACAGTGAAGGCATGCTCATGGAAGTCACAGACCATGCGGGCAGAAAGGTAAAGCTTGAGTATGACGGAGGCATGTTAAAGACAGTCACGACACCGTCAGGAGCAGTGTACACATACAGCTACGGAGACAACGGAAGGATAACGGAGACAGTAAATGCAAGAAATGTCACGGCCGTAAGGAACAGATACGACAGCCTGTTCAGGGTGACACACCAGGAGTTCCCGGACGGCGGCACGATGGACTTTGAGTATGATGACAAAAACAGCCGTGTTACACTCACGGAAAGAAACGGAAGCCGGATAACATACGTGCATGACAGCAGGTACAGAAATACAGCCACGCTGTATGAGGACGGCACAAGGGAAAAATACCTGTACAATGACAGGAACCAGTGCATCTGCAGGACAGACAGGAACGGCCACACCGTGCGCATGTCATATGACAGCAGGGGAAACCTGACCCAGACAGTGGATGCGGGAAAGCGCCGCATAAACTTCACGTATGACATTTACAACAACCTTACCAGTCTGAGCATCAACGGAAGGACAAGGCTAAAAAACCACTATGATTCAAAGGGAAACCTGACAGGCACGACGGATGCACTCGGAAACCGGACGAAGATAAAAAATGATGTCTTCGGAAGGGCAGAAAAAATCACATATGCAGACGGAAGCAGCACTGAGCTTTCATATGACCGCAGAGGCAACATCACGGCAGTAACGGATGGAAACGGCAACAGCACGTCATATGAATATGACCTTTTAAACAGGGTGATAAAAACAACGGACGCAAACAACAACGGGACACATTTCAGCTATGATGCATCAGACAGAATCAGCACAGTAACAGACGCACTTGGAAATGTCAGGAAATACACTTACAATGCCGGGGGAAAGGTTACAGGCCTTACGGATTTCGACGGAAAGACAGTATCCTTTGACTACAATGATCTGGGAAAAATCAGCGCATACACGGACAAGGAAGGATACCGTGCAGAGCTTGCATACGACAGGATGTGGAACGTAAGCAGCATAAAGTCACCGGATGGTGGAATACAGCGGTTCATATACGACAGCGACAACAGGCTTAAAGAGCATACGCTGCCTATGGGAGGAAAAATCAGGTATGCATATGATGCGGCAGGAAACCTGCTGTCCGAAACGGATGCAGCCGGAAACACTGCCAGGTATGCATATGATGAGGCAGACAGACTGGTGCGCATGGAAGCGGCAGACGGGGCAGTAACCACTTTCGGTTATGATCATGAGGGAAATCTTGTATCGGAAACCGATGCGCTGGGGCATGTGACAGAATATACTTATGATGATCTGGGGAGAAGAACGGGTGTCACGGATGCAGCCGGAGAGACCACAAGCGTATGCTACAATGAGATTGGAAATGTGGACAGGATATGCCATCCCAATGGAAGCAGCACAGTATACACCTATGAAAAGGGAGGCAGACTCAGAAGTGTGCTTTATCCGGACGGATCAGGTGAAAAATACAGTTATGACGCAAAGGGAAATATGACAGAACGTATAACCATGTCTGGAGAACGTTATCATTACAGTTATGATGTTCTTGACAGGATAGTATCAATAACGAATGCTGTTGGTGGAACACAGCACTTTGAATATGATGCACTAGGACATGTGACAGAGGCTGCTGATGAAAATGGAAACATAACACGTTATGAATACACACCAAATGGAAATCTGTCAAAAGTAACGGATGCTTTAGGAAATGAGACCTTCTATCAGTATGATGCCATGGGACACCTGACACAGAGCAGCTGTACCGGAGTAAATGGGGAAGAACCGCAGGATACCACCTATACCTGGGATAAGGAAGGCCGTGTACTGGCAGTGACAGACCCGCTTGGAGATGTAGAACGCTACACCTATGACCCGGCTGGAAGAATGAAAGCGAAGGTGGATAAAGATGGCTATGAAACATCCTTCCGTTATGGAAAAGACGGACAGGTAGAAGAAATCTGTTATGCAGACGGAAGAACCGTATCCTTAACGTATAATGCCATACGCCAGTTAGAGGAAGTAAAAGACTGGCTTGGTACAACCAGGATTGCCGTGGATGAGGCAGGACGGGTATCTTCTGTCACAGACCCATACGGAAAAACGGTCGGGTATGAATGGGGAAGCATGGGAGAAAGAACGGCGGTTATCTACCCGGATGGAAGAAAAGCAGCATACGAATACAACAAAGCGATGCAGCTGACCGCCATGAAACTCATATCCAATAAGGAACAAGAGAAAACAATCCGGTACCGCTACGATGAAGCCGGAAGACTGGCCGGAAAGCAGTTCCCTGGAGGAAATTGCACGGACTACCGCTACAACGGAGCCGGAAAAGTCGAAGAGATCTTACATACGGGAGCAGATTTTACAGAACGCTACCACTACGGTTATGATGTCATGGGAAATAAAATCACGGCAGAAAAGGAAAGACCAGGCCTGCCGGAAGACAGTGGAAGCTTTTCCTATAGTTATGATGAATTAAAAGGAAGAATAAGAGCGAAATACAAGACGCAAGACAGTTTTGCGTCTGTTTTGGGTATGTCAAATGCAACATTAAGCTCAAAATTAAATAGTAAAACTGAATTTACACATGATGAAATTGCTAAATGTGTGGATTTATTAGATTTATCAAAAGAGGATATACCTCAATATTTTTTTGCAGAAAATGTTTAGAAATACTAAACAATTTTTGCATTCGAGGAGGTGAGAATAGTGAGACATATTTTATTTAAAAAGTTACGGTCTCGAATGTGTGAATATGAAATCACACAACAGGACATAGCAGACGAGTTAAATATATCCCGAAGCGCAATAGGCGCTAGATTTAGGGGTACACAAGAATTTAGCTTAGACCAAATATACAAAATTTGTGACCTACTGGATATAGACGCACGATTTGCGTTCAGATATTTTCCCCGTGATGGGAAAGAAATATCTGAAAAGAAATATAAATCAGCTTAAAAATAAAATAAAAAATAATGAGTAGGAATAGGAAACTATTCCTTTTAATAATCATTAAAATATAGTATAATACAATATAGAAGGTGAATCATGAATAACGCATTAAAAAAAATAATCAAAACAATAAAAAAATATGATAAAATAATAATCACAGGCCACAAAAATCCTGATTTTGATAGCTTTGCATCCTCTTTAGGAATGTATGAAATTTGTAAAAAATTAAAAAAAGAAGCATATGTTTATATTTCGTTAGACAAAATAAATAAATCATTAGAAAAAGGTATTCAAGCACTTAAAGATGCAAAAGAAATATATAACTTAATAGATTTCCAAAAATCAAAAGAGTTAATAGATAAAGATACATTATTAATAGCAATGGATTTTTGCAATAAAAAATTAATTGAAAACGAAGATTTACTAGAACTAGATACAATAATAATTGATCATCACGTAATAGATGAGAATCTTAAAATAAACTCTATTTATGAACTTATAGATAATAATGCTTCAAGTGCCTCTGAAATTATAACATTCTTTATGAATCAGTTGCACATACAACCATCTAGTCTTGTTTCAACATTATTGCTAGTAGGTATAGAAGTAGATACAAATGGCTATATGATGAAAACAACATCAAAAACATTTTTAGCTTCCTCAATTCTATTAGATTTAAAAGCTGATTGCAAAATAAAAACAGAAATATTAAAAGAAACAAGAGAAAACTATATTAAAAAAGCAAACATTATTAAAAGAAGTTACATGGTTAATGACCAAATGATTATATGTATATTGAATAATGAAATATATGACCAAAAAGATTTAGCAGAAGTAGCTGATGAATTAATACAATTTGAAGATGTAGAAGCTTCATTTGTTATAGGAAAAATAGAACAAAATAAAGTTTCAATAAGTGCGCGCTCAATTGGTAACATAAATGTACAACAAATAATGAATTCTTTAGGTGGAGGAGGTTCTCAAACATCAGCAGCTGCACAATTTCAAGATAAAACAATAAGAGAAGCAAAAGAAAAATTATTAAAAATAATTAGGTGAGGTGTAATATGAGAGTAATATTTTTAAAAGACGTAAAAGGACAAGGAAAAAAGGGAGAAGTTAAAACTGTTTCAGATGGATATGGTAAAAATTTCTTAATAAAAAATGGATATGCGGTAATGGCAACGCCAACAAGTTTAAAAATTCTTAGTGAACAAAATGAAGAAGCACAAAAACAAGAAGAAGAAAATAAGGGGAACGATAGCGAGGATGAATCAATATAGAGATTTCGCATTCGTCTATGATAAACTTATGGACGATGTCGATTACGAAGGTTGGATAAACTATATAGAACAAATAATAAAAAATGAAAACGCACAAGTAAAAAATATCTTGGAATTAGCGTGTGGAACTGGTAATATAACAATACCACTAGCTAAAAAGAACTACGATATAGCAGGTATAGATATATCTGATGAAATGCTTAATGTAGCGAGAAGTAAGGGCGAAGAACAAGGCATAGACTTAGTTTTACTAGAACAAGATATATCGGAGCTTGACTTCGAT